>Ga0115005_10000342_pt1 | contig 35546 bp, 28 predicted proteins | sample ArcOceMetagenome_FD_87163 | JGI IMG/M metagenome (GOLD analysis project Ga0115005, IMG submission 87163) | Marine eukaryotic phytoplankton communities from Arctic Ocean - Arctic Ocean - Greenland ARC118M Metagenome | ecosystem: Environmental > Aquatic > Marine > Oceanic | place: Arctic Ocean... | reverse complement strand
TTCTACAATAATTTGTCCCATATTCCAAGATGGAATAAAATAAGTGAATTTGGTTCCTTCTAAGCACTCTTTAAAAATCCGATCTTGAAGTACGGTTGAATTCCCAGTAATAATAGTCAACGAAAAGTTGTTGTGTACAGCGCAATCTTTTATCGATTTATGAACCAATTCAAGTGCTTGTTTATGCCGAATTCCGTGAAGATCGATGCTGTGTATTTTATCTTTGTTTGTTCTCATCCAACCGTAAAGATATAAAACAAAAACTCCCCAACACCAGTAAGGATTGAGGAGCAATTAATCAAAATTATTAACTAATACATGAAAACTATAAAGTAAAAGTATCTTGTTAGGGACGAAACTCTTGTTAAGGGCTTGGTAATGTTTTCTAAAGAATCTGTTAAAATTAGTAGGACTTGTCTGTGAAAAGATTCAAAAAAAACAAGGAAACAACGCTATTCAAAACCCTGGATCCCCTGAACAGTAGTGTATTTCATGGTAAAACGTTTGTCTGGATGTATTATTTTATAAGCCGTTTGAACGGCAAGCGTAGCTTCGTGAAAACCACATAAAATGAGTTTTAACTTCCCAGGATAGGTATTTACATCACCAATTGCAAATACGCCAGGGATATTCGTTTGGTAGTCTAGCGTATTATCTACAACAATCGCGTTCTTTTCAATTTCTAGTCCCCAATCTCCAATTGGGCCTAATTTTGGAGATAAACCAAATAGTGGTAACCAATAATCAACATCAACTTTAATGTTTTCTTGGTCTTTTTGTTTCAGTTCTATTTGCTCCAATTTTTCTACTCCATGCAAGTCAACTACTTCAGCGTGCTTATATAAATCTATTTTTCCTTGAGCTTGTAAAGCATATACTTTTTCAACTGAATCTTTATGCCCTCTGAACATATCCGTTCTGTGAACTAATCCTACAGGAATATCATGATTTTCAGCAAAATAAATTGCCCAGTCCAGTGCAGAATCTCCACCTCCAGAGATGAATAGTTTTTTACCTAAAAAGGTTTCAGGTTCTCGAACCATATATTCAACACCTTTTTTTTCAAACTGTGGGAGTGTTTCTATTTTTGGTTTTCTGGGTTCAAAGCTCCCTAAACCTCCAGCAATCATTACTGCTGGCGCTTGATGTTGTGTGCCTTCACTTGTGGTTACAACAAAATTTCCGTCTTCTTGTTTTTCAATAGTTTCTGCGCGTTCTCCAAGCGTAAATCCTGGATTGAAAGGCTCTGCTTGTTTTAGTAAATTATCAACTAGTTCTCCAGCCAAAATAGAAGGAAAGCCTGGAATGTCATAGATTGGCTTCTTAGGGTATATTTCAGATAATTGTCCACCAGCTTCTGGAATAGCGTCGATTAGGTGGCACTTTAATTTCATGAGGCCAGCCTCAAATACGGTAAAGAGTCCTACTGGACCAGCTCCAATGATGATTATATCAGTTTGTATCATTTCTTTCTAAAATAGATTTAGTCATTTTATTCATTTCGTTTACTTTAAATTCAAAATCTCCATCTAAAGTTTTTCTATAGTTCTGCAATGTATCAAGCAAATCATTGATTTCCTCGGGCAACAATTCTTCTAAAAATTGTCGAATTCTTTTGGCTAAGGTTGGCGATTTTCCATTAGTCGAAATGCCAATCTTTAAATTCCCTTTGGTAACGATTCCTCCCATATAGAAGTCACAAAGGTCGGGAGTATCCGCTACATTAACTAATATTCTCTTTTTTTTACAAAAATAATGTATTTTTTGATTGACCACTGGGTCATCGGTAGTCGCAATTACAATATGCTTTCCTTTTAAAAAGAAACAATTAAAAGTTCGATGAATCAAACTGATATTGGGTTTGTTTGTCACAAAATCAAGTGTGGCCTTTCGGTAGTAAGGAGCAACCATTGTAATTTGCGCATTGGGACTAGACTTGATTAAAAACTCTAATTTTTCAAGGGCAACATTCCCACCGCCGACAATCAGGAACTGTAATGTTTCTGTTTTGAGGAATATAGGGTAGAGCTCATTCATTGGTAACATAATGTGCTTTTTAAGTTTTTATATTGGGTTACTTGATCGAGAACCGCAGACCCAAAAATAATATTTGCAGGATTTGAAATTGAATGCTTCTGAACCTCTTCTTCAATTGTTCCTAAAGTTCCCAACACTACTTTTTCGGCCTGGGTTGTTCCGTTTTGGATTATGGCTACAGGATAAGTTTCGGGTTTGTGTTCCCTAAAAGCAGTTACAATTTCTTTCAGAAAACGCATACCCATTAAAACAACTACGGTAGCAGTCGATTGAGCAGCAAGTGGAATGTCAGACGATATTTGCCCATCATGGGTATGCCCAGTGGTAACCCATAAGCTTTCGGAGACCGATCGCTTGGTCAAAGGTATTTGATGCTGAGCAGCTATTCCTGTGAAAGAAGATATTCCAGGGACAACAGACGTTTCAATATCGAATAATGCGGCATAAGAAAGTTCTTCACATGCGCGACCAAAGATCAAAGGATCCCCACCTTTAAGGCGTACCACTTTTTTATTTTGTGCGGCATAATGCACCAATAATTGGTTTATCTCTTCTTGAGTTCTTTGCGCAAAACCCCTATGCTTTCCTACAAATATTTTATGAGCAACAGGATTGTGATCTAGAAGCAAGGGATTAATCAAAGCGTCGTATAGAATCACTTCTGCATTTTGAATTGCTTTGAGCCCTTTTAGGGTGATCAATTCTGGATCCCCAGGACCAGCTCCCACGAGGCAGATATTTCCCTTATTCAACTGTTGCATTTCTTGAATTTTTGATCCATTGAATAGCTTTTTTGGTTTCTTCTAAAAAAGTATTTGCGAAACTTTCATCGGATTGTTTGTTTCTAAAATCTTCTATTCCTGCTAAAAAGGAACTGGATTGGTCCGTTTTGAATGCCGGAAAATAAGAATCAAAACATTCAATAATAGAGGCATGACTATTGGTTTTGGCATTGACCGAAGTTAATAAAGCCTTTGCTGCTCGAATGCGTCCATTATATGCATGATAAGTAGCGTCTCCAAATCGTTTTTCAGCCAAGGCTTCATTAGCCCATTCTAAGGCTTCTTCTGCTTCAAAAATCAATGTTTGAATCAAGTCGATAGTAACTCCAGCACACTCGCCAATACCGATCGCTTTTTCATACTTTTCCTTTGCTCCAAAATCGATAAAATCTTCGGCGGCTAGATGTTCAACTGCACTGTAATGTTTTAAATTTTGGTAAAAGTAATCCTTGGTTTGTCGATCATAATAGGCAAAGAAATCCTCTTCTTCTGCTCGATTGAATTCAAAATCGGTTAAAATCCAGCGCAAAATATCGGGTGTCCTTTTTGCAGGGACTTTGAGGAGTTTATCAGCGAATCGCCCAGTTCCATTTCCAAGAACTCCCCCTCCCAAAAGGATTTGTGTAGCAGGAGCAATCAACCCATTTGATTTTAGAGTCATCCCTTGGAAACCAATATGAGCTAGGGTATGTTGCCCGCAGGCATTCATACAACCGCTAATTTTTATTTGGATATCGTGGGTGTTGATTAGGGAATAAAATTCGTTCTCGATCAGCTTTTGTAATTCATTTGCTAAGCCCATACTACTTGCTATTCCAAGGTTACAAGTATCCGTTCCTGGACAAGTAACGATATCGTTTATTTTATGAAACCCAATGCGGTGTAAGTTCAATTGTTCCAAGGCATGATACAGAGCAGGAAGATGTTCTTCCTTCACATCGCGGAGTAAGATGCTTTGACCTACCGAAAAACGATTGTCATCTCGAGTAAATTGTTCGATTAAGTCGGCTAATAAACGCGCTTTGCCCGAAGCAATATCCCCTGTTTTTATCGGTAGTCCAACAGCAACATATCCGATTTGTTTTTGAGTAAAAGTGTTCGCTTTTTTCCAAGCCTCAAAGGCAGGGCTAGAGTTTAATGAAATTTCACCAACAAATTTCGCCTCCTTTAAGGTTCGTTTTATAGGTTCAATAGCATATTCTTGATGATTTACAACCTTCAATTCTTGTTCAACTAAAACCCTAAAGGAGTCAAGACCAATTTCTTTAATTAAAAACTTGAGTCGTGCTTTATTCCTTTTATTACGTTCACCATGGCGATCAAAGACACGAATTACCGCTTCACTGTAAGGGATGATTTTATCAGCAGCCAGAAAGCTAAAAACTTCCTGTGCATCCATGGGTTGCGATCCAATTCCACCGCCTAAAAGGACACGAAAACCACTTATTCCATTTTCAATCCTAGGAATAAACCCTAAATCATGAATAAATGTTAATGCATCGTCGACCGAAGAACTTGAAAAAGCAACTTTGAATTTTCGTCCCATTTCTTGGCAAATTGGATTGCGGAGGAAGTATTCAAAAAAAGCTTGAGCGTAAGGAGTAACATCAAAGGCTTCGTTCGGATCAACTCCAGCCATAACGGAAGCTGTAACATTTCGAACGGTATTTCCACATGCTTCTCTTAGGGTAATTTCATCTTTTTCTAACGTAGCCCATAATTCAGGAGTTCGATCCAATAAAACATAATGTATTTGAATGTCCTGGCGTGTGGTAATGTGCAAATTACTACTGGCGTATTCATCCGAAACATCAGCGATTCGACGCAACTGTCTTGCAGTAAACTTCCCCATGGGGAGTTTGATGCGTATCATTTGAACTCCTTGTTGTCGCTGCCCATATACTCCGCGGGCTAAGCGTAAACTGCGAAACTTCTCTTCGTCAATTTGATTGTTTTTAAATTCAAAAATCTTCTTTTCTAAATCAAGAATATCTTTTGCTACAATTGGGTTTTCTAATTCTGTTCTAAAACTTTCCATTCTTATTCTATGAAGCCGACTCCGGCTGTATTGTTCGTTTGTATGTCGATGATTATAAAACTCCCAAGGTTTTTGTTTTTTTGATAAGGGATACTTTGAATTGTATGTGCTAATTGAAAAGAAGCAATACCGATGTCATTCAATCCAAGCGCTGCTGTATTTTCGGAGCCACCTCCCGATATGTCAATTCGTTCGTCAACATCAGCTACTTTGGCAAGCGATTTTTTAGACCCAAACTGCAATAAATATTTATTTTCAACTTGCAGTGCTTTGTCTTGCATCCAACAAACTTTGGCATTGATTGTTTTTGTAGCTTCTATAGAGTGGCTTGGTGTAAAAAGAGAATCACCTCGGGAGATATTTACTTCATCTTCTAGTAAAAGAGTTGCATTTTCACCTTGATTGACTTGCTCTTGATTAATGCCATATTGTTCAATGGACTTAATCTTTGTTTTGGTTCCAGAAGGAAAAATTTCGATCGCATCACCAACTGAAAAAGATCCACTTTTAACCTTTCCTGCAAAACCTCGATAATCATGATAGGAATCTAACTTTGGTCGAATAACAGTTTGCACTTGAAGTACGTTTTCTTTCGCTGGAGGTTCATTTACAGAGATGTTTTCAATAACATCGAAAAGTGTCTTGCCTGTATACCATCGCATTTTCGTGCTTTTCAGAAGGAGATTATCTCCTTTGAGTGCTGAAAGTGGAATGTAAAAAACCGTTAGATCTTTTGTGTTTTGACTCTTAATTAGCTGTGCTATATCTTCTTTAATTTGGTCAAACGTCTTTTGAGTGTATGCGACTAAATCCATTTTATTTATAGCGAATATTATTTTTTTAATTCCCAATAATTGTGTGATGTAGAAATGTCGTTTAGTTTGCTCAATAACCCCTTTTCTAGCATCTAGAAGCAGAAGTGTAGTATCTGAATTTGAGGTCCCAGTCACCATGTTTCTTGTATATTCTATATGCCCAGGAGAGTCGGCAATGATAAAGCGTCTTTTTTTAGTTTTAAAATACAGATGAGAAACATCAATGGTAATTCCTTGCTCTCTTTCTGTAAGTAAACCATCTGTAGCCAAAGAAAAATCTAAGTGATCGAAGCCATTGGATGAACTCTTTTTTTCTATGTGTTCCAATTGATCTTCTTTCAAAGAACCAGTTTCGTAAAGTAATCTTCCTATTAAGGTGCTTTTCCCGTCATCAACACTGCCAGCAGTAGCTATTCGTAATAAATCCATAGATCTTAGTTTAAAAGTATCCTATTTTTTTTCGTTCTTCCATTGCTCCTTCTGAGCGTTTATCATCCATTCTTGCACCCCTTTCAGAGTAAGTTGAGGTCCTAATTTCTTCAATAATAACATCAAGTTCTTCAGCCTCTGATAAGACAGCAGCAGTGCAGCTCATGTCGCCAACGGTTCTAAATCGAACGGATTGAACTTCGATTTGATCTGGATCAATTTGATGAAATTTTGTTACTGGCATGAATTGACCCTCCCGTTTAAAAACAGCTCTTTTATGTGCATAATAGATTGTTGGAATTTCTAGTTTTTCCTGACGGATATATTCCCACACATCGAGTTCGGTCCAGTTGCTTATGGGAAATGCTCGTATGTTTTCTCCAGGGTGAATTGCACCATTCAAATGATCAAATAATTCTGGACGTTGTAATTTTTCATTCCATTGACCAAAATCGTCACGAACAGAAAATACACGTTCTTTTGCTCTGGCTTTCTCCTCGTCTCTCCGAGCACCACCCATACATGCATCAAGCTTTAAGTTGCTTATGGTTTTCAGTAAGGTGGTGGTTTGCAAACTATTTCGACTTGCAAAAAGACCTTTTTCTTCTGCAACCTTACCTTGATCTATACTATCTTGTACGAAACCAACATGAAGTTTAACGTTATATTGTTTAATGAGTTTGTCACGAAGAGTAAGGGTTTCTGGGAAGTTATGACCAGTGTCAATATGAACTAAAGGGAAGGGGATTCGTGCGGGTAAGAATGCTTTATAACATAGGTGTAACAGGACAATCGAATCTTTTCCTCCAGAAAAAAGTAAGGCAGGTTTATTGAATTGGCCGACCACCTCACGGATGATGTAAATGGCTTCTTCTTCCAGTTGTTTGAGTATATTCATGGGTTGCTATTTAGCGATTTGAGTTTGATGTAGTCCACATTCTTTTTTTGAATCTTCCCACCACCACCTTCCAGAACGAATGTCTTCTCCTTTATCGCTCGCTCGGGTACAGGGTGCACAACCTATACTTGCGAAGCCTTTGGAGTGTAGGTTGTTTTGAGGAACGTTATTTTGATTTAAATAGGTGATTACCTCTTCCAAACTCCAATGAATCAAAGGATTAAATTTGATGAGACCAAAAGAAGAATCGAATTCGAATACCTGAAGCTGTTCTCTATAATAGCTTTGAGATCCTCGCAAGCCAGTAATCCAAACGTCTACTCCTTTGAGTGCTCTCTGAAGCGGATCTACTTTTCTTATTCCACAACATTCTTTTCTGTTGGCTACACTATCGTAGAAACTCAACGGCCCTTTGGCCTCTAATAATGCTTCTACCTTTTTAGCGTCTGGAAAGTAGGGGGTGATGGGTTTCTTATATTGCTTGAGTGTTTGGTGATATACTGCATAGGTTTCTTCAAACAATCTTCCTGTGTCAAGAGTGAAAACCGATATAGGAAAATCATTTTTGAAGATAAAATCCGTGAGTACCTGGTCTTCTTGTCCAAACGAAGTTGAAAAGGCAAGCTTTCCTAGTTTCAGTTCGAGAAGTGTTTCAAAAACTTCTGCAAGTGTTTGATGTACAACCTTACTGTTTAGTTTTTCTAGATATTTTTTTTCCATAGTCTTACTTTTTCCCCCACTTTATTTTGTTCCACAGGCGTTCATGCAAAAAATACAATCCCATTTTAGTCAGTAGTTCTACAAATCCAATGCGAAGTGCAAACTCCAAAGTATTTGTTATTAGGTAGGAGATTATTATGGTATCTATAGTGCCTAGAATACGCCAACTAATTGACTTCAAAAGACTACGAGATGTTTTTTCACCAGCAGCTTTTGGCTCATTTTTTTCGACTTTATTCAATAGAATTTCCGTTATCATAGCGTTTATTCAGTTGCAAATGTAATTTTTATTTATAACTAATCCTATAAACTCTATTAACTTTATAGGAATTAGATTTTGAGTTTTATTCTCTACCTTTGAGCAAGCAGTTTTAAAGCAGCAAAATTTATTTGAATCATGATCTCGAAAAAATGTAAATACGCCATAAAGGCTTTGTTGTATCTAGCAGATCATCAAGAAGAAGATCGATCTATTTTTTCTTCCGAAATAGCAGAACAAGAGTTGATTCCGAAAAAGTTTTTAGAAACAATTTTACGAGAATTGAGGAACTTTCAATTCGTTCAAAGTAAGCGCGGAAAAACAGGGGGTTATAAGCTTCTCAAAGATCCAAAGGAAATCAATTTAGCTGATTTGATGCGAGCGATAGACGGGCCCATTGCTATGTTGCCCTGTGTTTCCTTAAATTACTATGCCAATTGCGAGGAATGTGATGAAAAGATATGTCAAATCAAACCTGTTTTTGAAGGAGTTCGTGATCAGACTTTAAAAATCCTGAATTCAACTTCCATTGATAGTATGCGCCAATAATATTTATAAACCACTTAAATAGCTTCCAAGAGAATCCTTAAATTGAAATCCTTCTAAAGTTCGGTATTTATTTAGTTTTTTATTAGACTCCAATCCCCAAAGTAAAAACTCCATCATAAAGTAACGGTCTTTTTCATCGCATGCTTCTAAGTGAGTATCCAAAACTTCTTTAATTCCAGGAATTAAAGTCAACGAATCTTGGTAGGAACGATCTGGGAGTACGTCTTCTAAAAAGAGTTCATTGTCTTTAAAGAACCACTCTAAAATGGTGTCGTAAGGTCCAACTTCGTCATCCTTTTGAAGCTTTTCTATTTTAGGGAAATAATCAGTAAAAAGTGTTTTGATTGATTCCGAAATCAAGTGGTAGGAAATTTGCTCAGCCCCTTCTTGTTCACCTTCGTATACCAATTCAATCTTACCATTGATAGCAGGGATTATTCCCATAAAGTCAGACATTCTTATGGAGGTAGTAGCATCGTCATTTATAAGTGCTCTGCGTTCAGCGGTACTGATCAAATTCTCGAAAGCAGTTATACTCATTCGTGCACTTACCCCGCTTTTAGAATCTATAAATTCACTTTTTCGAGCTTCAAAACCGATTTGTTCAAGAATATCACGCGCGAGTTCGGGTACATGAATTTGTGCTGCTTGTTCTACAGTAAGAACAGCTTCTTGTCTTGTAATCGCTTTTGCAATATCACGATTGTGTGGATAATGCGTTAGTATTTGAGATCCAATTCTATCTTTAAGAGGTGTAACAATACTCCCTCTATTGGTATAGTCTTCTGGATTTGCTGTGAAAACCAATTGCGCAGCAATTGGAAGTCGAAGCTTGAATCCTCGAATCTGAATTTCTTTTTCTTGTAAAATAGAAAATAAAGCAACCTGAATACGAGCTTGTAAATCGGGAAGTTCATTCAATACAAAAATACAACGGTGCGCTCTCGGAATCATTCCGAAATGAATAACCCGCTCGTCGGCGTACGAAAGTTTAAGGTTGGATGCTTTTATAGGATCTACATCACCAATAAGATCGGCAACGGTTACATCTGGAGTTGCTAGTTTTTCGAAAAAACGATCTGTACGGTGCAACCATTCAATCGGAGTTTTGTCGCCTTGTTCCGCGATAATTCTTTTTGCTTCAAGGCTGATTGGATCCAAGGGATCGTCATTGATCTCAGATCCAGTCACCACTGGAATCCATTCGTCAAGTAATTCAGTCATTTGTCGTGCTAAACGCGTTTTTGCCTGTCCTCTTAGCCCAAGTAAGTTGATGTTGTGCCCTGAAAGAATAGCACGTTCTACATCTGGAATCACTGTATTCTCATAACCAATTAATCCTTCGAAGGTGGTTTTGCCAGAACGTAAACACGCTTTTAGGTTTTCAGCAAGTTCAAGTTGGATGGTTCTAGAAGTGTAATCGGTTTTTTTTAATTTCCCAAGGGTAGTAGCAAGTTCTCTCTTCATAGTAATGTATAGTTGTAACGGAATGTTATCCTAAGCGTTTTTTTCTATTTTTCTCGTAATCTTCAAAAATCATTTCACCCAAACCTTTTAGACCAGTAAAGAAGGCTTTCCCTTTATTGGCTTCGGTAAATTCACGAACAAATTGTTTGAGATATTGATCTTGAGCAATCATAAAAGTGGTAATCGGGATGTGTAGCTTTTTAGCTTGACGTGCCATATTGTAGCATTTTTCTACAATCATCTCATCAAGCCCTGCACTGTTTTTGTAATAGGTTCCATCAGGCATTTTAAGACAACTCGGTTTCCCGTCTGTAATCATAAAAATCTGCTTGTTGGTGTTTTTCTTTCTTCTCAAAAGATCCATAGCCAATTCGAGTCCAGCTACCGTATTGGTGTGATAGGGTCCAACTTCGAGGTACGGAATATCTTTAAGTGCAATGGGAGTTGCATCATTCCCAAAGACCAAAATATCGAGGGTGTCTTTTGGGTAGCGAGTTGTAATGAGTTCGGCTAAAGCCATCGCAACTTTTTTTGCTGGTGTAATCCGATCCTCTCCATAAAGAATCATACTGTGACTGATGTCGATCATCAAAACGGTACTCATTTGAGTTTTGTGCATCGAATCTTCAACAACAAGATCTTCGTGTTGTAGAGTAAAATCTTCCCCAACCGAACGTATTTGAGCATTTTTGATGCTTTGAGTAACATCGATTTTCTCTAGGCCATCTCCAAATTGGTAGGCTTTCAATTCGCCAGACCCATCTTCTCCTTGCCCTTGTTTTTTGGTTTTATGATCTCCAGAACCGGAACGTTTTAATTTTCCAAAAATCTGTTTTAATGCGTGTTTTCGTAATAATTTTTCTGTTTTAGCGGTAAGCTGCATTCCATCTCCTTTTCCGCCAGCTCCTGTTTTAGGCTGCACAAAGGATTTCTTTAATAAATCTTCTATAAAATCATCGATGGTATAATCTTCATCGGTCAGTTTGTATTCAACATCCAATTCTCGAAGCCAGTCAATGGCCTCGTCAAAATCTCCAGAGGTGTGGGTTATTAGTTCTTTGAATATTTCGAATAAACGTTCGAAAGGGGTTTGCACCTTTTCTTTGTGTTTTGAAAACACAAAACCGGATTTAAAATCGAGCGGAAGCATGGAATGTTTCTTTTTAAGACTAATACTCAAAGATAGATCAAAAAAGAGGACATTTTCGCCAGAAAGAGATGATATTTTACTTGTTTTGGGCGAGCTCTTTTATATAGCGTTCCAATAAATTCAGTCCTTCGGTATGTGCAACAGAACGCCCTATTTCGGGCATTCGAATGGAGGGGTCGTTGCTTTTCATGCGATAAATTAAAATAGATTCCTCGGGATGCCCAGGAACAATGTCATAGATGAAATCGCCCGACCCTTTCCCCGCAGCAATTGGAGGTTTATAAATTCCTCGTTTACGAGAATCGGTTTGGTTGTAGCTGAGGTATAATCCAGAGTTTTTGGCACTTCCTTCTAAGTTATGGCAATGTGCACAGTTGGCATCCAGGTAAGCTTTGGCACGGTGATCTACAGGGAGTAATGCGTCATTCCAAACGGGTAATTTAGGACGTAAAGCGGGTTCGACTAACTCCTCCAGAATTCCTTTTTCATAAAAATAATCCAGTTGATTTTTATCGCTGAGCGCAAGAGAATAGGTTTTGTTCCATTGAGCAGCCGTAGGTCCAATGGGGGTAATGTTTTTCCCTTTGGCATGACAGTTTTTACATTGATTTAAATTTGGGACTGCATAAGAAACACTTCTTTCAGTTCCTTCATTGTCGATCCAATGAACCAGTTCTTGTTTCCCAACATAGTTCAGTATTGCTTCGGTTTGCTCTTCGTTCCAAATATAGTTGAGAGGTTTCCAAGCATCATTTTCTTTGATCAAAAGTCGAGTTTCGATGATTCTTTTTTCTTGTTCAGGTTTTCTAAAATCTTTTGGATAATAAAAATTTTTGATGAGAACACTTCCGTTTTCAAAATCCATTACACCTTTGTTCTTGTAGCTTATTTTTGTGGAATCTGGAAGATAAACAAAGCGTTTTTTAAATGCGTAATCAGAGAAAAGTGGGGTATTGAGGTCGTATAAAACAACCTGATCTGTAGGTTCTAAATTGGCTAAAGGCAATTTGAAAAAACCATAATCTGACAGTTTTTCTTTTTCTGTATTCTTGTGTTGTATTAGGGGTTTAACAGAGGCTATTTTCTTTGCTTTTGGAGCAATTCTTTTATCTGCTTCATCCTGACAACAAAGGCAGCATGTGAAGATTAAGCAGATCAATAGAATTCGTTGGTGTGTCATTGTTTATAGCTTATAAAGCGATTGTACACGTATAGGGCGATACATCGTTAGAAAAAGCATCAAAGTCATGTGCGGCATCCATAAACACAAAATTAAAAGTTCCATTATCGCCTATACAGATCTTGTGCTCGTCATCTTGAAGGCTTGCTCCATCGGGAAGGATCCCATCATAAACTATATCCGGAATGGTGGCTTTGTTTTTAAAAAGCATCAGCCAACCATATTCGTTACTCAAAGTTGGAAACCAAAATTTATTTTTAAAAACATTGCTGTGTATCGAAACATTCCCTGGGTAGGGATTGTAAGCTGTGTCGGATTCGTAATCACTTTCTACTGCTCGAATCCCTCGATCTTGGATGGATTGATTTATTATGGCTTCAGCTTCTTCCTCTGCAGCAAACACTAAATAACTTACTACCGAAAGGTTATTTGTTACATGATCTTCAACAGTGTTGTTGTAAAAATCGACATTTTGAGTAGCCATAATAATAACCCCAGTTCCTTTAGGAACGCCACTGATAATTGATCCTTTTACACCAAAATTCTCAATGTTGTTGTTGTAAATCCGATTGTTGTAAGCGGTTACATTTTTACCGTAAAGAGTAAGTTTGGGAAGATTAAAAATTAATAACCCGCTTGTGTTTTCGTAGATATCATTTTCATAGATTTCTACACCGGTACTGTTTTCACTTTCAATACCCGCTACATTATAAAAAGCTCTGTTGTTGCGCACCACTACATTTTTCGATTGCCCAACATAGATTCCTGCATCCGAGGCACCAATGGCTTCACAGCCTTCAATCAACAGGTTTTTTGTCAATACAGGATATATACCATAGGCACCGTTTTGAGTAGAAATAGTTCCCGTCCATGCCGTTCGTACATTGCGAATGGTAACGTTTTTCGATTCGCTAATCTTAAGGTTATCTCCAGGAGCATCTTCGATGGTTAAATCTTCGATGGTAAAATAATTGCAGTTTGTAATTAAGATTCCTTCAGCTCCTTTTGTTTGCCCTTTGAATGAAAGTACCGTTTTATCCATTCCTTTCCCTTTGATGGTAATGTGCTTTTTTCCATCCATACTAAGGGATTGAGAAAACAAGAAGTGCCCTTCTGAAAGTTCGATTGTAGTACTGTCTTTTGCCAAAATAAAAGCTTCTAGAATTTCTGTCTCAAGATCTACATATGAGCGCTCAGGATTGTATTCCGGTAAACTGGATCCTACTGTTTTATAAAGAACAAGGAGGAGCAAAGCTCCCCCTAAAATTAAAATGATTTTTTTCATAGTAATGGTCTGATTTTATTAAAAGTACACTTTTTATTTTAACTACTTAGAAGTCGAAAAGTATTCTAGCTGTAGCTGTTCTCCCAATCTTAGGTAATCCTGGTAATGCTCTAAATTCATTATTGAATATGTTTGTAGCAGCAAGTTCAAGTTTTAATTCTGGTGTAAACTTAAATCCTAACGTTAAATCAAATAAGGACTTGGCATCAATTTCACCTGAAAAATTAGCCACATTCGAAGTATATCCCTGATCCCATTGGTAAGAAAAACTTCCGCTTATCCTTTCTTCAGATTGATAACTCACCCCAGAACGCACCTTATTTTGCGGGAAATTCAGATCGCCTGGTTGCCCTTCAGATCGACTAAACCAAGAATAATTGACAAATGAAGTCAAATGTTCTGTTAAGAAATACTTGGAATTCAACTCAAACCCCCAATTCGTACTCACTCGATTTGGGTCTTGTGTGATGTAGCCAAAAATTAATTTAGCAGCATCTCCTGCGGGAGCTTGTTCCGTCGGAATGACTCCATGGAAAGGAAGTCCAGCATTTGTAAGAGCTTGAAGAAATTCTGCTCCAGCTTGGGTATAGGCACCGTTAAGTTGTTGGCCAACAGCATTTGCAGTAGCAGCGGCTGTGGCAGCATCCAAGCCTGCACCAATTAGGAGCGCTTCAATTTGCGGCTGCGTTGTAGTTTGTACTCCTTGACCAAGAGCACCTTCTAAGCCCACAATAGTCGCAACTGGACTGATTTGTTGGAAACCAGCATTGCCTTTTTGCTCTAAATAATAGAGATCAAAACCAACGGACAATCGTTTATTAAATACGCCTTTGTAACCAAATTCAAAGGATTTCAATGTAGAAATGAGATTGATATTTCCATCTTCAGTTACTAGGGGTTGTCCGTTAGTGTCGGTAGTAACTAAAGGGCTAAATCCTGTAGGAATGCTAGCGGGGTTTTGCAGAACACCGCTTACAATCGGGAGTAATTGGGCAAGGGAAGGGTCTTGTGCAGCAGAAGCAGTTAGCCCTTGTAAAACAGCACCAGTAACAGCAGCATAAGCTGCGGCTAATGGAAAACCAGCAGCAAGAGGCGTGTTAGGAACTCCCGGGACGAGCCAGTCAATTTGTGGGTTACTTCCAAAAGTATACGGATTAACAGCTCCAGTAATCCAAACATCAAAAACTCCAGGAACGGTTTGAATGGGTAAATCGAAATAAAGATCGGAAGCAGGAAGTGGATTTGCTGCTTGGTTAAAGCTGAAACGCAGATTTTGGTATTCCGAGGGTTTGAAAACTAAAGCCGCTCGTGGCGAAAATGTTTTTTCTGAAGTGAAGTTATAACCGTCGTAACTTCCTGCTAAAAACAGATCCAGTTTCGGTTCGAGTTTAAATTTTGCTTGAGCATATAACCCATATAGTGTATAGTCATCATTGTCTTCATTTCTTCCATAGACATGGTTCTCGGTATCTGCTTTTGCATCGCGATAGTCCAACCCTACAGTCCATTCGGAGTTCAATATGGTCGGCGCATTAAAATTGTATTGAATTTGAGCTTCGTAATGCGAGCGTTCTAGAGGCACAATTAATCCGGTTCTATTCAGGTAATTAGGATTACTGTCGTTTCCTCCATCATTTTTAATGTAATAGGTTTGTGCAAACCATCCTTTGTATTTGAATCGTGCTTGCCCCCAATATTCATTTCCATAGGCTTGTCCTTCTCCAAGATCGTTATAGAAAATTGCTTTCCCAGCATTCCAACCTCCTGCGGTTACAACCTCCATTCCGTTTTTTGGTCTAAAATACAGGCTTGCATTTGCGGCTGCAGACCAATATCCAGGAATTTGCGTTTGTGTTGTATCGAATAATTTGGTTCCACTTTCATCGGTATTAACATTACCAGCATTGGATATTGAGGCTCTGCTGATTGCTGTTCGGAAGTTGTTTAATATGGCTTGGTCACCAGTGTCGTCTGGATCGAGTGTAAAATCATTCCCGCTTCCGTATCGGGCATTAATTTTATAACCAAAAGTTTCGTTGGTGTTGTGTCCTCCGTGACGCAGTGCAACTTTAAAAGTGTTGCGCTGCCCGTAAATCAGTTCGGCTGTAGTGCCTGGATGTTTAAACGGATCTTTAGAAATGAAGTGAACTACTCCTGAAGTCACATCTGGACCGTATAGCGCTGAGCTAGGACCTAGAACAACTTCCACACGTTCGACATCGATTTGGTTGATGGGTGAGTTTTGAGAATCAAAAAATTCCAATCCAGGGGAAATTAAAGAGCGATAATCTAGCATAGGGAATACACTGGTAGAAAAAACACCATTACTTCCACGTAAAGCGACATTGACTCGTTGACCAGTTTGTTGCTGTAACTCAACCCCAGGAGTATTTATAAGGGCTCTAAGAGGAGATAGCGATCCGCCAGATTCGGTTACTTGCTTGGCTGTAATTACAGATACAGCAGACGGAGCTTCTTGTAATTTTTCAGCCCTACGTGAAGCAGAAATAATAACTTCATCAAAAGAATTTTCATCAACGAGGGTAATGATACCCAACTGTTCTGCGTTTACGGTAATATTCTGTGATCCAAACCCAATGAAAGAAACTTCAATTTCAAAAGGAATGTCTTTCGATGTTATTAGGTTGAAATTTCCATTCTGATCAGAAACTGTTCCTTGACTTGTTCCATTGATAATAACATTTGCACCCAGCAAACTTTCCCCTTGTTCATCGAGGATTTTACCTTGAATGGTGGTTTGAGAAAAAACGTTGGAAGTGAAAAATAGACAGAGTAAACCAATGTAAAAACATTTAGTATTGTGCATGATATAAAATTTAGGTACTCCAATAATAAAAAAAACATCTGGTTTAATAAAAAATAATGGCAAAAAATAATTATATTTGCATGAATTTCTGAACAAATACCACAGAGGAGACTATAAGTCCCCTTTTTTTTTATAATGAATTTTAAAAGTTTAGTAGCCGAATTGTTGCAAGTTGCGTTGGATGAAAATCCAAGCCTGTTTTTAATTGAATTAAAGATCGGGGCAGACAACGGTATTCGTATTTTAATAGATGGAGATGAGGGTGTTAAGCTCGAATCTTGTATCGCGGTAAGCCGTCAAATAGAACATAATATCGACCGAGAAGAATTCGATTTCTCTTTAGAAGTTAGTTCAGTAGGAGTTGGTTCTCCATTGACAATGCCTCGACAATACGAGAAAAATGTAGGAAGATCTTTAGAGGTTCTTACTGCTGACGACGAAATACTAACCGGAAATTTAACACAAGCTGACCAAAAAGGAATTACTCTAGAATGGAAAGCAAGAGAGCCTAAACCAATAGGTAAGGGTAAAGTAACAGTAACAAAAATAAAAGAACTGCCTTTTGTGTCTATAAAAAGCGCAAAGGTGATTATTAAATAAATTAGCATAACTAAAATGGAAAATTTAGCACTTATTGATTCCTTTTCTGAGTTTAAAGACGAAAAATTAATTGACAGAGTAACCCTTATGGTTATTTTGGAAGAAGTTTTTAGAAATACGCTAAAACGTAAATTTGGTTCGGATGATAACTTTGATATCATCATCAACCCTGATAAAGGGGATTTAGAAATTTGGCGTAACCGTATTGTAGTTGCAGACGGCGAAGTCGAAGATCCAAATCAAGAAATTGAACTTACTGTTGCTCAAAAAATCGAACCTGATTTTGAAGTTGGAGAAGATGTTTCAGAAGAAGTTAAGCTTATAGACTTAGGGAGACGATCCATCTTATCCTTACGTCAAAACCTAATTGCAAAAATATACGAACACGATAGTAACAACATCTTCAAACAGTTCAAAGAGCTTGAAGGTGCAATTTATACTGCCGAGGTTCACCACATCAGAAGTAGAGAAGTAATTTTGTTGGACGACGACGGTAATGAACTTATTTTGCCAAAAGATCGCCAAATACCTTCTGACTTTTACCGTAAAGGTGATAATATCCGTGGAATTATAGAGTCTGTAGAGCTTCGAGGGAACAAACCACGAATAATACTGTCTAGAACGTCACCTATATTCCTAGAAAAGCTTTTTGAACAAGAAATTCCAGAAGTATTTGACGGATTAATAACCATCAAGAAAGCAGTGCGTATTCCAGGAGAAAAAGCCAAAGTAGCGGTTGATTCTTATGACGATCGTATTGATCCAGTTGGTGCTTGTGTTGGAATGAAAGGTTCTCGAATTCATGGAATTGTTCGTGAATTAGGAAACGAAAACATTGATGTAATAAATTATACGAGTAACTTACAGCTTTTTATAACACGTTCGCTTTCTCCAGCGAAAGTCAATTCATTAAAAATTAATGAAGAGACTAAACGTGTGCAGGTGTTTTTAAATCCTGAAGAAGTATCTAAAGCGATTGGAAAAGGAGGGCTGAATATTCGCCTTGCAGGACAATTAACTGGCTACGAAATTGATGTGTATCGTGAAGGGGCTGAAGAGGATGTTGAATTAGCTGAGTTTACAGATGAAATCGAATCATGGGTAATTGATGAATTCAAGAAAGTTGGTTTAGATACTGCAAAAAGTATCCTAGAATTAGAGGTATCTGATCTAGCCAAACGAACTGACTTGGAAGAAGAAACCATATTGGAAGTGTTTAAAATATTAAAAGAGGAATTCGAAGATTAGTTTTAGGAAGTTAATTTCCATATTTTTGAATCGAAGAAAAAATAAGTATGCCTGATCAACCGACAATACGATTAAATAAAGTCCTAAGGAAACTTAATATATCTTTAGATAGAGCCGTTGAACATCTTGTTCAAGAGGGTCATGAGGTAGAGGCACGTCCTACTGCCAAAATATCACAGGAGGTATACAAAGTATTGTTGGATGAATTTCAAACCGATAAATCCAAGAAGGACGCTTCTCACGAGAAAAGTGAAGAGAAACGTAAGGAAAAAGAAGCACAGCGCTTGAAACAAGAAGAACTTGAACTCGAGAAGCAAAAGCGAGAGAAAGAACGTGTTGAAAAGCAGCAAGTAATTCGTGCATCTGCCAATTTGAATCGACCCAAACCGGTTGGTACAATTGATCTTGGAACTACCAAGGTTGGAGCTCCAAAAATAACACCTCAAGAAGTTAAGAAAGAGGAAGAGCCTGTTGTAGCAGAGAAACCTGCTGTAGTAGAACCCGCAAAAGCAGCACCTAAAGCTGTTGCACAATCTGTAAAAGAAGAGCCTAAGGTTGACGTTAAAAAAGAAGCTCCTAAAAAGCCAAAAGCTCCAGAAGTTGTTGTAGAAAAAACTCCAACTGCAGAAAAGCCTAAAACTGAAGTTGTAGCGGCAGTGGAAGCCCCTAAGGCAAGTGAAGAGAAAACAGAAATTAAAGCCAAAGTTGAAGCTCCGGTAGCAGAAGCTAAAGAAGCAACTGCAACGGAAACTCCAGCTGTAACAGAAGGTACTGCCGAAGATGGTACCATCACAACCAAATATGCTAAACTATCGGGACCTAAAAAGACTGGTTTAGTCATTGACCTTGATTCTTTCAATAAGAAAGAAAAAAGTGTTGAGGATGCCCGTAAGAAAAAACGTAAAAGAATAAGTAAAGATCCTGCACCTGCTCCTAAAAAACCAGGTACAGCGTCTATAAGTAGCCGACGAGGTAATGGAGGTCAGAATAGAAGCGGTCGCCCTAACAGACCAGCTGCTGTCCCTAAAGTTGAGCCAACAGAAGAAGAAGTACAAAAGCAAATTAGAGAAACTCTTGAAAAACTTCAAGGGAAATCGAATAAGTCCAAAGGAGCTAAATACAGAAGAGATAAGCGTGTTCAACACCGTCAAAAAACGGAGGAAGAATTAGCACAATTAGAGGCTGATAGCAAAATCATCAAAGTAACAGAATTTATTACTGTAGGTGAAGTAGCTACGCTAATGGAAGTTAGTGGTACTCAAATTATATCTGCATGTATGTCTCTTGGAATCATGGTTACCATGAACCAGCGTTTGGATGCTGAAACCTTAAGCATTGTTGCTGATGAGTTTGGCTTTGAAGTAGACTTTGTAAAGAGTGATCTTGAAGAAAACTTTACAGACGAAGTTGAGGAAAAAGAAGAAGATCTTATTGCTCGTGCACCTATTGTTACCGTTATGGGACACGTAGATCACGGTAAAACATCGCTTTTAGATCATATTCGAAGCGAAAATGTAATTGCAGGAGAATCTGGAGGTATAACCCAGCATATCGGAGCATATTCTGTAATACTTAAGAATAAACAAAAAATAACATTCTTGGATACGCCAGGTCACGAAGCCTTTACGGCGATGCGTGCTCGTGGTGCTCAAGTAACGGATATTGCAATTATTGTAATTGCCGCGGATGATGATATCATGCCGCAAACCAAAGAAGCAATTAGTCATGCTCAGGCAGCTAGTGTGCCTATCATTTTTGCAATCAACAAAGTTGATAAAGAAACTTCTAATCCTGAAAAGATTAAAGAGAAACTTGCTCAAATGGACCTTATGGTTGAAGATTGGGGTGGAAAAATCCAATCCCAAGATATCTCGGCTTTAAAAGGTACTGGTGTAAAAGAATTATTAGAAAAAGTATTGCTTGAAGCTGAATTATTAGAGCTTAAAGCAAACCCAAATAGAAAATCAAAAGGAACAGTAGTCGAAGCATACCTCGATAAAGGTCGTGGATATGTATCTACTATCCTGGTTCAAACAGGAACACTGAATGTAGGTGACTACCTTCTTGCAGGAAAACACAGTGGTAAAGTTAGAGCCATGTTCGATGAAAGAGGAAAAACAATAGAAACTGCTCCTCCTTCAACACCTGTATCTGTTTTAGGACTTGATGGTGCGCCACAAGCGGGTGACAATTTCAATGTTCTTGAAGACGAACGTGAAGCGAAACAAATTGCAGCAAAAAGAACGCAATTACTACGTGAGCAAAATGTTCGTACACAACGTCACATTACATTAGACGAAATAGGTAGACGAATTGCACTAGGTGACTTTAAAGAGTTGAACATGATCCTTAAGGGTGATGTGGATGGTTCTGTTGAAGCCCTTACCGATTCCCTTCAAAAATTATCTACCGAAGAAATTCAGGTTAATATCATTCACAAAGGAGTTGGTGCGATCACAGAATCTGACGTCTTGTTAGCTTCTGCATCAGATGCAATTATCATTGGATTTAATGTTCGACCTATGGGTAACGCACGTATGCTTGCCGAGAAAGAAGAAATCGATATCCGATCATACTCAATCATCTACGATGCAATCAACGATGTGAAAGATGCTATGGAAGGCATGCTTTCTCCTGAAATGAAAGAAGAAATATCTGGTAATGCTGAAATTAGAGAAACCTTTAAAATCTCTAAAATCGGAACCATTGCAGGTTGTATGGTAACCTCTGGTAAAATATTCCGTAACTCAAGTATCCGAGTTATTCGTGAAGGAGTTGTTCAATATACCGGAACGCTAAGTTCTCTTAAACGTTTCAAAGACGATGTTAAGGAAGTTGCTAAAGGATATGACTGTGGACTTCAGGTTAAGAATTACAACGACATCCGTATCGATGACGTAATAGAATTCTTCCAAGAAGTAGCCGTTAAGAAAACCCTATAAATTATTAGGTTCTAGTAAAAATGCTCCAGGATAGATTTTTTTAATCTCTTCAAGGAGCATGTTTGCTTTATTGATGTCCTTAAAACGTCCCACACGTACTTTATAGTTTGGTGTCTCAAAAACCAAAGAAGTTTCTATTTCTTCAAATTTTCCTGAAAATGCTTGTGCAATATTTTTAGCAGCTGTATAGTTGCCATAGTATAGCTGAATTGCGAAGTATTGCGCATTGTAACGTTCAGAATCAAGCGTTTTTTTAATTGCTACCAGTTGTTCAATTTTTGAATCTTGATTGATTTGGACCAAAGTATCTTGTCCAAAAACCTGCGATGCTATCCCGCCACTAAGCAGTAAAAAAAATAAAGTAATTCGTTTGATTGTTCTCATACTGCAAAGAAATAAAAAACTGGCAATAATTGGAAGAAGTTAAACAAACTTAACAAGTTATTTAGACTCAGTATAAATTATACAAGTGCAAGTCATAACCTTTTAACAAACCGAGTCTATGTCTTATTTTTGCAGTCGGATAAAGACACAAATAAATTGATCAAAATCAAATTTTATATATAAGCATGAGGAAGTCAAACCTTTACACTCTTTTGACTAGTAAATTATTAGCGGTAGCAGTAGTAGCAATGCTCTCTTTACCTCAATTGTTTGCTCAAGAGGGTGACCCAGCGGCAGGGAAAAAATTATTTAATGCAAATTGTGCAGCCTGTCACAAACTCAACAAAAAAGCCGTAGGGCCTGCCCTAAGAGGTGTTTCTTCTAAATACGATCGTGAATGGTTGTACACTTGGATTAAAAATAGCTCGGCTATGATTAAATCTGGAGATGCACAAGCAATTGCTATTTGGGAAGAATACAACAAGTCAGCAATGACCGCTTTTCCTCAGTTATCCAATGCTGATGTTGATAACATCTTAGCGTATACAGATTATGTTGCACCACCACCACCTCCAGGAACTGCACCGCCAGCCGGAACTCGGGTAGCTGCAAGCGGCGTGTCAAACGATCTTATCCTAGCAGCTTTAGCCCTAGTATTTACAGTTCTTGTTGTAATGCTTTTCTTAGTTAACAAGACCCTTCAGAAAATCGCAACCGCTAGCGGTGTTGAATTGGTAGCAGAAGAAGTTAAAGAACCAAGAAGACCTTTATGGGATGCTTTTGCTAAGAATCATTTCTTGGTGTTTATGTCGGTTATCCTTTTATTACTTTCAAGTGCATACTTCGCTTACGGTTTCCTAATGCAAATTGGAGTTGACCAAGGCTATATGCCAGTTCAACCGATTCACTATTCTCACAAGATTCATGCTGGAGCAAATGAAATAGAGTGTAAGTATTGTCACTCTTCAGCTCGTGTGTCTAAACACTCTGGAATTCCAGCGTTGAATGTTTGTATGAACTGTCACCAAAACATTGCTGAATACAATGGAGAAGAAGATCTAGACAACGGATACACTAAAGATTTCTACACGAAAGAAATTAAAAAATTATACGCAGCAGTAGGTTGGGACGAAGAGAACCAACAATACACAGGGAAAACGGAGCCAGTGAAATGGGTGCGTATTCACAACCTGCCTGATTTTGCTTATTTCAATCACGCCCAACACGTTCAAGTAGGTCAAATTGCTTGTCAAAAGTGTCACGGACCTGTGGAAGAAATGGAAGTGATGTACCAATACGCTCCGCTTACAATGGGCTGGTGTATTAACTGTCACAGAGAAACAAACGTGAAGGTAGAAGGCAATGAGTACTATACTAAAATTCACGAACAATTATCAAAAAAATACGGTGTTGAACAACTTACAGCTGCTCAGATGGGTGGTCTGGAATGTGGGAAATGTCACTATTAAAAAATAGAATAATCTAAGATTATCTTATGGCAGAAAATAAAACCTATTGGAAAAGTGCTGATCAACTAAACGAGGGAAACCCGATTATTGAGCAGCTCGAGCAAAAAGAATTTGCCGAACACATTCCAGTAAACGAATTTTTAGGAGACTCTGAAACTCTTGAGGAGAGTAGTACCTCACGTAGAGATTTCTTGAAGTATGTAGGATTCAGTACTGCAGCAGCAACGCTTGCAGCCTGTGAAGGTCCCGTAATCAAATCCGTACCGTATGTAGTGCAACCAGAACAAATTCGTCCGGGTGTAGCCAACTACTACGCTACTGCAATTGCAGATGGTTTTGACTTTGGCTCTGTTCTTATCAAAACTAGAGAAGGTCGTCCGATCAAAGTAGAGAACAACAGTGATGCTCCCGTTTTAGGTGGAGCTAATGCTCGAGTTCATGCTTCTGTTTTATCTCTTTATGACGTAAAACGTTTACAAGGACCTAAAGCAAATGAAACGGATATCACTTGGGAAGATTTAAACCTTCAAGTTGGTGCAAAGCTAAAAGCGCTTGCTGCAACAGGAAAAGAAGTTATAATCCTTACCCAAACTTTTGCAAGTCCAACGACTTCAAAAATTGTTGCTGATTTTATTACTGCATATCCAAACGTAAAGCACGTTACTTATGACAGTGTTTCTGAATCTGCTGCATTAGATGCATTCGAAACAGCTTATGGCGTTCGCGCGCTAGCTGATTATGATTTCAGTAAAGCAGACGCTATCGTTTCTGTTGGAGCTGATATTTTAGGTGACTGGCAAGGTGGTGGTTATGATAGTGCTTATTCTAAAAAAAGAGTACCGCACAGAGACCACGGAAAAGGACATATGTCTCAACATTTTCAGTTTGAAGCCAACATGACTTTGAGTGGAGCTGCAGCCGATTTTCGTGTTCCAGCTACACCAACACAACAAAAACATATTTTAGCACACCTATACGCTGCCATTACCGGAACTTCTGTTTCTGGAGCTTTAGGAGCAGGAATGCAAGCTAAACTAGATAAAGCTGTCAAAGCGCTTAAAGCTGCAGGATCAAAAGCCGTTGTGGTTTCAGGTATTCAAGAAGTAGGAGCACAACAATTAGTTTTAGCAATCAACAATCACATTCAAAGTGAAGTGATGAATGCGAACACGCCACGCTTGATTCGTCAGGGTAGTGCCACAGAAGTTGCAAACGTTGTAACAGCTGTTAAAAACGGAACTATTGGAGGGTTGATAACGGTAGGGGTTAATCCCGCACTTACATTAGCAGACGGTGCTGCCTTCGCTGAGGGGCTTAAAAAATTAGACCTTTCAGTTGCCTTCTCATTAAAAGAAGATGAAACAGCATTAGCATCTCAGTATCTTGCAGCTGTACCTCATTACTTAGAAGCATGGGGAGATTACGAATTTAAAGCAGGAAGTTTTGCATTGGCACAGCCAACCATTCGTCCTTTATTCGATACCAAACAATTCCAAGATGTGCTTTTAGCATGGACAGGAAGTAGTCAAACCTATTATGATGCTATCCAAGCCAATTGGTCGGATTCATTAATTGGTACGTCTTCATGGAATACGGTTTTACACGATGGTTTTTTCCAAACAGAAATTACTGCTGAAAACAATTATCAAGGAACTACTCTCAGTGCCGAAGCTGCTGCATTAGCTGCCGCAAGTTCAAAAGGCCTAGAGCTTACTTTATATACAAAAACAGGGATGGGTGATGGTCAACAAGCCAACAACCCTTGGTTACAAGAATTCCCTGATCCAATTACACGAGTATCTTGGGATAACTACATTACTGTTGCTGCTGCTGACGCAGAGGCTGCAGGATTGAAAAACGTTAATGTAGCCAATGGCGCATTGAACGGGAGTTATGCTCAGGTTACTGTTGGAGGAACTACCCTAACAGTACCGGTACTTATTCAGCCTGGTCAAGCAAAAGGATCAGTTGGTCTTGCTCTTGGTTATGGTGAAAAAGCAGGTCTACAAGAAGAAATGCAAGTTGGAGTTAATGCTTTTGCATTCTACAACGATTTCAATACTGTTCAGGAAGTAATTATAAGTCTTGCCGATGGATTCCATGAATTTGCTTGTGTTCAGTTGCACAACACCCTAATGGGAAGAGGAGACATCATTAAGGAAACTACTTTAGAAGTTTTCAATACAAAAGATAAAAAATACTGGAATGCAATTCCGTTGGTATCTAAAAACCATATGGAACAAGAGGTTACTTCGGAAGGAGTAGATATGTGGCAAAATTTTGACCGCTCAATCGGACATCATTTTAACCTATCCATTGATCTCAATGCATGTACTGGTTGTGGGGCTTGTGTTATCGCATGCCACTCAGAAAATAATGTTCCTGTTGTAGGGAAAACAGAAGTAAGAAGATCTCGTGATATGCACTGGTTGCGTATTGACCGTTACTATTCTTCTGAAACTACCTTTGCAGGAGACAACGAGACTAAAGACAACATCGATGGTTTAGGAGATTCGTTAACTACTTTTGGCGAAATGGAGAATCCTTCGGAAAATCCTCAAGTAACATTCCAGCCAGTAATGTGTCAGCATTGTAATCATGCACCATGTGAAACAGTTTGTCCAGTAGCGGCAAGTTCACACGGACGTCAGGGTCAAAACCACATGGCTTATAACCGTTGTGTTGGAACTCGTTACTGTGCAAACAACTGTCCTTATAAAGTACGTCGTTTCAACTGGTTCTTATACAACCAAAACGATGAGTTCGATTATCACATGAACAATGATTTAGGGCGTATGGTATTGAATCCAGACGTTGTGGTTCGTTCTCGTGGGGTAATGGAGAAATGTTCTATGTGTATTCAAAAAACACAAAAGACTATTTTGGATGCTAAATTAGATGGACGCCCAATTGTAGATGGAGAATTTCAAACCGCTTGTTCAAATGCATGTAGCAATGGAGCAATGACTTTTGGGGACATCAACGATAAAGAGAGTGAAATCACCAAGTTAAAAGAGAACGATCGTATGTATCACCTTTTGGAAAGCGTAGGGACAAAACCCAACGTGATGTACCAAACAAAAGTGAGAAATACTTAATATAAAAATAATAAATCAATAGCGTATGGCCTCGCATTACGAAGCACCTATTAGAAAACCCCTAGTAACCGGAAATAAATCGTATCACGACGTTACACTTGATGTAGCAGCTCCGGTTGAAGGAAAAGCAAACACTCAATGGTGGATTGTTTTTGGTATTGCACTTTCCGCTTTTTTGTGGGGAGTTGGATGTATGATTTACACCATTTCAACTGGGATTGGAACTTGGGGTCTGAATAAGACTGTAGGTTGGGCCTGGGATATCACCAACTTTGTATGGTGGGTAGGAATTGGACATGCAGGAACCTTAATTTCTGCGGTACTTTTATTATTCCGTCAAAAATGGAGAATGGCAATTAACCGTTCTGCAGAAGCAATGACCATTTTCTCAGTAATCCAAGCTGGGTTATTTCCAATCATCCACATGGGACGTCCATGGTTAGCGTATTGGGTTTTACCCATTCCTAACTCGTTCGGTTCACTTTGGGTGAACTTTAACTCTCCTTTACTTTGGGATGTTTTTGCAATCTCAACTTATTTATCGGTATCACTAGTGTTTTGGTGGACTGGTTTATTACCTGATTTTGCGATGTTACGTGATCGCGCAATACGTCCTTTTCAAAAGAAAATTTATTCTTTATTGAGTTTTGGTTGGTCAGGTAGAGCAAAAGATTGGCAACGTTTTGAAGAAGTATCTTTGGTATTGGCTGGTTTAGCTACTCCCTTAGTACTTTCGGTTCACACGATTGTATCGTTTGACTTTGCAACGTCGGTTATTCCGGGATGGCACACCACGATCTTCCCCCCTTACTTTGTAGCTGGAGCGATTTTCTCTGGTTTTGCTATGGTAAACACCCTGTTGATCATTATGCGTAAGGTGTCTCATTTAGAAGATTATATTACAGTACAACATATTGAATTGATGAACATCGTAATCATGATTACTGGTTCAATAGTTGGAGTCGCCTATATTACCGAGCTGTTTATCGCTTGGTACTCTGGAGTAGAGTACGAACAATATGCTTTCCTTAACCGTGCAACCGGTCCTTATTGGTGGGCGTATTGGGCAATGATGTCTTGTAATGTATTTTCACCGCAGTTCATGTGGTTCAAGAAATTGCGTACCAGCATCGTATTCTCCTTTGTAATATCTATTGTTGTGAATATCGGAATGTGGTTTGAGCGTTTTGTAATCATTGTAACTTCGTTACACCGTGATTACTTACCCTCTTCTTGGACGATGTTTTCACCAACCTTTGTCGATATTGGAATCTTCATTGGTACTATTGGATTCTTCTTTGTATTATTCTTATTATACGCAAGAACGTTTCCAGTAATTGCACAGGCAGAAGTAAAAACTATTTTGAAGTCTTCGGGCGAGAATTATAAAAAAATAAGAGACGGAAATGAGTAATCAAGTACTACACGCGCTTTATGACGATGATGACGTGCTATTGAATGCTGTTAAAGAAGTTCGAGAGCACAAGCATCACATCGAAGAAATCTATACGCCCTTTCCAGTTCACGGACTAGATAAGGCTATGGGATTAGAAGGAACACGAATTGCTATCATGGCATTCATATACGGTTGTATCGGTCTTGGCGTTGCCATTACCATGATCAACTTTATTATGATTGAAGATTGGCCACAAAACATAGGAGGAAAACCGAGTTTTAGTTTCTTGGAAAATCTTCCTGCCTTTGTTCCTGTGATTTTTGAAATGACCGTTTTCTTTGCAGCTCACTTAATGGTTATTACTTTTTATATGAGAAGTAGGTTATGGCCTTTTAAGGAAGCAGAAAATCCAAACCCTTTGACAACAGATGATAAATTCTTAATGGAAGTTGAAATCAACGGAAATGAAGAAGAATTGACTGCATTATTGAAAAAGACAGGTGCAATCGAGATTACCATCCCTCAAAACCACGAAGAATAATGAAAAAGATACTTTACATAGCACTTAGTAGTGTCCTTTTACTTGGTTTAAGTTCTTGTCAAGATAACAACAAACCAAACTATCAGTATTTCCCTAATATGTACGTGCCTGTTGGTTATGAAGCTTATGCAGATTCTGATGCTTTTGCCAACGGAATTGAAGCTCAATTACCAGCCGAAGGATCTATTGCTAGAGGATGGCAGCCTTATGATTATCCAGATACCAACGAAGGATATGAAGCTGCAAAAGCAAACCTTACTTCTCTTCTAGAGAATACAGAAGCGAACAAAGCCAACGGAAAAGAATTGTACGGAATTTACTGTGCTGTTTGTCATGGTAATAAAGGAGACGGACAAGGTATTTTAATGACACGCGAAAAATTTCTTGGAATACCCAGTTATGCTGACCGAGATATTAATCCAGGAAGTATTTACCATGTTTTAATGTATGGTAAAAATGCAATGGGATCTCACGCAGGTCAAGTAAATGCAACAGAACGCTGGCAAATTGCACAGCATGTAATGGAATTAAGAGGAAACCTTATTAAATAATATAGCATAAAATTTATGTATACTTTTCCAAATAAACTCAAAAATATTGCCAGAGTCTTAATGATCTTAGGATTTATAGGACTGGTCTTTGGTTTTTTAGGTGCACCTAAAAATATAGCAGAGGCTAAGGCTATGGTTGCTACAGAACATCACGGCGAAGGCCATGGTGAAGCTGCAGATAACCATGCAGAATCATCTGAAGCACATGCAGAAGATACGCATGCAGAGGAAGCTCATGCAACTGAAGGTCATGCAGAAGTTTCGCATGACGAAGAAGAAGGACACGACAGTTCTCACGACGAACACTTATTACACCAATTACAGAACAAACCTTGGGCAGCTCTTTATGTTGCAGCCTTTTTCTTTTTCATGATTCCTTTAGGAGTTCTTGCTTTTTATGCAATTCAACGTGCGGCTCAAGCAGGTTGGTCTCCAGTTTTATATCGTGTAATGGAAGGAATTACGGGTTACTTACTACCTGGTGGAATTATTGTGATTGTAATCCTTGCTTTATCAGGAATGCATTTCAACCACCTATTCATTTGGATGGATCCAGAAGTAGTAGCTCATGATAAGTTAATCGCAGGGAAAGTAGCTTTCTTAAATGTACCTTTCTTCTTGGGAAGAGCAGTTTTCTTTTTAGCAGGTTGGTCATTGTATCGTTATTTTTCTAGAAAATTCTCCTTGGCGCAAGATCAAGCTACCGATATTTCGAACCACAAGAAAAACTTTAGAATTTCTGCTGGATTCCTTGTCTTTTATATTGTAACGGAATCGATTATGTCTTGGGATTGGATCATGTCGATCGACCCACATTGGTTCAGTACTCTATTTGGATGGTATGTTTTTGCAAGTATGTTTGTGTCTGGAATCACAGCGATTGCGATGGTAACAATTTATCTGAAGTCTCAAGGATATTTAGAATTTGTAAACGATAGTCACATTCATGATCTTGGAAAATTCATGTTCGGAATCAGTGTATTCTGGACTTACTTATGGTTTTCACAGTTCATGCTGATCTGGTACTCTAACATTCCGGAAGAGGTTACTTATTTCATTACTAGAATTGAAGATTACAACATCACTTTCTTCGGAATGGTAGCAATGAATTTTGTTTTCCCGTTACTAATATTAATGAATAGCGACTACAAGCGTACGAACTACTTCATCATCATGGCTGGTATTGTTATTATTTTAGGACACTATTTAGATGTCTTTAATATGATTATGCCATCAGCTGTAGGAGATCAATGGTTTATTGGTATTGCTGAAATTGGAGGCTTTTTATTCTTCTTAGGTTTATTCATATATACAGTATTTACAGAATTAACGAAGGCACCACTTCTTGCAAAAGGAGACCCTTATATGGGAGAGAGTGAGCGTTTTCATTATTAATTAAAATTAAATAGAAAAGAGATAAATGACGGCAATATTAACCCTTACGGTACTTTTTCTAATTGCTATATCCCTGTGGCAAGTAGCTAAAATTTTTGAGATGTCTCAGCCCTCAAAAAACAATACTCAAGTAGCCAACGATCGCGATAATGATATTCAAGGAAAATTGATGTTTGCTTTTTTAGCATTCTTATATATCCTAACCTTATATTCTTTTTGGAAATGGGGTGATGTTTTATTACCAGCTGCAGCCTCTGAACACGGAAGCGATTACGATAATTTGATGTGGATTTCTTTCGCACTGATCTTTTTTGTTCAAACCGTTACTCAAGCATTACTTCACTATTTCTCTTTCAAGTATAGAGGAGAACCAGGAAAGAAAGCTTTGTTTTATGCAGATAACAACAGACTAGAGGCTATTTGGACTATTATTCCAGTGATTACTTTAGCTGGTCTTATTCTTTACGGACTTTATACGTGGACCAACATCATGACTGTCGAAGAAAATGATGAAGCTTTGGTTGTGGAATTATATGCGCAACAGTTTAACTGGAAAGCGCGTTACTCTGGAGCAGACGGCGTACTTGGAGATGCAAATGTTCGTTTTTTACAAGATTTCGATGGAAAGAACCTTGTCGGTATCGATGCAACTGATCCTAATGGATTAGATGATATTGTAGTACAAGAATTACACTTGCCAGTTGGTCGAGAAATTATCTTTAAGATGCGTTCACAAGACGTTCTTCATTCAGCGTTTATGCCTCACTTTAGAGCACAAATGAACTGCGTTCCTGGGATGATTACCGAATTTGCTTTTACACCGATTACAACTACAGACGATATGCGTCGTAATCCAGATGTATTAGCTAAAGTGAAAAAAATCAACAAAATTAGAGTTGAAAACAGCAAGGAGTTGGTTGCTAATGGAGACGAGGCCTTAGAGCCTTATATCTTCGACTATATCTTATTGTGTAACAAAATTTGTGGTGCATCGCACTACAATATGCAAATGAAGATCATTGTTGAAACTCCGGAAGAGTATCAAGCATGGATAGACCAACAGCAAACTTTTGCTCAAGTAATTCAATAAATTAACCTAACAAATAACATAGATATGTCAGCAGCAGAGCACAATCACGAAGAGGATCACGGGCATCATCATAAGGAGACTTTTATGACTAAATATATTTTTAGTCAAGATCACAAAATGATCTCCAAGCAATATTTAATCACAGGACTTTTCATGGGAATCATCGGTATTGCGATGTCTCTTATGTTTCGTTTACAATTAGCATGGCCAGAAAAATCTTTCGGTATCTTCGAATTATTATTAGGTAAATGGGCTCCTGACGGTGTTATGGACCCCAATGTATACCTAGCTTTGGTTACCATTCACGGAACCATTATGGTATTTTTTGTATTGACCGCTGGTTTGAGTGGAACTTTTAGTAACCTTTTGATTCCATTGCAAATTGGAGCACGTGATATGGCTTCTGGTTTATTGAATATGATCTCGTTTTGGTTATTCTTTTTATCAAGTGTAATCATGATCGCTTCTTTATTTGTTGAAGCTGGACCTGCAGCAGCAGGATGGACTATCTATCCACCGCTGAGTGCACTTCCACAGGCGCAACCGGGTTCTGGTTTAGGAATGACTCTTTGGCTAATTTCAATGGCTATTTTTGTTGCTTCTTCCTTATTAGGATCTCTAAACTATATCGTAACGGTAATTAACCTTCGTGTTAAAGGAATGTCTATGTCTAGATTACCTTTAACTATATGGGCATTTTTTGTGACCGCTATCATTGGTGTTGTTTCTTTTCCGGTTTTACTTTCAGCAGCATTGTTGCTTATTATGGATCGTAGTTTTGGAACATCATTCTTCTTGTCAGATATTTTTATTCAAGGAGAAGTATTGCATTATCAAGGAGGGTCACCAGTTTTATACGAACACCTCTTCTGGTTCCTAGGACACCCTGAGGTTTATATTGTATTACTACCAGCTCTAGGGATCACTTCAGAAATTATTGCAACAAACTCACGTAAGCCGATTTTTGGTTACCGTGCCATGGTTGCTTCGATTATTGCAATTGCATTCTTGTCGACCATCGTTTGGGGACATCATATGTTTATCTCTGGAATGAATCCATTCCTTGGATCAGTATTTACTTTTACAACCTTATTGATTGCTATCCCTTCGGCTGTAAAAGCATTCAACTACATAACAACCTTATGGAAAGGGAACCTGCAGCTAAACCCCGCGATGCTCTTTTCAATCGGTTTGGTTTCTACCTTTATTTCGGGTGGACTAACGGGTATTATTTTAGGAGATAGTACACTTGATATAAATGTTCACGATACGTATTTCGTTGTAGCGCATTTCCACCTCGTAATGGGTATATCTGCACTGTACGGTCTTTTTGCAGGTGTATATCACTGGTTCCCAAAAATGTTTGGAAAGATGATGAACAAGAACCTTGGTTACTTCCATTTCTGGGTAACGGCAGTTTGTGCTTATGGCGTATTCTTCCCAATGCACTTTATCGGTATGGCGGGTCTACCAAGACGTTACTATACCAATACAGCATTCCCATATTTCGATGATATCGCTGATATTAATGTTGTAATTACCGTATTTGCTCTTATTGCTGGAGCTGCTCAGTTGGTTTTCTTATATAATTTCATTCACAGTATATTTTACGGAAAGAAAGCAGAACAAAACCCATGGAGATCCAATACAATGGAATGGACTACACCTGTAGAACATATGCATGGAAACTGGCCTGGAGCTATTCCTGAAGTTCACCGTTGGGCTTATGATTATTCTAAACCTGGACAAGAAGAAGACTTTGTCTCTCAAATTGTTCCGTTGAAAGAAGGAGAAGAAGAGTTGCAACATTAAGCAACTTCTAACGAATATATAAAAAGAGACGCATTAGCGTCTCTTTTTTTTTATGCCCGTTTGAAGCTCTTTTAGCTTCTAGATTTCCACTATATTTGTTACGATGAATGAAAATTTAGATCCCAGTAACGAACATTTTACACCAGAAGAGCAAGATGTCGATAAGGCGTTAAGACCCTTAAGCTTCGATGACTTTGCAGGCCAAGAACCCATTCTTGAAAACCTTAAGGTTTTTGTTGAAGCTGCGAATCAAAGAGACGAAGCTTTGGATCACACTTTATTTCATGGGCCTCCAGGTTTAGGGAAAACAACGCTAGCACATATTTTGGCCAATGAATTGGAAGCAGGGTTTAAAATGACATCAGGCCCTGTTTTAGACAAGCCAGGTGATTTAGCTGGTTTGTTAACCAACCTACAGCCAAGAGATATTCTCTTCATCGATGAAATCCACCGTTTAAGCCCCATAGTGGAAGAGTACCTATACTCTGCAATGGAAGACTATAAGATCGATATCATGATCGAAACTGGTCCAAATGCAAGAACGGTTCAAATTAATTTGAATCCATTTACTCTTGTTGGAGCGACTACACGTTCTGGTCTTTTAACGGCACCAATGCGGGCACGATTTGGTATCAGCAGCCGTTTACAATATTACAGCACCGAATTGCTTGCGACAATCTTACAACGTTCAGCAGATATCCTCAATGTCCCTATAATTGAAACTGCAGCTATTGAGATTGCTGGTAGAAGTAGAGGAACACCACGTATCGCAAACAGTTTATTGCGGAGAGTTCGTGATTTTGCTCAGATAAAAGGAAACGGAACCATTGACCTTGAAATCACACAATACGCCTTAAAAGCACTGCAGGTTGATGCAAACGGATTGGATGAAATGGATAATAAAATCCTAACAACCCTCATCGATAAATTCAAAGGTGGCCCAGTTGGAATTACAACTTTGGCAACTGCCGTTTCCGAAAACGGAGAAACCATTGAAGAAGTATACGAGCCTTTTCTGATTCAACAAGGTTTTATTGTTCGGACACCTCGAGGAAGAGAAGTAACCGCTTTGGCGTATAAGCATCTGGGAAGAATTAAAGACACGCAAGAAGGATTGTTTTAAAAATGAAAAGCGCTGCCACCAAAAATGCACAATGGATTAAAGAGCAAGCATTAGCCTTAGGGTTCCTTTCTTGTGGTATTTCAAAGGCAGGTTTTTTGGAAGAAGAAGCACCTCGCTTAGAGCATTGGCTAAACACCAACCAGCATGGCGAAATGCGCTATATGGAAAACCATTTCGATAAGCGCCTTGATCCTACATTATTGGTTCCAGGAGCAAAAAGTGTTGTATCCTTAACCCTCAATTATTATAATCCAGAAAAGCAAACCGATCCCAAGGCACCTAAAATTTCACAATATGCTTACGGGAAGGATTATCACTTTGTAATCAAAGATAAGCTCAAGGAATTATTATCACGTATCAACGATCAAATTGGGGCGGTTGATGGACGTGTATTTGTTGATTCAGCCCCAGTAATGGATAAAGCATGGGCAGCTAAAGCGGGCTTAGGTTGGATTGGTAAAAACAGTAATCTACTGTCGAAACAAGTAGGGTCTTTTTTCTTCATTGCCGAGTTGATTTTGGACCTTGAATTGGAGCCAGACCATCCAGTAACAGACCATTGTGGTAGTTGTACAGCTTGTATAGACGCTTGCCCAACAGATGCAATTACAAATCCGTATCAAGTCGATGGAAGCAAATGTATTTCCTATTTTACGATTGAACTAAAAGATGCTTTGCCAACAGAATTCAAAGGTAAAATGGATGATTGGATGTTTGGTTGTGATGTGTGTCAAGATGTATGTCCTTGGAATAAATTTTCAAAACCACATGAAGAGCCATTATTCAACCCACATCCTGAATTATTACAAATGACTTCGAACGATTGGAGCGAGTTAACCGCTGAAATATTCCAAAAGGTATTTAAAGACAGCGCTGTTAAAAGAACTAAACTCGAAGGGTTAACCCGAAACATTGAGTTTCTGAAACCGATTAAGTAGACTTTCGTTCAATTAAGGTAGTTTCAATTTCGTATTTCTGAAAGACGACCGGTTCTTTTCTTTTTTTGGTCGCACGTTCATCAAGGAAAACTTGAAAAGCTTTGCGCCCCATCAATTCCCCTGGTTGATCAATTGTACTCAATGAAGGTGTGATGAGCGATGAGATAAGCCAGTTGCTGAATCCCATTACGGCAATCTCTTCTGGAATTTGAACTTTATTTTCAATAAGACATTTTATCGCACCTACCGCCGGAAGATCGGCTACAGCAAAAACTGCATCAACATCCATTTTTTGATCTAAGATCAGTTGCATATGATCATAACCTTCAGAATCATTTATTTCATCACATATAAAAACTAAATCTTTGTCGTATTCTATTCCATTTTCTTCGAGTGCCTGTCTGTATCCTAAAAAACGATCGATTGAATTTTGAGGAAGGAGCGGGCCTCTAAAATGAGCAATTCTTTTTTTCCCTTTTTTAATTAAATGCTCAACAGCGGTATAGGCAGCCTTTCGGTCATC
>Ga0115005_10000340_pt1 | contig 35772 bp, 27 predicted proteins | sample ArcOceMetagenome_FD_87163 | JGI IMG/M metagenome (GOLD analysis project Ga0115005, IMG submission 87163) | Marine eukaryotic phytoplankton communities from Arctic Ocean - Arctic Ocean - Greenland ARC118M Metagenome | ecosystem: Environmental > Aquatic > Marine > Oceanic | place: Arctic Ocean... | reverse complement strand
CTGAAAAAGAGAACACCAACTAAAGAAGATTTACAAAAAGATGTTCGAGCTTGGTATGAAAAAAGAAATGAGCAGCATAAAAAAGTAGATTGGCAATTTACTACGAAAGAAGCTCGAATAAAATTGAAACATCTTTACCCGTCGTTTCAATAATGACTATGCACTAGTTTCATTTTTTAAAGATTGCAATTTTTGAAGACTTTTTCTTATTTTATCTAGAGTCTTAAAGTAGAACTAAGCTGCCTTCATTAGTAAAGAAGCAGAAAAATTAGTGAGTAATCAACGTGTTGAGTGCAATGGTTGGCAGAGCCAAGTTGAACACTCGAAACTACTGCAGAGCGGGTAATACCAGCGTCGTATTTTATTTTTTTAAGAGGTGGTTCCAGCGGGTGTGGACTAAGTTAATTAATCCGTATAAATTTTCGGTGATGAAATTCCGCAGCAATTAATTATACACCTTGTTAGCAGTTTTTTTGGCCAATTAAATTGGTAAAAAGTAATTAACTGCATTATTATCAGTATTAAATTGTAATATTATATTTAAAACAAATACAAAACAAAACCATTATGTTAAAAACCATTAGATTATTCGGATTCTTAGTATTTACTGCTTTAATTTTTTCAGCCTGTACAACTACAGAAAAAGTGGAAGCCCTTGATATGGAAAAGATTAAAGCCGAAATCCAAGCAATGGAAGATGCCTATGCCGCAGGTGAAAAAGCGAAAGATGCTGATGCCGTGGCTATGTATTACAGCGAAGACGCAATAGGTTATAGTCGAAACAGCCAACCTCTTTTAGGTAAGGCAGCCATCAGAGAGAATATTGAAAATAATATTGCAAAAGATACAACTGGAAATTATAATGTATATAAGATTGTAGACTTATTTGCTGAAGGTAATACTGCCGTTGAGATTGGTTCTTGGACCGAATTCGATTCTTCTGGTAACGAAAAGGGGAATGGAAATTACATGTCCTATTTCCAAAAACGAGATGGAAAATATCTATGTGTTCGAGATATGAATTCGACTACATCTCCGGTTAAGCCAGGAATGTAAGCTGAAATATATTAAATAAGTTTTTACAAAATATTAAGGGCTGATAGTCGTGGCAGCGCCCGACGATCAGCCCTTTAACATTGTGCGTTCTTTTTTTTAGTTTATTTGTCATTGTTCTGAATGGTCAATATCATTCCTCTGAAAAATTGACCAAAGACTTTCCAACATAGCGGTAATTCCAGCGTCCGTGTTTTTTGTGATTGAGGTGGCGCCGCGATACTGGTTGCTGAAAAATGAATTTCTCCTTCTTATTTTTACAAAAAAAGAATCTCAATAATTTAATATTGAGATTCCTTTTTTATAAAATACTTTTAAATTTATTTTTCTCAACCGTACACTTTCTGAAGGTTAATCTTTTCAGCTAAGGCTAGCTTTGCCAAACCCGCACAGACGTGATCGTATGGTTGAGATGGCATTTAGAGAAGAGCGAGGTTTCGTAAAGCTAGCCTATGAAAATCTAATCCAGTAAAATCGCTCCAACGCCAGCATCCCACAACATTTTATTAAAAGCCACCACCTCTTTTTCCATCATCTCTTTAGCCTTCTTTTGCAAAGGAGTCCATTGTAGATCCAACTCTTTTCGCCTATCCAAAACTGGTTGAATTACTTTTGGAATAGTACTTTCCGTTTGATTAATTAGGAATAGATAATTTGCAGTTAGTTTGTTTGGAAAATTTTCTACATCATCATACGCCTTTGATTTTCTTTGCACCATCTCGTTATCCCACTCCGTCATACTTAGAATTAAGGTTTTTCCTGCGGCATGTACTTTAGAATATTTTTCAGTTTTTGGCAAACGCTTTAGAATTGCAGCCAACTGATTTTTATAATCATCAATCGTATTGATGGAGTGATGCATCTCATCAATTGTTTTAGTCATAGCATTCATGAGCTCATGATATTCCTGGTAGGAGGAAGCAGTTGTGGGGTACATCGGATTGGCTAAAACTTCAAAGGAAGTGGTAGATTCCTTTTTTCCCATTTTCAAAGTTGCCGTATATTTCCCAGGACTCACTTTATGACCTCGGTAATTTCCTTCGATATAGACATCAGGAACGCCCAATCTGTTTTGGTATTTCATATCCCAAACAAATCTATTTAACCCACTAGCATTTGATAAAGTTGGCTCAGCGGGAGGCCCTCCTGCCCATTTTCGATAAGTACTATCTTTTGTAGAACTAAGGCTTCGGACTAGTTGACCTGCGGCATCTTTTATTTCTAAGCTGAGTGGTATTTCATTTTCTTCCGAAGGTGAATTATAATAGATCACTACTCCATTGGCGGGGTTAACTCCTCGCAATGAATTTGTCCCGGTGACGGAAGCAGCAGAACTATTCAACTCACTTCCTCCATTGAGCAACATGGCATTTTCGGGTTGGAACAATTTTAATAAATTACTATTTTTCGCATCTTGTCGGAGCAATCCGAGGTCATCCAAAACCCAAAAAGATCTTCCTGAAGTAGCCACCACCAAATCGTCATGACGAATAATTAAATCGGTGATCGGGCACAACGGTAAGTTTAACTGAAAAGCCTCCCATTGTTTTCCACCATTCCAAGAAATATAAATACCTGTTTCCGTACCTGCAAAGAGTAAGTCTTTTTGTTTGTCATCTTCTCTAACTACTCGAGTGAAAGCACCTGGTGGAATTCCTTTAGTTATGTTCGTCCAAGTCTTTCCATAGTTGGTAGTTTTGTATAATGCTGGAGTATGATCGTTAAATTTATATCGAGTAGTCGCAATATAAGCGGTGGCAGGATCATGAGGAGAAATGTCGATAGCATTTACTAAACATTCCTTCAAACCTTTGGGCGTTACATTCTGCCAACTCGCTCCACCGTCTTTGGTCAACTGTACCAAACCGTCATCCGTCCCTACCCAAATAACTCCTTTCTCATGCTTGGATTCTGCCACATAACTTAGCGTCCCATAATTTTCTGCTCCAACTGCTTCATTGGTATATGGCCCACCACCTTTGCCTTGTTTGTCAATTTCGTTTCTAGTTAGATCAGGAGAAACTTTTTCCCAAGTCGTTCCCATATCTCGCGTCCGCAATAAATATTGAGCACCATGATAATAAGTATTGGCTTCATGTTTTGACCAAATAATGGGAGCGTTCCAATTGAACCGATAGCGCATATCTTTAGCGTCTCTTCCTAAATATTGGATCGGAGCAGCCATGATATTGGTACTTGCTTTTGCTTCAGCATCAAGTACTTCGATAGTTCCCAAATAACTTCCTCCCAATACATATTTTGGATTGTCAGGATCGAATGCAAGGAAGGCACTTTCGCCACCTGCGGAAGCTGACCAACTTTGTGGATAGATTCCTCTACTACCAATTTCTCGATGCGCAATTCTAACGGAAGAGTTGTCTTGTTGTCCACCATAAATTCGATATGGAAAAACATTATCTACATTCACTCGATAAAACTGAGCGGTAGGCATATTACTCTGAGTCGACCAACTTGTGCCTCGATTAAAACTTATAGCTGCGCCTCCATCATTTGCAATACAAAGGTTTTTAGGGTTATCTGCATTGATCCATAAGTCATGATAATCACCATGTGTACCGGAGAGCGTTTCCCAAGTTTTTCCTCCATCAATAGATCGAAGTGCAGGAGCACTTAACACATAAACCATGTTTTCATTTTGAGGATCTGCAAAGACTTCTGTGTAGTACCAAGCTCGCTGAATCAAGCGATGATCTTTACTGATTCGACTCCAACTTGCTCCCGCATTTTTGGAAACAAAAAGTCCTCCTAGCTCCTTCTCAGAATCACTTTCTACTAATGCATATACTTTATCAGGATTACTTTGGCAAATAGAAACGGCCATTTTCCCTAATTCTTTAGGCAATCCCTTTTGTACCTTTTCCCAATTATCTCCTCCGTCAACAGATTTGTATAATCCACTTCCTACTCCCCCACTAATTACTTTCCAAGGCTTCCGACCATGTTCCCACATTGCGGCATAAAGGATCAAAGGATTATTTCGATCCATCGTAATATCTGAGCATCCGGTGTGCTCGTTTACGTAAAGGGTATTTTTCCAGGTTGCTCCCCCATCCGTACTTTTATAAAATCCTCGTTCCTTCGTTTTTCCATAGAGTGCACCTTGCGCAGCTACGTAAACGATCGCTGGATTTTTAGGATGAATGATAATTCCTGCAATATGCTGAGTCAAGTCCAACCCAATTTTTTTCCAAGTCTTTCCAGCATCCATTGATTTGTAAACGCCATCACCATGATGTGTCATCACTCCACGAGGGGCATGTTCGCCCATGCCACAGTAAACGATATTTGGATCACTTTCTGCCACCGCAACTGCTCCGACTGATCCTGTTTTAAAAAAGCCGTCGGAGATGTTTTTCCAAATTTGTCCTGCATCTTCCGTCTTCCAAAGTCCACCACCGGTGGTTCCCATGTAGTAAGTTAAGATATCATCTTTCACACCAGTAGCCGTTACGGAACGTCCTCCTCGAAAAGGGCCGATGTTCCGATATTTTAAAGGTTTGAAATAAGTATCGGGTGCTGAAGAAGTAGTTGTTGGTTTTGGTGTTTGGCCAAATAAACCAATACTCAGAAATATTAAAAACGAAGTGATGAGGCAACTTTTCATAAAAAAGTGATTTTGTTCTGAATGCTAAATTTACTTATACTCTTACTCTTGGACAAAGTTTATTCTTCCGGTAAACGACGATCTTCAATCCCTAAATATTTCTCTAATTCGAGTTCGATGTATCTAGCGTTATTTCTAGTATCCATATATTTAATGAGTTCGACATGCTTTTGACCTTCCCGGGTATTGAGTACAGCATAAAGGCTATAATAATTGGAGGCAAGCGTTTTGGTATATAATTGTTCAATTTCTCGGTTTGCGATCAATTTATCCTTGACAAAGTTATTAGGACGATATTGGATGGTTAAATATTCCGCATCAATGTTTGCATATATTTTTTCCTTTGGACTATTCCAATATTTATAAAAAAAACAAAGTGCTAATCCTACCATGCCTGCAGGCCAATAAACTGAAAATCCTTCTTTTAAACTTACTAAATAAATCAACCCTGCAATAAACATCATGCCAATAGCTAAGGCTATCCAAACATCACCTGTGGGTTGTTTCATGGATAACTCTAGTTCATCATGGAAATAACTTTTTTCGATACCAGCAGGTCTGACTACAATTTCTGGTGCTATCGTTTCATTTAATTGCGCCAAATGTTTGACTTCTTGTTCGAAAGAGAACACCGTTGCACAGCTTCCACACTTAACAATTTTGTCATGGATATTAATATTTTCTATTGCGGGGGAGGCATTGCACGAAGGACAATTAACGGGAATGATATTATTTTGTGGTTTAGTGGTTGGAAATGATCGTTCCACTTGCTTAAGTTTTAACTTGGATACTTCTTCTTTTTCTTCCATGCTGTTGTTTTTTATTATCGCTAAATATACAATAATCAAACGCAATGCATTGCGTCCCTTAGTTAAATAATTTATTGTACTCCTTTACTGAATTTATATAAAAAACTCTTTCATCTTTTAAAACTAATCCTGTAATCGAAATTCCTAAACCCACTACTGAAATGGCTAACCCTATCTTTTCATTTTTTGAATAAAGATTGGCTACTCCTTCTTCGTTTTCACCTAATTGATTAATTATGCCACCAACAGCGAAAACACCTACTCCAGTCAAGATTAACTTGAGTCTAGTTTTATCTCTTTTTCTTCCTTTTTGTAGAATATCTAAAACTACCTTTTGGTCAGCTTTGCTAACCTCATCAGGAAAAACACTTAAGTCTTTTTTTAGATTTTTATAGGATAAGTGTTTTAAATCCTCAAACCCAGATGAATAAAGATATGTTTTCGTGGAGGACCCACTACGGAAATTTCCCCTCGAGTCATAATGTCCTCCCGAGCTAGAATACTGCTTGTAAATATTAATCTTTCCGTTTTCTATTCTTTGGGAATAACTCTGACTATACACGGCTGCTAATTTATCCTCGAAGCGGAGATATTTTATCTCTCGTATATTTATTTTATTCCCATCCATGTCGTAAAACAAATCCCCAAACAATATTCTTTTTTTAATAAAAAAATCTTTTTCTAATAGTAGTGTTCCATCTGTTAAATAAATAAACGGTTGTTCATAGGAATTTATATCTATTGAGTGACTACCATCTTGACTGTAGGAAAAGGAAAAGATAAAAAGGAATATTGTGATAAATGGAAACTGTTTCATGCTAATAATTATAATGGTATAAAATTTAAAAACTGTATAAAACATGGCTGGTTATGCCTTTAAATATAACTCTTTTTTTGAATATACTCTCGCTGGAATTATCGCTCTGCGCTACAGTACCGACACAAGTCGTATTAAAAAATGAATATATTTACTTAAAAGATGAATTCCAATTTTCACCTGAAACTATTGACTATACTACAACTCAAAAAAGATACGTCAGTCATAAACGAAATGACTTCAATGATTTAAGATTAGAAAACACATATGATTACTACATTAATAATTTGGTAAAGAGTGGAACGACTTCTATTTTACGAAGCACACAGAGTGATAGTGAAGCGACATGGATATATAGATTTCTAAAAAACGAAAAGGTAATGATGTCAGAACTTATTAGTAAAAGTTGCACCATATCTGAAACGATTGTATCAGGTCGCCACCTTTTAGTAGTTGGAGATAGTAGTATTTTCAATATGAATAAGCATAGAAATAAGATAACTGATATAGAAAACCGGGGAGTTATTCAAGATGGAAAAACAAAAGGAATTTATAGCCATGTAAATATGACCCTATGCCCAAGAACTTACTTATCAGATATATTATATTGGAATCAATCTCCGATCAAGAGTACAAGAAATAGTAGAACAACCCTATTAGAAAACAAGTATTCCTACAATTGGCATTTAGGTGTATCGAATTCAAAAACAGCACTAAAAACCGCATCAAGATTAACATATGTTTTTGATAGAGAAGCAGATAGCTTTGAATTATTTTACCATATCCAAGAAGTGGAAAAAGAGAATTTTGTTATTCGACAATCTCGAAATAGATTAGTAAATAAAGGTGAACGAAAATTAAAAGTACTTGATCTACTAAAGGAAACTGGAAAAAACTTGGGTCATTATCAATTAGAAATAGATGCAAAAAATCGAAGTGATTGGCGAGATAGAACGAATCCTAAGAACAGAATTAAACGCACCGCAAATATGGGGATTAGAATAATAAGAGACGTCGAACTGTCACCAACCCGATCAAGTAAAGAAGGTTTACAACCAATAAAATTACACTTACTGGAGGTCAAAGAAATAGATAATCAAAAAGGTAATGAAGAGATAATTCAATGGCGCTTATGGGCAAACCATCCAATAAATAATTTAGAGGAAGCTTTAGGAATTGTAGCATATTATTTATCTCGATGGAATATTGAAGAATTATTTAGAACAGTAAAAAAGAAAGGATTTAACCAAGAAGCAACTCAATTAGAAACGACTCAGGCGATAATGAAGCAATCGATAATGACACTATTAGCAGCTTACAAAATAATGTAATTAGTAAAAGCAAGAAGAAATAATCAGTCACAACTAATAGAAGAAGTTTTTGATAATGATGAAATAACGGTTCTCAAAAAATTAGATAAAAAGCCAAACGGCAAAACAGCAAAACAGCAAAATTTAAGAATCACAACTCTCCGAAACAGCTGAGTTGGGCATCATGGATTATTGCAAGATTAGGTGGATGGAAAGGCTACGAAAACCGAAAACCTCCTGGACCAATTACTATGAAAAGAGGTTATGATAAGTTTTGTATTTATATGGAAGCATATTATGATTTATATTTGGAATAAATCCAATACGACTTGTGTCGGTACTGTTGCGCTCCTGCGATAGTGCTTGGCATTCCTCAAAGCTCTGCTTTCTATTGCATGAATTAAATGAATAATCTTTTTTGTTTTTGATCAAACGAAGGCAGGAGTCTTCTGGAATGCTTGGAACTTCCGCAGAGCGGAAATTCCAGCGGGCTTAGTTTTATTTTTAAAGGTGGTTCTAGCGGGCAAGGAAGTGAAGATTATATTATTGAAACGGGGTTTTCTATTCTGCCGAAACCGGTGAGAAGTACCGTCTCTACTATTGCTCCTATGATGCCGACTGGTGTTTCTATTCGATCAGTAGGTAATGTGGGTGAAGTGGAAATATCGTTGACGATTACTGATAAGAAAAATACGGTGATGATCGCGGTGGACAATAGAGTTGCCTATGTAGATGCGCCTTATACTAATGGAACCTACCTCGATTCAGAAACAGGGGTGTTGAAAGGTTTGCAGCCGCAAAGTTATGTGGAAGTACGGACGCGTGCGGTGGGGCGAGATAATATGAAGAGTGAGTGGACTACGCCGATTATAGTGCCGGTATTGTAGGAAGTTGAATCAAAAAAAAAGCGGAATCAAATTAGTTGGTTCCGCTTTTTTTTGGTTCGGTTTTTTGTAGTGGGATACCTCATCCTCGGTCCTTCTCCTACGAGGATGAGGTATCTTTTTAACTTCTTTTAACCCTTCCCTCTCATATTCCTATTTTTTTTAATAAAACCTTATCAGGTACTTAACTCCTATTAACAGTTGGAAGCCTGCATCTTGCCACTATAATTAGACAAAGAAAACAGAATAAAAACATTTCGATTACAAACTAAAATCTTACGAATTATGAACACGACAAAAAGAATTATCACGACGACTTTCGCAATTTTATTGGTTACTTATACTTTCGCTCAAGTTTCTTTGGGGCTGAAAGCGGGGGTGAATATTGCGAATGTTACGATACCCGAAGTTAGTCTCGTTAATATCCCTAATGTTCAGGCGAACAAATCTTTTACCTTGGGGGCGGTGGCTGAATTTGGGATTGCAAATGGTTTTGCGATTCAGACGGAAGCGAATTATACCAAGAAAGGGTTTATCATCAATGAAGGGATTCCTTTGGAGTTAGCTAATATTCCATTACCAGTAGGCGTAAAAGTGACGACTGATTTAAATTATATCGAAGTTCCTGTTTTGGCCAAATACAATTTTGGAAATGGGAAAGTAGGTGGCTATGTGACGGCTGGGCCGACGATGAGTTATGCTGCTAGTGGTCGATTTAGAACTGCTGCCAACTTTATTATTGACTTCAATGTGGTTGATCAGAAATTTGATTTTGATGATTTCAATATTTCCAAATTCGATCTTGGGGCTTCTATTGGAGCAGGTGGAACGGTTAACTTGGGTGCTACAAAATTATTTGTGGATGCTCGCTATACGCATGGTTTTAATAAGCTGGATAATATTCCGGTGATCGATTTAGATTTTAGAAATAAAAACTTTGCAATTACTACCGGGTTTTTAATTCCATTGAGCAGGGAGTAGTCCTCAATGTCATTGGTGGTTAGGAATCGGATTCCTTTCTTTCCAAAAAAAAAGTCAGTAGATCAAATGTTGATCTACTGACTTTTTATTTAGAAAAAATTAGATTTTAATTATTAGAAAATCCTTCAATCTCCTCTTCGTCTTCTTCTTTCTTTCGATTGATGTACCAGAAGTATGCGATTCCTCCGACCAACAAATATGGGGCAGAAAACATATACAAAATCCCAGCATTCAATCCTTTCCCTGCTGTTCCTCCTGCTTTTAGATTTTGCTCTGCTGATAATTTACACATAGGACATTGGGCTTGCACTTGATTTACTGAAGTCATATTCAAAACCAAGGCTAAGGCAAAAAGGGAACAATATTTTAAAAATTTATTTCTCATGATAAAGTTTTTTTAATTGTTAATGGCTAATTATTAATGGTTAACGCTTAATAGTTAATCCTAGACTGCTAACTAACCCGGATAAAAAGGCCTCAACATCAAGTAACAAACCGGGCCGGTAATCGCTACGTATAACCATAATGGGTAAACATATCTTGCGATCTTTTTATGCCGATCAAATTGATTGGTGAACGCTCGATTGAAGGTCAACAAAATAAATGGTAGAATTACTCCAGCTAAAGTCACATGGGTAATCAGCAAGATCAAATAGATTGTTCTCGTGGAACCGACTGCTGCTTTCTCCGCTTCATCCACTACCCCATCGAAATTTGCATCACCATATATTACTGCGTCACTCGTAAAGTGATAAACGACATAAGATAAAAGAAACATTGCCGATAAAACTAGCGCTGCATAAATTGAATTACGGTGCGCGATCATATTTTTATTTTTAATAAAATACAATGCTGCGATCAAGGCTATTGCTGCCAATGCATTTAGCATAGAATGAAATGGAGGCAAAAAACTGAAATCAATCTCAGTCTGAATTTTGAACTCAGGTCGTCGCATTAAACCAACTAGTGCTAAAACCGCAATTGAAACTATTACTGCTAAGATGTTTAATTTCTTTTCAAGTGGACGATTGGGTTGTAAATTATTAAACATTTCTTTCTTTTTACGAATAAACAAAAATATGAATTAAAAAGTTGAAAAGTAATCTCAGGATTATGTAAAATTACAATTCTTTTTTGTCCTTCATTTCAATATCTGGTTTTACTTCTCTTGGTAATAAAATGGCGATATGTTCTACCATTCTTTTTACCTCTTCTTCCTTATCTACGTGATAAAAATTTCTGATCGTTTGCTTTTTATCAACTAGAATAAAAAATGGATAGTCGCCAATTTTCCCTGATTTATTTTCTTCTAATTGAATCTCTGCTGCCTCATTCTCTTTGACTTCCCATTTGATAGGGACTTTGATTCCTTCTCCTATCCATTTCTGGACGTCAACATTTGAGCTAGTCAAAAAATTATGTTGCCTTGCATCAAATTGATTAACAGCAAATAGTCCAGACAAAACGCCACGAGAATCCTCTTGAGATTCAATTGAAACCATTAGTAATTCCAAGTTACGATTTTCTCCAAATTGAGTATTCAATTTTTTCATTACGTTGAACATCTCCTGATTAATTTTCCCGTCATCTCCGAAGAAAGATATTATAGACATGGTATTTTTCAAACTATCAGAAGTGTAAGTACCACCATCTTGATTGGTAAAATTAAACGCTGGTAATTTTCCGTAATCCTTTAATTCTGCTCGAGCGCCCATTTGGTAATTGTATCCCGTCGTAAGATAGTACCAAGACAACAATGGGAAACCAACCAAAATAGTTAGAATTGCAAGTGTTTTAATTTTACTTTTAAAGCCAAGTTTGTCAGCCATTGAATCTTTATTTTATTACTAAAAACCGAAATTTATTATGGACGGTTTCATGAAAGAATATTTAAATTTTAAACAAAAAAAAGGTGAGAATGTTATTCCCACCTTTCTTATTTTTTACTTTTTATTTAAAGTCTTCTTTTTTCAGCTCGCGGGTATTTTCGAGCATGCTAGTTTCTTTAATTTTGTAGGTGGATTCAACTTCCACTTTATTCTTTTCATTCACGACATTTCTTCGTTCTCCATAGGAAGCTCCTTCATTAAAGAAAGCTATGATTGCCCAGACTAATAACATGGCTGGCATCAATACACTTGCCGCCAATCCTTTGGCCTCGTAACGCATGTGCATAAATTCATACACAATAAAGTAGGCTTTATATAAACTCAACCCAATCATTATCAACATGTATACGTAACGCATCCATGTATCTCCCACATCAAATGAAGTAATGTGTCCATTCGCAAATAATGCAATTGCTACTTCTACGATGGTTAGAACTCCAAGAAGGATTAAACCTTTGACTACTAATTTTTTACTTTCTTCGTAAGTTAAATGTCCCATTATCGAAATTTTATTTTGAAACGAAATTGAGTTTTTTCAAACTCTCTTTAGTCAATTTATTTATTTTTGTAAATACTTCCCTCTCTAAAGGTTTAGCCATGAATGAACAGAATCTCTAAGCGTTTTTTGGAAAAAATTAGGCCTAGTGTCTTTGTAGCAAAAAATATAATAGAGATTAGTAGCTACTTATTTTTTATAAAAAAGCCTTTCGACTTTGAAATTTATAAAAGGTAAAAACAAAGGAAAACGAATACCCAAACCAAATCGACAAAGTGCCAGTACAATCCAATTTTTTCTACCATCTCATATCCATTCTTTCTCTTGGCGTATAATCCACTCGCTACATTGATCATAATTATAATCAAAAATACAACTCCTGAGAATACGTGAAATCCATGAAATCCTGTGATAAAGAAAAATAATGAACCGAAGGCGATTGGCCCAAAAGCTTCTGCTCTAATTTCACCGTCTTCTCCACGGAATGCCGCTGGCTCATATAAATGAGTGTCATGTCCGTAAGTAATTAAGTATGGATCTTTAACTGCGAATGACAATTCGTTATCAGCTTTCAATTCATCAAATTTTTTGCTGTGAGTTCTTTTAACGAAAAGTCGATTATCTTCGATATCAGCTACACCTGGTTTCAGGTAGTACATGATTTCTTGGTGTTCTCCTTCAGCACGGTCTCCGCTAGCATGTGCAGGTAAGTCTAAACCTTGAAGTTCAGGAGCATCACTTGCTTTTTTAGCAATAAATCCTGCTGCCACTAATTCTTCTCCGCTCACATAAGTACCACCTTCTAATTGGGAAGAAAATGGATCTTTAGTTACCGTAACCCCTTCCCCATTAATCATAGTATTCCATTCCCAAGCTTGACATCCTAAGAATGTTGCACCACCGAGAATAGTTAATGCCATCCAAAAAACAACTCCTCGTTTGTTTTCCCGAGCACCTTCTTGTACCGCTCTAACCATCGTTACAGAACTAATGATCAAAACGAAAGTCATGAAAGTTACAAAAACCAAAGGTGCCTCCACATCTACAAATGGGACTTTTGCAAAAACAAAATCAGGCACAGGCCAAGCCGGCATACTAAAACGAATCGTTCCGTAAGCGATCAAAAACCCTGCGAATGTAAATGCATCCGAAACCAGGAAATACCACATCATCAACTTCCCATAACTTGCATCCATGGGAGCCTGTCCGCCATCCCATTTTCCGCTTTCATCTTCGTGGTGTCCGTGTACTGCTGTATCTGCCATTTATGAACTATTTTAAAATTTTCAGTTTTTTATTTAAATAATTATCCTTTATCTGTTTGACCTTGAAAAGTAGACGTTTTACGGTCGCTCATCCAATGCCGCTTGTAATAATGTCTTTTCTATGAATTCAATACTAAGAAGAAAATTAAGTACAACCAAAGTACTCCTACGAAGTGCCAGTAAGTTACGGTCAAATCTAAACGGTGAATCCTCTGAGGAGTAACAAAATTTTTCAACGCAAATGCATGAACTAAGGCTGCAGTCAAGGCGACTAATCCGCCAAGAACATGGGCAGCATGCACGCCCGAAATTACATATACAAATGATCCTGCTGGATTTCCTGTCATAAAAATTCCATTACTGGTCATTTCCATCCAAGCTTCATATTGTAACACAACAAATGCAATTCCCATTAATGAACCAACTACTAGTAAGCTCTTGTATTTGGAAAAGTCGCCATTTCGAAAAGCAACTTTTGAGAAATGTAAGACTAAACTGGTCACCACGATCAAAGCTGCATTCCAAAAAAACAAATTAGGTAGATCAAACTCTAACCAATTCCCTGCAGCTCGCCTAACTACAAACGCACTCGTAAAGCCAACGAACATCATAACAATACTCGCACATGCTATAAAAAGCGCAAATTTCTGCGGATGAATTTTGTTTTTCGTTCGTGTTGAAGGTCTATTGTCAAAAATAGTCGCATTCATACTCTCTTATTTATTTATTAAACAAATCTTGTTTTTGAATCAAAACTTATCAAAACATTTATTTATTAAAAATCCTCCAAAAAGAAATACAACTTTGAATAATTTTCAAAAAACTACCTTAGTCGTTCCCTTTAAGGGACAGGGTGTACAAAGTTTTTAAATCTTATCTATAACCAACACAATTAATGCAATTGGCAAATAAACAAAAGAACTAAACATCAATTTGAGTGCTGCTTCTTTTGTACATTCTTTATATAATTTCCAACTGTATCCTGCGTAAATCAATCCTAAACTTGCCACAACAATTGCTGATATAATTCCAGTTACTCCCATAAAGTAGGGCATCAAACTAACGGCAATTAACATCAAAGCAAAATAAAAAGATTGTAGACCTGCACTGTAATCTTTTTCCCCATCCTTTGATGGCAAGAGTTTAAAACCTGCATTTGAATAATCTTCGTATCCCACCCAAGCAATCGCCCAAAAGTGTGGGAACTGCCACATGAATTGAATTCCGAAAAGAACAATTGCTAATGCAGTCAATTCTCCTTGAGCAGCCACACAACCAATCATCGTTGGCAAAGCACCTGGAATTGCCCCGATAAAAACTGCAATTGGTGAAATCCGTTTCATTGGAGTGTAAAGAAAAGAATATAAAATCAATGACAATGTTCCAAGTACCGCAGTCCAAGGATTGATATAAGCCAAAAATGTAATTCCAATCATACTAGCAAATCCAGCAATCATAATTGCCTCTGAAACACTCATTCGTCCAGCTGCCAATGGCCTACCGGCAGTACGCTTCATCAATGGATCAGTATCTCTTTCAAGAACTTGATTCAAAGTATTAGCAGCACCAGTTACTAAAAATCCCCCAAGGCAAAGAGCTACAAAAATAGTCCAATTAATGTTTCCTTGTAAAGCAACCAAATATGCCATAGCAGCAGAAAATACCACTAACATATTCAAACGGAATTTGAATAACATATTATAGTCTGCTACTTTCTGTCGAAAGGCAGCAACTGAATCTGTATTATTTATTACTCTTGTTCTCAATGTTATATGATTAACTTTTGAAGAATTAGTCATCTAGGAAAACCCCAAATCACTAATTCTTCAATGATTAATTTTTTAAATATTAGTGATCTCCGTTATCTTTTTCTCCATCCGCTAATGGTACGATTTGAGGAATAAATTCCTTTCCATCTTTTCCATAATCGTAAGCCCATCGTTGGACAGCTGGAATTTTTCCAGGCCAGTTACCGTGTCCTGCTTCAATTGGAGTAGTCCACTCCAAAGTATTTGCTCCCCAAGGATTTCTAGAAGTAACTTTTTTCCCTTTAAAAATACTGTAGAAGAAGTTGATAATAAATAATACTTGCAACGCAAATACTACTACCGCAGCAATCGTGATGAATTTATTGATATTAGCAAAGTGAGAGAAATTCTCAAATGTATCAAATGAATAGTATCGACGCGGTACACCAGCCATTCCTAAATAATGCATTGGCCAGAATACTGCGTATGCTCCAATCAATGTTCCCCAGAAGTGAATTCGACCTAAAGTTTCATTCATAAATCTAGCGTACATTTTAGGGAACCAATGATATACTCCTGCAAACATTCCAAAGAATGCCGCAACTCCCATTACAATATGAAAGTGAGCTACTACGAAATAAGTATCGTGCATTTGAATATCAATCGCAGAGTTTCCTAAGAAAATACCAGTCAAACCTCCTGAGATAAACATCGAAACGAATCCGATACTAAATAAAGAAGCTGCATTAAATCTGATGTTACCACCATACAGTGTCGCAATCCAGTTAAATACTTTTACCGCAGATGGTACTGCAATAATCAAAGTAAAGACTACGAAGAAGTTCGAGATAAATGGATTCACACCTGACATAAACATGTGGTGAGCCCATACGATGAATGATAAAAAGGCAATTGCTAAGATAGAATAAACCATCGCTCGGTAACCAAAAACTGGTTTACGTGAATGTACAGAAAGTACTTCTGAAACAATTCCCATCGCTGGCAAGATAATGATATACACCTCAGGGTGACCTAAGAACCAGAATAAATGCTGGTATAAAATAGGACTTCCTCCTACGTGCTCCAATGCTTGCCCACCTATAAATATCTCACTTAAGAAGAAACTTGTTTGCAATGCTCTATCACACATCAATAAGAAAAAAGCAGAAACTAAAACAGGGAAAGATAAAATTCCCAATATCGCAGTGATGAAAAATGCCCAGATAGTTAAAGGCAATCTCCACATCGTCATTCCTTTTGTTCTAAGGTTCAATACTGTAGTTACATAATTGATCCCTCCTAATAATACAGAAACTACGAAGAATACTAAACTTACTGTCCACATGGTCATCCCTGCTCCTGATCCGGCAGACGCTTGAGGCAAAGCACTCAATGGTGGATAAGCAGTCCATCCTCCTGAGAAAGGGCCTGTACTTAAAAATAATGATGCAAACATAATTGCTCCTGCTAAAAAGAAGAACCAATATGATAACATATTCAAGAGTGGCGATGCCATATCTCTTGCTCCGATCTGCAATGGAATAAGTAGATTACTAAATGTTCCACTCAGTCCTGCAGTTAATACGAAGAAAACGATGACCGTACCATGAATGGTTACTAATGCGTAGTAAAATTCTGGTGCTAAGGTTCCTATCCCGTCAGCTACAGTAATCCATTTTCCTAAAACAGGTTTTAACCACATCAAACTTTCCTCCGGAAAACCCAATTGCATTCGAAAAACCAAAGACATCATTGCCCCCATAACTCCCCAAAACATTCCTGTGATTAGGAATTGTTTTGCAATCATTTTGTGATCCTGACTAAAGATGTAAGTCGTAATAAAACTTGACTGAAACTTATCATCACCATGGTGTTCATGAAAATGATCATCATAACCATACTCCTCAATGAGTAAGTCAGTTTCAGAAATTCTAGTTGTTGTAATAGTAGCCATTATGATAATTTTTATAAGATCAAATCCAGTATAGGATTGAATTTCTATTTTGTTATTGTGCTATAATTCTTGCCTCTGTTCTTCTATTCTTTTTACGTCCAGCATCTGTATCATTGTCACCGATCGGTTGTGCTTCCCCATATCCAGCTGCAGTTAATCTACTGGCATCAATTCTTTCTTCTAAAACTAAGTAGTTATAAACTGCATTCGCTCTTGCACCAGAAAGTGTCAAATTAGGAACTTCTGCTCCTTCATTGTCTGTGTGTCCAGCTAATTCAATTCTTACATTTGGTTTACTTTTTAACTGTTCCGCCAAATTCATGATTTGATATTTAGATAAACTAGTCAAATTAGCACTTCCAGTTATAAATTCTACCTTGTCCAAAATGATTGTTTTATCATCAGCAAGCATTACACTTTCAAAGTTAGTTTTGAATTCCGCAGATCGAGCTGAATATTCCGCATCAAATAATTCGTCTTTGAAAGGATCTTCATCAGAGAATCTTACCCCTGAAGTAAAGTAATTTGGCTGCTGTTTACTTAACCATTTCTCATATTCTTCTTCTGAAACTATTTCAACTATTTTTTTCATCGCATAATGACCAGAACCACAAAGCTCTGCACAATTTAAAGCAAAGTTGAAAGTCTCCCAAAGTTTCATATCAGGATTATTTGGATCTTGAGCTTGGTACTCAGGGTACTTCTCTAAATTCTTTCTATAATCCTTTGTAGTAATTTTTGGCGTAAAATAAAAGTAAGTTGGAAGGCCAGGAATAGCATCCATTTTAATTCTAAAGTGCGGCATGTCAAAATTGTGTAAAACATCTTTTGCTGTAATTCGCACTCTTATTTTTTTACCTATTGGTAAAACAATTTTATCTGCAACTATATCATCTAGATTTTTATCATCTGACCAATCTTGGCCAAGACTATTTAATCCAGTAATCATTTTATAATTCTTGGTACCTATTTTTCCATCTTGTCCTGGGTAACGTATCGTCCAAGAAAATTGGTGAGCGGTAGCTTCGATTTCAATGTCTTCATCTCCATCGTCCCCCATTACTTCATTCCATGCGATCAAACCATTAACTACTAAAAAACACATTACAATAGCAGGAACTGCTGTCCAAACTAATTCAAGTTTAGTATCGTGAGGCATAAATAATGCTTTCCGACCTCTTCGCCCACGGTATTTCCAAGCATACCAAAACAAAGCAATGTGAGTTAATACAAAAACGATATAAGTAAATGCTAAAGTAATATTAAACATTCCATCTATAGAATCTCCGTGCACAGAGGCAGAGGCATGTGGGCCATAACCCAACATCCAGTTTTTGTAATACAAAGCTGTAGCAAGACTAATAACCAAAAAGAGAATCAGGAAGATCATTCCAAGTAGTCCTTGGCGAGTATTCAAGTCCTCCTGCGCGTCAGCTTCTCCACGAATTGAAGTAGCAAGTTCCGTTACTTTACCTAACTGTACTAAAACGACAGCGGTCAAAACGATACATAAAAAAATAATTAGAAATGTCATATCTTAAATTCTGTTTATTTCTTTTCTAACAATATAGTTTGAATTCTTGTTTTCAAAAAACTAACAATTATTAGTTTTTTTTATAAAAATTAAACTGATTTTATAAAAATTTAAATCACGTGATGCGTTACACTTTCTGCAATGTATGGATCATTCGCCGGTGCCAATGATGCTTCCGTTAATTTAGAAAAAGTAAAATATACGAACATCGCTGTAAACCCTAAAAATGTTCCTAATTCCAATAATCCTGGTAAGGCATAACCTGTAACTGAACCTAGTGCCGTTGCTGCATCATTACTTCCTGCAATATTGATTAATGAACCTGGCTTAATTAAATAGAACATATCAAACCAATGCCCAAAGAAAGTAATTCCAGCTACTAAACCGATTGTACCAAATTTCCTTTTTGAAGAATTTCTGATCAAGATCAAAAATGGTAAAGCAAAATTCAATATGATATTTCCATAAAACAATATTGGATATTGATCTCTTCTCGTCAAGAAGTAAATTGTTTCCTCACCATTATTTGAGTACCAGATCAACATGTACTGAGAGAACCAAGTATAAGTCCAGAATACAGAAAACCCGAATAAGTACTTTCCAATATCATGCATATGATTTTCAGTAACATACACGAAGTATCCTCGTGATTTCAAATAAATCAACATCAATACAGTCATTGAAAGCAACCCTACAAAGAAACTTGAAGTTACATTCCAAGCATACATCGTGGAATACCAATGTGCATCGATAGACATCATCCATTGCCAAATTAAAATGGCACTTGTGAATGCTCCAAAAGGAAGGAAAGCTGCCATCCAATTTCTCATTTTGTTGTGGAAAGTGTAGTCTCCTTTCTGACTACTATCCTCAGCAATAGAAAGTGAACGAATTCTCATCGTAATGAAAACATAAACTCCAACACAAATAATAGTAGCAAAGGTGTACCAATATTTATTTAAGAAAGGTGCTTTACCAGCGATGATCTCATCATAATGAGGATCATTGATATCAGCTATACCATCGGTATTCCAATGATAAAGGTGATGCCAATGCATCCAAACTCCTGCGATCAAAACAAGCATCATCACTAAACCAACTCCCATCCATAATGCGTATGCTTCCCACAATCTTTTCATCCCTGTAAACCATCCACCATAGGCAGTAATAAATGCACAGTAACCAAACATTGCGGTAAATGACATTCCCAAAAAGAAAACTACATTTTGCAAAAAGTTACTCCAAAATCGCATGTGGTAGGTAGGTACCGTTTCCTCATGGCCATGGTTCATGACAGTCATCGTACTTGGCTCTACAAAATATGTAGCAGCTAAACAAATTGCACCTAATGCCATAAAGAACATCAACACCATCTTTTCTCTGCCTGTAAACGTAAATTGATTCATCTCTGAATATTATTATTTTATGATTTTAATCTTATTCTTTTTCTCACTAAAAAAAATTAGTGTTAGTGGTCTCCATGACCACCTTCTCCTGAATGTCCTTCATCGTCAGTATCATGACTATGATCTCCTTCAGCATCGTGAGTGTCAGTTCCATGATCATCATCGTGACCGTGATCAGCTTCGTGAGCTTCCTCCATATAAGCCACAACTGGCTTTGGTACTCCACCTGGTACTGCTCCAGTATTTAAAGTATTTCTCAAATGAGAATACTTAGTACCTGTTTCTTTTGCTTGAAGAGATCTGATGTAGTGAATAACATTCCATCTTTCTTCATAAGAAACTTTATCAGAGTAACCTCCCATTACATTTTTCCCATACATCAAAGCGTGGTAATAACGACCATTAGAAGCTGCAGTAAATTCTTCATTGATTAAGTTAGCTGGTTGAGCAGGATAAACACCTCCGTCATCTCTAACTAAATATCCATTTCCATCCGCCTTATCACCATGACAAGTAGCACAGAAAATATTATATAAATTTTTTCCATCAGCTAAAGCAGCTTCGGTAATATGATATGGATTATTTACGATTTCAACCATTGCTCTCGTTCGCTCAGGCTCCGTATCTTCATAATAATATGGTACACTTCCGTTAGGATTCACGTTGATTCCTCGGTCAGCTGCACCAGCAGGTTGTGATCCTCCTGCATACCCTCTTGCAATTGTTCCAGAGATAGGTTTACGTGGAGAAGAAAGTTCCAATAATGTTTTTCCACTACCAATTTTCACACTTGCAGAATCCCAGGTGTTTTGATAATAGTTGGTATAAACATTTGCTTCGTAAGCAATTGAGTGAGCCATATCCGGCATGTATTCTCTTCCTGCCACCTCTGGATCTGATGAGCACGAACTAGCAAAAATTGCTAATGCGAAAATGAGAATGAAAATGTTCTGTTTTAAATTCATTTTTTATCGATTAAAAATCATTATTAAAAACAAGTTCTACCGTAAAGGCATTTTTGATTTTAATTCTTAAATGGTTTTGATGTTCGTTTCTTCTGCGCCTGATTCAGTTAAGAATCCTTTTAATGATTCAATTTCATCTTTTGAAGAATCAGAAACATTAAATGCTATACAAAATTTATCATCAGTAATTCGATCATCCAAAGTTGGATTATCTGCACCTGGTCCCATTCCACAAACGGTGTAATAAGTTACCACCATTCCTACACAAGAAAACAAAACTGTCAACTCAAATGTAATTGGAATAAATGCTGGAACTGACCAATATGGCTTACCTCCAAAAATGATTGGCCAATCTCGAGTAAATACCCAAGACATAAATAAGAATGCGGTCAAAGTTCCCAATGCACCATAAATAAATCCTGCAATGTGCAATCGACTTTCTGACAATCCCATCACTTCATCCAATCCGTGAACTGGAAATGGGGTGAATACATCATGAATCTCAAGATGATCTTTTTGTGCTTTGACAATTGCATCCATCAACACATCCTCATCATCGTACAATCCGTATAAAACATCTTTATGTCCTTCCATTTTTATGAAATTTTTAAAGTAATTCTTTATGTAAAAGCCTTGTTATTTTTTTATAGAAAAATCCAACACGACTAATTATTTCAAAATAAAAATCAAAATTTATCCTTTCAGAAAACGCCACTTTTATCGTTCACTTAAGGAGCAGGGTTTATTCCCCTGAGAGACTGCGCTTACTAATGCCCATCATCATGTGCATGTGCTGCTTCTTTCTCTTTAGCTGCTTCTTTGTAGTCAATTGGTTTCCGGTTAGTTAAACCAGTATACTGACTTCCAGAAGTTTTCAAAATACTTTTCACCTCGGCAATCGCAACTACTGGCGCTACTCTTGTAAATAGTAAATAAAGTGTAAAGAATAATCCGAATGTTCCAACATAAATACCAATCTCAACCCAAGTAGGAACATAGTAACTCCAACTTGATGGCAAGTAATCACGAGCCAAAGTAGTAACGATAATTACAAATCGCTCAAACCACATTCCAATATTGATAAAGATTGACATAAAGAATGTCAACGTAATATTCCTTCTATATTTCTCCACCCAAAAAATTTGCGGAACTAAAACATTACATCCCATCATACCTACGTACGACCAGAAGTAAATACCAGTTGCTCTATTATAAAATGCAAATTGCTCATATGGATATTGAGAATACCATGAAATGAAAAGCTCTGTTAAATAAGCAACTCCTACCATGGTGGCAGTAAGTACGATTACCTTATTCATTGATTCTATGTGCTGCAACGTAATATAATCTTCCAGCTTAAGAACTTTTCTAGTAATAATCATCAAAGTTAATACCATTGCGAAACCAGAAAAAATCGCTCCTGCTACAAAGTAAGGAGGGAAAATCGTGGTATGCCATCCTGGAATAACTGAAGTGGCGAAATCAAAAGATACAATCGTATGTACAGAAAGTACTAAAGGTGTCGCGATACCTGCTAAGATCAAAGACAATGATTCAAATCGTTGCCAATGCTTGGCAGAACCAGTCCAACCGAAAGCAACAAAACTGTAGATCTTTCTTCTTAACCCAGTTGATCGATCTCTCAATGTTGCTAAATCAGGTACTAAACCTGTGTACCAAAATAATAATGATACGGTGAAATATGTTGAAATCGCAAATACATCCCAAAGTAATGGTGAGTTAAAGTTTACCCACAAAGGGCCACGAGTATTTGGGTATGGGAAAATGAAAAATCCTAACCACAAACGTCCCATGTGTATCAGTGGAAAAAGTCCAGCACACATTACGGCAAAAATTGTCATCGCCTCTGCTGCACGGTTTACCCCAGTTCTCCATTTTTGACGAAAAAGTAAAAGGATGGCAGAAATCAAAGTTCCTGCGTGACCAATTCCAATCCACCAAACGAAATTGGTAATATCCCAACCCCAACCAATGGTTCTATTCAAATTCCAAGTTCCAATTCCCATCCAGATGGTCCAGAGGATGCAGAATACACCAAAACCAAGCACGGTTACCGACAAGATAAATGCGACAACCCAAGCTGTACTTGGAACCTTCTCTGACGGTGCACAAATATCCTCCGTAATCTGATGGTAGGTTTTGTCTCCCGTGATGAGAGTGTGTCTTAATGGAGAAATAATTGGATGATGACTCATATTCTTATTTTTACTATTGACTTTTTTTAGATTGTAATTCCTTTCAATTTGATAATCAAGAAGTGGTGAAGCTCATCACTCATCGTTTATCGCTCATCATTATTTGACTAACTTAATGATCCTTCTTTATTGATAATTTTAGCAGCATAATCAACTGATGATCTTACGTTGATTTCTTCTAAAACTTTATAGTTCAAGGCAGAAGCCATAGTTTCTCTGATCCGACTTTTTGGATCATTGATGTCTCCGAAAGTAATTGCTCCTGTTGGACAAGAAGTTTGACAAGCCGTTTTAATTTCATTGTCTCTTAAACCTCTTCCCTCACTCTTCGCAGTCAATTTCCCTTCTTGAATTCTTTGAACACAGAATGAACATTTTTCAATAACTCCTCTTGATCGAACTGTTACATCTGGATTCAATACCATCCGAGTCATGTTATCTGCTCCGTAAGGAATTTCCTCTCCGTTAACATCATATTGATTTACTGGGAATAAATCCGCAGTTGTATAATCTAACCAGTTGAATCTTCTTACTTTATAAGGACAGTTATTTGCACAGTATCGAGTACCGATACATCTGTTGTAAGTCATTTGATTTAATCCTTCTGAACTGTGATTCGTCGCAGCAACTGGACAAACATTTTCACAAGGCGCATTATCACAATGTTGACACATCATTGGTTGATAAACTACATTTGGATTTTCAACATCTCCAATGAAATATCTATCAATTCTTAACCAAGCCATTTCATGGTGACGACTTACCTCAGTTTTCCCAACAACAGGAATATTATTTTCAGACATACAAGCAATCGTACAAGCGCTACATCCGATACATGCATTCATGTCGACATGCATTCCCCAATGGTGCCCTTGGCTATATAATTTGTCTTTGTATTCTTCGTAAGGATAAAGCGTTTGATCATTTAAGTGCTTTGCTTTTTCGTGGAATTTTTCCATGTCTTTAACAAAAGCTCCTGACTCTACTTCTTTTAATTTTGCATGGAAAATTACCGAACGATTAGTAATTGCTCCTTGGTAACCATTGATCCCAACTGCTTTATCATCCACATTAATTTCTGGCGCTTCTTGTTCAAAAACTCCCATGGTGTGGTGATACTGAACACAAGCAAATTGCTCATCATATTCTAAACTATCACTCACCTCTGCGTCAGCATAGTATCTAGTATTTCCATTCTCATCCATGTTCAACATTGGATAAGCATTCTCTCCAACATTTACTCCACACTCTCCTGAGATAGTTCGACCGTAACCCAAAGCCATCGATACCGTTACTGCATCGTCGATCATTGGTTGCCCGAAGTTAGTAGTAGCAGTTACTTTTTCAGTAACTCCACCAACTGTCAAGTTTACTTTATCCCCTTTTCCTTTCTTAGTTCCAGTTCCAATATTTCCATATCCTGTAAAATGATCTGCATCACTCCAAGTAATTGGAACATAAAGAACATTCCCCCAAGCACATCTTGAGATTGGGTCAGGCATTTCTTGTAACCAAGGATTATCTGCATATTGACCGTTTCCGATATTTACTGTTTCGAAGAATGAAACTTCAACAGCAGCAGCAGATGGTTTATTTATTTTTCTAGCAGCAGCATTTACGTTGGCATTAAAAACATAAGTTCCCGCAGCTTGCGGCGCAGCAAATACACCATCGTGTACTGTTGCATCCCAAAATGCTCGGAAAGTATTATATGAATTTTGTTGAGAGAACATATTCGCTCTCCAATTCGCTTTCAAGTATTCGTAATATGGTTGGTCTACAGTTTTATCTAAATTGATACTTCCACACCAAGTCAATAAACTTTCTTCAGATTGACGAGTGTCCATTAATGGAGCAATCGTAGGCTGAACGATACTGTAGTGACCCCGTTTTGGTTCAACATCTCCCCATGATTCTAAGAAATGGTTTGATGGTGCAATATATTGACATTGAGCAGCCGTTTCGTTTCTATAACCTGACATGGAAACTCGTAATCCTACTTTTTCCATTCCAGTTACGAAGGTAGCTGAGTTAGGTAAATCAAACGCTGGATTAGCTTGATCCATGATAAATACTGCATCAACTCCTCCTCCATTCATTTCCTTAACCAAACCTTGAATAGCTTGATCAGATCCTTGACGTTGCATAGAAGCACTTCCGAAACTCAATGTTGAACCGTAGTTACCTAACAAATTATTGATTGCATTAACCAATGTTTGCTCTCCAACATTATTTGAATCAGAAACGACCAATGATTTCCCTTGGTGCGCTAACAATTCTACTGCAACTTTTGCTAAAGCAGTTTTTGCTTTGGCATTCAAACTTGGAGCAGTTACTTGAGTTCCTCCAGTTTGTGCAGCTACTGCATTATATAAGTGTGCAATCGCAGATCCTTGCTCAGAAGGTCGAATCAAAACTCGATTATCTGCATTTGAACCGGTCAAAGACATCCCTGCTTCCACTTGAATGAGGCGAGACATCTTAGGATTTTTCAAATCAATTTTTCTATTCGTTGCATATTGTGCAGCATACTCAGTTGGAGAAATCCATGTTCCCAAAAAGTCTGCTCCAAAACTTACAATTACTTGTGCTTTATCAAAACTATAATTTGGAATCGCTTTGTCTCCAAAGTTAGCTTCGTTTGCTTCTAACATGGCAGAACTAGAAACTGGATCATACATTACTACTTTTGTATTTGGATACGCAGTAGTGAATTCTTGAATTACAGTTTTTGCCGTAGGCGATAAAACAGTATTACAAACTAAACGGATATTAGAACTTCCATTTAATTTGCCTTTGATTGCCGTATCCAAATCTGCCCATGTCATTGATTTTTTATCAACAAGACTCATTGGACGTTTGAATCGGTTAGAATCATATAAACTCAATACACTCGCTTGAACTCTCGCACTTGTTCCACCTTTAGTAACAGTCGACAAGGCATTTCCTTCGATTTTGATTGGACGACCTTCTCTAGTTTTTACCAAAATAGAGCAATAATCTCCACCCTGTACAAATGAACTTGCGTAGTAAGAAGCTACACCTGGAACAATTGAATCAGGTTTAACTACGTAAGGAATCGCTTTTTTAATTGGAATCTCACAACTAGCAGCTAACGTCGCAGCTCCTAATCCAAATCCCATATACTTCAAAAAGTCTCGTCGATTAGCTGATGTATTTTCAGCAACATTCTCATCGGCTAGGACATCTACGATTGGCAATTCTACAAATTCAGATTTTGCAGATTTAAAAAATTCTGGATCATTTGTCATGTCCGCTGCTCCAATCCAAACTTGTGATTTATTTTGTTCTTTCATCTTATATTGAGTCTAAAAAAAATATTATCAGTTTAATTTTAAAACATTAACCATTTACAGTTAATCGTCCACTATTAATTAATAGTGACATTTTTGACATTCAATTCCGCCAATATCCTCGACCGTTACTGCCGCTCTTTTCCCCTCTTTCATCTCTTGATGCATATTTTTGAATGACGCATAATAAGCGTTATCCTTAAAGTCAACTTTCGTCTCTCGGTGACAGTTTACACACCAGCCCATTGATAATGGAGCATATTGAGCTAAAAGTTTCATTTCCTCAACTGGCCCGTGACAAGTTTGACATTCTTGTTTTCCAACTGTTACGTGCTGTGCGTGATTGAAATAAACGTGATCTGGTAGATTGTGAATTCGAGTCCAGTTGATTGGTCCTTGAATTTTATCATCCAAGCCCATTCCTTCTCCATCTTGGTAAGTCAAAGCGGTGAGGATTCCTTGCCATTGTTCTGCTACTAATTCTTCTCCGTCTTCATCCAATTTGGTCAACTTATCTTCTTCCGCTTTTCCATCATTGGTATCTTCCATATAATTATCAGCAATCCACTTAGTGTAAACTTTCTTAATCTCAGCCTCACTCATTTTATCGTAATCCTCGATGTATGAATTGTCTTCAGGATTGTAACCGATAGAAGCAAAGATTTTAGTCAACTCGGCAGTTCCATACTCAGAACCTTTCTCAATTGCTTTGTGGCAATTCATACAAGTATTTGTTGCAGGGATCACAGAGTGCTTACTTCGTCGAGCACCGTCGTGACAGTATTGACAATCCACTTTGTGTAATCCAGCGTGAGTTTCGTGAGAAAACTTAACCGGTTGAGTTGGAGCATATCCTTGAGTTCGACCTAAGTCGATGGCATTGTTTACCGTTTGGTAACCTCCCCAAATCACAAAAGCAAAAATCAAAAATCCAACCACACTAGAACCTGTAACAATTTGCCACATAGTTTGACGTGCTGGAGCAGCTAACCCTGCTTTTACTTTTTGCATATGATTTAAGTTCGCAACAATTCGAGCTAAAACCATAGAAAGGATAGCTAGAATCAACGCTAAAACTCCATACATGAGAGTATTGCTACCTCCACCTGTTGATGCTACATCTCCTTCATTTCCTGTTGGCCCACCACCTACTTTCGGAGGATAAGCTCCAGTTGTAGCAACCGCATTGATGTAACCTAAGATGTTATCAATTTCACCATCAGTCAAATTAGGGAAAGCAGTCATCACACTTCCACCATACTCTTGGTACAAATTATTAGCATACGCATCTCCCGTAGCTATGAAAGCTTGAGAGTTTCTGATCCATTGATATAATCTTCCTTTATCGTTCTCCCATCGCTCTTCAACTCCAGCCAAAGCAGGCCCGGTCATCTTAGCTTTCATGTTCTTAGCATGGCAACTTCCACAATTATTCTTGAAGAGTTGCATTCCTTGATCTAACTCTGGAGTTCGTTCTCCTTGAGCAAAAGCAAGATTCAAAGCAAAAAAGAAAAGGAAAACAATCGATAAACTTCTCGTAATCAATGACTTGTACATTCCTATATTTACATTTTTCATAAAGATATTTTAAACAAAACTATTTTGTCATTCTTTTGTCAGCGCAAAACTATAATTTGTACTCATATTTACCAATATAAGTTATCCACACTTTTCTATTTAGATAAAATCCAAATAACATTTTGGGCTTAACTTTTCCTTAACGGAATTGAAACATTGCAAAAAAAGGAATTTTATCCCCTAAAATTTAGCTTCTTAATATAATTTTAAAATGTAAAATGATGTTTTGTTAAAAGGTAAAATGTGTAAATGAAGTTCTTACCGTATTTTATTTCCCATTAAAAAATAGTCGAATTCCTATATTTTTTTGAGGTGAAATTTGAAAAAGACATTTCTCCATTTATTTTTTTTCCAAAAATAAATTCGGATTTGATTTTTTTTTCAAAAAAAGATAATTTTTTCAGAAAACAGTTTTTTCTTTTTAATAATTCATTTACCTCATTCCCAAACCTTCTTACCTTAGGAGCAGACTGGGGATGAGGCATAAAAAAAACCGTCCCTTCCGGAACGGCTTTTACTACTCTCACATTTTTGATTTAAAAAACTACTATTTATATAGTTTAACCAAAACTATAATTAAAAACGTTCTTGCATATTCTTTGATAAAGTTTACTGGAGACAAATTCAATCAATTCATTTTTAAACCAAACTTTCCATATCTCGAATCAAGATACTTTTTCGATTAAAATAAATTAAATTTGACTTACGGAGTTCATTCAGGACGGAGGTTACTGTTTGACGAGAAGTACCCGTCAAGTTAGCAATATCTTGTTGAGTCAAAGAGTGCTTCACTAACATTTCAAAACCGACTCTTCGACCTCGTTGGTCAGCTGCATCTTTTAAGAAATCAATAATTCGAGTTCGTGCATCTTTAAAGATTAAAGATTCTAATCTATTTTCCGCTCGACGTAATCGCTCGCCAATCAACATCAAAATTTTGATCGACAATTGATGGTTCGTACGCATCAATCTTTTGAAGTCTTCTACTTTCAATACACAATAATGAACTTCTTGTCCCATTGCTCTAGCAAAATCTTGTCTTTCATCCTCACCGACAATTCCCATTTCTCCAAACATTGCAGTTGGATGTAAAACAGATTTAATGATTTCCTTTCCATCTTTAGAATGTGTCCCAATTTTCACGGTACCTTTTGAAAGAAAGAAAATTTTGTCAGAGGCTTCTCCTGGAAGATAGATATAAGTATATCTAGGTTTTACTTTGACTTCAACCATTTGGGTGAGTCTAAGTTTTTCTTCTGAAGTGAGCGTTTCGAATAATGGGAAATGCTCTAGAAATGCTGTCTTTGATTGAATTGCCATAACATGCTCTTTTTTTTATAGAGAATAATTTTTTTAAGATTTGGTTTTCAAAAGGGGCTTTGGCAAGGATATTATTCCTTTTGATAAGATACTTTACATTTAAGACACAGTTATTTAATCTGCCCCCTACAAAACCTTGAAATTATTTTCTTTAAACAACCTATTCGAAGAAACAGAAAACAAGTTTAAATGTTTTTAACAAAATTAAATTCTAAATAACTAAATTCAATTAGATTAATTCAGAATAAAATTCATAATGAGCTAGTAATTTTGAAATTTTATGTTAAAAAACCATCAAGTCCCTTTTTTAAAATAATTTCCCTTTTTTTGAATAAAATTCTTGCAAGGAGGAGTTTTAAACTTTAGCATTTTACTCAAATGCCTAAATATAACCATGAAATGATTTTCTAATTCCGTGGCTTCATCAGTTATAAAAGCTTCCTTCTTCAGTCTAAAAAAAATATAACAACTAAATCCTCACACCTATATATTTCAGAATAAAGGCTATTTTTGGCTTTTCAAAAAATGAATGATAGAATAATCACTTATGATAAAAGCAACCAATGTTCACAAATCCTACGGTAATGTTCACGTACTAAAAGGCGTAGATATAACAATTGAAAAAGGAGAACTAGTCAGTATCGTTGGAAAATCAGGTGCTGGAAAAAGTACCTTGCTACACATTCTTGGAACGTTGGACAATGCCGATGAAGGAGATATTTTGATTAATAATCAGAGCGTTGGCTCTCTCTCTCCAAAAAAATTAGCGAATTTTAGGAATACGAATATTGGCTTTATTTTCCAATTCCATCATTTGCTTCCTGAGTTTACCGCTGTGGAAAATGTATGCATTCCTGCTTTTATCCAAAATGCTAATAAAGCAGAGGCCGAAAAACGAGCTAAAGAATTATTAGATTATCTAGGACTCTCCCACCGCTTAACACATAAACCAACTCAACTTTCAGGCGGCGAACAACAACGGGTCGCAGTTGCTCGTGCATTGATGAATAAACCTGCTATCGTTTTTGCTGATGAACCTTCTGGAAATTTAGATTCTGCTTCCTCCAAAGAATTGCATCAATTACTTTTTGATTTGAAAAATGATTTTCAACAAACCTTTATCATTGTGACACATAATGAAGAATTAGCGGGAATGAGTGATCGGAGATTGGTGATGGAGGATGGGAAAATTATCTGACCGAAATCAAAAAATAGTGTACTATTTCCTAGCAATTTTGATAAATCAAATATCACCTAAATAGAAAGAATCTTTAATTTAAATTTCGTAGCCTTCATTTATTACCCATCAAGTTAGTACTAACTTTTTGGCCTTATTCTTTTTATAATCCCAACGATGCGTTTCACCTCATCTTTCCTATGCTACAATTCAATCTAAAAAAACAACAACTCCTCCTTTTTTGATTTCCATGCCTGTTTTTATCCTCTACCTTGCAACTATTATCAAATCACATTGTTCAAACGTACTCTCAAAAGGGGAAACGTTTATTTAATAAAAAATAATTTTAAAATGAAAAATTTCATTCTCGCAGTTGCCTCAATAGCAGCCTTATTATTGACTACTACTTTAAGTGCACAACCATCTAACAAAGAGAAATTAACTACAGAAGAAACTACTGTAAGTTCATCTTCAGAAGAAGTTGCTGTACTCCAGAGCTTTAAAGCGAATAAAACTCAGAGACGAGTAATTAGAAAAATGAAAAAATATGTGACTCCTAAAATCATTGCCCGAGGAACTAGAACAACTGCTTTGGAAGGGAAAAAAGTTACCGTTCAACTTAGCTTAGATTCCAATGGATCAATTACTAATTTGCAAATTGTAAAAGGTTTTGAAGAATCTTTGGATGCTAAAGTTTTAAAGTATATTCGAGCGTATGATGCTAAAAATCCATTAGCAAATTCTAAGTTAGAAAAACCTACAACCATTCAGATAGAGGTTCCTTTAGTAGGTAAAGCTAGTTACATGAACTAAGCATTTATTTTTATTTTTTTGTAAAACATGAGTCATCCCGAATTTTCAGCTTGAAAATTCGGGATGTTTTTTTTTCAAAATAGAAGGAATAGAACTTACTGTTAAATTGTTTTCGCTTCGCTAATTGTTGAACTGTTTCCAAAAAATCCAGGAACTTGTCTGCCTTAGGAATGCGAACTAATATTTGTTAACAACAGATTAACAGGGGTCTGCATCTATCTTATTATCTTTGGATAATAATACCTTATTTAACTAAACCATCTAGCTTATGAAACAGATTTCGATTACGCTTATTTTCACTTTCCTTTTAGCTTCTTTCTCTTTTGCTCAAGAAATAGCAGAACAGTTAGGGCCAAAAACTACTATTGAATTTGAAGAAATTGAATTTGATTGGGGAACAATTACCCAAGGTGATAAAGCCAGTTATGTTTTTAAATTTACCAATACCGGCAACGAACCACTTATCATAAAAAATGCAAAAGGCAGTTGTGGATGTACTGTTCCTCAATGGCCAAAAGCACCAATTGCACCAGGTGAGCAAGGAGAAATTAAAGTCGTTTTTAGCTCCAAAGGAAAAATGGGTAAGCAAAGCAAAAGAGTGACCATTACAGCTAACACCGACCCTGGAATGTCTTATCTCAATGTAAAAGGAAACATTATCAAAGACGAAAAATATACGTTTACAGATATGTCTCAACCTGTGACCAAGACACCTAAAAAGGCAGTTGACAAATCTGATTGGAAAAAACCATACACCAAAGATTGCTTTGCGATTTTCCCAAATCCAACAAGTGATGTTTTAAAATTAGCACTCAAAGAGCACTTTGGAGAAAGTGTAAAAGTGATGATTTTCGATTCAAAAGGAACTCAATTAATGAGCAATACGATTAAAGAAATTTCAAACGATATTATTGAGTTTGATGTAAGTCAATATACTACTGGTACTTATTATGTGAATATTCAAATTGGAAAAGAGGCGGTCTCAACTAAGTGCTTTGTGGTTGCGAAGAAATAAATTTTTAGTGAAAAAGTAAATATAGAGAGGCCTTATTTCAAAAATGAAATAAGGCCTTTTTTTATTTTTTAGCCGTTGCAGAAAAAAAATCGCAGATAAGTATCTCCACTTTGCAGATTCTATTTTCCTAATCGAACTACTCCGCCGCAAGCGCAATACCATTAAGTTTACTTAGTTTTTTATTTTCGGTAGTTGATATTTTTTCTTACTAAACTTAATTGGCTTCCACCGAAATCTCATTTTACCTTTTCTATCTTTAGCCTCTATAAGTATACGCATACCTTTTCGATTAGCCATTCCACTTTTCATTTGCTGGGAAGTCAAATGCCGGCGATATAAATTACTGACTGGTACCGTGAATAAGATTAAAGTCTTATTTTCTTCTCCAAAACTATAAACTCCTTGCATCCCAAAATCAAATGAACTAGCGTGCAAGAAAAAATTATCTACGTAAATTTCACTTCCTCGAATGTGCATGGTAGTCTCCAATGTATCTATTAAAATATTATCAAGTTGTCGTTTTTTCAGTAAAAACCCAGATAATTTTTTGAGCGAGCCAAGACCTAAAAGCTGACCTCCACTTAATTTAAAATTAATCTTACCATTCATGGTTTCAGGCAAAATAGAATAATTAGAATTCACCTCTGCCTGAAATTCGATATTCGCAGAAGTCAGTCCATTCATATTTTTATACCCAATTTGCTTTTGTCCAAAATCTTCAAATTGTCGGGAAATCTCCCGAATATCATTCTCTTCCATTTGCACCTTAACTTTCATTTTTGGTTGGTGCAATGCTACATTGGAAATGGAACCATCGACCGTAAAATTCCCATTGGCAACTTTCATCGATAAGTCATTTAATCTAACCGTATCTAGCTGCAAAGAGATTTTACCCATCACATCTTTTGCAATAAATTTATGATAAACCAACTCATCACAAGCAGTCGTCATCTCCATCGATCCTTTTTCTAATAATTGATCAATCAAACTGCCTGTGGTAACCAGCACGTTTTGGGTAGTGTCGATTGGTCTTCTATTTTCAGCAATCATTTTTCTTTCAACAATAGCATTGACTTTCGAAACTAAGGTATCTTTCCCCAAACTATGCGGAGCAGTAAATCCACCAAAATCAAATCGAGGAGAGTTTACTGCTAATTCAATATTGGCGCGTCGATTGGGTAAAATAAAGAAAGGGAAAAAATCCAATGACTGACCGCTCGCAAAAATTCGATTTTCATTTACTTCCAAATCTACCTCTCGAATAAAAATAGCTTTTTCATCAAAACTAAAGTGGGCGTATATGTTTTTAAAAGTGAACCCCCGATAATTATAAAGTATTTTCCCATCCACGATTTCCGCTTTTCCTTTTACCTCAGCTTTGAGTAAATAATTTTCAGCATTGACGGTATCAAACAACGATGACCGATAATCCAAATCCATATTAAAATATCCTTTCTTCAATTCCATGAAATCGGAGGTCAAAAATTCACCGAGTTTTTTAAATTTTAATCTAGTTTTTAAATGAGCTTCGATAATCGGACTGCTTGGATTTTTGATTTGAGCATGACCTTTGATATTATTTTTTTTTCCAAAACCCAAATTAAAACTATCTAATTGCAGGAGGTATTCTTCCGAATTATTCTCATCCGCCACCAATTGAGCTTTTAATAAAAATGGATATATCGTATGTTCTTCCAACAAAATCGAATCTAATGACAAATCAATTTTTCCAGTCATCAGCTGAAAAACGGTATCTAAAGATTGGAATAATTCACTTGGTGTGATCGCCTTTTTTGGTGTCACCTCATTTTCATTTGTACCTTCATTTTCATTTTTCAAATTCCAATACTCCCCTTTTATTTTCAAATCGACTTGCGCTTTTCCTGAATTTTCTTTTTGGAAAAAAGCATAATTATTAATTTTCCCATTGACCAAAAACGGAGAACCTTCGTACGAGAATCCAAAACTATCTAATCGTAATTCTTGATTGTCAAAAGAGATCGGCCCAGACATTCCTCTTACTGGCCAACTAAAAAGATCTGATTCAATTTCGGTTTTATCAAAATTAATGATGGCGTTGTATTTTAGATTGGGTATTAATTGTTGCGGCTCTAAAAGAAATCGCAAGGGGGCTACCGTCGAAATTTTCATACTGATATCTCCTTCTGTCAAGCGAGTATTTTTAGGGAGAAAAATTTGTGCAGGTTCAAAAGCAGATGGTAAATTTAAATCAATTTGGACTCCCGAAATGGAATCGCGAGACAATCCTAAGTCTAAATAAAAAAGAGTATTTCCCATAAAGTTAGCCGACAGTTGATTCATCTGAATCATAAATGAATCCACATATTCTGCTCGCCGAGGCGTGAATAATCGAACCTTGGTTTGTAGGTCGGTGACAAACAAGGTATCGAAAATAAATTTGTCTATTTGTAATTTTACTTGCCCATTTACACTACTGGCCAACCGACGAGCCATCCTTTGCAACTTGTCATAATTCAACGGTTCAGAACTGGTTGATTGAATTTCCTTCGATTGTTTTCCCTTAATTCCCTCTGTCGTATTTTCTATAAAATCAGCAATATCCACCTCATCAAACCGTAGACTCAAATCCATATCTATAGCTTCCTCATCAAAGAATAAAAACTCTGGCAAATTCCCTAGTCGACCACTTATCGAAACTTTGGAACCCATCCAATCCAAAGACATGTCATCTAACAAAGCTAGATTTTCATCAAACGATAATTGCCCCGACAACGAAGGAGATAGCGCATATTGATTGTCGGTCTTCACCGTCATATCATCAAAATAAGCATTGCCAACTAATCGAATATCTTGCTCCTCAAATGGTGAATTCAAGAGATTCATCAGCTCGCCTTCATATTCAAAATCTACGTTGGCCTGACCATGGGTAAAAGTGAATTTACCTTTGGAGGCTAGTAATTGATTTAGCCTAGGAAGGCTGATATTCATTTTTCCAAATGCCTTCACTCGAGGATCATTGAGTTGCTCGATGACGCCCGAGAGTTGAGTGGGTAACACGCCCAAGATGTCGCCATCTAACTGCTGTACAGTTACGCAAGCAGTAGCCGAATTACCGACTCCATCATTATCGCAATCGTTGGAGAAATTCCCTTGAAGCGTTACTTCACGCATTGCTACTCCTCTGATTAATAGTTGGGCATCCTTGGTGGCAAAGTCAACTTTCACTACTTCCTTTTTCCCTGACTCCAAAAATTTATCAATGGAAAACTTGGCTACAATGGGTTGGTCAATTTTTATATCTTTTAAAACCCGATTGATTCTTGCAGACAACATTGGCAAGACTGTTTTCATTTTCACACCTTCATTTTCGATTTGTAATTGGAAGCGATTAGTGTCCGCTAAGGTGAATTTCCCATCCAGTAAAAATTTAGTTTTATCATAAATCTCCAAAGAGGAATTTTCTAATTGAACGACCTTCCCATCATTTTGTAATCCAATCTTCACATCTATTTTCCCTCGTTCATCCACCAAGAATCCACCGTCGTCTTCATGGAACAATAGTTCTTCAAATTGGCAATCGCTAACCAAATTGACGAACCAATCTTGCTGCTTATTTTGCTG
>Ga0115005_10000338_pt1 | contig 35958 bp, 24 predicted proteins | sample ArcOceMetagenome_FD_87163 | JGI IMG/M metagenome (GOLD analysis project Ga0115005, IMG submission 87163) | Marine eukaryotic phytoplankton communities from Arctic Ocean - Arctic Ocean - Greenland ARC118M Metagenome | ecosystem: Environmental > Aquatic > Marine > Oceanic | place: Arctic Ocean... | reverse complement strand
GTCATGATTGTATGGTCGTTCCTGATGGAGTTGTGGCCACACGGGTACAAGTATAGTAGTAAACAGTAAACGCAGCAGCATGTCCTGCATATTGATATAGCATGTTCTAACTACAAGCGAACTACCCAATAAAACCACAGTCGTCATACTCATTTTCGTCATTCCACATTCAACAACTTCATTCTTCAACGAGCCTTATTTATTTGCCTACGATACAGTATTTGTAGATCTAAGAAAACGTAGTAGCCAGAATCTGATTACCTATTTTATTGCCATCATACGATGATTCTACTTTCGAAATTTACTCGATTCCCGGGGAAGGCAGCGGTTTCAATGAAACGTAGATTTTTTTTCGCGAGTTCCACAGATCATACAACCCTGTTATCGAACGCAATTGTCCATCGAGTGGGAGAAGAGTACGGCAAGCGAAGTTATATACTGATTCCTGACGGAACCGATGTAGAACTCGCACTCAAAGTTGATAAACTTCATCTAGCTAGAATCTTTGCAGATGGAAAGCTCATATATGGCGGCAAGGTTGTTCAGAGAAGTCTGGGTAGTTATGCTCAAGTCTGTAAGCCACTGCTCGAAATGGCGCTCAAGGATTCAAAGTCGCAAGGTGAAGAGCCAATTGCTCTTGCATCTCTCGATGGGTTGTCCAAGTGGGTTGTTGATGGGATTGAAGGGCAGCTTGATATTGAGACACTGAAAATACTACGTGTAGAAAATGATAAAAGTATGTACGAAGCGTGCGTTGCCATTGCAACTGGGATACCTCGACCTGGCCATTCTGTTGTTGGTCAGGGGACTTACAGAGACGGAGAAATTGGATGGGCTCAATTGGCAACTGAATATGTTAACCTGAAGAATACCGAAGGGGAAAGCTTACTTTATCAAGAAAATGGAGGAAAGTTGATCGGAATTGACCATTTAGCTGATACATCTAGTGAAGGTTTGATGGGAGCTGGTGGATCAATGGCACGCTTTCAATTCAATTTATAAGTCATTTATCAACTTTTTACAGTACTCCTGCTCCTCTTCGGTGTTTTTATCCCTCCACTCAAAGTATGGAATATGAACGACTGACCAGCCCAAATGAGACATTAATCTGTGCTTCAATGCAGTTGGTCCATTCGCTTGTTGTTGTGCATTAGCTGTGAATGCCCAGCCTGTCGTGTCTTTACCAGACTTCATTGCCCCTCCCGCGTGTGTTGATCCTTCGCTAGAATCTCCACCACCATCTATTATGTTCACAAAGTGACCAGGACCATCCACTTCGATGCCGATCTTTTTGTCAAGGTTCGCGATATCCAAAGATAAAAACTCTTGATCCTCCGAAGATAATAATATGCCATAATCAGAATGTAGCTCATCTGTAGAGATGATATGTTCTAGTTTGTGATCAAATCCTATGCCCTTCAATGTCTCACTGTATAATTAATATCATGAAATGCGTCAATTTGTTGATTCCAAGAACGGATGACGAATGCAGTACGTGTATTTGTCGCTCATGATTGTGAACTTACCTGATATTTTTCTGAAGCTTACTTGTCGTCAGTTTAAGCATAGACGTGTCTGCTTCATCGGGTGTGATATTCTTCTTGGCGCTACTGCTATCAACTTCCTGCCAGTCGTTGGGGAAGTTTTTGGGAAGCGCCAGTCCGAGATCAGGCGCTTCCGTTTGGAGAGCCATTTGAACCTACATGTAGGTAACGAAGGAGAATTCTGTCAGGATGAGATTCAAATATTTATCGTACCCTTGCGAATGTTGTAAAAGTTCAAAGTATAGTATACACTCACATAGAACATTGTCATAACAGCCTGTTTCTGGATACCATCGTCCCCAAAAATGTTCTTGAGATGGTTTGGATCACCATCACAATTTTTGCCAAAAAGGGCGGTATAAAGTAGTGGCATAAGATCCTTCGGGTACTCCTCCAGAACTGCACAGCTCCAAGCCATATTTGCCACTTCTTGCCTCTTGGCACAACGCGCAATACTATTCTCGTCGTACTGCCCTTTGCTATTGCTACACATTTTAACAATAGCTGGTGCGAAAGACTGAATCAAGCCATTGGTCTTACAATTCAAAGTAGCATATGACCAAACTAGGTTTGCAATTTCTTGAGCTTTGAAATTAACTGCTGTCTTTGTCTTGGATGGGGAAAGCCTATCATTTACGATTTGGACATCAAGTGTGAGTGAGATGATGAAATAAAGTCAGAAATAGACGATGATGAAATATAGTTTCACAGTATAGTGTAGTATGGTATGCTCACCTATCGCAGACCTGTTCAGACACTGTATTGAAAAATTGCTTATGTAACAAGCCCAATGTTGCAAATGCCCAACATGTATTACTCAGATCTTGCGGTTTAAATCGGTCGAGGTTCTTCGTGCTCGTTTCGGCAATACTGGAAAACAATCGTTGGATCAGATCTTCCCCAACGTCCAGGCAACTCGTCTCGTAAACAGCTAGACGACCAGTACTTCCAATGGTACTGTCACTAACGCCAGCTACTAACTGTGCCTGCTTTGCATAAGCCCATGCTAAGTTCCCAAGTCCCTGTGGCGAAAACTCATCCATACCCCTTCCAATTCTCCCGTTGGCAATGTCATCCTCGCTTCCTGCTAGATGTTCTGCTACACTTCGGAATACTTCAGGATGACGAATACCGGCCTGTAAGAAAAGAATCTGGTTAGAAGCATACAATAAATATGCGAAATAGTAAATTGGGGGGGAGCACTTTACCTTTGAGAGACTCCACAACACATCTTTGATCTCTTGTGCTTTAAATTGGTGGGGGCGTCTCATTAATTCCGTCGTTGCTGCTGCAAAACACTCTGATATCGGATCCTTTGTCACTTCGGATAATGCTGGCCGTTTTGATTTTGGAATTATGGTTGTGTCGAAGGCATTCGCGTATTGCGGGATCGCACCAGCTGTTGCAAGAGCCCAGACCTAAAAAATGGAGTTGAGTTAGTAATTTATGAATATGCAGTCTATATTCAATCTCAACTTGAAAGTGAGTTATTGCCACTTACTGTGTTTGATAATTCCTGTGGTTTGAACGACCTTGACTTTCGTAAGGTCAACTCCGAAGCTGCAGCCTTGTACACTTCTTCATCGAAGTACTCCATTGTAGCAAAACTCCATAAAGTAGTTCCAATATCCTTTAGATTCAAGACAAAACGATGTTAATTGACATTACAAATGCAAACACAGTAAAAATTTACTCCAAGCTAGAATGCGCTTTCTCACCTGTGGTTTAAAGTAGAAGTGGCGTTTCCGGAGCTCTTGACCAATCCCATCAAACAGTATATCTATTGTTTCTCCATGGTACCCCAGTCTACAGATTGCCCAAGACAAGTTATTCAATTCCTGCGGTCGGAACCGAGGTAGGCGTTCCATGGCACTTTTCGCAACAACCTCAAGGGTTCGGGCCACGAGCATGCGATCCTCTTCAAGCTTGTCAGATTGAAGACTGACATAATCGTTGTTTGTATTCATTTGAACCGCATTAGACGCAGCCCCAAAACCGACAGTCGCAAATGCCCAAACAGAATTTGACACTATCGCGATAATATCCGTTAGATAAAAAGGACTGGATTAAAAATATGGCATCGCATCATCTTTCAAACTTCATTGAAAACTTACCCTCTTGCGGCTTAAATTCATCAACACGTTCTTCTAACGATTTTGCTACCCATCGTAAAATACGCAGTGCAGCGTCGTCTTCAATCTCATTCTTTGCGGAAGGATCTGTCTTCCTCTTTGTCAATAACGTCGATGTTCCCCAGGCAGTGTTACTAAGTTCTTGTGGCTTGAATGCAGTCACAATTGCACCATTTCTATAATCCAGTATGTCTGCGACTCCTGCAATCAAATTAATATGCCCCTGACCCCTTAGTCCAGCAGAAGCAAACGCCCATACCGAGTTACTTTTATGGTTGAGATTATTAAATAAAGGTCAGTTGAAATGTTCCAAATTGATGTGTCATGAATGAATTCTATAACTCACCTAAATTCCTGTGGTTTCGGTCTTTTCCTTGCATCCTCTCCGAAAAGCTTCGATTTGTCCTCCATATTTTCAACAAGTCGCGATGACAACTGATCAAATAAAATGAAATCTGCCCGTCCAGCATTAGCAAAGGCATAGAGTAAGTTAGCCAGCTCTTGTGAATTGAATTCGCCAAGCATGTCCAACACTTGGATGGCAATCACGTCAAGCATTTTTGCAGAGAGTTGCGACAAAGTCGGTATCCACTTATTCTTCACGGCAGCCCTCTCTGCTGCATTTTTCATAGTACTGCGTTCCTTTGCGACTTCCAAGACTTGACTTCTGACTTTTGCTGCGGTCTCCAAGATATCTTTGTACATGTCCTCAAGCGAGGAAGAAATTGTGTCTGGTGCTGGATTCTGTTCAATAGAATCCTCTTTCTTTCGCATTTTCAACAAACTGGCAGGCCTACTGATTGGGTAAATATTAGCAGGAGGTGCAACCTTCAATTTAGCCACAGCCCATCCCAGATTAGCTAATTCGCGACTGTTGAATACGAGGGCTTTGGTACTTTTTGGTTGGACGATAGCTTCGGCCAGCGATGCAAGCAAGATGGCAGTTCTGGGATCTGAAAGAACTATTTTCCGTTTTTCATCAACGGTGAGTCTTTTCCCATTGTTGTTATTATTATTATTCTGATTGTTTCCCTTTTGATTCCGTTGGTTGTTGTTGTAATTATCATTTTGATTGGCAAATCGAGCTAACCGATGCACACAAGTGGAGAAATTCACAGAGTTGAATATGTCACCCCCGGCTACACCTTTGGCACCACCTTTGGATATGAAAAGGCCAAGGATCTCTTGAGCAGATGATGCATTTATCAGCTCTTTATTTATTGCTTTAGCCTCCCCTAGTTCCTTGCTGAAATAAGGATTCTTCTTCTTGTGAAACTTTTTCTTGGACCTCTTTTTCTTGGTATTGGTATTGCTTTGTTTCTTTACAGATACCTCATTCGAATCCCCAAGAGACACATGTAGCCTTGAACTTGAACTTCTCTTGGGTTTTGAAGAAATAAGAGTTGTGCGTGTTGATAGCCTTTTTCTTGAGGACGATTGATACGATGTCGACTTAGACAATGGTCCGTGTAGTGGTGATGTTGATGAAAAGGCATCAACAGATAATCCAAAAAACGAGCACGAGAGAACCGCAAAGATCCCTACTTGTATGCAGCACAAATTCATTCCTCTCTGAATAACCCTGCTCTGGTGTTGAGAGGGGAGGATAATGTTTGGATTATAACAGTTATGGTTCTGCCTTCAATCCACACGTATGTAAGCAGTATGTACAGTACGTTCAGAGTGTGTGATGGAAATTTTGGGGAAAATAAGACAAATCCTGACATCCAGTTGAACTTTTCCGGGAAAATGAATGGTTATCTTTTCTTTCTTTCTCTTCTCTTTTGGTGCCATTCCCGCATTTTTCATGGCCAATGATTTTGAATTTCTGTGGTATGGTATGTACCCAACACATAAATCTATCAATAGAGTTGTATCAATACTGTATTTTAGGTGTCCTGTCATACGTGTTGGTTATTTCAATCAGATCTCTATCACAACACCCAGCTAAACATTTGAGCCCTTTCGATTTCGATATCAAGTTATGGTAACATCATCCGAGGCAGCATCAAGTCGCCGCCAAACGCGGCTTAGACGTGAATATCTCTTCCGAAAATCGCTCCAAGGTCGAGAGAAGGCATCTTATGAACAGAAACGTCTTGTTCGTGCTGCATTAGCTGCTGGCAAAAAGTTACCGTTTGAACTCCGGGCAACATATGATAAGTTGCAGGGTGAAATAAGTCAAGAAGACTCAAAAACAGAAGTTCAGAAAACTCATGTAGACGATGAGTACGGTGATGCTGGATTAGAAGATCCAAGAGTTTGTGTCACAACAAGTCGTGATCCGTCTTCTAGGCTGAAGCAATTTGCAAAGGAAGTCAAACTCCTCTTTCCCAACTCCACGCGAATGAATCGTGGTAATAATCGTGTCGACGAACTCATTGGAAGTTGTAAAGAATCGGAATTCACGGATGTAGTGGTGGTGCAAGAGACAAGAGGGGAACCTGATGGATTAGTTGTTTGCCACTTGCCACTTGGGCCAACTGCTTTCTTTACCTTGTCTGGGTCGGTTCTTCGACACGACCTGGAAGGCGGTGCTTCACCAATGAGTGAAGCATTCCCTCATGTGATATTGAACAACTTTAATACGGAACTGGGAAAAAGAATTGGAAATGTTCTCAAGTGTCTTTTCCCTGTACCGAAGCATGACACGAGGAGAATAGTATCTTTTTCAAATGATAATGATTTCATTTCGTTTCGTCATCACATGTTCAGCAAAAGTGGCAAGGATAATGTGGCCCTACACGAAGTTGGTCCGCGCTTTGAAATGAAGCTTTACCAATTGCGGCTGGGGACGTTGGATCAAAAGGATGCCGAGAATGAATATGTCTTGAGACCTTATCAAAATACTGCAGCAAAGAGGCAACTGCTATAAAATTGAATTGAATCTGTGTGTATTATTATATTATTCCTTCAGAATGAAATTGTGATTTTTAATAAAAGAGGATTGGCTTTATTGCGTTATTATTAGTACAGTATGATATTAGACGCCGGTATCAGGTATTTTTTTAATATCGTCAGGAGATCCATTCGTTTTATTCATATTCAGGGATGACTTTCGTTGGACATCGTCGTCAAAGAAAACATAGTCCTTATTCCGCACATAACCAGATTTTTCATTGATGAACACGTCTGCTTCAGGGGGTCCTCGAGTGCCTCTCTTGTAAATGACAGGTTTGATGTTTTCACGTTCAATTTTGTGGAGAAGGGGTGTAAAGATCTCCCACGATCTTCGCAGCTCATCCTCGCGTACAAATCCAGCAGATCTGCCTCGTAGCACGTCCAATATTAATCTAGTGTATGCATCTGGGTTACTGTCTGCGTTGGGATTTGATTGGCTGAAGAAACGAGAATTATAATTGATCTCAAGTTCGCTTTGGATGGGGCGACCTGAAAATCCAGGGGACTTGACATTCGTTTTCATATATATGCACTCATTCGGCTGTTGTGGTGGATTGATTTGTTGTTGTTACAATGAGGATATAAACATTAAAAAGAGATCCGTCAATTTGAAATTCTCAGAAACTCGAAACAAGTTTGAAAGAGTGAACTATACTACGTACCTGCATCCGTATTACCAACTCGTTGCGTGGGCATTTGTTGTCAAACATGAAGGGAGCAGCAGGAACGTCTTTGAATTGCAGTCGCATTTCAGCTTTTCTTTCGTTGAGAGCCTTTCCTGCTTTGAAGATAAAGGGAACTCCTGCCCATCGTGCTACAGTGTGTTATTCATAGATAGCATGTATTAGTTGCTAGTGTACGTGTAGTAACTTTGATGCAGAAAATATTGAGGATTGGACTTACGCGTGTGGACAAAACAACGGATAGCCACGAAAGTGGGAGTGTTTGAGTCCTTATTTTCTATGGAAGGATCGTCGGTGTAGCCTTCATATTGCCCGAGGAAACATTCTTCAATTGTAATGGGTGGGATTGAATTAAGCACCTGGACCTTTGCATTTCTAATACTTTCGCCTGATTCAGGTCCGTCGGCCTTAGTTGGAGCCTCCATCGCCAGTATTGTCAATACTTGCAAAAGATGATTCTGGACGATGTCTCGAATAATCCCATAGTTATCAAAATAACCGCCTCTACCTTCAGTACCAAATGGCTCTTTGAAGGTAAGCAGTACGCATTGAATATTGTCTCGATTCCACAATCGTTCAAACATCAAGTTACCAAATCTCAAAACAAGAAGATTTTGCACCATCTCCTTTCCCAAGTAATGATCCATCCGAAATAGTTGATCCTCGTGAAAGTGTTTCGATAAAGTCACCAGCATATCTTCGCAGCTTTGTAAATCTCTTCCAAATGGTTTTTCGATGATTATACGGGTCCATCCGTGCTCAGCCATACAAGCTGTCTTGATCGCCACACCCGTCTCCTCAAACACATTGGGAGGAATAGCAAAATAAAAAAGGCGATTGTGCTCGATTTTATTTGCATGTTCATCCTCCCGGAAGGCTATCTCCTTGTTAAGATCAGTGTAGGCATCGATGTCACCATACCAGCCACCTCTTTTGTAGAAGCATTTTGATAGAAAACTTTCAATGACACTGTGACTAAAATCAGTTTTCTCGAGAAATGGTCTCAGCTTGTCTCTCAATGCATTGTGACTCAGGGAAGATCGAGCAAACCCCCAGATTGTGGTGTCTTCTGGCAAGAGAGAATCATCGTATAGATGAAGCAGAGATGGATACGTCTTCTTCTTTGCCAAATCGCCAGATGCACCAATTACAATGACATGAAGACCTGCCTTCTTCCATCCTTCTTCATTTATGGTAGTCATTAGGTCGACAGCTTCTTCTTCCTCTTGTTCGACAGAATCTTGTTCTCCACCAGGATCATCATCTGAATCTAGCATAATAGAGCTTACTCCCTCCTTGAGAACTTTATAAATAGCTTCTCTCTCATTTTGACTCTTCCATTTATTTTTGTTCATTTCATAGATAGTCAGTGGATTGTTGTCATTTTCATCTTTTTCAATCAAACTCGCGGGATATGCAAGAACCAAAGTTTGAATAACATTTAAAGAAGCTCCAAATTTTAGTGCGAAATGAAGGGGAAGAAAACCGTCACACTTGATTGACGTTGCCTCGGAATATGCTGCAATGAGGGCAGAAACTACGAGTACAGGGGGGTTACGCATGCAGACGCAGTGAAGAGGGAGCACTCTATAGTGAAAATGAGCATCTACTGTAGTGCAGTCTATTCTGTAAACGTATGTAGAAACTTCGTGGGGTGCATGTTGCATTCGTGAAAGGACACTCTTCCACTGTCTTTGTTCGATGGCTGTTGCGAAATGCATAATGGATGATGTATGATGTATGATGGATGATAGATGATAGATGATAGATGATGGATGTGAATACATACCGGCATGTTGAATGTACACAGCATTGAAAACTATAGAATAGTTTTTGGACAAAACCTACCTTTATATAAAATTGTCCCTCCATTGCTGTAATCTACTTGACGGCGACTCCCGGATTTATCTTGATACATTCAAATCAACAGTGCAACATGATTTTTTTGAATGAGTATGTGTTCGCGTGTTGTAATAAAATCAATCTAACCAAAATAATGATGTTTTCATACCACTACATACACCCCACGTACACGTACCTGATCTTCGAACATAGCGGAACATTTCTATACCGAAATCTTACAGGATCAAATAAGGAAGAACAAAGTTCTATAGAAGTTTTGATACAAGTAGATAGTATGTAGTACGGTACGGTAGGTATCTTGTGGATCTTGGCGTCTAACGAGCAAGTTCGAAAGTATGGAATCAAATCGAATCAATCATCAGAGGTCTTCTAAAAATTAAAAAATTAAAAGAATTCGCAAGAAGGTGTTGTTGGTTGAAGATCTCATATCAGTATTCGTGACTCGACTTAAAAAAACCCGGACATGGAGTAGAATAGCTGGAAGAATAGAAAGAATTGATATATTCATTAGAAATGCGTTTAAAGTCGATGTTGGTGGTGGGGATGCATATATCTTCAATTCTGGACCCGTTCGAACGGCACTTCGGGGTATTTTGGAGTAGAAAGGAATTAGAAGTGCCGTTGGAACGGGTCCATAAAGTGAAGATATACCGATGCATCGCAATTTGAAATAATTGATGGTATAAAATCTTACTTTTATAAAGCCTACACTCGATGTTGGGTTGGGAGTTGAAAAGATTGGCACCGATGCGATGATATGAAGCGAAGAAGAAGGAAGGGTGATGTGATTGATGCCTTGATGCCTACGAGGTACAAAGTACAAAGTATGATACAACAACACAACAACATACAACATACAACATACCGTATTATAATATTTACGTCAGTGATCTGTTTCATTCCATACCTGAGATCTAATGAACGTGAATTGAATCGTGAATTTAATCCACTCTCCAACTTGGTGTTTTCATGAGAATAGTCATGTTTCGTCGTTTCTTCTTTTCTTTGTTGATGGTACATACTTGTACTACAAGTACTGCAGTGCTTTCGTTTGTTCCCCACTCCTACTTGTATCCTCATATACACACAACGAGATCGCAGAACTCGCGGACTGTTCATAGCTCACAAAGTCCTCGGTTAAATACACGTACGTGTACATTTCTATCGGAGAAAAAGAAACTCTCATCTGATGACACAAATGAAGCAATCCGACCTCTGATGGATCTAGCTTCAGCACACTTTACTTCTCAGGCTCTTCATGCCTTTGTGAAACTCGGAATCGCTGATTTGATTGGAGATGACACTCTATCATTAGAAGAGATATGTGTACTCATGGGGCCAAACACTAACAAAGATGCTCTGATTCGAACTCTGCGGTTGGTCGTTTCTGCAGGTATTCTTGAACACAGCAGCAATAGCAATAGTGAACAAAATTTCTTCAGTCTTACCAGTACGGGGGGGCTACTACAGACTCAGGTAGAAGGTCAACCATCCATGGCGTCTGGAGTGCAACATTGGATGGAAAATCCGTTGTGGAATGCATGGCTGCATTTGCCTGAATATATCCAGGGAACAAGTAAGGATAAAACCAATCCAGATCCATTTCAAAGATTCAATGGGATGTCAAGTGATTATTACTATAACGCCGAGACTCAGCCCCAATCACTGCAATATGCGAATGATTTTGTTCGATTTGTTTCAGAAACTGAAATTGAGAGTATTGTAAGCTGTTTAGATTGGTCCCAATATGCGGATAAAACGATCCTTGATATCGGTGGGTATGATGGAAGAGTTTTGGATGCCATTGCATTGAAACACTCTCACGTCACTTTCACATTGAAATCGCTTGATTTACCCCAAGTCATTGAAGGGATCGCGAAAGTACACGTACCTGGACCAGTTGAGCTTATTGGTGGTGATGTCTTGGATCCATCATCATTGCCACCATCAGATATCATCATAATGAAGCATTTTCTTGACAGATGCATGTGGAGTCAAGCAGAAACAATCAAAATTCTACAAACATGCCACGATAAAATACCAAAAAATGGGCAAATTGTTTTGGCTGAAGCAGTAATACCAGACTTTGGTCAAACAAACATCAAGGGAGAAAATAGAATGGAGGTTGCAATGGATGCGCTTTACATGCTCGTCGGAAGAGAACGACAACGGACGGAGTCAGAGTGGGTAACATTGGCATCCGATGCAGGTTTTTCAATTCAAGAAATTATTCGCACAATGTCAGCGTCGTGCTCGTTAATAATTCTCAACAAGATATGACAATGACACTGAAAATTAGATGGCATCCCAAATTAATTATTCAACAGCTACGTGTGTGCTCTGCAATGATGAAAGTGCAACCACTACACGTATCTTTTCAAGATGAAATCTCTGTCTCTACTATTTACAATTATTCCGTTAATATAATTTAGTTCTACAAAGTTTTACACGGATTACACTACAGGTACGTACGTGTACTGTATCGTCAGGTTTCAACAACATTTCAAGATTTCCACAACCTCTTGAATCGACGTTTCCTTTTTGACTTTGACCCATATTTACCAAGTGTCTCAGAAATGTTATCCTTCTCAGCCAATTGTTTCTTCAAAATTTCGACTTCGCGCCTCAATTGATCTGTTTCATCTGTAGTGCTGCGATCATTGTCCACAGTGTGTACAGGTAGTTGTTCCGTTAATGCAGAAACCGTGCTTACATTGGACAATGGGTGCATATTCGTTTGGATGAGGCGCTGTAACATATACTCTACATTTTCTAGTCTATCTTCCATGGTCATGTCTTTTGATTCTATTGGGCTTAGCCCTTTGTTGTCTCCAAATATCATGCTTGCATCACCAGCTTTATCCACGGTCGTGAGTTGGAGTCCATTGTCACTACCAATATCTATCTGCCTTTCGGTGTAATGAAGGGCACTCGATTCGGTTGCCGTATCAATGTATGATAATTTCTTTCTTTCCATATTTTCGGCTAACCACTGCACTTCAAATTCATCAACCAATGATGGAATTGAAGCAGAAGATATGGGTTTAAAAGTCGCACGTGCTCGTGCCTCAACGAACCAATCTGGCCCACCTCCCATCACTTCTGAGGCCTGCAATTCATCAGAAAATTCCCATTCACTCCTCCTTATAGTCTGCTTATCTTTGTCAAAGTTGTAGATCCAAGGTATAGCGTCGAGATGATCAGAGATATCGCATTCACTGGTTTGTGTAGCTGTATTATTTTCATATTTCTCGTCAAAGTGCAAAGGGCCAAATGATGTATGCCCTTCTCTATCACCATGGGTGACACCACTGTTATATGTTCTTGACATGACGGACTCAAATTGCCCTGTTAGGCAACAAATAGCGTTGTGAACTTGTATGAGAGCATCACGTTCAGTTTGCAAGTCCCCAGGAACGTAGTAAGTTGTGCGTTCCCTTTTCTTATTCCTATTGGTTCCAAATGCTCCCAATGCATGTTGGACTGGATTTGATTTTTCCCTTCTAGTCAAGAAACTTCCAGATTCGTTTTGTTGTGGCGAATCATTACTTGATTTTTTATGTTCGTCCATTGCTTTTTCGAGGGATTTTCCTGCATGAATTGAATCGTTCTGAGTTTTTAATGGAGAAGAATTTGATCCACCGGGTACTCGTATCATTCGGATTTCAAGAAGAACATCGTTGTGTGTGCAATGTTCTACCCTTGAAACAATGCGGACTTTGCTGTTCAGCTTGACTTGCCATTCCATTATGGGTGCCTCAGATGCATCGTAACGCACGATAAATTTGACAATACGCTTCGTTGTGACTACGATATACCAACCAAGCCCAGGACCTCTTTGAAGCAATTGTGACAAAATCAACACCTCGCCGTCTTCTGATTGCGATCGTTTTTCATGTTTGAGAGGAAATAAATGTAAAAGGTTGGCGCTACAAGCATCAACAGAATTGTATGGAAGCAAAATCTTGTGCAGGCCGAAGACGTAAGGCAACCGCATTTTCTTAACTGTATTGAGGTTCTTGACAAGAATATTGGCAGATCTCGAGAAGTCGTGCATACTTTCGCTCATATGAGCGAATGCATCGAATACCCCCACAAGAGGTTTGGCAACTAGTCCAACCGTGCCAACCCCCAGACCTTTGGTGAAGCCTGACATTCCCTTCAGCTGAGCACCTTTGTAAGGTTCCACGAGAACACCAGAAACGGCAAAGAGAAGTCCAGCTACTAAATCTTGAAGAGGTCTTGCGATTGCTGTCAAAATGAGCTCACCACCTTTGGGCCTAAACTGCCCGTGCATGTGTCTAAAGTGATCAGCTACCTGCTGCTTATGCCACCGCTTAAAATGCTCGTCAAAAGACAGAGCTGCTGCCGCAGTCCCACCTGCCTCGCTGATGTTTGAAACAAAACCAAACACTCCAGAGAAAAAATGCGATAAAAAAGATAAAGTGCCCTTCGCAACGCCGATGCCCAATTTCGAAGGATTATTTGGACTTCGAATAAACTCTCGAAACGGCAATACAACGAAATCGTGTGCCCCCTTCATTATCGAGTTCACTGCCATGGTTGGGTTGCCAAAATAATCGACCGAACCAAGAATTTTGTACACTTGGAACATCATTTCCTTCAAATAGAAGTTTTGAAGATCTGCAATGATCTTGTCCCATGTCTTAAACAGGTTATCCAGTACCTTTCCGTTGACTCGAATGGGGGCATCTGTAATTCCTGGGAATGCAGCTGAGATGACATTCTGAAAGTGGCGTGTTCTTTCGTCAACAGTTGTGGTCCATTCTTCATCGTGCCCTGATTCTGACCATTGCCTGAATATCTCAAACATTAATGGGACATTATTCTCCTCATTACTACGCTTATTTCCAATTGATACTTGAGGGCCAGATATCCCTAAACCTAGCCCTAAGTTTTGAAGGACATTTTCGTTCGTCCTTGAGCTTTTGACGTATGAAATGTTGAATTTAACTGAAAAAAGAATCAAGTGAGAAAATAAATAGATCAATTGAATGAGAAAGACCAGAGTTCCCAGCTAGGAAAGCGTGAATACTTACCTGGTGCTAACATGAGTTTTTCGATGTAAATTTGTTTTGTTCGTTGTTGATCACTTCCTACTGTATGCTGATGAAGAGCATTCATCATGTCCAAAACTTCATTAAAATGGACTTGGCTACTATCAGCGAAAGAGGATGGAGCTGCCCGATCAATAGACTTCTTTTTACTTGGTGAGCTACGAAGTATTGAATTCTTCTCAATATGGCGTCTTCGTCTCAGAAAACGACCAACAAATTCCCACACATCAAACAACCAGGTTTCTTCGATGCGAAGATCCATCTCCTCTAAAGCAATGGCAATATGTTTGAACGAGTCTAAGTTGCTCTTGCTTCGCACGTTATTTTTTATTGCAAGAAACTGAATAGTGGGTTGAGGATTTGGGACCGGGCGAGGGTAGAGAATCACTGGTTCCAAAGCTGTCTCGTCATGGTGGTCTAATTGCAAGTGGGCCATTGCCATTCCAACTTGTGTTGTCGTCTTTGTATGTGAATATCTAATATCAGTATCAGTAGTCGTGAGAGAAAGAAGCTCTCGCGCCTTGAAAGAATCTATCAAAGCCGCGGATATGCTATCTATTGATGCATGGAAGTAACGTTGTGACAATGAGCGGGTTACAAGATCTGGGTTGCCTTCCATTCCTATATCGCCAAATTCCTTGCTACGTGTACCATCAATGGAAGTAGGTTCCGCTGTTTTCTTAGGTGTATCAGGATCCCACCACATGGCCAATTTGATGCACGGTGTCATGTAATTGGAAAATCGATCGTCACTGGTCTGTTCAACATCAGTGGGCCGATAACTTACCTGGCCATCACCACCGATGCAATCTTTTGGATCCTTGAGAGGAAACCATCGGACATAAATGCCTCCCTTGTGATCGCTTCCGGATTTTTTCTTGTTTTCTGATGCTTCTGTGCAGCAACTGATTGCGTGAGCTAGAGGAATCTGCAGGACACCTAGTTCCACCTTGGTATTCATGCGGGTGCCGAAAACAGACAGCTGGAGAGCCACACTAGTTTTCAAAGGCTCAATTTTTACTTCAAGGTCATTTTCACGACGTCTAAAAAAGGCATCCTGATGTAAATTATCGTCGAACATGTCAGAATCATCGGTCCATGTAGGTGTGACTGTCGCGTCAACGGTCGATGTTGACCGACTCTTCGATCCATACCGCACTCTAACAAACATACCAGTGAACTTGTTGTCTTTATCCTCGTGTAAGCACAGCGCAGTTATCGGTCGTAGCTTCAACCAACCACCAGGGTTGAGCACTGCCATTAGAGAACGCTGTGCAGCTTTATCGAAATGTTCTAATCGGAAGAGATAAAGATGTGAGATCCAAATGAAAGACACAACACATTTTTGAACAAATATACGAAATATACTCACCACGAGAGATAAGTAATTTGTTTCGGAAATCGATATTTCGTTCTTTCATGAACAATGTCGCCCTTCCAGGCAAGGCCAGTGTTTGATACGGTGAATCTTTCGCAGTGTTTATGTTCTTTCGAACGGTTTCTGAATTCTTCTTGTGCAATTCCGATCGAGGAATGAAGAAGTGCTTCAGTTCTCTGTCATTCAAGATATCGTACGCAGATACCCAAGAAATCAGATTAGTCTGAATTGTACATTTGGAAGCAACCATATTATCGTGAGCGAAAATAATATTTTCCATGTGATTATGATGGAAGAAGCCGCCACTGTCATGCTTCAGTATATTCAAGAAACGAAGGGCATCAAATATGTTGCCATTTTGGTCAATGGATCCAGACGCACTGCGTGATGAGTGGGATGCATCAAAGTGCATGTTATCCTTTAGAAGGTCACCTTCGCTAAATGCAATCCCTCGTCTTTGTACTTGTAGCGGAGCCTTCATGCGTTGCAAATGTTCACCACTGGTGGCTGAATCGGTGAATTGTGAGCTCCATACGTTTTCACCATTCATATCCATCTTTAGTTTGACACTGTCTAAACCGGCTTCATGGCTTTGTATGTCCACTTCATTATCCAGAATGGATCCTTCTAATGTGTCTGTATTTGGCTGTTGCTTCTTCCAAAGATTTCGCAACTTCTGAGCACGCATGCCTTGCTTCAGAGCTGATGTCCAGCGCCCATCTGAAGATTTCAGTTGCACATTAGAGCTCTTCAAGTTAGACGCTGTCTTTCCTGACAACGACTTGATGTCAAAAACAAAGTCATACAAATCTTTTTGCTTTTGCACCTCATCCTTCATTTTTTCGTAATACACTGTCATTGCATCTCTATTGGCTCGTAGCTCTACAATGCGATTTTCAGACAACAATATGTAGTAATCGAGCAAAGCAGGCAACGTGTAAATCCATTGAGCACGAAGTTTGACAGAACCTTGAACCCGACCAGCAGCAGCAGGGTTGGCGAGATCACTCCCTTTGCCCGTTCTTGATATCAATGGGAACCATCCAATGACTTCTTTTTGATTTCTCAGATTTCTCAAATGAATTTCAGTACGCCCTAGTGGTCGATCGCGCCCGATCAACCTGTGGTCTTTTACCTTGACCAATACAGCAAATCCATGTGGATCAGAGATAGCCGAAGCTGGGACATCGAAAACGAATTTCATACCAGTCCACTTCGGGGACGAACAGCGCTCTATGAAGTAGGTCCGTTTTACACAACTTTCTTTTGTGAAAACATTTCGACGCATTTTTTTTGATCCATCCTCAAGACGAACAGAGCAGTAAGGACTGCAAAGCCCTGTTAAGGCAGAATTATTGGCAGACTGTAATCCTGAAGCTTCAATCACCTCCACAATTACCTGGTGATTTCTCGTGATAATAGTGTCTTCATAATGACCTACTTCTCTATTAAAATCGGCAACTTGCACAAGGTCATCATTCGAAGGAGGTGTTTCAGTGTCTTCTTGCACTGTTGGTAGCAGCTGGGGAGAAAATTTTGGTAAAGTGTCACATTCTGCCATAGCAAGGTCCTTCTCCAGAATGGCCCTTTTTTCTTTCCAAGCACGAAGAGAGGAAATTTCTGCTTCGATCTCTTTCGTCAAGATATTCCCGTGGTTTTGCAGATGTCCCAATCCTTTAGTCCACCGAGAGGATTCTGTGTCATAATCCGAACTTTGCGTTGTATCGGTATCTGAAATAATCAGCACGCGAGTGGCTCCGTCAGTATCAACGTTACACAATAGCATTGCATTATCACGTTGATTCCCATTGTCGAAACATGGTAGAACACCTTCGAGTCCTACCTCGTCCAATTTTACGATCTTCGAAGGCCCAAAGCCGCCATGGTCCTCGCTTTCAATTTTTTTGAATCGGATTGCATTCGAGTCGGATTTTCCCCTTGTGGTACGGACGCCTTGATTCCCCACCCTGACAACAAGCTTGCACGGCTTCAGTGGCTCTTCCCAGGTGTAGTTCACAGATTCACCAGGCGCTAAAGCATTCCAAGGATGATTTTCACAAGCACGCTGACGGAAATGAATATACTTCTTCATACTGCGGTTCTCTATCCTATATGGTGCCACTCCATTGGCCTCATTAACAACGACAAAAGCAGACTGGTTTATGATCTTCATACTCACTTCAATCTGCATGTTATCCGCTCGCTTGTTTTGAGAATGGATATCAGAGCTTTCTGAAACACTTTTTTGTGGAATCTTCGCTGTATCCGTGTCGTTATCGGACTTTGTCAAATTGTCATTTTCATTTGTCTTCTTGTTCACAACACCGTTTTTCCTCCGCCGAAGAGCTCTATCTCGAACCTTTTTCATTCTATACTCTAAGGTTTGGAATTCTAACGTCAATGATACCTTGGGCCCCCCAATAATTTCTACATTGGAGTCACTGCACATATCGGTATTTTCAGTAGCTAAAGACTCCGCTATAGACCCCATGCTGCCTTGAGAAAATGACTTGTCGAAACGTTTGAGAAACTTTGGCTTCCTTCCTTTCTGAGCACTCTTCAAAAACTTTTGATTCTTCGGTTTCTTCATCTTGCAGGCGTCGGCTACTTCAGATAGCCTCTCCTTCAATATTTTCATTGTTTCGGCGAATTCCATCTTAGACACAAGTTTTCCATCAATTGCGAGTAGCTCATCTCCCACATGAATGTCTGTGTTAGTATATGAGAATTTGTCACGTTTCGTTCCTTTTACAACACACTTGCTGCTTCCGTTCCACTGTATAGTTTCAAACCATAGACCGAGTTCACCGTCAAAATCTATATTTGAACCAGATATATCAGTCGGTGGGAGTTGTACTTTATATTTCGAAGCCCCTCTGTTATCGACATGCTTGAGGAGTCGTAAATCAACGACCCGTGTCAATTTGAGAGTATGGTCACTTGTGATGTCAGCAGGAAAGCTAGCCGACAAATTCCAGTTAGGTCCTAGATCTACGCGAAGTTCTCTGTCAGCTCGGGTATCAGGCAAGTGAAATGGTATGGGGTCGTTGCTGGCAGCTGTGGTGATGTAGACCGCAGACTCATGAGCAACAGTTTTATTCGGCATATTTGTTCCAGGTTGATAGTCGAGAAGGGCCGGCTGACCAAACAAAAAATCATATTGGCACAATGCCAAATCATCTGTCTTCACAGCAGCGGCAACCTTGTTTGGTGCGGGTTTATGTTTCCAGTTTGGATGATCACGTCCACGTGACGCATCCTTCGACGCATCAAGCACTCTCGAAGGATGGACCAAAGAGCTATCTTGCCACAACCTAATAGGTCGCGGGAGCTGATTGATCAAAACATACCGAGGACAAATTCTCACAATTTTTGTGTACTTTGAAAGGACTCCGTCAGCAATGGTAACAACAGCCGCCACTTCTAGCTGACGTCCATCTGCGCAATGCATTCCAACCACGTGTGTAACACCTACAGAATCTAAACTGAACCCCCTGGACCATTCAGAAGAACGATGAGACCTCCAGAGTGGATCCACTAGTTTGAGAGAGAGCCTTTCGTTTCCTCCGAAACGATGAGAATCTCCATAATTAAACATGAATGCTAAATTCGCAATTTGGTCTAATGGAATATCCGTACCCAGCAGAGTAGTGTATTCATGCATATTCACTTTGGCCTTCGCTCCAAATAAAGCACCAGGTCGACCAGGAAAAATCGTTTTGTGAAAGCCATGGTCAGAGATAGAATTTCTCTTGCTTGAGTCCACTGGCTTCGATCCATCTTTATTCGCAGATTTAATAGAGCCGCTGACAAGGTTGGTAGACTTTTCTTGCTTGTACTGCAATGCATATTCCGTTGTGTTGACAATCCAGTATGGGCAACTCACGGTAATATGTCTTTGACCTCCCGATCCCTTTTTGTTATCAATGCACAGATTCAACCTCTGCCCTATTGAATCAACGACAGTAGTGCTAGTAGCAATGAAGTCATCAGGAGAATTGGACATTCCCGCCGCCTTGACATTATCAACCCCTGATTCACTCTCAGAAAGCGCACTGCTTTCGTTGAAACTGTCATCACTGTGCATTCGCCGCGCTGAGCTTACTATCTTGTCCTGTCCCTGAACTCGCTTAATAATATCCGAGCCGTGATGAATTAGAGCTCCTTCTCCAACTGGAGTTCTGCAATAACCTACATTTATCATCAAGAACAGTGGAGAATCTAGCCCAACAGTATGAATAGGAATGCTTTCACCTGGTTTCAAATCACTCCACCACACAACTTGTCGCTTCGTAGCATGCATAATTTCGTATCTTGCTGGCTCAGGTAACAAATTTTCAATTACTATTGGTGGATGAATGACCAGTGAATAGGCAACTGGCCCATGGACAAATTTGTGAGTACCTGAAGTTGTGCCGTCGGTAGGATACGGTTTTTGTTTCTTCACTGAGGATGATTGGCTCCGTTCCTCAGGGAGAGATTCCAGTCCTAATTGCATTTCCTTCGATAACCTTGTGGATTTATCTACATCACCTACACTGGAACTTGGCATCCCATGTCCAGGAAATGGAGAAACAACTGGGCTCCTTTTTACCTCGATACAATAGCAGAAGGGTGAAATCAGTTCTTCTGACTCTTCAATGATAGGGCAGAATAAATGGTACTCAGTATTCATGTCGGCAGGTGAAGATGACCCTTCTTTGAACAGTTCTGATGACTCTTTTACCAAATTCAAAATATTAACTGGCCGTGAACAGTATCCAATGCTAGCACTCGACGACTGCACAGATTCTTTACCTCGCAGAGAATTTAAAAGTTCCAAAGCATTCTTTTCCTGAGGACGAACCCAGAAGCTTCCTAGATTCTTGCCTTGTACATCAAGCGCTGCCTCCATTAGTAATATAGAAACTTGATAGGTTTCATCTGGTTCCACCTCATGTATATCACACCCCATATTTGACGTGCCGTTGGCATTGCGATTCTCCATGTGCATTTCATCAGAACCGATCTTTTCGAAATGCGTTGGATCAGTGTGGAAAGCTAGACTGATTTTGTGTCCTGTTTTATTTACTACTTCGACTGGACTGCTTAGCGTTACTTGTCTCCCACCCTCAAACGAAGAAACTTCCGTCAAAATGGATAAAACATTTGCTAGCCGCCAATCGCTTTGAACTTTTGCCTAGGTATTGTAGAGAGGAAAATATCATTGAGTGAAAAATAACGTTTACTATCGAACGTCGACACACCACTTACCATCATTGCATCGGACCGCGGTTGCAGATTTACAAAACGTTTCCCAGGATTATCGACACAAATCGCTCGACACCAATACATCCCTGGTACTTGAAGCTCAATATAGTGACTCGAGTCAACTTGTCCTCCTGGCGCGACTTCACCATCATCTAGACTTTCTGAAGATACTTCTACAACTTTAAGATTCCTGAAAACGCTCCTCGTCGCAGGAAAAGAAAGAGCAGTGACGTCGAGGTTATCAAGATAACCAACCAAGAAGTTGCTATTAGGACTATTTTGCTGATGGAAACGAATTCTTTCACCTGTTAGATTAATCAGTGAAAACGCCAAAAGTTCTTCGGATGATAGGGTTGGAACTTGTTCGTGGGTAACTGATATAATATCGCCATTTGCAGATGTCACATCTTCCTTTGCCATTCGCGGAAAATGCTGTCCTCTAGACGTGTTACTCGCTTTTCCTCTCCTTTCAACGACACTTGGCGGAGTTGTAGGCAACGATTCTTTTTCCAACATTTTGAAAATTGAGGTGAAAAAAGAATTCGTTGCAAAGTCAAAGGTCTCAAGGAAAGCTCCGCTTATGTTCAAATGAAAAGGAGTTTCAGAATTAACTGTGATTCCCAGACCTCGATGAGCAGACTTTTCGTAAAGAACAGTACATTTGTAAGGCTCTAATAAGGGTTCCCAACTTCTCGTCGGTCCACTTTTGTAGTAGTCGACCCACAATTGAGCATCAGCGCAACCTTGAAAATCCATATTTTCCTTCTTGAAACAGTCTTCGATTTTAAAATCCGATACAGTGCACCGTAATTCTGAAATATATATATTGGCAATTGGTAGGTGCATTCCAAGAATTGGTTCACAAATTACCAGCCGAATGCCAGTTAACTTTACAGTGGCACTCAGTGAGAGTTCCTCCTTTTGACCTTCCTTGGTGCTATTGCCGGAATTAGATTCACTCACTCCCTCGTTTACAGGCTCATAAGGACCTGCGAAATTATACAAAAGATTTCCTGCCATCTGTAAATCTTCTGGACTCATTGTGATGTCACAAGAAAATAATGTGGTACTGCGTTTCGAGAACTTAAATCTCGGATGACATACTGTCGGAGGTGGCAATAGTAAAGGCTCTACAATTGGATGGGAAGATTCGATACCTTTGAGCTCATCATTACAGGGATCAGGAATACTCGTGGAAACAAAGATATTCATATGATTCGTATCAATATGCATGTCATACTGAACGTTAAGATCCAGACCCGCTGTGATAATTTGTGTGGTTCTGTCTGATTTTTTCATTCTTCTCACATTAGTGCTGAGGCCACGGGCGTCGCTCAAGAAGAGTATATCCATGTTTTGCGTGACAATATTCTGGGCGTAGAAATCATAGTCGATGGTTTTGTATCTGTAAAATATTCCACCACTTTCAGTTTTCAATACCAACACTCGTGAGGTTGGATCTGCGGGATTAGTAGGGATTGCTAGACGGGGCTCGGTCAACCAAAGCCGCACATCCAAATTTAGACAGGGCATTTGGCTAGAATTTCCACCCATTTGGCTGTATTGCTGTTTATACTCAATCCGTTGCCTTTCTGCTTCAAAGTAAGGATTTCCAAACCCGTCGGAAACAAAGTAAGCGGAAAAATATTCAAGCAAGATCCAGAAGAATGCTAAATCATGCGTGCAGGAGTCTAGTCTAGCCATCCCGATATTAGCAAGACACCATCGGTCTGGGGTCATGAAGACACTGAACTGAAATGGAAAGTCGAGATCATCCGTGAAATCTGCCATACTGCGTCCCAGCCCCCATTCCATATTTAAAGAACCGGTGGATGACCCACTTTTACTTAGTGGGATATGAAACGTATGTTCGAATACCGTAGACTTCCGAAAATCTTGAATCTGTAAGCTTCTCGAGACGCATCCTATCCTCATAATATTTTCATCATCGAAGTCAGTCTTCAGTAATAAACCTTCCGCCTCGAAGGAAATGGTATCAGTTCTAGTGTCAATCATAAAGGCGCAGCCAAGGCGTTTCGAGAAATAGTCCGGAGGATCAAAAGCACACCGCCACACCAGTTTTGCAAAAGACACAACAATTTCAAAGTTCTTATTTTGGTCGGAACACATTTTTCCCACATAACTTTCTGTGCCGTATTCAGGCCAACTTTTTGGGCATGCTGGCATCTCTATCTTGTCAAGAATGGACTGGATTGAGTAAGGAAAGAGGATTGGAAGTTCTTGCATATTGCCATACCACATAGAAATTAGAGCATAAAACTGTGACATTCGTAGCTTGACGTTGAACGGAGCGGGCTCTCCACACTCATCATCATCATCATCGAATGTTATCTGATCCTTGATTAAAATTCGAACACCTGATGACATGTAATCAGCATACACCTCAAATTGAACAGGGTCCAGTGTGATTTCTTCCCACACTCGCTTGCATAATTGAGCCGTCCGCTTCTTCTTCGAAAACAGTTCATCTGGAAGAGAACCAGCGTCTCTAAAAACCTCCGAACCATGTTGAGCTCTTCCAATCTCTAAATGGTGTGCGATGTAGAAAAAATCCTCCTGCAAGTCCTGTTCACATCTTTCTTGAGAAATCCCTGTGAATATGCGCACATCTTCTGCAGATAATACAAGCCGCATTATTGAGTTCGGATCGAACTCTCGATCATGGATTTCATTGGAATCGTTATACCTGAAGGAATCTGACTGAAGATCGCCACAATCAAAGAAACCGCTGTTTTCCTGATACAAATCATTTGGAGGACCAAAATCGTGGGAATCACTCATGGGGACATCTCCGGGGACTGTTTCGTTCCTCGATGTCGATGGAATGGAAAACGATTCCCTCTCATAACTACTTGTTAAAATGATTTTCTGTGATTCGAAGGCGATAAATTCGTCGCTTGTGCTATTCTTTGGGCAGATTATTGACGATTCCATCAAACATATCTGAAAGCTCATGGGATGTGGGTGAACAGTCTCGTCTAGACTTGGGTTTGAATGGATTGAAAGAAAGTGACCAACACCGTATTGTGGCGATTGGAAATATTGGAGCTTTTGATGAAGAAAAAGTCCAATGTGCGAATATTAGTACACGTATCATTGATAACGCCCGAGCTGTGTTCCATCAAATAAAGTAAACACAGAAACTTACCAACTCATTTAGAAATCGCATTAGGAAAAGGAGACGGACGTTAGTGAATACAACAAGTAATTCACTAGGGAAATGATGCGGTTCACTCGATAGTATCATTCTGACTTCAAAACATGCATCAGTACTTTTTGGATGCTTCTGTGGAATGAGGACTTCTTCGAACGCCTGGCCTTCGGGCGAAAGATCAAATAGACGGATAGCATTGCCTCTAGCAATTACTTGCATGCTCTTTTTCTCTTCTCTCAGCGTTGAATTTGACACAATATCTACAGACAAGTCATTGAGAATGGCTTTGGAAAAAGGTTGGAATTCGTCTGTACATAATAGTATCTGACAGTCCTTGACATCCAAACTTGCTGTGAAGGAGATGTCAGATGAAACTTCTCGTTTTGTATCTTCGCTATTACTCTTTTCATTCCCATAAGCGCAGAAACTATCGGTAAGCACGGATACAGTTTCCGCTGCATTTGTCCAATCAATATCAGAGAATTGCAACTGAAATGATCCAATAGAAGCTTGGATTAACATCTCAGATTCCCGATCTAGACCAATCTCAACATGGTCAGAAAGAGCCTTAAACGAAAGCCCGCCTTCGCCTAGTTCAAACCTTTCATCGTTCTGTAAAACTGTGAATACCAGCCCGACTTGAGGGTCTGTCACACCACTTGGTGACACATCGACGTCTTCTTTTTTCTGAGCACTTGCGCTAGACAATGACAATAGTTGCCTTCCGCCACCATTTCGGAGGTTGCACGATTTAACTTGTCCAGTGACTTTCCAATCATAGAAGAAACGCTCAACATCCAGTTGAATGCTGGAGGGGATATCAAGTATTAGTGCCTCTGTCAACTCCAGCATATCATCGAGCTTTGGCTTCCACTGATGAGCATAAGTTTCATCTACCGTTGTTTTTATCAAATGGTCCAGACGACTTTCGATTTCTCCAATCTTCCCTGTGTGTGTTTTCGAATCAAAACGACCAGGAGACAAACCAACAATATTTACAACTTTCTTGTTTCGAGCAAGCGATGAATGGGAGTCAAGCTGCTGAATAAAGTGTTCGATTGCAAATCTCATGCAGCTTTCAGCTTCATCCGTAGATAAACCAATTGCAGACATACGACCACAGGCTATTGATTTTGCTTCCAACGTTGCAGCTCTGGAATAAGGAGGTGGGAAACATGCCAAATATGATAATAAATCAGACAGTATCTCTCCCAAAGCTGCTCTCTGAACTTGCTCAGCAGCATTACTCACACCATCAAAAGAAGAAAAATCTTCACAGTCAATAGCCACACGAAATGACTGCAAGTGAAGCTGCACCTTCAATTTTCGCAATCCAGCAAACACTGATAACCGAGGGATAGGACATCCATGATGGAAATTGTTTTCACTTGGATCAATCAAACTTGCTTCCCGAAAAGGATCCAAACCTAAAGATATCGTTTGTATAAGATCTTGTGATAAAACAATTGAGATAGGTGAAACTAAAATCATCACATTTTTCTCAGGCCGGGCACAATAAGAATGGGTACGTGTAGTACTCGAGAATCTAAATTCTCCATTCAATGGTATTTCAAATAGTGCAACCTCATTGCAATCCGATACTTTAAGATCTTGAAACACCAAAACCTGCTTGATATTTTGGGTTAAACATGCTGTCAGAGCCAAATGCACGTATTGATGCCGCAGAATACCGATAAAGTCACTCACCGTTTTCGAATTCGATAGAAGATCAGGGATAGCACAATCGCTATTGATGGTTTCATCCACATGGGTCCCTTTCCTCAGCAACATGTCGCCCATAGTCAATTTGATTACATTTGTCTCTTCTGCAATTACTCCTTGAACAATATCAGACTGATTGTGGCCTGTTATTGGATAAGTAAACTCAAGCCCTCCAATATCTACGTGCAGATCAATATCATCTCCATGGGTACCACCAGTATGCTCTTCAGCCAGAAGCTTAGCAACTTGAAAACGGACATGGTCTTTATCAGACATTTTGGCGAAATTAAAAGATCCCTCTTTGGTGGCACCAACAAAATTCAAAATATCCTTGGCAACAAGAATATCAGCAAAGGAGAAAATCTTTGCAAACGAAACATTCAGCTCACTGGGACGCGTTGAATTTGTGTGCACCTTGGATGACAACTTGCCACGAACGAAAGGTGACCCTGTCTGAATATTTTGACAGATTTGATAGTCAGACAATTCACCAATACTCTGAAGATGTATTTTCGACGAAGGTATAATATCACTATCAGAGGGACATTGTACCATTCCCGCCCACAAAATGTCGGTCTCCCGCAAACGGCAATATATGCCTTGAATAGAAAAACTGTTGACCTTTGATTCCTCACCCAAGTTTTTGTAAGAAGTTATTTTTGTCTTCAGCAAGACAGAGGAAAATGAAATCGTGTGCGGTGATCCTAGAATCATGAGACCTTTGTTGAAATTGTCGGAGCATGGTTTCGTATCATCAATAGAGTTTGCCGTGAGAGTTGACATTTCATCAATATCAATACCGGTAGTATCGTTTCGAACGTCGGTTTCGGTTTGACTAGCTTCTTCACATACGAATAATTTCAGTTCGGACAGGACAAAGGATATAGACGATGAAACAGAACCAACATTTCGTGAGCGATTCGACGAGTCATATTTCTCTTCACTTGTGTTTCCGGCCTTGTCATGTTGCAAAATTGCTTTGTCGAACTGGAGCATAGCTTCAATATTACCTGGGCCATTATCTTCAACAGAAAACGCTTCAGAAATGACACTTAAATCTGCAGAAGCATACTTCACTTGTCGAGCTGAAGGTATAAAATCAAGGGATTCATTCATTGTATCGATATTTAATGATTGATTTCGTCGATGTTTTGGTGCCTTGACAGTGCTATCACTACTTTCCCCTCGTCTCAGCGCATGGAGTCCAAGATACTGAGGTAGCGGAACTTCAGGCAAAGGTGTATCCGATTCGAAAGAAATTTCAGAGTTGCGGTTGTACCCTACTACGTGTATTGCCGAATCTGACTTCATTTTGTAACGCTTAGGACTTCTCTCCGAGCGGATGGGCTGGTTTGGTGTTTCTGCCAGCTTTCGATATAAAATAATTTGCTCCACAGGCAAAGTGTCCTCCATTCTTTGGAGGAAGTCTTCCTGAAGACCTCGATTGAAGGAATCATATTCACTTTCACTTTCACTTTCTGTTTCAATGGAAGACTTTTTTCTATTCAGCCTGCTTTGAGAATAACATTCAATGTACTTTTGCCGAAACGGTCTCATTGCGGAGGGGATGAAACTATCACCACTTTTGTAAAAGTACTCAACCAGTATTTTACGTTTCCGAACATCTTTCAAGACGCAAAACAATGTGTAGAGAAGAAATTGCCGAGAGAAGCGTTTTCTCTCTATTGAATCCTTGATAAAATTGATATAATCCCCATTTGGTCGGCCCTTTTTCAGTTTCACGACGCGCCTCAGGAACTGGTCGAAGAGCTCCATAGATCGTGTTGTAGTAACGACGGTAATGCCTTCCATTCTTATTTTTGTTGAGAAAAGAGCGGATGATTCTGCAAAATCAATACCGTGTTCCGATTCACTCATCCCGGTTTCAAGCGGATGGGCATTATTTTGTTGCATACTTTGACTACTCGAAGTCTCAACCACGTAATTCACGCTTGAAGTGGTCACACTGAAAGCGGTTGATTCCGAATCATCATTAAGTTTCCTTTTCTTATCTTTTTTGCCTCGGCGGCGTTTTTTACCCGTAGTTTCTTCGGAGGTGTCGGTAACAGTGGATGCCGATTCATCTGCCGGCCGAGGTGGCGGTCTTTTCTCTCCACTCGCATCTTCCACTTGAATCGAGATTCCAGTCGTTCGAAGACACAAAGATGCTTTTATGCTTGTCGGCTGGATTACATACTCATCCAATGATGCCTCGATGTTAGGAGTAGACGTGGATGTGGATGCATTATTAAAATGATCTGACGTTGACGCTTCTCTCACAAATACACCACAGTTGGAAATCTTGACTTGCTTTCTTATGCTGTCGCCGCTATCACTCTCTTCCTGCGATGATTCGTGGGTACCTTTGGATTTCCTAGTAGGTGACATTGAAGTATCAACGCTCATGCCCACGCTCATATTCATACTCTCATCGTCACCATGCGAATACTCGAAAAGGTCAATCACGTCCGTATGCAGGCCTAATTCGACTCCGCCGTGAACCACGATAATTCGAATATTTTGCATGGTTACTTTGAGGCCCTTGCCAACGCGCCACCCAATCGACGTGGCAAAAGACTTGACAAAGCGTTCCAAAAAGGATGCTTTTGCTCCTTCCTCAAGTTTAAAATCAGTGTCTGCTGGTAGCTTTGATATAAATGTGTTCTTCATTGCCGCAAATTCAGCGGGAGACGGTATATCCTTTCCAGTGCTGATGCACTCCTCCGCCAGTCTGATCATTTCTTGCTTCCAAAGACGTTCATTGCCCTGAAGCCGACTGAACTTACTGTCCACGCGTGTACCCGTACCCGTACGTGTCCCTCGATCTTTTTGAATTTTATCCCGTCCGGTTGCGGTTGCGGTTGAATTAACATTGTTCTTCTTGTCATTATTTGCAATCAACAATTTAGCAATGCAGCTCTCAAGCCCAAGTCTAATAGTGACATCCCGTACATCAATATGAACAGTCTCAACCCCATTCTTGAGTAAAAGATTCTGCCACGGAATCTTTGCCCTACAATACCCAATGGTTCCCTTGATCAACTTCAAATCAAGGGTGGACGCAAAGGACGGATCGCCATCCTCGTCTATTAAAAATTCTTTGGTCAGAAATGAGGCAATGTCCATCCCTGCAGCTTGTCCGACCTCTGAGTCTTTCCAGGAGTTGAGCAGGGGTGTGAATGCATCATTTTTGAGATTGACATTTTGGATTTTGAGATCACCTCCCCAGAGACCAAGTTTGAGTTGTTTGCCGTCAAAGTCGAGGTAGGTTGATAGTAAATCAGTTAGATGTTTGGACGGTCTTATATTGTATACCATGGTCTTTTAATTGAATGCGAATGTATGTATATGTGATGTATGTGGTTGCTAAATTGAGTTTGGTTTGAAATGATGAATGATGAGTTGAGTTTGTTTCGGTTGGTGCATATTATACTGTATTCAATATTAATAATACCAGTACTTGTACTTGTATCTATTACTGTATACTTTGATCTTTGCCGGTGGGCATATAAATAGAGTGCTGTATTTACCTTAGAATAGAGTGAGTCTCGCTGCGCTTGACGTCTTGTTAATCAGATTGGATCAATGCCAGTCAGTCCCTGTCTAAAAATGACCTATGGGCGATTTGAATTTGAATCAATCTGAATGAATCGTCCTTTTACAGCTTTATCGACCAACTTCGATATTTTTAAAGCGATAATGTAATAGTCAGGATCGAAATGCTAATGATGTTTGAGCTGTGCAGTGTACTGTAGCATCAATCAGTCAGGAGAAGCAACTTTTAAATTCAATCAACGGACCTGTTGGAATTATCAATATCATACGAATTTTTGTAAAGTTCTCTTCGACGACCGCATCGGGTACAGTACGATACCGGCGGTATGTACGGTAGGTAGGGAACGAAAGCGATTAGACATTTTTGATGGGACAAGGGTTTTTGAACCTTCACCCCCCATTTTATAAAACTTTCTTGGGGGAGAGTAAATCGCCTATTTAAAAATACAAATCAACTCCCAATAGATCGACGGAGATAACAAAGAATGAACATTGAAAATGACACAATGATGTTGTTACCGTCAACAACTCCGTCGACCCACCTTTCACCGTGAAATAATCTACCTCATACCTCATACCATTGCTCATACATACTACCAACCCAGTACGTGTCACAGTAAATGTTAAAGACAGTGAACAATGGGACGCCCAAGACCAAGTACCTCTCCAATTCCACTGCAGACAGTCTCTACTCGAGATGATAGAGTGATTATAAAATGTTCTAAATGCTCCAAGCTAGGTCGAAGAAGTAAGTATTCATTCCACGGATATATCTGGGCGACATATTCGTAATACAGTATTATACTGGTACTGACTTTATCTCCCATGTAACGTTACGTTATTTTTATTAATACCCCTCTCACTATCATAAAGCGTGTACACAACAGGCTTGTCTAAAATGCTGCACAGACAAGCAATGCGAAGGACATCGCGAACAACGGGAAAGAGACATAGAGAAGGAATTGATCATCCAGGGCCAACATCCCCTCCAAATAAAAGCAAAAAATCAGATCGCATCCACGATCAAACCTGGCCTTTACCATGAGCCAGCGTTCCGCTATCTCGGCGAGACGCTGCTCATTTGGGATATTCGGCAATACGTTCAAAATCCAAAATGGAGGGATGAAGCTATAAGAAAGTCTAGGAGGTATGTTGAGTCGCAGCTCTATGCTCAGGTTTATCCTCCAGATCTCAAGCTCAAGAGGAAGCAATTAAATTTTGGAACAGAGGCTTCTTTGGAAAGCAGAAGGAAAAGATTCAAGCGAGTTATGAACCATTTGTATAAACAGTCACTCAAATAGAATAGTTGGGGCAAACAGAGTACACGACGTGTACGTATAGTATGTTATGAATATTATTTTAATATGTATAAACATATGAATTACCGGTGTAGTGTATTTATTATAGCATCTATCTAAATTTTAAACATGGAAGGTACACGTACACGTATGTGGAATACAATTACAAGTACTATTCCCTGCTGTCATCGTCACTAATGTCGCCACTCTGCTCATGAACATATTCTCCTTTATCTGCCTTCTCAAGCATGTGCTTACTTACGTACTTATTCATACTAAACATTGTCACTATAATATTGAAGGGGCAAGAGTAAAGAGTATGGATAGGATGGCGTTGTCAGAGCGTGAGGTAAACGTAAAATCCTATGTTTCATGGAAACACGAATTAGAACTCTTGCATCGTTTCGTTTGCCTTGTAACATATTAATAACAGTCTTACCTTTCTTTAATCCCCCCATGACTTTCTTTAACAGCTCGTCACAAATGATTTGACGCTTATCATTAGGATTCTATGATACATGTGGTGAAAGATCCAAGATGGCAATGAAAGTAAAGTGAAGAAAAGTTAGGTAGTGTACCGGTACGTCTGCATCTGCATCTATAATACATCTACCTCGCAAAAGGTTTGAAAAGAGATAGAATGCACCATTTTGAATGTCACGCAATGTCAATCCTCGAATACGAATTCTTACGTACCTGCAGATTATTCTCCTTGATATAAACCCATAACGCTTGAGTGACTTGAGGACGCGGCAAGATAGATTTCCCCACAACCTTTGCCAAATCATCCGAAAGTCGAAACGGCGGTTGAGTTCCAGATTTTCGTTTTTTTGGATCCTTTTTACCTTTTGCATTCTTTGCCACTTCCGCTTTTCGCTTCTTCTTTTTCTTGGAGTTCTCACTCAGCTCTTCCAAATTGACCGGTTGGAAGGGTTCAATGTGAGCGCCGACGTATTTGTTCAGAGTAAACATTGTAAACTGGTCCACATTGAATACTGCCTTCAGCGTTTTATCGAGAAATATTTGTCGTTTATCGTTGGGGTTCTGCAAATCCTTTTCTTTAAAATACTTCCAGAGGGCTTTGACTACTTGAGGCCGTGACTCTTGAGGTTTTCCTATGAATGCTGCAAGCTGGGGACTGAGCTTTTTCTCAGCAAGTATCCCTACTTTTCGTATGTTCTTTACTGACTTCGTCTTCTCTGCTTCCTCTTTTACATCTTCTTCTCCCGACGACGACGACGATTCTTCTTCCGAAGAAGATGAGGATGATTCATTTTCATTCTCTTGTTCCATTTGGTCCAGAATTTCAGTGAGGGCATTTCGAATAAAGTTTTTCTTCTCTTTCAAATTAGCGCCCATTTTGTTGGAAAGCATCTTGACGAATTGTTTGATGGTGATGTCATTTATATCAATCTTTGGAATGAGTTGTTCCATTTGTTTGCGAATGGCGTCCTCACTTGGAGATACCATTTTCTATTACGTGTACGTGTAGCCTGTTTAGCCTTTTTTTACAATCTCAAAATCTATTCCTGAAGTGGAAAGAAGTGCTTTGCTTGTTTAATAGCCTGTACGGATAGATAGCTTGTTTATCAGGTGTTTTGTTTGCGAGTGAGGTTACTGTATTTTATTTCACAATGAAAGCCAAGGGATCCTGCTGTAAATAGAGCTCGTGAGAGAGCATACGCATGTCTTGGTGATGACAAAGATACCGCAAGAAGTTCCAGTTCTGATGATGAAAGCTCATGGGTCTCCTTCGTTGAAGGTGCGCGCCTGAGGCGAGGGTGGAGTGGTACTGTAGGCTTGAAAAGAGGAATGTTTGGACGAAATACGATTTTATCGACAAAAAGGAAACTTAAAACGAAGGCGCGCGACGACTTTCGCGCACTTTGGCCAACGCCAAGGATCCTTTGATGATTAACTGACACGCACACACCACCAACCACCACGAAATCGAAATAGCTCTCTCAACTCTGTCAAACCATTTCTAATATACTCGAGACTATCTGAATGAAGTAACCTACTTGTGCACAGAACGTAAAATGCAACACCATCAATGCCAATGATGCAACATTAGAAAATTCAAAATATACATACAACAGACGAAACGACACTTCATCCCTTAACAGCGTCAGGAAAGGTATCATACACCCGGTACAGTAGATCGCAGAATACATGTTGCGATCCCAACACGTACGCATACTGAGCAGAACATCACTACACGTAAAACAAGCTCCTCTTTTGCTGATTGCCTTGATTCTACTTTCATGCACCGACTATTGTGAAAGTTTTATTCATAGTCATATTCATAGCAATCTCAATCAGAACTGCATGAACCTCCCTCCCATACGTTCAGTGCTTCAAAGTACACATACACGTACTGCATCTTCTTTCACAAGATTATTTGCGAATACTCGTACACGTACACGTACACGTTCAATCCACCCAGCACCATCAAAACATATGAGAATGAAGCGTAACTTCCAAATGTTTTCATCAGCAGCCAATGCCAATGCCAATGGAAGTGATGCTGATGCTGATGCTGATGCCAAGGAGGCTACTCAAAAGCAAAAGCCCTTGGTCATTATCATCGCTGGCCCTACGGCTGTAGGAAAGTCAGCTGTCGCTGCCAAACTCTGTAGCACCGAATGGTCCACCGAGATAGTCCGAGAACATGCGCGGAACAACCACAACCACCGCCATTTGAATATGAATATGAATAATCCAAGTTCAAGATCCGATTCCGAACAAGATATAGATATAGATATAGATATCAATAGCAAAGCCAAAGCCAGAGGTCACATTATAAGCGCCGATAGCGTACAGGTCTACAAGGGTGTGCAGATAGGAGCGAACAAACCAACTGCAGCGGAACGAGAAGAAACTCCACATCATTTGATTGATATTGTGGATGGTACAAGCGTTTGTCAGTACAATGCCGCGGATTGGATGCGAGATTCCATGCAAGTCCTGGACCGATTGAAACATGTGAATGTGCATGTGCACGATGAAAGTGAAAGTGAAAGGGACGATGCCATGTCAATGTCAATGTCGCAAGATGCAGATGAGGAAACAACACTGCGGAAAGCAAGGATTGAGAAATTCCTCTCGGAAAACAATAGAAACGATAATGAAGTTCAAGTGTTGCCTGTCATTGTAGGAGGAACCATGATGTATTTGCAATGGTTGGTACACGGGAGACCAGACGCCATGAAACCATCTCAAGAAGCGGTCGAAAAGGCTGCTAGTACCATTGCAAAGTACGAATCCATAGGTGATTGTGATGGTGATGAAGCAGGCGCAGGCTGGGATGCTGCAGTGGATCATACATCATCCCTCGGGTCGTTATTCGCCGACCGCGTGGCAAAGCTCCCAGGGAGGGATTGGTATCGCCTCCGCAGAACTCTAGAAGTAGCCTACACTGTTCTGGACGATGAGGATACTATGGAAGAAAAAATGAAACAACTCTACAAGGGACAGCGGCAAGGTGGCCTGGATGCCAGCCCGGCATTCGACGTTCGATGTTTTTTCCTCTGTCCTGATGATAGGATGGCCCATACCGCAGTGGTAGACAGTCGTTGCGAACAAATGCTATCCAAAGGGTTGCTGAAAGAGACCACAGACCTCTATTTGTCTGGTCAGCTACCAGAGCAGGGACAGCAGGCCCGAGCAATAGGTTATAGACAGACACTTGATTATCTCAAGAGAGATAACTTTAGCTCAAACAATTCAAAAGACTTTGGAGCATATTTGCATGAATTCACCACATCTACTCGTCGGTATGCAAAGAAGCAAATGCAGTGGTTTCGAAAAGATGACAAATTCATGTTTGTTCCTGTGCAAATTGCAGAGAATTCTACGTCGCGTGTGGATGCCGTTGCAAGAATTATTAAAGATATGTGTATCAAACCAAGAGTAGACTTTGAAATGGAATTGATACCTACACATACTCATTCGAAGAAGAAGAAAGAAGAAACGAAGGCCAAATCTGCTGACGATGACGGAGCCACAGATGAGATAATTCTTCCCCTTTCTGCACGAACAAAATTATTGAATGAAAAGCAAGGACAAAATATGAAGTTCTACCAAAACAAAAGACATGTGCTCACAGAAGGATCACACGAGTATGCATCGGTAATCAAAGAAGCTGATGAATGCACATCTCGCATGCAATTGTTTGCGGAAAACAAAATAAAGTGTTAAATATCCCGTGTGATACTACAGTACTTGTCCACTACATACACTACTGTACACTACACGTATTAGTAGACGTTCACATAAAGTGTACTTCACTATTAGTATATACTAATGAATTCTGTTCGAATTTGAAGTTTGGTCTCAATTGCAAAGCTCAACTCCACAGCATTTGATTCCCTCATGAATAATAACTATGAGACATGTAGCTACGATTGTTGGTTGACGAAGACGTTTGCAGCGCGGGGACGTATTCATATTCAGACGAACGGGGTGGCATCCTTGGATCATTATAATAACGAGAGCTCTGATAGTTTCTCGGTTTGGTAAGTAATGACGACGGCCCATATGTATGTGGAGAGGGCTGTTGCTTCGGTTTGACGGGCACCAACGACGGCTCATGCGGAGCAGGTGGTAGCGTCTTCCTTCGTAAAAACGGAGGGCCCCATCCTTTCTTTTTCTTCTTCGGCCCCCTATCTTTGGGGCGAGAATACTTCTGCACAGGATTCTGGACTCCCTGTTTTTTGCCCAACGTTACTTCTCTAGAGCGTCGACTGAGCCTTGATGAATGAGTGGACAAATGATGAGAAATGCTCATGCTACTTCTCTTCGATTTTCCAGAACTATTATCCTTTGAAGCAGGCATAATAGAGAGTCCATGCTGTGCAATCATGGTTCCTCCATCAGTTGGAAGTAGTGAAGATAGAGGTAAGTACACACCCTGATAATTTGAAACATGCACTTCAGAAGGAATATCCAATCCCGCTGAAGAACTTTCAGACAATGTTGGCAACGTAGTAAGATCAACATTTTGAGAGGCCACGCAAATTGATTGAGAGGTGTCAACACTATCTTGAACTCTGGTAGCACGATGGTGCCTTCTTGAGAAGTCTGGAGAACCCTGTGCCCCCCCCAAGCTAGAAACTGGAGAATCACTCTTCATCATCTTTATTGCCTCCCGAGCATTTCTGCGCCTTCTTTCCGGATGTTTCTTGTTCTCGACGTTTTCTTCCATCTGCTTTTGCTCGTAATCATCACTATCTTGAACTCTGTTAGCACGATAGTGCCTTCTTGAGAAGTCTGGACCCTGTGCCCCTCCAATACTATAAACTGGAGAATCACTATCCATCATCTTTATTGCCTCCCGAGCATTTCTGCTTCTTCTACTCCCTCTACTTCGGCGAGATT
>Ga0115005_10000337_pt1 | contig 35995 bp, 34 predicted proteins | sample ArcOceMetagenome_FD_87163 | JGI IMG/M metagenome (GOLD analysis project Ga0115005, IMG submission 87163) | Marine eukaryotic phytoplankton communities from Arctic Ocean - Arctic Ocean - Greenland ARC118M Metagenome | ecosystem: Environmental > Aquatic > Marine > Oceanic | place: Arctic Ocean... | reverse complement strand
TTTATTGACAAACGAAAATATGACCGAATTGGATTAGCCGTTTTTTCAGGAAAAGCATTTACTCAATGTCCTCTGACGACCGACCATCGAATCCTCAAAAACTTTCTAGCTGGACTTCAATGTGGAATCTTGGAAGATGGAACGGCCATAGGAATGGGACTTTCTACTGCGGTCAATCGGCTAAAAGATAGCGAAGCCAAAAGTAAAATTGTCATCCTACTCACCGATGGAGACAACAATGCTGGTTACATTAAACCAATGACAGCTGGTGAGATTGCCAGAGAGTTAGACGTAAAAGTTTACACTATCGGAATCGGTTCGAAAGGTGCAGCCAGAACTCCGATCCGTCGTCGAAGCAATGGCCAGTATGTGTATGGCCTATCGCAAGTCAATTTTGATGAAGACCTTTTACGTGAATTATCAAAAATGACTGGTGGACAATATTTCCGAGCAGTCTCCAAAGAAGGCTTGGAAGAAATTTATCAGATCATCGATCAATTGGAAAAAACAAAAATTGAAGTCACTTCAATTAAAAGATACAGCGAAGAGTTTTACCTTTTCGCATTGCTAGGAATTATATTTTTAGTTTTGGAAATACTGTTGAGATATACAATTTTCCGAACGATACCGTAGCTGGACTTTCCAAGTCCAGTATCCAAAAAGAAATAACTGAATTTTTCGAATCTAGTAAAATAAAATTCGACTTAGAAAATTTAACTATAATTTACTAGACTTGAAAAGTCCAGCTACGGGTAAAAAAAACAACCATGTTTCGCTACGAGCACTTCGAAAATTTATTAGCCTTAGGAGTCATCCCCATTTTAATTGGGGCATTTCTGTTGATGTGGTATGCGCGCAGACGAGCGATGGCAAAGTTTGCAGACCTAAGCTTGATGGACCAACTCGCTCCACAAACGAGCAAATATAAACACCTCATCAAATTTGTAATTATACTGTTAGGATTAACCGTCTTGATTATAGGTTACGCCAATCCACAATGGGGAGCCAAGCGAGAAAAAGCAAAACGAAAAAGTGTTGACGTATTTATCGCATTGGATATTTCGGAAAGTATGTTGGCGACAGACATTTCTCCTAATCGATTGGAGCGAGCGAAACGCTTTGCTCAACAACTGGTCGAGGAACTCAAAGGCGAGCGAATTGGTACGATAATTTTTGCTGGCAATGCTTATTTACAAATGCCGTTGACGACCGATTATGCAGCTGCCCAACTTTTTTTACGAAGTGCGAATACCAACATGGCTCCCACTCAAGGAACTGCGATCAGCGAAGCAATTGATTTGGCCGAACAATCTTTTGAGCAAACCAACAAGCAACATAAAGCACTCATCATTATTTCTGATGGTGAAAATCACGACGACGACGCGATCGCTCGAGCAGGCGATGCTTACGAAAATGGACTGATGATTTTTACGGTTGGAGTGGGAACACAGCAAGGTGGATTGATTCCAATTGAAGTGCAAGGTCAACCAAATTATAAAAGAGACAAAGATGGAAAAACTGTCAAAACAACCATCAATGAACAAATGCTTTCTGACTTAGCCACGACTGGCGCAGGTGCGTATTTTAATATTTCGGACGGCGAGCAAATTATCACCGCACTCCAAGCTGGAATTTCAAAAATTGAAAAACAGGAATTTGAGACTCGTTCCTTCACCGAGTACGCGAGTTATTTCCAATGGTTTATTGCGCTGGCATTGTTATTTATTTTATCGGAGTTTTTTATTTCTTATCGGAAAAATAAATATTTGAGGGGGAAGGATTTGTTTTAGCCCCCAGCCCCTAAAGGGGAGCCTTTTTCAAATATGCCTTCGGCATATGAAAAAATTAATTATAGTTTGTTTGACGATATTAGTTTGATACGAAGACTTTCTTAAAAAACCTCTACTCCATACTTTTAAAACCTGAAATAAAAGATTGAGAAAGCTAACCTTCCAACACGAATTCCCTTAGTACTTTTTTAAAGTGTACGGTAGAGAAAAAAAATTGGTTTATGATAAATAAAAAATATTTTCTCATCACAATAACAAAAGCAATTCCTTGCGCCAAGGCGCAAAGAATTGTGGCTCCCCTTTAGGGGCTGGGGTTTGATCAATTATCACCTTCAACGTTCTTCTCAATTTTACGAATTAGATCGATTCGAAAATTGTTACCAAGAAGCGACTGAAGCATTAAAATATGATGCGGAAAATGAAGAAGCATTTTTCCTCATCCTTCTTGCTTTAATTCAATTAAAAAAATATAACAAAGCAGAACAAATTGGACACACCGCGATTGGGGCAAATCCTGAATCGGATCAACTTTTTTATGCGATGGGAATTTTGTTCAATCGAAAAGAAGATTTTGGAAAAGCAAAAGATTATCTAGAGACAGCTATTCGAATCCATCCCACCCAAAGTCAATACTTCGTTCAATTGGCCAAATCACATTTGAATTTTAACCAAGTCAAACAAGCGCAGGCTTTACTCAATCATAGCTTGAAACTTAATCCAAATAATGACTCCGCTTTGCAACTCAAAAGTTTATTGGAGCAACAAACGGGCACTAGTCAGCAAGCTCAGATTTTAGCAGACAAAGCCTTGAACTTAGCTCCCGAAGATGCTCAGACACATTTGGTCAAGGCTGTTCTTTTTTGGAAAAATAAAAACTTCGCAGCGGCAGAATCACATCTAACAACGGCGGTTCAGCTTCAACCTCAAAACCAAGACACCTCAGCACTATGGATAGAATCTCGCACTCGAACGATTCCGAGATGGAAAATACCCATTAATTTATTAGCTGGAAATAGTCAAGGATTACTTCGTCCAAGTTTGATTTCAGGAAGTTTAACATTTCTTGTAAATGTATTGTTATCAAACCAAATCCAATTTGGAATCGTTACATGGATAGGAGTTATTTTAGTTTTGATTCCGAATTTTATATTTTGGTTTTTTCGTCCATTTTTAAAGTTTAGTTTTTTAAATAAAAAGTTCAAATGGGCATTTTTTGCAATAGCGAATCCAGCTTTGCCGATTGAAATATTGGGTGGCTTAAATTTAATTTCCTCGATCATTTTTTGGATTTCAGGAAATGGATTATTTTTTGGAATCTCTTTTTTGAGTACTTTGATTGGAACAGGAATGGCGGCTTTGAAAAATATGGATTCCTATTTTCCTATTTTTAAAAATCCAATTCGAACAAGTGGGATTATTTTCGTTGCTACGATTGTAGCGGCTTTGGTTTTGTTTTTCTTGAATAACTTAGGAAGCTAGCTTTGAGAAAACCGTGAGAGGGCAAAAAGCAGAGCTAGTTTTCTTAAAGCGGGGATTAGATAAATAAAAACGCTTTACGAATTCTAGCCTTTCTCCACAACACTCTCACGGATTTCGCAAAGCTAACTACAATTATTACACACATTTTTAATATTTTTTAATATTAAAACTATTGCCTAGAAATTTACAATTACCGACATTCGTATTCGCCTTTTTTACCATCATTTTTTACTATTTTTAATCTATGAAAAAAATCATATTTGTTTTAATGCTAAGTTTTATCTCGCAATGGACGTTTTCCCAAACGACTCATAAATTATTGCGAAAAGGAAACAAAGCCTACAAAGAAGATAATTTTGCTAAAGCTGCTGAAGATTATTATAAGGCTTTGGCTAAAGATCCTTCGAACATCAAAGGCAAATTTAATCTGGGAAATGCGACTTATAAAAATGAAGGATACGATGAAGCGGTTCAACATTTTTCTTCGGCTGCTGAGTTCGCCAAAGACCAGCAAACCAAGGCTGATGCATATTATAATTTAGGCAACTCCCTTTTCAAAAAAGCGCAAGCGGAAGAAGGAAAAGGTTTGGAAAAAAGTGTGGAAGCCTACAAAAGTTCTTTGCGACTTAATCCAACTGATCTGGATACTAAGAAAAATTTGGCGCTCACTCAACGCTTGATTCAAATGCAACAGCAGGAAGAACAGCAGCAGCAGCAGCAAGAAGATCAAGAAGAACAGGAGGAACAAGAACAGGAAGAACAAGAAGAACAACAAGACGAACAACAAGACGAACAACAACAGCAAGATCAACAGCAGGAACAAGACGAAGAAAAAAAGTCACAGGAGCAACCTAAAGATTTGAACAAAGAAGAAGCATTAGAACTTTTGAAAATCATGGATGACGAAGAGAAAAAAGTGCAAGAGAAAATGCGGAAGGCGAAGGGGAACGGGAAGAAACCGATCAAGGATTGGTGATTTCTAGGGTGATGAACGACAAGTAAGAAATGATGAGCTTCCCTTAGTTTTATTTTATTTAGAAAATAATTATTTGAAATTTTTAAAAAAATAGGAAATGAAAAACTTAATCAACTTAAGTTGTTTTTTAATGCTCCTTACTTTTCAATTGAGCGCCGAAAGCATCGAAACAGAACCTCAGTTTTCTGTCGAAGTGAGCAATACAGAGGTGCTTTTGGGGAATTATATTGAAGTAAAATTTACTTTGAAAAATGCCCAAGGACAAAAATTTGAAGCGCCTAATTTTAAAGATTTTGACATCGTCGCTGGACCGAATCAGTCGAGTAGTTTTAGCATGATAAATGGGGAGACGACGCAAAGTATTTCTTACACTTATTATTTGCAACCAAAAACAGCTGGTAATTTTTATCTCGAACCTGCTTTTATCGAAGCGGATGGTGTGACAATGGAAACACAACCGATGGAAATTTTGGTCTTGGAAAATCCAGATGGGGTGATCGAAAAACCTCAAAAAAAATCAGCTCCTCAAATGGATATTTTCAATTTTCCCTCAAATGATTTTTTCAATTTTCCGATGGATGATCTTTTCCAACTTCGTGAAATTCCAAAGTTAGAAATGCCAAAACAAGATGGAGAGAAAAAGGAGAATGAAAAAGATAAGAATGGGAAAAAGAAATCAAAGAAAAAAGGAAAGGTTTATAAAATATAAATTTATTCTTTCTTAGACTTTACTCACAAGATGACTCAATGTCCAAAAGAAAAAGGGATCCGATCCCTAACCGCATAGCTTTTAGCAGTATTTTCCAAAACACAATCATGAATATATTTTTCTCTAACAATACATTTACATCTTTAAAAACAGATTCCTTTGCTATTTTAAATCTTATAAAAAATATATCTAAACAATTCTTTTTTCTGTTTGTCTTCTTTTTTTCATTTTTTAATTTCGCTCAAAGCCAGGTAATTTTCACCGCTGAAGCTGATGCCCAAATAATTAAGGAAGGTCAATACTTCACCGTTACTTTTACGCTGACCAATGGTACTTGGACTCAATTTACACCTCCAGCTTGGCGAGGATTTAATCAAGTTGGAAATCCTGCACAACGGCAATCTTCTACCATTGTCAATGGAAGAGGAAGTACCTCCTACTCTATTATTTATAATGTAAAAGCAAAAAAATCGGGGATATATACGATCGGTTCAGCCACCGCAAAAATCAATGGAAAAGTTGTCAAAACCAAACCATTTCCCATTGAAGTAACCAAAAGGAAAGACTTTCCTACTGGAACGGTGAATCCTGAAGATGAGTTTTTTGTACGAGTAGAACCCAGTACGACTGTCGCTCGAATTGGCCAACAAGTTACCATAGATTACAAGTTATACACTAAAGTAGATATCAAAAGTTATGATATGGGAGAGGATCCTGAGTACAATGGATTTTTTGCTCAAAACATCCGGAAATTCAATTACCGAACGATGGAAGAAGAAATCAACGGAGAAACATATACATCTAAAGTATTTAAGCGGGTAGCTTTATTCCCACAGCAAGCAGGATTACTAACTATCGACTCTATGAATATTCGACTAGGGAAATTAGAAAAAAATAAACGCAGAAGTTTATTTTTTAATGACGTGACATATATCCCCTATCAAGTTGATTCTCTCAATATTAATGTCATCCCATTTCCGTCTGACAGCATTCCTCCAAATTTTAGTGGAGCGGTTGGAACTTATGCCATGAAGGCTTCCGTCAATAATCGAAATCTCTCAACTGACGATGCCATGGTGATCACGATGTCGATTGAAGGCAATGGCGATTTAAAAAGAATTATTTCTCCAACCATGGACTTAGGAGAAAATTTCGAGGTGTACGAGCCACGGATTTTGGAGGAAACTACTTTTGAAAAAGGGGGAGAAATCTATGGTCGGAAAATTTTAGAATACCAAGCGTTGCCTTTAGAACCTGGTAATTATTCCGTCCAACCTCGCTTCACTTATTACGATACCGATAGTTTAGATTTTATTATACTGGGAGTAAACCCTCTCGAAGTGAAGGTCAAAAAAGGTAGAAAAAAACGAATTTCTAATCTCGCGAAAACAGGAATTGCCAAAGCTGAATTGCTTCCCATCAAAACCGAAACGACTTTTTCTAAAAAAGGAAAATTCTTTTTTGGGTCGCCGCTTTTTTGGATTTTGACCTTGTTGCCTTTTTTATTTTTAGGAGGCGCGTTAGCTTATCGACAAAAATTAATTCGAGAAGGATCGATTGATTTTGAATTATTAAAAGTGCAACGAGCACAAAAAGTAGCCGTGCAAAAACTAGCGCAAGCAGAACAATTAATGACTACCCAAAACTCCAAAGGATTTTATGATGAGGTATCTAAAGCTTCCTTTGGGTATGTTTGCGATAAATTAAAAATCCCCGTGGCGGAATTATCAAAAGCCAATATTCAAGATAAATTGCAGTCGCTCCATGTTTCTCAAAATCATATTGATAGTTTTATAAAAATCATCAAAACTTGTGAGATGGCACTTTTTGCAGGCATGGATAATTCAGCAGCGATGCAAGAAACTTATGCTAGTGCGAAGGAAGTGATTGTAAAAATTGAAGAAGAGTTGAGTTAAACTAACTAGCGACCGGCTTCGAGCCAGCCTCTAGTTTTCGATAGTTAATTTCATTTTTTTTCAGATAAAAATCAGAGGCTGGCTGGAAGCCAGTCGCTGATTACGAAAGCCGAATCTGCTTGATAGCAAATTCGGCTTTTGTAATTATACTGTTATAAGAACTAGTTCTGCTCTTTTCTATTTTTACTTTTTCTCTAATTTAAACTGAACAGGGAAAGTATATTGAACAGGTACAGGTCTTCCTCTTTGCTTTCCAGGTATCCATTTCGGCATCATTTTAATGATCCTAGTTGCTTCTGCTCCGCACCCAGCTCCTGGATCACGAAGTACATTTATATCTCTAATTGATCCATCGGGATTAACGACCCATTGTAAAATTACTCGGCCTTCTACGCCATTTTCTCTAGCGATTGCTGGATATTTTAAATTTCCATAGACAAATTTCGTGAGTTCTTCCTGTGCACATGTTTCCGCATCTTGTCGACTAAGTCCTTGGTTTTCACAACCAGGAAACCGAGGCATATCTTCCACTATCTTAAAAACCGTTTCCTTTTCTGGTACTACTGCCTCTGGCATGGGCGGTGGTGGCGGTGGTTCTACTTCTCTTGGTGGTGCTATTTCAATATCTTCATCTAGCATCATAGCCTCATCTGGTATTTCGATTATTCCAATATCTTCTCTACTTAATCCTTGATTTCGAGAATCATTTGCGCTGTAATATGGATTACAAGTTTGAGCTAAAAGAACCATCAAACCATACAGCCAACCTCTGCTTACCATAATATTTTATTTTTTGTTAAAAGTTTAGATTTATACATTATGTGTATTTTTTCAAAAAAGTAAATGCGGTTTTATTAAAAATGAAAACGCAGTTAGGTTAGATGTTTTTTTTTCAAACTAAATCATCCTTATCAAATGACTTTGACTAAGGCGTTGGAGCATTCGGATCATTTTTGAAAAAAACATTTCCTTTTCCCTTAAATAAAAATCCAGCTGCTACGCCAAAAACAAAACCTCCAATGTGCGCCCACCATGCTGTGCCTCCTCCTGCCTCTTTTCCCATTTCTGAGAAACCACTAAACAGTTGCATTGCAATCCACATTCCTAAAAAGATAAAAGCTGATAACTTAAACGATCTGAAAAAAACTAAGACCAAAACTTTCACTTGCGATTTTGGAAACATCACTAGGTAGGCTCCCAAGACTGCCGAAATCGCTCCACTCGCTCCAACTGTTGGAATTGAACCGGAACACATATTAATTATATCACCTGTACATCTTATTCCTTGAGCATTTCCGCAAGGGTAGCAACAGCCAATTTGTTCTGTTCCTGCCCCTAAATAAATATGAGCAACCGATGCCGCAATTCCTCCTAAAATATAAAAAATGACAAATTTAAAACTCCCCACAGTCGCTTCAATATTATCTGCGAATACCCAAAGGAAAAGCATATTACCAATAATATGCATGGGTCCACCATGCATAAACATACTGGTCAATAGCGTATGATAGTTGCGACCATTCAAAATATCGTCGGGAATCGAACCATACTCACAAATCAATAAATTGGGATTTTGCATTTGAAAAATATATGCGATCACATTTAAAGCAATAAATCCATATGCGAATAATGGGAAATATCCCCCTTTAACTTGATCATCACCGATTGGAAAAAACATAATTTTGTTGTTTTATTTGAACTGAAAAGTAGGATTTTTTTTCGATAAATTTAAACCGATACTTTGACAAACAAGTGATATTTAATTTCAAGTCTTTTTCTTATTTTGTGCTCGATTAACCTGGAATCAAATTTAAAAAATTTAAAAATAGTGATTACACGAACTCTTTTGCTCCTTAATAGTTGCTTGCTTCTCTTATGTTTTGGTAAGCCTTTCCTTTTTTCCCAACAAGACATTTACAAAGGTCAAAACATTGAAAAGACCTCCTTTTCAACAGTTAGCCCTGATAATTTTTGCAATGGAACCTTGGGAGAAAATATCTTTACCGATGGTGATTTTGGTTCAGGTGCGGTCAATGTTTTGCCAAGTGATCTGAATGGTTATGCTCCAGGTTTTGTTTACCAAGCTTCCCCTCCACCCAATGATGGATTTTATACTATTACAAACAATACTTCCACTTGGGGAAGTTTTGCTGCAGCGGCTTGGATAAATATTGGAGATAATAGTCCCGATCCTGAAGGTTACATGATGGTGATCAATGCGAGTTTTGACCCAGGTGTTTTTTATAAAAAAACGGTCGATAATCTTTGTGAAAATACATTTTATCAATTTTCAGCAGATGTTATTAGTTTATTAAATCTCAATAGCAATGAGATCAAACCTAACCTCGATTTTTTGATTGATGGCGTTGTTCAATATTCTACTGGATTAGTGCCTAATAATACACAATGGAACAACTATGGTTTCACCTTTACTTCTGCTCCGGGGACAACTTCGTTGACTTTATCTATTCGAAATAATGCACCGGGCGGACTTGGAAATGATTTGGCGATTGACAATATTTCCTTTCAAGCATGTGGCCCGGAGATTGATGCAAGTGCCGCAGGTACTTTCTTCTGTGCTGGCCAACCTGCGACAATTAATGCTGCTGTTTTTGGAACTCAATACCCGAATCCATATTTTCAATGGCAAATTAGTACCGACAATGGAATGACTTGGAATGATGTGGTTGGAGAAAATAGTAATTCCCTTTTTATCAACAATCCAGTTGCAGGGGATTTATATCGAACGCTGGTTGCCAATTCGATTGGAACGATTGATAATTCAAAATGTCGAGTCATTTCTAATGAAGTAGAAATGCTAGAATCACCTGATGAATTTGTTCGATTCGATACACTTTGTCAAGGGTTGGAGTTGCAAATTGGCAACTCAATTTACAATACAACTGGAATGTATATCGACAGTTTAATTGCTTCCAATGGTTGTGATAGTAATGTAATTACATTTTTGGAGATGGCTCCTGATTTGGGAATTACAGCAGATTTGGAAATTGTTCCGCCTGCATGTCCTGAGGAAAATAATGGTTCTTTTATTATTTCAAATATTCAAAATGGTTCCGGGACTTACACTTTTTCCATCAATGGAGAACCTAGTCAAACTAATCCAATTATCGAAAATTTATCCCAAGGAAGTTATTCGATAAATATCATGGATAGTTATCAATGTGAAACGACGCTGAATGCGGTGCTCGTCGATCCTTTGGCTGTGCAAATTGATTTGGGGGAAGATGTTACGATAAAACTAGGAGAATCGTATAATGTGCAGGTACAATCAAATTTACCCATCGAATCTTTTATTTGGTTAGAAACGGAAGGATTGAATTGCTCCACAGATTGCCTTAACCCTACACTTAGTCCTCTCGAAACCACGACTTATGCATTGCTTGCTAGAGATGAAAATGACTGCACTACCATTGATTCGATCACTATCACCGTTGACAAAACTAGAAACGTTTTTATCCCGAATGCCTTCTCTCCCAATAGCGATGGGTACAATGATTATTTTACAATCTATGGAGGAATTGATGTGGAAGAAGTGGTGAGTTTTCAAGTTTTTAATCGTTGGGGAAACGTTGTTTTTTCCAGAAATAATTTTCAACCGAATGATGATTTGATTGGTTGGAATGGATTTTTTAAAGGGAAAAATGTCAATAGTGGTGTTTATATTTTTACAGCGGAAATTCTTTTTAAGGATGGATTGAAGGAAAGATTTTCGGGGGATGTTACGGTTATAGAGTAAAACCCCTGTCCCCTAAAGGGGAACGATTTAGGATTTTTTCTTTAAAACTTGAAAATGTTTTTTTCAAAAAATCCTTTGCCGAAATGAATCGACAAAGGATGAAAATTTAACTCGGATGTTGTAGAATAGTTTTAGTTAAATAGCTGCTGTCAGTTTATTTTTTTTCGATAAAAAAAGTGAAGGTGTAATCATTTAATTCTATAACTTCATCAAATTGATTACCAGGTGTTACTTGAATTATTGAAAAAATATAATCACCAAATTCAAATGGTAATTCTTTTCCCTCTTGAAAAATAATTTCTTTTGTGGAAGTGACTTGATTATCGGTAATTTCAATTTCCAATTTTATTTGTCCTGCCCAAGTACAAAATGCTAACTCAGGACAACGAGAATCTTCCAAAACATCTGTTACCTTAACACTCAAGTTTTCCTCTGAAATCATAGCTTCCTCCTCTATCTTCAACTCAAATACTTCTTCCATTTTTACCTCGTAATCTTGATTCAAATCATCTTCCTTTGAACAACTTCCAATCGAAATTATACTGGCGAGCAAAACGAGTAATATTTTTAAATTTTTCATAGGCTGTAGATTTTAATTAGGTTTAGTTTTAGTTTGCTTTATATTTTTTGTCGTTATAATAGGTAAGACTGGTTGGGAAAGAGATTGGTTGGGGAGAGATGGGATTTTAAGGTTTCTTTAACCCATAGCCCCTAAAGGGGGAGCCTTTTTCCTATGCCTTTCGGCAAAGAAAAAAGTTAAATACAATATACTTCCCACATATGTTACCCTAAACAAAATGCACTTTGAAATTAAATCTCAAAGTGCATTTTTCACATTAAACTAATAACGTCAAACAAATCATGGTTGACACCTCCCTCGCAATTTTTTCGATTGCCAAAGGCATAATCGAAAAAGGCTCCCCTTTAGGCTGCCGAGCCTTTGCTGCTAGCAAAAAGGAGATAGCTGGGGGTTTAATACGCATTCAAAAACAAACACTCCTCCACCGCCTCTTCATAAAATAGTGTCTCTGAAAATTCATTTTTAAATCTCAAATAATAGCTATTATATTTTTCTGGTAAAACAGGAATCAAATCATCATAGGGATGATATTCCGTTTCGGGATCTATGTAGAAATCATTCAAATCACACTTCGCCAACATAAAACAAGCACGTGCGGCAAGCTCTTTATTTTTAGCTAACTCCAAGGCGGTTTCATAATATTTTCGAGCTTGATTCATTTTCTTATTTTCGATATTTCCGAGCTCCGAGCCAAACACCAAATAGCGATTATCTTTATTCACATATCCCCAATTTCCACCGCTTCGAAAGAGGTCTGTCACCTGCCATGAATCGCCATAATAAGTCATATTGTAATAAGCATTTCCCAGCTGATAAAAAGACGATGCACCGCTCTCCAAATGCGCACGACCTTGGTACTCTAACTTTAATAATTCTTCCACTATTCCTACTCGATCAAACATGGTGGTATCAGCAATCGGGCAATGCACACAATCAATTATATGCTCATGAAATGGATTAAACTTCGGTTCTAGGTCTCGAACATTTCGAGGAATTTTTCGAAAAGTTTCTGCTGCTGCTTCGATTTTATCATCATTAAAAAAAAGTATTCCTTTCAGTAAAAGCAAGTCATTTTTAATCGTAGACAATCCATCTTTTTTGACTAAGACTTCTTCCAAATTACTTTTGTTTTCTTTATCGCAAATCCTTAAAAGATCATTAATCATTTCGATATCAGGGCTCATTTTCAAAGCATCCAACGTGTGATGCAAGCGAAATGCTTTTCCTTTTTCGCCAGACTTATTATACATGTCCACCAACTTGTCATTGATATAATCTGGAAAACCTTTATACTTCCAATAGTTAGGATCATTGCGAATAATATTACCAATTTCGTTTTCATCTTTGTGCGTGACGGGTGGATTATACTGAGCAATTTTCAACGCTAATTGTGCTGCATCTAATTGTTCCACCATCTCTTTATTTTTACTTTCAACAGCATTTTTAAGCCTAGTGAAAAGTTGATTGGCTGCAACGTAATCACCTCCTAAAAAAGTCAAATATCCTTGTGCAATTTTCCATAAATCTAAATTAATTACTTGCTCTTCTTGGACACATTTACTGACAAATTCTTGGGTTCGTTTTAAATATTTTTCTGCATTTTTTCGAGGAATTTCGAAGTAGGTTTTATTGCGTTTTTTATGATCATTAAAATCTTTTCCCAAAAAATCTTTTTCTAATTTGATCATTTCTTTAACCAACAATAATTCTAAATTTTCACTCGTCGGATCAAATTCATAAATTTTTTCCATCTCAAAAATCACTCGACTATCATCTCCATTTGCTCGAATCGTATACAACATCGCACGCTCTTCGTCACTCTTACATTTCAAAACTAACTGCCCCCATTCCTCATTATTTTTCATGGAAAAACTTTGATAAGCCGACTGTCGTTTACTCGAGCAGTTCGCAAAAATCAACGAGTACAAATAGGCCGCTTCCACTCGATCTCCCAATCTCAATAAAGCCCCCGCTTTATGCCCCATAATCCAATAATCTAACAAACTTGGATTGGCATGCACCTTCGGCATCAACTCATCATGCAACTTCAAAACCGCTTGGTACGCCTTCGCATAATGTGCCAATCGAATGATTTGATAAGCATACCTCAAGCGTACATAATGTGATTCTGTTTTTATAAAAACTCGCTTGCCACGCTCAATCATTTTCTGCATTTCAACCACATCCCGCTTGGGTGCACTCCATCCCTCGCCTACCGTGGCATGTCTTTCACATTGCTTGGCGTAAATCAAATATTCTATGACCTCGCTACATTTTTCATCCCGCAAATGATGAGCAAAATTATTATTCCTTAATCGTTTAGGAATTTTTGCTTTTTTGTCATTGGAAGCATTTCGCAATTGCTTCATGTCATTTATCGTTGCTTTATAAATAACGTATTTTATATCTTTTATTGGATACAAATTACAAAACCGCTTATTCCATTCTTGCAAATTTTCATCCTGTTGAATATGTTCCAACGAGTCTGGCGAATTGTACAAATCATTGAATCGTAAAAAATATGGCGCATAGGTGGCCTTCGTATTTACGATGTTAGGATTCATAAATGTGTACCCTTCGAAGGCCAAATGATATGGGCCGCAACCTTTCGAAATTTGAAAAGGGAGGATTAGGAGGAAGGTGAATATCGAATATCGAACAAGAAATGTCCAATGATGAAGTTTATCCCCAATCCTCATAGATCGTTCCTTGGACATTGGATATTCCTTGTTCGATATTCGATATTCAATAAAACGCATCAATAACTTCTTCAAGATCTCCATAAGGATAATGTTTAATCGTAGTCGTATCCAAATGATAAAAACTGATTGTCACATTTGGATTTTTAATTTTAGAATTTAAAAGTTCGGCAGACATTTTCAACGTTTCCAGCGGAACCGTTTCGAGTCGAATAATATCTCCTTCGTACAAATATCGCCCGTGAAGATAAGTACTTTTTATCACCTCAAAATGCAATTCATTGGTTCGTGAAAAAAACGAATCATCCGCCATATCATCCGCTCTCAGATTATTAATTAATTTCATCATTCCACCACCTCGATATAAAACGCCCCAAGAAAAAATCGGTAATGCTACATCTAATTCCAAAGGGTAATTTTCAAAATTAAAAAAATATTTTTTCGCTACCTCTAAATCGAGAATAGAATTTTTCGTTTTATAATCTTTCACATTATCGACATTGTAAAACATCAACATGCCTCGATCCACCGGCGGCACTCCGGTGCGTTTAAAATATTTAATTTGATGCAATCGAATCGTTGCACTTAGTTGGATATTTTTTATTTGAATTTCTTTTTTGAAAAAACGCAATAATTGGAAATATTTTTCCTCTGTCGTTTCTGACCAATCGCAATCAATTTGAATTTCTCGCACGTTTTTTTTGATGGAAAAAATTTTCTCCAAAATATTTTTCCCCAACAAATCCATTTTCTCCAAAGGGTAGTTTTTCAAACTTCGATTGGTGATAAAAATCGTGGGAATGATTTCTATCTTTTCCAAATCGGTGGTATCCAAAATCACTTCGGCAACGGGCAATGGTTCTTGCATTTTCCCATTCCAATCTACATCGAAAAATTTAACGTAGAGTTTTTTTACGGAAAAATTATGGAGGTAATCTTTTTCGGATTGAGTAAGGGAGAAGTTGGTTTGCCAATGGTAGAATGCGGGAGTGATTTCTTTTTTGTTTGAGGTGCAGGAGGTTAGGAAAAAAAGGAGGACGGCGATTTTTATCGCGAGGTTTGGAAGGAATTTTATTTTTTGTAAAGTCATTGTTATATTAAAGTCGAATTGAAGGATGAATTCCTGGGTCTGTCCAATTTTCTAATTTTAATGCAGTTTTTATTTTACCGCTTTTTGTTGAGATAAAAACTTGTTTTTTCTTTTTTTGAAAAAATTGGAGAATTTTAATAATACCTTTTTCCTTTTCATATTCCTTGCTTAACAGTAACTTTAAGCGATCCTTATTAATTTTCTTACTCATTGATTTATAATCATTTATGAAATAGCAATAAATAAAAGGTTGGTTTGGAGTACCTCGACTATAACTCTTTCCAAAATCATCTTCATATCGAACTTGATCTTTTTCTGGAGGTTCTTTTAAATTAAAATATTCTATTCTATCCTCGTAAATCTTGTACGAATTTTTTCCATTCTTACTTAAAATAATAACTAAATAAGTAAGCAGTACACTAATAATAAATGCTACTAAATAGAATGCTTGCTCTGGTAATTCGAATAATGATCTAAATAAAGAAGACAAAATTAATAGGAAAACTAATGCCATTTGGAAAGCACCAAAACAAATCATTATTAAAAGATAAAAAGGTGTTGCATGCCCATCATTATAATAAATTACTTCTTCATTTTTTATTTTTTTCATTCCTCGCATTTTTTTTTTAAACTAACCCCTCCCGAAGCAAATCATGCAAATGAATCACCCCAAGATATTTCGTCCCATCCGCCACAATTAATTGTGTAATACTTTTTGATCGCATCACTTCAAGTGCTTTGATCGCCATTTCATCTTGATCGATTGTTTGCGGATTTTTAGACATAATGTCTTTTGCTTGAAGGTGTTCCACTTCGTCTTTGCTTTGCAGCATTCGACGCAGGTCTCCATCGGTGATAATGCCTTTTACATTTTTATTTTCATCCACGACGACAGCAACACCTAATCGTTTGGAAGTCATTTCGATAATCGTATTTCGGATATTTTCATTTTCCAAAACGAAAGGTTTTTCATTCTGTGGAAAAATATCATGCACTCGCAAATACAATTGTTTACCCAACGCACCGCCAGGGTGGTATTGCGCAAAATCATTTGGTGTAAATCCACGCAAAGCCAAAAGTGAAGTTGCCACCGCATCGCCCATCGCCATTTGCGCAGCAGTACTTGCCGTAGGTGCTAAATTATTTGGATCAGCTTCTTGGTCACAAGGCGTATGTAAAATATAATCTGCTTTTTTTGCCAAAAAAGAATCAATGTTACTTGCCATTCCAATCATCAAACTTCCCAATTTTTTCACCAAAGGAACGAGGACTTTTATTTCAGAAGTTTCCCCACTTTTGGAAATACACAAAACAATATCATCCGATTGAACCATTCCTAAATCACCATGAATGGCATCAGCAGCATGCATAAAAACGGAAGGTGTTCCTGTTGAGTTAAAAGTCGCTACAATCTTCTGCGCGATGATGGCACTCTTGCCAATTCCCGTCACGATCAATCTACCTTTTGATTGAAAAATCGCTTCCACACATTCACAAAATTTTTGATCTACACTTGCTTCCAAGGCATGGATAGCAGCAGCTTCAATACGGATCGTTTTCAAAGCAGTAGATGAAATTAATTCTTGTTTATTCATAATATTTCTCAAGTGATAATTACCCTTTTTTATTAAACAAAGTCTATTGTGTAGGAGTTTTATTTTTGTTACTTTTGACGACTTTTAGAAAAAACATGAGAAAACTCCCCACTAAACTGAAATGATTTTTCGAAAGAAAATAGATTTTTACCGTTTTCTTAAATAATCGAACGTGCCATAATCTTTAAAAGAAGGATTGCGTTAATTCTCCGAATTAAACAAAATATTTTCTTATATTTACTAACACTACTTCGATAAATTGAAAGGACATTCTTGACAAATGTAATTAGGTTTTTCCAAAACTTAATATTCTATTTCTTGTTTATGTTCTTTCATCTTTAAAAAACACTCGATAACAATTCCCCTAGGAACGGTACAAAAATAAATTATCATTCTTAGCTGCTTCTTTTGTCTTTATTTTTTATTTTGAAATGAATTATTTACCCAAACAAACTCCTTTTTTCAAAATAAAAACTAGAGGAAAATAAGCACCTTGAAAAAGTCAATTTATTGAAGAATCGTTTCTAATCCAAAATACATTTTTAATAAATCATAAAAAGAAACAATGTTACAATCAGAAATGATAGCAACAAATCAAAACCTACACGAAGCACTTCAACATTACTTCGGTTTTGATAAATTCAAAGGGAACCAAGAAGCGATTATACATAGCATTTTAAATGGTAATGATACTTTTGTAATCATGCCTACAGGTGGTGGAAAATCGCTTTGTTATCAACTTCCAGCAATGATGATGGAAGGTACCGCCTTGATTATTTCTCCTTTAATTGCCTTGATGAAAAATCAAGTGGATTCCATTCGAAGTTATAGTTCGGATGATGATGTTGCTCACTTTCTCAACTCTTCTTTGACTAAAGTTCAGATGAAAAAAGTGAAAGATGATATCAGATCTGGCGTCACTAAAATTCTTTTCGTTGCTCCTGAAACTTTGACTAAAGAGGAGAATATTGAGTTTTTCAAAAATACAACTATCTCTTTTGTAGGTGTCGATGAGGCACATTGTATTTCAGAGTGGGGACACGACTTCCGACCTGAGTATCGACGAATTAAAGAGATGTTGAAATTGATCGGAGACAATATTCCAGTTATCGCTCTAACAGCTACGGCTACGCCAAAAGTCCAGCTAGATATCGTGAAGAATTTGAATATGTCGGCGGAAAATAGTTTCGTTTCTTCTTTTAACCGTGACAACCTTTATTACGAAGTTCGTCCAAAAGGGAAGAAAGAAAACACGATCAAAGATATTATTCAAGTCATCAAAACGATGCCAGGCGAATCAGGAATTATCTATGTTCAAAGTAGAAAATCAACTGAAGAAATTGCTAAGGTTTTGAATGTCAATGATATTAAGGCTGCTCCTTATCATGCTGGTTTGGATGCTAAAACTCGTTCGAGAACGCAAGATAATTTCTTGATGGAAGATGTAGATGTGATTGTTGCGACGATTGCTTTCGGAATGGGAATTGACAAACCAGATGTGCGTTTTGTGATCCATTACGATATTCCAAAAAGTATTGAAAACTATTATCAAGAAACGGGTCGGGCAGGTCGAGATGGATTGGATGGTCGATGTATCGCCTATTATAATTATAAGGATATTCAACGACTGGAAAAATTCTTGAGAGATAAGCCTGTAGCAGAGCGTGAAATGACTGCTCAATTGATGCAAGAAATTATGGCTTATGCCGAAACTACTGCTTGTCGTCGAAAGTTTTTATTGCATTACTTTGGAGAACAATATAATGATGAACGATGCAATAAGATGTGCGACAATTGCCGTCATCCAAAAGAAAAAATTGAAGTACAAACTGAAATGCAGCAAGCGTTAATTGCAGTAGAAAGTTTAAATGAAAATTATGGGATCAAGCAATTGATTGAATTTATCAAAGGAAAAAGCACCAAAGACATGGTTGATTTCAAACATGATAAATTGCCACTATTTGGAGCTGGAGTAGATAAAGATGAAAACTTTTGGAGTTCCGTTTTCAGACAAGGTTTGTTGAAAAACTTAGTTTATAAAGACATTGAAAATTACGGTTTATTTAGATTGACTGATCCAGGTAAAGATTTTATTAAAAATTCAAAACCTGTCCAAATAACGCTAAATCATAATTATGATAAAGTGACTCAAGAGTTCGATGCAGCAGCTTCTTCCTCTGGCAAGTCTTCTGTTTTGGACAAAGTCTTGATGAACATGTTGAAAGACTTGCGTAAAAGTATTGCGAAGCAAAAAAATGTTCCACCGTTTGTCGTTTTCCAAGATCCTTCGTTGGAAGATATGGCTACACAGTATCCAATTTCGACGGCTGACATGGCGCATATTTCAGGCGTAAGCTCTGGAAAAGCGAGTCGCTACGGAAAGCCTTTCATAGAAATGATTGCACAGTATGTGGAGGAAAATGAAATCGAAAGACCGACAGAAATTGTGGTCAAACAAGTTGCCAATAAATCACGAGTTAAGGTAAATATTATTCAAAGTATTGATCGAAAAATTCCTTTGGGAGACATTGCTTCTGCAAATGATTTGAGCATGGAGGATTTGTTAGAAGAGTTGGATGCGATTGTTGTTTCAGGAACCAAGGTGAATATTGATTATTATTTGGAAGACAATGTCGATGAATATTCGAGAGAAGATATTTACGAATATTTTATGGAAGCTGATACGGATAGTACTGATGAGGCATTTAAAGAATTGCAAGAAGATGATGTAACGATGGAGGAAATTCAGTTGATGCGAATTAAGTTTCTTTCAGAAATGGCGAATTAAGTTTTATAAAAATTTAATGTTAGAAAATACAAACGGTTCGAAGATTTATTTCTTCGAACCGTTTTTGTTTTTTATCCACCTCAGAGTACACAAATTTTTATTTATCGGAAATTTTATAAAAATTTGTAAAAATCTGCGTAACCTGTGGTGAAAACAAAATACACCTAAAATGAAAAAAATCCTAATCCTCAACGGACCAAATCTTAACCTTTTGGGAAAACGGCAACCTGAAATTTATGGTAGTCAAACGTTCGAAGAGTACTTTTCTCTTTTGGAAAAAAAATACGAACAGGAGGATATCGTACTCTATTATTTTCAAAGCAATCATGAAGGAACTTTGATTGATAAATTACATGAAGTAGGATTTTTGTGGAATGGAATTATTTTTAATGCAGGTGGTTATACGCATACCTCGATTGCATTAGCTGACGCAGTTGCTGCAATCGCAACACCTGTGATAGAAGTTCACATTTCAAATATTTATGAGCGGGAAGAATTTCGACATCATTCTTTTTTAAAAAATGTGTGCGTAGAAAGTATTGTTGGAAAAGGGTTGAAAGGATACGATGAGGCAATTCAACTATTAATTACTAGAAAATAAATTAAAGCATTTCCTATCCGAATCGTATTTCATTAAATATATCACTAACTCAAAATATTAGATTGACTTGTAATCTGATTATTAACATTAACGTTAGAATTTTTTATGTTACTCTCTGTCTTCGAGCCTTTAGGTAATGAAAATATAAATATAGTTCCTTGCCCAAGTTCCGATTCTACCCAAATTCGTCCTCCAAAATTATCAACAATTTTTTTACAAATAGAAAGACCTAGACCTGTCCCTTCATAATCTGAAGCACCATTCAATCTATGAAATGCTCCAAAAATACTAGCCTTATCTTTGCTCTGTATCCCTATCCCATTATCCTCAACAGAAATAATGTATTCTGATTCCCGCTCATTACAACTAATTTTAACCAATGGATCAACTCCTTTCCTTTTAAATTTAATCGCATTTCCCATTAAATTCTGAAATAGCTGCAACACCTCATGCGACCTTCCATATACAACAGGAAGAGTCTCAATCATAATCGTAGCCTTATTTTCTTGAATCAATCCGCCAAGATTATTTTGTACAGTTTGAATCAATTCATTTAAATCAATTCTATCTTGCAGTTCTAATTTTAATCCTAATCGAGCATGAAACAAAAGATTCTCAATTAACAAATGCATATTTTGAGCACCATTAGTGATAAAACTAAGGTAATCTACAATCTTTGCATCATTGTCATGATCTGACTTTCTTAACTCTCTATTTATCAATTGGGCAAACGAATTAATGGTACGAATTGGTGCTTTCAGATCATGCGATACTTTAGACACAAATAACTCTAACTCTTCGTTTTGATCAGCCAAATTTTTATAGGAACTACGCAATTCCTCAGAACTTATGTCCATCGCCCTTTCGATTAACTGCCTATCTCTCTCATAGTGCTCATAAGACTGATTAATCATCTGCAAGAGTTTGATTAGATCATCAGAGAGTTCAGCATTTGGATCAAAAACACGTTTAACTTGACGAGCTAATAATTTATTTGTAATTAGATTTAGCTTCTTCATATTTCAGAGAGAGTTGTGATAGTCATCGTTTGATTATGCAATTCACATTTAGATAAATTATTAAATGGAGCAATCTCTCCGTAGGAATAAAATCCTGTTATTATAGTTTTATCCCCAAATTGATCTCGAATTACTTCTATTTCTTCATCTATATTTTGACCTAAAACTATTCTTCTACCTACACAACTAATCAATATCGCAAGTTCTGGTTCATTTTGGTTTTTTATACAATTTTCAGCTGCTTGCTCTGCCCCACTTATTAGCCGATCTGCATTATGTTTCATCAGTTGCGCTATGGTTCCTTGAGGCATATTACCTGCAAAAGTCATACTCTTGGTCTCTTCACAAATAGATAAGATTGTTCTGACTAGAGACTCCTCTGTTCCCTCAGCTTTAATGGATAGCGGAAAAAAGAGCGCTGAACTAGGTAATTCTTCGGCAGCTTCTCCCAAATATTTTTTATACAGTTCTAAAGCATTTTGATTATCCAGCTCGTATAAAACATTTCCTTTTGACTTGGTAATTAACCTTTCTGGGCCAAAAGAATCCCATCCTCCTTTAGAACCGAATCCAACTTTAAGCCGATTTCCATAAAAACCTATTGCTACTATATTACCTTCTGATGGAGTATTATTTAAGCCAACTAGGGTCTGATTGAACGCGTACTCATCTCCAGCTAATCCTCCTGTAGTTAATACATCTTTATCTTTAAATTGATTTAGGCCATTTACCAATTCACTTCCATTAATGAGTTGGCCATCTGCGACAATAAAAACGTGGTTTAATTCTTCCAGGCAAAGAGTGGATACAATCTGTGTAGCAGCAGCATAACTACTACCAAAATCATTAATATTTACTTGGCAAGTTTCCAACTGAGTATGCTCAAATTCAATCGCTGTGGCAACAATAGAATTATCAACAAATCCTGGATTAGCAATTTCTCCTGCGGTAGAACTTATAATAATATCCGCAGTTGGATATTTATTTTTTAATTCATCATAAACTTGATGTTGACTAATGATTTCTCGATTTCCAAAAACGAGAACTAGTTGTGGGTTCTTAATACTTTCATTCATTAATATACTTTTCCATCCTGATTCCGTCGTAAAAGTTTCTTGTACAATCTTCATTTCCTCTCATTTTTTTTATCAAAAAGGGTGTTGGTATAATATTTCAGAATACTCGATAGAGATTTTGAAATACGCTAGCATAAAACTATTTATATGACAAAAAGAATGCTAACTTTTAATTTCGTATTAAAATAATTCATATTAATAGAAAAATGTCGTTCTCTTATCCAAATCAAAGAATAAAAAAAGTAATCTATCTAATTAAGTAGATTACAATTACTGCTTTAATCTTGAAGTTTATTATTATTGAAATGAGGAATAGTTAACCTAATTCTAGGAAGCAATATTTTAGTAAATAATTCATAGCAACCAAATATCTAAATATCCTTAGATGTTAAACTCTGGAGTAGAATACGGTAATGGGGAAGATTAATTTTTCAAAGGTTCTATTGACTTTTCGTCCTACCTCCATCCACCACCAAATTTGTCCCAGTAATATATGAAGCAGCAGGCGACGCCAAAAATGCCACCGCCATTCCTAATTCCTTTGGCTCTGCAAACCTTTGAAGAGGAACCGTTTTTCTCATTTTTTCATACATTTCCTCCTCTGTAATATTATTTTGCTTAGCACGAATTTTTAAAATCTCCGACAGCCTTTCCGTATCTGTAAACCCAGGCAAAACATTATTCACCGTTATTCCAAATTCGCCCAATTCATTCGCGAGAGTCTTCGCCCAATTAGCAACTGCTGCCCGAGTGGTATTACTTACTCCAAGTCCATCTAACGGCTCTTTTACTGAGGTCGAAATAATATTTATGATCCTGCCATAATCTGTCTTTTTCATTCCATCCACAAAAAGCTTAACAAGCAGATGATTGCAAATTAAATGATTTTTAAAAGCCTCTAAAAACTCCTCCGATCCCGTTTCTAACATTCCTCCTGGCGCAGGTCCACCTGTATTATTAACTAGAATATGAATATCTTTTTTCAAAGCCAAAGTATGTACTCGCCTTTTCAAATTTTCAATGTCTTTAAAATCAGCCACTAAAAAATCATGGTGCTGCCCTTGTGACTTACCCAATTCATGAATTATGCCTATCATAATTTCAGCACTTCGAGAAACGAGAGTTACGTTTGCTCCTAATTTTGCTAATTCAATCGCAGTCGCTTTCCCGATTCCTCTACTACTTCCTCCAACGAAAGCATTTTTTCCTTTTAAGTTAATATCCATTGATATTTGTTTTTAAATGATGAATTTTGAATATTTACAAAACTCAATTTTGTTTTCTCCTTTGCAAAAATTAAAATTTGACTAAATTTAGCAAAATTTACGAATTTCTAAAATCATAAAAAATGGCTATACGCAAACCTTTTAACCTCAATGCTTGGGTCGATGAACACCGACACCTCCTCAAACCACCAATCGGCAACAAACAAGTCTATCTTGAAAATGATGATTATATCGTCATGATTGTCGGTGGGCCGAATGGTCGAAAAGATTATCACTATGAAGATGGGGAAGAATTATTTTACCAAGTCGAAGGCGATATTACTTTGAAAATTATTCATGAAGACGGAACGCCGGAAGACATCGAAATCAAGGAAGGTGAAATGTTCTTATTGCCTCCTCGAATTCCTCACTCTCCTCAGCGACCCGCTAATACCATTGGATTAGTGATCGAACGATATCGACGAGATGGAGAGGAAGATAAATTGATGTGGTTCTGCGAAAGTTGTAATCACAAATTGCATGAAGCCACTTTTGAAATGAGTGACATCGTGAATCAATTACCTCCTGTGATGAATCATTTTATGAATTCAAAAAAACTTCGAACTTGCGATAAATGCGGGACGGAAATGGAGAAAGTTTAAGTAGGCCGACTTTCTAAGTCAGGTATTCATTGTTTCTTATTTCTGGGATTTGGAGAGTCCCTCTACGAAAAACATAAATGCAAGGAAAAAAAATATACTTCGCATCAGATTTCCATTTGGGAGTTGATGCAAAATTGACGAGCCAGGAACGAGAAAAAAAAATAGTCCGATGGTTAGATTTCATCCAACCTGACGCGCACGAAATTTATTTAGTGGGTGATGTTTTTGATTTTTGGTTTGAATATCGAAATGTCGTCCCCAAGGGCTATGTTCGTCTTTTTGGAAAATTAGCAGAACTCCGCGACCAAGGAATTCCTATTTTCTTTTTTACTGGAAATCATGATATGTGGATGTTTCGGTATTTCGAAACGGAATTTGGAATTCCTATTATTCGAGAACCTATCGTCAAAGAGTGGAATGGAAAAAAGTTTTTCATTGGACATGGCGATGGTTTAGGACCAGGAGATTATGGTTATAAACTGATCAAAAACGTTTTTGCTAATCCAATTTGTCAATTTTTATTCGGCTCCATTCACCCTAGTTGGGGAATGGGTTTAGCTAATTTTTGGTCACAAAAAAGTCGAGCAGTCAGCCCTGTTGATTTAAAATTTTTAGGCGAACAAAAAGAATGGCTAGTGCAATTTTGTAATGAAAAAATTGATGAGCTAGATGCTGATTATTTCATTTTTGGACATCGGCATTTACCGATCAACTACACGCTAAAAAATGGGACAAGTCGTTATATCAATATCGGTGAATGGATGCATACCTGTTCTTATGGAGTTTTTGACGGGGATGATGTGAAGATTCATTTCTTCGAAAACGAGGAAGGAGAAGTTTTTAAAAATTAAATTGAAAAAAATGAATAATAAATTGAATGTCGAATATCAAACAAGGATTTATGATTTGAGAAGTTTGACAAAACTGTGGGGACACTTCTCAGATCCTTGTTCGATATTCGATATTCGATATTCAACCTTAATCATTCTATCCTTCCTAATTTTCCCTTCCTGCTCCGCAAAAATTGCTCCCCCACCGACCGATACCTCTGCCTACGAATTAATCAAAAAAATCGACATCCAAGCCAAATGGATGGCTACCGATAAATTACAGCAACTCTACCTGATCACTACCGAAAACGAAGTCATCAAATATAGCCCAGAAGGCAAAGAGTTGTTTCGTTTTTCCAATAATACTTTAGGAGATTTGACGCATATTGACATTACCAATCCATTTAGCGTTTTGTTGTACTATCCAGATTTTTTGACGATTTATACTTTGGATCGAACATTAAACAAAACAGGGGAGTTTAATTTGCTAGATTTAAATTTGACAGATGTGGAAACAGTAGGAATGTCGAATGACAATAATGTGTGGCTCTACGATTTTGTTTTTTATAGAATAAAAAAAATAAATCGCAATGGAGAAGTACTTAGGGAAAGCATCATAAATTTAAGCAACGAATTTGAAAGTCCGTTACAACCAAACTTCATTTTAGAAAGAGAAAATTGGTTGTATGTCAATGATCCAAATTTAGGAATTTTAGTTTTTGATATTTATGCTCAATATCAAAAAACAATTGATATTGAAAATTTAACTCATTTTCAAATCATTGATAATCAATTAATTTATAAAGAAAAAGAACAATTAAAATCTTTTAATTTGAAATCTCTTGCAACCCAAATCATTGATCTTCCAAAAGGAATTCCCCTCGGAAATCAGGTTGCTATTCAGAAAAGTAAATTGTTTGTGAGAAAAAAGGAAGGGGTGGAAGTGTACAGTTTTTAGTCGATTAGGTAATCAGGTAATCAGGTAATCAGGTAATCAGGTAATCAGGTAATCAGGTAATCAGGCGTACGAAATTCTATATTTTAGTTTCTCAAACGCCTGATTTCCTAATTAACGATTTAACTGATTAACTAAATTAAACCGTCATAATATCTTTTTCCTTCGCAGCTACAAGTGCATTGATTTTATCACCATAGCCATTAACCCTTTTTTGAACATTTTCCTCTTCTCGTTTTCCTGCATCTTCAGGGAAACCTTCTTTCACTTCTGACTTTATCGTTTCTAAAATTTTGTGGCGAGAATTCCGAATACTCACCTTTGCATCTTCTGCCAAAGCTTTTGCTAGTTTTACAAAATCTTTTCTTCTTTCCTCTGTCAAAGGAGGAATATTAATGATAATCATTTCACCATTATTTTGGGGAGTCAATCCTAAATTAGCCTCGAAAATTGCTTTTTCAATAGCCCCCACAATGGATTTTTCCCAAGGCTGAATCGTTAACGTTTTCCCATCACTTGCTCCTACATTTGCAACTTGCGTCAACTCTGTAGGTGATCCATAATAGTCCACTTTAAGTCCTCTCAGCATTCCTGGAGAAGCTTTACCAGTTCTAATTTTTGATAATTCAGCAGCTAAGTGTTCAACCGCGTGATCCATACTTTCTTTCGCCAATTCTAAGCCCATTTCTATTGAGTCTGACATGATATTTTATTTTTAAAATTTTAATGCGGTCAAATAAAATGTTTTTTCTTAGAAAAAGCAAGAATCTTTACCTCTTTATTTTTAGATCGCTACGCTGACAGTAAGCGCAGCGCACGATCTGACCTCTGACAGCGTAGCGATCTAAAAAATATCGTCAGTCTGTCCTCTGCCAGTAAGTGCAGCGAACGGTCTGTCTTCTATCTTCTAAAAATGATACGCCACTAGACTTCCTTTCACTTCAATCTCATTATTGAGTTCCATCATTTCAATAATTTCCTCCACGCTTAATTTTCCACGTTCTACTAATTCTTGATTATTGATATGAATATAATCTCGAAGTGAAGTCAAATTATATGGTCGAGTAGCTACCAATTTTAACCGATCTTTAGTTTCGCGATAAACCACTAAAGAATCTTGTTGTTCTTCAATTGGTACCCACTCTTTTTTCTCATCCACCTTGGCACGTTCTCCTTCATAAATTGGACGTTGAGAAGATTTTGAAGTAACAATTTTCCGGCGCACTTTTTTCTTAGGAGCACCCGTTTTTACTCGCCTACATTTTCTATCATTCTTGATAATATATTTGATAATGGATTCAAAAGAATCTTCATCGGAAAGAATAGCAAACTCAGTCGAAAGATTGATTTTGGAATGCATCTTTCCCATTAAATAACAAATATGGTAATTGAGGGTGAGATTTTTATTATTTTCTACAGGAATCCACTTGACGGCTTTTCCTAGTTTTTGCAGATTTCTAACTAAGGCAAAAGGAATGAACTTATCGGAGGTATTAATTAAAATAAAAATCTTATCGCATACGCGTTCCAATTTCTTAAACTTGACTTTTTGAATATTGTCGAAGTCTGTAAATATGTACCTTTTAGATGGTGTGTTCATAGGTGGTTTAAAAATAAAATAAATACTATCAGTACTTAGAAAGTAATACACTAATTCAATAGATTTTTTTAATAAAATTTCACAAAAACGCTTTTTTGTTTTATTCTAAAATGGCAATTCTATCGGCTAATTTTTCACGTCTAATACTCTAAAGTTAAAAATATAAAAAAAAATACATTTATTTTATTTTTAATATTTAAAATATTCATTTCCAATAATAAATATTGCTATTTCAATGAGAAAACGGCCAATCCTAAGAGAAATAGAATTAGCCGTTTTAAATTTTTAGACAAAAAATACTTGATTACTTTCCTCGTCCAGCATATTGATAGATTAAATATAACAACATCAAGATGGAAGATAAAAAGTCATCGCTGCCCACTTTAGAGCCTTCGTATTCTGCCCCTTGAGCTACTCCAGTTTCATCCAACCAATTAAATACTCTTCGGCTTGCATCAAATTCTACTAGCAAGGTTACCAAACTAAAAAGGGAAGTCGTTGCAAAAGCAACAATCGTCAATAACATCAATTGCGGAAAAGTGTCCAACAGCATAAATGCTACCACCATCAAAACCGATAATGCTTTGGATGCTATGTTAACAAATGGAACTAATTGTGATCGCACTTGTAACATTGGGTAATCAATATCATGTTGCACCGCATGTCCACATTCATGTGAAGCTACTGCTGCAGCTGAAATATTTCTGCCATTATAAACATCTGGACTTAAGGAAACAGTTTTGGTTTTTGGATTATAATGATCCGTCAACATACCTTGCCCTTGAACCACTTGAACATCGTGGATATGGTAATATTTAAGCATCTCCTCTGCGATTTCTTATCCAGTCAAACCACTTCTGATTCCGACTTGTTGGTATTTAGCAAATTTGCTTTTAAAGGTATTCGAGACATATCTCCCGATCATTGATCCTGCACCGACGATTGCCATATAAATCATATAATTAGTATCCACTTCTTTATTTTTTTTATGAAAAAATAGTTCCCTGCTAATTTGACCTGTTTTTGAAATGAGGTCACTTGCGCGTTAATTATTTTTTTTCGAAAAAATGAAATATTTTGAACCTCATCCTCGTCCCTGCTCCTTTTTAAGAGAAGGGAGCCGCTACTCAGAATTTTTCTTCCGAAAAGATTCTTTTGACTATATGTATTGTTTCACAATTGCAAAATCTCAAAAAGGTTGATATAAATAATTCAAAAATTATAAGTTCATAGACAAATCATGTTTAATAAAATATTTCTCGAGAGCAAAAATGGATGAGGTATAAAAAAATCCCGAATCTTCCATTAGAAAATTCGGGACAATATATTTTTAATTCGAAATTCTTATTTAATCATATCAAACTTCGTATAAGCTTGCAATGCCTTTGGAATTTTAATACCGTCAGCCGTTTGATTATTTTCAAGCAAAGCTGCCACAATTCTAGCCAAAGCCAAAGCGCTACCGTTTAAGGAGTGCGCTAAATGAGATTTCCCCTTTTCATCTTTGAATCTCAATTTCAGTCGATTGGTTTGAAATGTCTCAAAATTAGAAACAGAACTCACCTCCAACCATCTTTTTTGCGCAGCTGAATAAACTTCAAAATCAAAAGTCAAGGCAGCAGTAAATCCTAAATCACCTCCGCATAATCGCAAAATTCGATACGGCAATTCTAATTTCTCTAACAAACCTTCTACATGCTTTAGCATTCCTTCCAAAGCTTCATAAGATTTATCAGGGTGCTCGATTCTTACTATTTCCACTTTATCAAACTGATGAACTCGATTCAATCCTCTCACATGTGCGCCATAAGAACCTGCTTCTCTTCTAAAGCAAGGCGTATATCCTGTCATTTTTATAGGGAAATCTTTTTCCGCAACAATCATATCTCGATACATATTCGTAATCGGAACCTCCGCTGTCGGAATCAAATAAAGATCATCTTTAGTCGCATGATACATTTGACCTTCCTTGTCAGGTAATTGCCCGGTGCCTCTTGCACTTGCTTCATTGACCAAATGAGGTGGAATAATTTCTTCATAACCCGCCGTATCTGCCTCATCCAAAAAGAAATTGATCAAAGCTCGTTGCAATTTCGCCCCTTTCCCTCGATAAAGCGGAAAACCAGCACCGGTGATTTTTACTCCCAATTCCATGTCAAACAAATTGTATTTCTTCGCCAATTCCCAATGTGGCAATGCTGCCTCTTCCATTTCAGGAAGGTCAGCTTCCCAAGCTTTATACACTTCATTATCTGTTTCTAATTTTCCAGCAGGAACAGAAGGGTGAGGAATATTTGGGATATTCAATAGCTCAGTTTCCAATTGGTCTTGAGCTTCATTTAATTTTTGACTCAAATCTTTTTGAAGCGTTTTGAGTTCGGCAACTTGATTTTTCAAAACACCCGCTTCTTCTCTTTTCCCTTGCTTGAATAAATTTCCAATTTCTTTAGAGATTCGATTCGACTCAGCCAAGGAATTATCCAATTCGGTTTGGGTACTTCTGCGGATTTCATCAATCGCAATTACCTTATCAACAATCGCCAAATCCTCATCGGCAAAGTTTCTAGTTTTAAGGCCATCAATCACTCGGTCTTTGTGTTCTCTAATAAAATTGATTTGTAACATTTACTATTTATATATTTAATTGATAAAAAAAGAAGAATTAAGTTAAAAGAGGATACGAAAATTGAAAAAGAAAAGTTCTAAATAAGAAATGATTTATATCATTAAAAAAAAAAACGCATCAATTTTCATAAAACCACCGTACATTATGAAAAAAAAATTAATATTTTTACAAAGATAGTATTTGAATCTAAAAATAAAATGTATTTTTGCGCTGTCAGAATTAATGTACATCGTAAAAGTTTATTATCTAATTAGCAAACAACAATTTCTCGAAATACCCTGTTAATAAACCAACTACTCTTCTATCTTAAATTACCTCTTCAAAAGTTGAAAAAATCATTTAGATAGTGAAAGTGTTTTTAGGTCTTTGCACCAAATTATTCCCGCTATACAAGTCTGTATTTTTACCATCATAAAATTTGATCTTGTCTGAGCTATTTTACCACTACAATCAGTTTTAACCATTTTTTATAATATTTATAATAAAATATTAGGTTTCAAAAAATCTACTTATGAAGTACGACATATTGCAATTAAATGACATGCTAGTTCCCGAGCTGAAAGATCTTGCAAAAGAAAAAGGAATTAAGAACCTCAATAAGCTGAATAAACAAGAATTGATCTATAAAATTCTTGACGAGCAAGCAGTTAGCGAAAAAGATGATTCTCCCTCCTCTAAGAATTCCTCACAAAATGAAGAAGAAAAGACTAAAAAACGTCCTCGCAAAAAAGTGGCTGTAGGAGATAAGAGTACAATGTTTCAAAAAACTGAACCTAAGCAAGAAATTCAAGAGATTGAAGAGGAAGAAATTGAAGTCGAAGAGATTGAAGAGGAAGAGGTTGAAGTTCAAGAGGAGATAGCTGAAACGGTAGATGTTAGTGAACAAGGTGACTCTAGAAATGATCAACGAGATGATTCTAGAAACGACCGACGAGATGATTCTAGAAATGACCGACGAGATGATTCTAGAAACGACCGACGAGATGATTCTAGAAACGACCGACGAGATGATTCTAGAAACGACCGACGAGATGATTCTAGAAATGACCGACGAGATGATTCTAGAAATGATGATAATCGAGGAAACGACCGAGCTAAAAGCCCTGTATTCAATATCGAATTAGATGGGATTATTGAAGGAGAAGGCATCCTTGAAATGATGCCTGATGGATACGGATTTCTTCGATCAGCTGATTATAATTATTTGACTTCGCCAGATGATATATATGTTTCTCCTTCTCAAATCAAATTATTTGGTTTACGTACAGGAGATACTGTTTGTGGAGCGATTCGACCTCCAAAAGAAGGTGAAAAATACTTCGCATTACTTCGAGTTTCTCGAATTAATGGATTAGATCCAATGGATATTCGAAATCGAGTTCCATTTGATTACTTAACTCCACTTTTCCCAAAAGAAAAATTCACTTTAATTAACCCAACCGCTGGTGGTAAAGATTACGGTAATCGAATGATTGACCTATTTACTCCAATTGGAAAAGGACAACGTGGATTAATCGTGGCACAACCTAAAACGGGTAAGACATTTTTATTAAAGGATGTTGCCAATGCTATTGCCTCTAATCATCCTGAGTGTTATATCATCGTTCTTTTGATTGATGAACGACCTGAGGAGGTGACAGATATGAAGCGGAATGTAAAAGCGGAAGTAGTTGCTTCTACCTTTGATGAACCTGCTGATAATCACGTTCGGGTAGCTAATATTGTTTTGGAAAAAGCAAAACGATTAGTAGAGTCTGGTCATGATGTAGTTGTTTTATTGGATTCAATTACTCGTTTGGCTCGGGCATACAATACAGTTGCTCCAGCAAGTGGAAAAGTACTTTCAGGTGGTGTGGAAGCAAATGCACTTCACAAACCTAAAAAATTCTTCGGAGCTGCTCGTAATATCGAACACGGTGGATCTATGACAATCATTGCAACTGCTTTAGTGGATACTGGATCTAAAATGGATTTAGTCATCTTCGAAGAGTTTAAAGGTACTGGTAACATGGAATTACAATTGGATAGAGGTTTGGCGAACAAACGAATGTATCCTGCTATTGATTTGACTAAATCAAGTACGCGTCGAGAAGACTTATTGATGGATAGAGACTCATTACAACGAATGTTTGTTTTGAGAAAACACTTATCTGACATGAAGCCAGAAGAAGCAATGGATTTCTTAAGAAAAAATATGATGCATACTCATAGTAACGATGAGTTCTTAGCATCAATGAACGGATAAGATGAATTTGATATTTTGGGTATTAAAATTATACAATTCCCAAAATCTCAATACCTTTTTTAATAAAATAATTGTCAATTACAAAAAATAAATTTACCTTTGCCGCCGCCTAACTTTAGAGCGATGATTTTATAGGTAAAAAAATAAATTAATTATGCCAAAAAGAACATTTCAGCCATCGAGAAGAAAACGTGCAAACAAACATGGATTCAGATCAAGAATGGCCAGCAAAAACGGAAGAAAAGTATTGGCACGTCGTCGAGCAAAAGGTCGATTAAAATTGACTACTTCTGACGAAAATTCTGCTAAATAACTATAATGGATAGTCAATATTGAAAAATGAATGATTACTGTTTAAAGTAATTATTCATTTTTCACTATTCATTGTTTCATTATAATATGTTTACTTTCCAAAAAGGAGAAAGGCTTAAGAGCCGAAAAACCATCGGTAAACTCTTCACCGAAGGCAAATCTTTTGTATCATATCCGGTTAGATTTGTTTGGGTAAAAATGGAAGTACCGCTAAGTGAGTTTCCATTGCAAATGGCATTAACTGTCCCTAAACGTTCATTCCCCAAAGCCGTAGATCGTAATCGCCTCCGACGTAGAATTAGAGAAGCTTACCGACTGAATAAACATTCCATTTATCAAAAATTAGATCTCCCTGAAGAACAATATGGAGTCATGCTTATTTATATAGCAAGAGAAACTTTGGATTTTCATCAAATTGAAGAAGGTGTAAAAAAAGGGCTTCGCAAATTACCTCATCGTTTATAATGGTGAATGGTGAACTGTTAATACCAGCAAGTGTTAACCATTTACAATTAATCATTAATTTTCCAACCACTTTTTTCTTAATTTCGTTTTTCTATAAAAACAAAATAAGATTTATGAAAACATCCTATCTATTCCTCTTTTTTTTCCTTTTTTCAGTTTTGCCTGCTTATACCCAAAAAATATTGCAGATGGAACAAAGAGGAAAAGTCAAAACAAAAAAACATTACCTCGGCGAAGAATTAACCTTCCAATTAGAGGGAGGTTCTACTTGGTACACAGATGTCATGATTAATATAAAAGTGGAAGAAGAAATTATCGTTTTCTCAGAACGATTTGTAAAAGTTGGAGATATCAAAACCATCAAGTCTTATAAAAATGCTCGTTTTGCGAATCGAACTGAAAAGAGTTTGTACTCTTTTGGTGCAGCTTGGTTGCTCTTTTCATTGGGTGGAACACTTGCTGGTGAGCCATTAAATGATTTGACTTGGAAAGTTCCTGCCGCATCAGCTGGACTTGGATTCCTAATCAAAAAACTTTTTTATACTCGAAAATATAGAATTGGAAAGAGGAGAAGGTTGCGAGCTTTAGATCTAAGTTTTAACAAAGATATGCAGCTCGGGTACTAACGGTTAACTGTGAATGGTTAGCCCCACTTGCTTGGAAATTGTTAATCAATAACCAATCACAGTTAACCATTAATTAGGGTTATTTTTTAAACTTATCTAAATTTCTACTCACCTAATTCCATTCAAAAATTTAGCTTTGCATAGTTTTTTACAAAAAAAATTATGTCATGAAAAAAATCGAACACATCGGAATCGCAGTTAAAAACCTTGAAAGTGGAAACGATATTTATAAAAAACTACTCGGCAAGGCTCACTACAAGACTGAAGAAGTTAAATCTGAAAATGTCAAAACTTCCTTTTTCCAAGTAGGACCAAATAAAATCGAATTACTCGAAGCTACTTCGCTCGACAGTCCAATTGCAAAGTTTATTGAAAAACGAGGAGAAGGAATTCACCATATCGCTTTCGCAGTCAAAGATATTCGAAAAGAAATGCAACGACTTGAAAAGGAAGGTTTTATCCTTCTTAATAAAGAACCAAAAAAAGGCGCTGACAATAAATTAGTTTGCTTCGTTCATCCTAAAACTGCCAATGGCGTCCTCATCGAACTCTGTCAAGAAGATACAGAATAATGTGTGTTTTTTTAGTGATGAACTATGAGTGATAAGTGAAGAGTCTCATCATAAAACTCATCACTTATCACTCACTAGTTTATCACTTAAAACTCATCACATGGAATTAGAATTCTACCATTACCTCATCATCATTATTGGCTCCGCCACAGCTGGATTTATCAATACTTTAGCTGGAAATGGCTCGGCCATTACGTTAACCATTCTGACTGAAGTATTACAGCTTCCTGGAAATATGGCGAACGCCACTAACCGAGTCGGCATCGTTTTTCAATCTAGTGCGAGCACTTATGCTTTTTATAAAAATGGAAAGTTGGATGTAAAAGGGAATTGGCAGCCAATTATTTTTATTTCAATTGGAGCAATTGCGGGAATCTTTTTAGCGATTGGGGTGAGCAATGAGCAATTCAAGCAAGTGTTCCGATTTATGATGGTCTTCATGCTTTTTGCCATTTTGATAAAACCAAAACGCTGGTTGCAAAAAACTGATCCCGATAAAAAAATGAATCCATGGATTGCCATCCCACTTTTTTTAGCACTAGGATTTTATGGTGGATTTATTCAAATGGGAATGGGAGTGATGTTTTTAATTGTCATGGTTTTAGTTGCCAAAAATAACATCATCGATGCGAATATTTTGAAATCATTTATTGTCGCACTTTATACGATTGTCGCCATTGCCATTTTCCATTGGCAAGGATTAATTGATTGGAAAATTGGTGGACTGATGGCGATTGGTCAAACGGCAGGTGGTTGGTGGACCGCACAATTCGCTTCCAAATATCCTGCTGCCGATGTCTGGGCATATCGTGTTTTGATTGTCGTGGTGATTGGAGCTATTTTAAATATGTTTGGACTCTTTACATGGATTGGTCAACTATTTTGATGGTCGCAGTCGCTACTCTATTTTTCATTTTATTTTCGGAACTTTAAGTATATAAAAAAATGCACCGAATTATTTTATTATTACTTTTTACCGTAAACCTTCAAGCTCAATTTTCGATTGAACCAAGTCCGACCGAAGCTTCCGCCAATGCTTCAGTTGCATTTTTCAATGCTGATAGCGAAATTTATAACAATACAGATTCAACGCTAAATTTTGTTTGGAAACGAATTACAAATGAATTACCCAATGGTTGGACATCAGGAATTTGCACTAATTTAGGTTGCCTGCCCCCAGAAGTTGATGAAGGTACTTTATTTTTAGAAAGTGGTTATTCGGTTACTTTTAGTTGTTCTTTTTTCCCAAATGATTTTGCTGGAAATGCGAAAGTGGAAGTCAATATTTGGATAGAAGAGGACTCTTCTCAAATGATTCAACAAACTTATCTTGGTTATGCTGATCCAACGAATAGTGTTGAGACAGATCTAAAAAATCTAATGTCTATTTTCCCTAATCCAATTCAAAAAATATTTTCTATCACCCAAAACCATGATATTCACAAAGTAGAAATCTATAATTTTTTAGGTCAAAAAGTAAAAACTTACGCTCCTCAAGCAACTTATGATTTTCATTTGTTCCCTGCTGATCTTTATTTTGTAAAGGTTTTTAATAAACAAAATGAGATTATCACGGTTTTAAAACTGATAAAAGGATAACTTCTTATAAGTTAAAGTTTTAGAAAAAAGCAGGAATGAAGTGGTTTGGATTAATTTTTGAGCATTAAATAATGAATCTTTCCACAAAATTATTATCCAAATACTGTTAATTTTTATTTAAGAGAATAGCGCTTACTTGAACTTTCAAAAAGTTTCGCCTATTTTACATCATCACTCACAAAACCAGCGGTATGAAGAAAATTATACTTTTTACTTTTTTATT
>Ga0115005_10000335_pt1 | contig 36140 bp, 25 predicted proteins | sample ArcOceMetagenome_FD_87163 | JGI IMG/M metagenome (GOLD analysis project Ga0115005, IMG submission 87163) | Marine eukaryotic phytoplankton communities from Arctic Ocean - Arctic Ocean - Greenland ARC118M Metagenome | ecosystem: Environmental > Aquatic > Marine > Oceanic | place: Arctic Ocean... | reverse complement strand
TTTGATTATATTATTCCTTGTGGAATTACAGATAAAGCGGTGACTTCCATGCATTTAGAACTTGGTTACGAAGTTGATTATGAAGAAGTGAAGGGAAAAGTGAAAAAGCATTTTCAAGCATTGTTTGGATTTGAATATGCAAAATAAGCACTGGTAATTTGATGGTTCGAAAGCCCTTGATTGTATTAAACTATGAATTATAAACTATAAATTATTGACGCTCTAATGCACAAAACCCCTTGTAGGTAAATTTTGAGCAGTTATACTTTTTTCATTAGAATGATTTTTTTATAGTTCATAATTCATAATTTACTTTTTCTAAACCCAAATCATACCTTCTTTCTCTTCGCCAAATGATTCTATTTCACCATTTAAAAACCGAAAACCAGCATAAAAAGCTAACAAAGCATCAACTTGATGCCAAGACTTAATCTGTGGACTATCAAAAGAAAAGGGTAGGGCTGATTGTAGGAAATTAATAACATCTGCTAAATATTGTAGTTGTTTTTTATAGTTTAAGTTTTTTAATTCAAAGCGTTGTGCGTGAATTGCAGGATACGTTTCAAAGACTTCTATATTCAATTTGATGAGTTCTTGTTTGAGTCTCATTGCTCGTGCGGTCAATCCTCCCAAGAACATTGGCGACATTCCTTTTAGTAATTTATCACCGACTCGATAAAAGTAATTATCGTATTCATCGGGCATCGTATAAACGCCCGGTAAGGAGAGCGGAGCATCCAAAAAAATGTGTTTGGGATGTAGTTTAATTATTGCGTCAAGCAAAAACTTATCTGCGTCTTTCTTCTTTTCAGACGTTAGAAATTGTACGATATTTTGTTCATTTGCGTAAGCGATAACAGTTGTTCCTGCCAATTTGCTGCCGTAATCTATACCAATAATTGATTGCATTTTTTTAATTTTCATAACTTCAAGATTCAGTTCAGAAGGAGTTATGTGCTAAGCTGAATCTTGAAGTTGCGTTTACCAAGGACCTTGGTCAACTTTACTTTCTAATGCGTTTTGTAATGAAAATGGTAATTCATCAAAAAATTCATAGCCACTTCGTATTTCGATACTGTCGATATTCGTCATGTAATCGTGCCAATCCATTCCTGGACTTATATTATTCGTATTCGGAATATCAACAGCTATAATTCGAGTATCATCATAAATTCTTAATTTATCATTATTGCCTTCTGGCAAAATCAAAAGTATCTTCCAAATAGAAGCTGGAACAGCGATTTTTCCATCATCAATATAATCAGCAGTTCCATTATTTCCTTCTCCGCCGATACCATAATTTCCCATGATGACATAAACTTCCTTTCCTTTTAAAACTAAATCTCGTGCAAAGCTTTCCATTCCACTCCAAATGCCACGATTATTATTCGGTGCTTGAGGCATTATGTTTATCATATAAAAAGTCGCAGAATTTCCAATTTCGGAACAAGTTCTATCCGCTGATGGGCAATTATGTCCTCTATCAAAACCGGAATTCGTATAATCTGATTTGGTCACAGCGTTCCAATCTGCGGGCAATTCTGGATAACCTCTAAAGTCATCTTGTCTTTCCGCAAAACCTAACCAACTATTATCTAAATGCCAAGAAACCCAATTTGGAATGCCTTTATCTCTATTATATGATAAAGCAAATTCTGGTAATTGAATTAAATAATTATTTGGATTATTAATATCATTTGTCGCATCGCTTGGATTTCCTAAAAGAATATGTGTGCCTTCTTCGCCAGATGGACAAGTCGGAATTTTAGGCTCGTCATCGTTACAACCCATTAAAAAGAGGGTAAAAATTAGAAAGAAAGCGCAAGTGTTTTTCATGTATAATATTTTTGGTTTGTTTTTATGTATTATAGTGTTTCGGTTTTATAGTGGACTAAAATATATAAATACTATAAAGCCGGTGTATTGATTTTTTTTGCCAAAATACAGTCTTTTTGTTTAAATAATTACCTTTGCGAGGCCATAAATTTATATTGAATAATGTTTTAATATTATTTCAGGTATGTTGGATTTTTGTTGATTACAATTTTGTAAAAAAAAGGAATGGATAAGGTCATCAGACCTTTATATCTTTACGCCTAAAAATCTTTATACCTTAAAAAAAAGCTTGTAAAATGATAAATGTATCTTCTGAAATAGGAATGCTTAAAAAAGTTTTAGTACATCGTCCAGATGATGGAATTGATAGAATTTCGCCGAAAAGAGCGGAAGAGTTACTATTCGATGATATTGTCTATTTACCAAAAATGCGGGAAGAACACGATGTGTTTACCAATGTTTTAAAAATGTTTTTGGGTAAAGAGAATGTTTTTGAGATAGAGGATTTGCTGGAAGAAGCGTTGGAAGTCGATATGCAAAAGCGAGTAAAATTGATTAATACAATTTGTGATTATGAAGAACTACCACAGAGAGATAGAAATTTATTATTCAATTTGCCGCCACATGAATTAAAAGAAGTTTTTATTACCGGTTATTACGCTGAATTAGATGCCTTTCTTTTTGATCCAATTCCAAATTTCCTATTTACCAGAGATATTGCGGTAACGATTAATGATCATGTTTTAATCACGAAAGCAGCAAAAGAAGCCCGTCAACGAGAAAATTATCTGACCCGGTATATTTTTTGGACGCACCCGATGTTTGAGGAATTGCGACAAGCGGATAAAATTATAGATTTAAATGATTTTGATAGGTTTCCACCTTCTCGCAAAGGCGAACAAGTATCTGTCGAAGGTGGAGATGTGATGATTATCAATAAGGATTATCTACTAATCGGATGTAGTGAACGAACGACTGCTCACGGAATTAAACTTTTGAAAGATTATCTTTTTGAGAAAAATATTGTCAAAAACGTGGTTCAAGTCAACCTTTCAAAAGCTCGTTCTTGGATGCACATTGATACCGTTTTTACACATATTAAAGAGAATCATTTTGCAGCTTTTAAGCCATTAGTAATTGATGGTGTAGCGGCTTATGTGGAGGTATTCAGAAAGGGTTCTGACGAATTGACAAGGTATTCAACGGTTGCAAAATTCTTGCAAGCGGAAATTAATCCAGATATGGATTTTATCTTGAGTGGCGATGGAGAACATCCATATGATGAGCGAGAACAATGGACGGATAGCTGTAATTTAGTGATGTTGAAACCGGGTGTTGGTTTGGCTTATGATAGAAATTACAAAACAGCAGAAGCATTTGAAAAGAAAGGTTATAAAGTTGTTCCTGCTGAAGAACTTCTGGCGGACTTTAAAGCTGGGAAAGTCACGGCTGCGGATGTTGAAAATACAATTATCTCATTGCCTTCAAGCGAATTATCAAGGGCAAGAGGTGGTTCACACTGTATGACTTGTCCGATTTTGCGGGACTAAGTTTTAAGGTTTTGAGGGATTAAGTTTTAAGGAGAAATATCGTTCTGACGATCAAAACCTTAAAACCTAATCCCTTAAAAACCTAAATTTTGTGAAGGTCAAGTGCTTCGATAATCTTAATTAACTTATCGCCATACCGTTTATCCGTGGCATAACCTGCTTTTCGCAATCCGTGAGACCAACCTTTATAATCTGTTTTTTTGAGTTGGTAAAGACTTTTGTAGCGAGATTTTTGGAGTAACAAACTATGCCCTCGGAAACTTCCCCAAGCACTTTCGTAATTTCTAAAGAAATCTTTGTGTGTATCATCTGTATAATTGACACAATGACCTTTCGCACAGGTTCTGGAAAAACATTTGATACCAAAATGATTGTTATTATTTCTTGCTAAACGAGAACCTCCGGCATCACTTTCCAGCAAACCTTGAGCTAACGTAATCGAAGCAGGAACGCCGAATTTTTTCTCTTCCGCTTTCGCAATTCTTTTATGACGTCTAATATAATCGGTTACGATTTTTTGCTTTTCAGCAACGATTTTTGGGTCGATTTTATGTTTTTTGACAAATCCCGGATTAATTACCAAGCCAATATTTGAAAAATCATTCACTCGATTATCATCTCGATTTGTAGAGGCTTCGGAAATTAAATAATAAGTAAAATCAAAAATACTTATATCGTCTTTCGTCAATTTATCTTTTTTGATTTCTTTTTTAGACTCAGGAGTCGGAGTAGATTTTGATGTCTTTTTTTGAGTGGTAATCGTTTGATTTTGAGCAGATTGATGGCTATCATTTAAACCAATATTAAAATTTAAATTCTTCTGTAATAGTATAAACCCAATAATGACAACTAAACTAATCTTAAACCAATTTTTTGCCCAAAGTGCACTAAATTGATTTTTACCGACTTGAATTTTGTGTCGAATATTCTGCGGAATTTTATACTTTTTCAAATTGATACAATTGAACTAATAGAAAATGTAATTTAAAATAAACTGTTTTAAAAGTCAAATATTTATTGTTAAATTATTAGGCGTTCGGCGGCTAAACCCGTCTTCAACCTTCCCTTGAAAGGGGGAATAGTTGAGGACGATAGATCTTAATTAAATTTAGTTTTCGTCTGGTCTTCCTCCTTTTTAAGGGAGGCGTTGAAGGAGGGTTTATACGTCGGAGCGATTTTATTTTCTTGTGATAACAATGCAACAGTGAAATTCTAATTTCCGAATAATCTTCCAAACAATCCTGATTTTTTAGATTTCCTCTTAGAAAACTTAGATAAATTCTCTTGATTGACTTCAATAGAATCTTCTAATTTCGCAACCATCAAATTTCGCCATTCTTCATTTTCTTCATCTGTTTTGGCGATTTCTAATGCGTTCTCAAAATATTGAATGGCCGTTTCGTAATCCTCGTCGTATCTGCTATAAAGGTTGGCTAATTGAAAATAATGTTCTGCTTTTAGTTCAATGTCGCCATGTTCCAATACTATTGGTAATGCCTTTTCGTAGTATTCAATTGCCTTTCCGTTTTCTGCCATTCCGAGCAAAACGCCAGCCATCAAAACATAGGTTTCTCCTAATATTTCTGAACCTTCTTCTTGTAATTCTGAGGCATAATGATAATTTAATAATGCATCTTTATCATTATTCAGGGCATCATAAATTCTACCTAATTGCAAATGCAGAATCTCTTGCCTATCTAATTCTTCCTCCTCGTCAAATATTTCCAAAGCGGCTTCAAAACATTCCGCAGCTTCACTAATATTTTGAACTTTCAAATATATCAAACCCAGATTAATATAAGGTGCAGTTTGTTGAATTTCGTGTGCTTCATTTTTCTCAATCGCCGCTTCATAAAGTTCGATAGCTTCCGAAAATTCCTCTTTTACGGCTGCAATATTTCCCAAATCACACAATAGTTTTCCCTCTAATTCTATATCAATGTCATTCGCTGCCAATGCAATTCCCTTATCAAATTCGATTTTTGCCTCATCAAATTCTTCTTTAGCGAAAGCAGCCACACCGAATCTACGATGTAGTGCAGCTGTTTGAGTATCATTTAAATCCAACTCAGAACTATGCTCTCGAATATAATTCAAGCCATCCATCGCTGTATCATATTGACGTAAGTCAAAACAAACTGTAATTAATTCATCATAAGCTGCCTGAATTTTTTCAGCTTCTACTTCTTTTTCTATCAAGTGCTGAACCGATTCTTGCAAATCATTAATTTGTTCCGTTTGTTCGGCTGTTAAGTTTTCTGCCTCGAGTATAGTTGCTTCTGTTTTTGACATGATTTAGTTTAATGATTAGTACAATCGGATTTATTGAATTTGCAAAAGTAAAGGATATGGGAATTATAAGCTATAAATTATGAATTATTTTTCGTTTTAATATTATCACGCCACATACTAAAAATAAAAAAACCGAAAGCTAAAATAACTTTCGGTTTTCCAAACCTGAATGATTACGACAAAGCGCAAAATAATTATAGGCTATAATTTAATTAAAATCGCATAATATTTCTTGAAGAAACGATTTCAACTAATTCTTTTAGCATTGCATATTGAGCTGGCATTACACGTTTGAACGCATCTTTTACTGCAAAATAAGCGCCTTTGTTTACTTGTACAAATCGGTAACGTTTACTTATGTCTGGTAGTTTTTCCCAATCTGTCTCCAAAGCGTAAGCGATGAATTCTTTACCGGAAACCATACATTTTACCAAGTCTAATTGTATCAATTGTTCCACTTCAACCTTGATTCCTAAAACTCTCTCCATGTTATCACAGAAAGATTCTAAAGCATCGTGATGTTCTAAAGAGAAGCTTTCAGGCATTTGTAGCGAATCATCATCACCTGGCACTAAATAGACTTCTAATCCATCTGATTTTTGGCGATACAATAATAAACCTGCTTTTATTTTAGACGACATATCGTTGTGATTACGTGAGAATATTTACCAAAGGTACAACAACCTTTGATTTGGAATGTAAGATTAACAAAAAGTTGTCGAAACGGTTCATAAATACTAAAAAAAAATGACTTATGTTGTAAATATTGAAATTATGATGATTGATTATTTTCATTTTCTAAATGAAAATTTGTTTAGAAATCTAAAATTATTCAGACGTGATAGGAAGGTTGAATATGCCGAGTACGCCGAAAAAAATCGATTGTTTTTTTTGTAAAAAAAATAAATTAATCCGTAGTTCGTCCTCATTTTTATTCGCACTCTAATCAAGAAAAAGCGACACTCAAAAACGATAAAAATTACAATCATAAAAACAATCGGCGTACTCGGTGTATTCGGCGTTCCTATCACGAAAGAGCGACACCAAAACGATGACTCGAACCCGAAACCCGAATCACTCCTCCAGCTTCGCCTGATTCCAAAGCACATCCATTTCCTCCAAACTCATATCAATCAATGGTTTTTTTGCATTTTGTTCAATGAATTCAAATCGACGTTTAAACTTCCGATTCGTGCGTTCCAAAGCCGCTTCCGGATCGATATCAATAAATCGAGCATAATTCACCAACGAAAAAAGTACATCGCCAAATTCATCCTCAATCTTACTTTTATCTGTATTTGCCGTGACTACTTCTTCTAGTTCTGTCACTTCCTCTTTTACCTTTTCCCAAACCTGTGCCGACGTTTCCCACTCAAAGCCGACTTGCTTCGTTTTCTCTTGCATTCGCATTGCTTTTACCAATGCTGGCAATGAATTTGGAACACCTTGAAGAATCGATTTTTTACCTTCTTTAAGCTTCAATAGTTCCCAATTTCGCATTACATCTTCCTCCGAATCTACCTTTACATCGCCATAAATATGAGGATGACGGTTTATCAGTTTTTCACAAATACCATTCAACGCATCCGCAATATCGAACGCACCTTGTTCTTCTCCGATTTTTGCATAAAAAACCATGTGTAACATCAAATCGCCAACTTCCTCCTTAATTCCCTCCACATTTTCCGATAAGATTTCGTCTACCAACTCATACGTTTCCTCAATCGTTAATTTCCGAAGCGTCTGAAAAGTCTGCTTTTTATCCCACGGACACTGCTCCCGCAACTCATCCATGATAACCAATAATCGCCTAAATGCTTCTAATTTTTCGTCTAATGTATTATTTTTCAATGTTGATTTTCGTTTTAATTGTAAATAATGAGCGTAAGATTATTCCTAATTCCACACGCCTAATTCCTAATTATTTAAGTCTCAAACTATTCAAAACCACCGAAACTGAACTAAACGCCATCGCTGCTCCAGCAATCATCGGATTTAGCGTAAAACCGATAAACGGATATAAAACGCCTGCGGCAATCGGAATACCGATGATATTATAAATAAACGCCCAAAATAGATTTTGACGAATAATTTTATTGGTAGATTTTGATAGTTCAATCGCTTTCGAAATCCGGCTCAAATCTCCTTTTAATAACGTAATATCTGCACTTTCAATCGCCACATCCGTTCCTGTACCCATTGCAATTCCTACATTTGCTTGAGCCAAAGCAGGAGAATCATTGATGCCGTCACCAATCATTGCTACCTTTTTTCCTTGTGCTTGCAACGCTTTAATATAGTTGATTTTATCTTCGGGAAGTACTTCCGCTTTTACATTTTTCAAACCAAACTCTACGGCAACTTTATTCGCTGTTTGTTGATTATCGCCGGTGAGCAAATGTAATTCGTAGTTTTTTAATTGTTCAATTGCTGTTTTTGCTTCTAATTTTATCGTGTCCGAAATTTCGATAATTCGAACTAAATTTCCATTTTCTGCAACGTAAACAATGGTATCATCAGAGTTAGAATTTGGAATATTTTTAATAAAAGTAGTTTGCATTAAAGCTTGATTTCCAATCAAATATTCCTCGTTTCCCACTTTCGCACGAATTCCTTTTCCAACAATATTTTCAAAATAATCGACTTTTATTTTAGTATTAAAATTTGAAAAATGCGTGCAAATTGCATTTGCCAGAGGATGTTCAGAACGTTCCTCGATTGCAAAAATAATACTTTCAATAGTTGGATTTGCTTCCGCAATATGTTGAACCGTTTCGACTTTTGGTTTGCCCTCTGTCAATGTTCCTGTCTTATCAAAAACAATCGTATCAAGGTCTTTTGCAGCTTCTAAACTCGTCGCACCTTTTATTAAAATACCCATTTTTGCACCTTTTCCAACACCGACCATAATAGCCGTAGGCGTTGCCAAACCTAATGCACACGGACAAGCGATAATTAGAACCGTCACAAACGTAATCACACCATTTGTCAATTGAGGTTCAGGCCCAATTAAATACCAAACCATTGCACTCAAAGTCGCAATTGTCACTACGACAGGTACAAAAATCGCAGCGATTTTGTCCACCAAATTCTGAATCGGAGCCTTACTTCCTTGTGCGGTTTGCACCATTTTGATGATTTGAGCGAGTAACATATCTGAGCCAACTTTCTCGGCGGTCATCGTGAAAGTTCCTGTTTGATTTATCGTCGCACCAATCGCTTTATCACCAATTATTTTTAGAATCGGAATCGATTCACCAGTTATCATGGCTTCATCTATCGCAGAACTTCCCTCGATAATCGTTCCGTCCACAGGAATTTTTTCTCCTGGTTTTATCAATATTTTATCGCCCAAACGAACTTGATCAATCGGAATTTGTCGCACTTCGCCATCTTGAATTACATTTGCCGTTTTGACTTGCAAATTCAATAGGTTTTTAATTGCTTCCGAAGTTTGACTTTTCGCTCGTTCTTCCAAAAACCTTCCCAACAAAATCAGCGTAATCAAAACGCCTGCCGTTTCATAATAAACGTGCGGCTCAATTCCTTGACGAATTAAAACTTGCGGAAAAAAGGTATTAAACAAACTAAAAAGGAAAGCTGCTCCAGTTCCCATTGCGACCAAAGTATCCATATTTGCTGTTCCGACCTTGAATTGTTTCCAAGCATTGACATAAAATTCTTGTCCAATCCAACTAATAATCGGCAATGTTAAAACTAACATGATCCAATTCGCATAAGGAATATTCATTAAGAACATTCCGAAAATTAATAATGGAATTGATAAAATAATACCGGCAGTTAGTTTTAATTTTAAATCCTTAAATCTTGCTTTCGCCTTTGCTTCGGATTCTAAACGATTCTTTTCAGTATCTTTCAAAAGCGAAAACCCCAGACGACTTAACTTTGTTTTCATCGCATCATACGTCACGACGTCACTCTCAAAAGTTACTTCACAAGATTTATTTGCATAATTTACATTCACCGTTTCTACGCCTTTCATTCGGGAAAGTACTTTTTGTGAACTCGCAGCACAAGCGGCACAAGACATACCGTTGATTTTATATGTATTCGTTTCCATAAAATTTTTCCTTTCAGATTAGGGACTGTTTTTTACAGGATTAATGAAAAAACAGAACAGTGAAACAATGAAATCTAACTCAAATACTTTGCTACAATTGGCATTCTTCGTCCCATTCCAAAAGCCTTCGGTGATATTCTTAAAGTCGGAGCAGTTTGAAAACGTTTAAACTCGTTGATATTCACCATTCGTAACGTTCTTTTTACCAACGCTTCCTCGAAACCCATTGCAATAAGTTCTTTTGGTCCTTTTCGGTTTTCAATATATTGAAATAATATTTCATCCAAAATCTCATAATCTGGTAAACTATCTGAATCCTTTTGATTTGGTCGAAGTTCGGCAGAAGGTGGTTTTACGATTGTATTAATCGGAATTACTTCACCATCTTTATTCATATAACGAGCCAATTCAAAAACCTCCATTTTGTATAAATCACCAATTACCGATAACCCACCACACATATCGCCGTAAAGCGTCCCATAACCAACGGCTGCTTCACTTTTATTCGAAGTATTCAATACAATATGACCGAATTTATTCGACATTGCCATCAAAATCATTCCTCTTGAGCGAGCTTGTAAATTCTCTTCGGCAATATTAAAAGGTAAACCTTCAAACTGTGTTTCCAAAGAATTTTTGAATGATTCATAAATTGATTTAATAGGCACAATATCATATTCAACGCCTAAAGTTTCTGCTAAAATTCGAGCATCATCCACAGAATGGTCAGAAGAAAACTGTGAAGGCATCAATACAACCCGAACATTTTCGGCACCTAACGCACGAGCCGCAACGACAAGTGTTACCGCAGAATCAATTCCACCGGAAAGTCCCAAAATTGCTTTTTTGAAACCTAACTTTCCAAAATAATCTTTTACACCGGTTATCAATGCATCATGAATTAAACGCATTTTATCTTTTGGTTGTTCCCCAATTTTGCCTTCGCCAGAAAGTACTTTTGATAATTCATACGTTTTGATGGCTTCCTCGAAGTAAGGCAATTCTTCATAAACATCGCCATTCGCACACATTACAATCGAACCTCCATCAAAGATTAATTCCGTTTGAGCGCCAACATGATTGACATAAAATATTGGAATTCCATAACGCTGAACATTTGCTCGAACGATTCTCAAACGTTCCTCCGCTTGTTTATAACTAAAAGGAGAAGCGGAAAGGTTCAGGATTAAATCTGGTTGCTGCGGCATCATTTCATCCATCGGACAAATCGTATATAATGGATTTTCGTTACTAATATTCCAAATATCTTCACAAACCGTCAAAGCAATTTTTTGTCCTTTAAATTCCACGACCTTAAAATCTTTCGCAGGTTCAAAATAGCGATATTCATCAAAAATATCATAGGTCGGCAGTAAGGCTTTATTGGCAATATGATGAATTTCACCTTCTACCAAAAAATAGGCAGAATTAAATAAATCCTTACCTTCGATAACAGGATTTTTAGTCGGAGAACCAACCGCAATCGCGATTCCATGAGCAACTTTACAAAGTTCCGAAACTGCATTTTCACAGCGGATAATAAAATCCTCAAATTCTAAAAAATCACGAGGTGGATAACCACAAACTGCTAATTCGCCAAAAACAATGATATCTGATTTTTCAGCTTTTGCCGTTTCAATTGCTTTTAGCATTTTCGCTAAGTTGCCTTCAAAATCTCCAATTCGGAAATTTAATTGTGCGATGGTTATTTTCATATTAATTTGATTGTTAGATTGTAATGACGACTTTAGTCGCCAGTTGAAAAGTTTAATATTCACCAAACGACTAAAGCTCGTTGGTATAATTAACAATAACACAAAGATACTTTACTTAGTTTTAATTTCAAGCTAAGTATTGAAATTAATTTTTAGCTATTCTAATAAAAATCAATGGGATATTTACGATTACTCATTCTAATCATAAAATATGGTTCCTTGATAAGTCTTATCCAACTCAAGTAAATTACGATTTCTATAGTTTTTGAATGGAAAATTGAAACCTTGAAACTACTACGGATGAAAATAGAATTCTTGAGCTTTAAGTATTAGAACTTTTTGGGTTGTAATTTTACTGAATCTGAGGATTGTTAAAATAAAAACAATGGTCTTTAAACTAGAAAAAATGATTTAGATACCTTTCTAAATCTGGAAAATTATATTTAAGTGGAATTATTTTGAGGGATATGAAATACTAAAATAGACAGTTTAAAACTTTGAAAACGAGCAATTTATGATTTGATGGTGAAGTTGATTTAGATTTGTTATTTTTCGAAATCTTGGAAGGTTATATTTTACGTTTTAAGGTACTAAATTTAAAAAATATATAGATAAGATAATTATGATTAGGAAAGGAGAATCTACTTGATATAATCAGATTTTTAAATACTGGTATAAGTTATAAGTGGATAAAATCCCCAATAATTTCACAGATTTTAATCTGTTTTTTGATAGAAAGTCAGCTGGCTAACTTTTTCAAAATCAGCGGAACCTGCGAAATTAGGGGGAGAAAATTCTACATAAAAAAAATCTTACTTCTTCTTATTTTTCTTCTTCAAATTCTGAATCTTATCGCCACGTCGTTGTGGTTTCTTATACTTTTCTGCCAATTCACGACGATATTTTCCTGGATTATTTACCTTTTTATTTTTATCTTTTTTCTCATGGAAAGCTCCGCCACCGGTAAGATCCTTAGCATTTCTGTTCGGATTTTTTTGGTTGCTTTTTTCTCGTTCTTCGGCTAATAAATCATCCGAAACGGCTACTTCTTCCGGAAAATCCATCGTTGGAATTTCATAAGCCATCAAAAGCTCAATTTCCTCTTTTGCTTCTTTTTCCTTTTCTGTATAGAACAAGATAGAATTTCCTTCATTTTCCGCACGACCAGTTCTACCGATTCTGTGCATATAATTTTCAGGAAAATCTGGTGTGTCTATATTGATTACATGCGTAATTTTGTCTAAATCCAAACCCCTTGCCATTACATCGGTAGCAATTAAAATTCGACTTTTTCCCGTATTAAATTTTTCAATAGAACGAATTCGATAATTCTGTGATTTATTAGAATGAATAACCACCATTTCTTTTTCAAATCGAGATTCTAAATAATCATATATTCTATCTGCATGCTTCTTTGTAGAAACGAAAACCAATGTTTTACTAAACTTATCTTTATCTTTTATTAGATGAGCCAATAAGTTCGCTTTCGTGTAAAAATTCGGAACGGGATAACACGATTGTGCAATATTATCCAAAGGTGTTCCACTTACCGCAATCGAAATTTTGAAAGGATCAATGAAAAAAGCGGAAATCAACTCATCCACATCATCCGTCATCGTTGCTGAAAACATAATATTTTGGCGACGTTCTGGCAATAGTTCAAAGATATTATTCAATTGAAAAAGGAAACCCAAATCCAACATTACATCGACCTCATCCACGACTAATTTCGTCGTCGTTTTTAGTTTTAATGCGCCACCCAAAACTAAATCATATAAACGACCAGGCGTTGCAACCACAATGTCTGCACCTTTTTTTACTTGAATAGCTTGTGTATTAATATTCGTTCCACCATAGACACCAACTACTCGAACTGTCATATATTTCGCATAGTTTTCGATGTTTTCGACCGTTTGCAAAACCAATTCACGAGTTGGTACAAGTACCAAAACCCTTGGGCTTAGCTGCTTTGAAAACTTCAAATCCTGCAAAATCGGTAACATGAAAGCAAAAGTTTTTCCAGTTCCCGTTTGTGAAATTCCTACCACATTCTTACCAGAGCGAATGACAGAAAATGCCTCTTTCTGAATAGGAGTCGGTTTCTCAAATCCCAAATCCTCAATCGCATACCGCAAATATTTCGTCAAATTAAAATCCTGAAAATCCATTTTTATTTAATTGTTTTTCCCATAGAGTACAAAAAAACTATAGGACCCTGTAAATTACTTTATGAAACTTTGTGGGAAAATCTTAATTTTCCTCTTCAAAGTAAATTTTATAAAACTTCCGTCCGTCTTCTTCTTTTCCTTTTTCAATCAAGCTTTTATCACCATGAATATAAACGTGAAAGTTCTTATCCAATTTCAAAACACTCTTGAATGCACGAGTCTGTTTTTTTACGGCCTGCTCTGAAATTTCAAAAGAAGAAACATCTTCTAACTCGTTTGTCGTCCTAATTTCGGTATTATATTCTTGAAATGCTTTGCGAATATCATCATTTTCGAAAACTGTTTCTTCAAAATCACCTTGAACAAAATCCGTATTAGATTTAAAATAATCCATCGTTTTATTCAACATATTAATCGTTTCAGTTCTATCCAACTCGTGTTCTTTTTCGACTTTTTTTGTCAAAAATTCCTTCGCAATATTCATCACATCCTGTGTATAATGATATTCATCACTTGATGGTTTCAGGCGCAAAAATTCATTTTGCCAATAATCGCCTTTTTTCGATTTATCAACCGTCAACACGTAATAACCTTCTTCCTCATCGACATTAAAAATCATACATGCTTTATCAATTCCCTTCAACGGAAAACCAGTTCCATGACCGATTTGATATTGCTTTCCGGATTCACTCATCAATAAAAATGGCTCAACCGTTTCAGATTTAAAAATCCCAATTGCATTCACCATTTCATCATCAAAAACTACATCATTGAAGAATACGACGTTTAACTCGCCTTCCTTGATTTTCTCATTATTAGAATGTTCATATAATAACCTCGCAATATCTTTCGAAGCGTCCACCAACTTTGCCGGATCTTCAAATATTTGTTTCACTGAAGTAAACACATCTGATTTTCCATCGTCAGCCGTCGGCTTGAAATTGTAAAAATCAAGTGGTTTAAAAGGTGTTACAAAATATTTCAATAAGAAAATCATACTATCTTCATGGATTTCTGTATAGCCATTCGAAAGCAACAAATCCTCCTCTCGCATTGGATTTCCAACAAAATGCGTAATCAATCTATCTATCTGAATCGAATCAAAATCTAATGTAATCATTATATAGTTGTTATAATTTTTTTATTAATTCCAAAACTGCTGCAAAAGTAAACAAATTACACGGTTCATTTGAGATATATTTGAATGTTTGAACGCATTAAACCGTGTCGGTTTTAAAAATCGACACGATTTCTACTTAACTTCCCATTCATAAATTGCCCAATCTCCTTCCGATTTCAATAGTTTCATGTTATACTTCTCAGGAACAAACTTTCCAAAATCACGGTATTCCGTCGCTTGTTCGTTTTCATATTTCATACTCCAAGCCGTTGGATTATTGCTATAAAAAACCAAAATCGGTCTATCATCAATTGCATCTAATAAATAGTCATTAATACCTTTTTTAGTAAAAATAGACAATAGACTTTCGTGTTGAATGACCGCAGAACGAGATAAGTTCGTTGCCATTAAAGGCAAATTACTTTTGATAGAAAATAACCAAGTTTCGGTTCGCCAATTATCTTCTGGCATCAGCATCATTTCATCATTTTCTGAACCAATCATATAAATTGGAATTGGTAAAATTGCTTGATATTTTTTGGTGTCAATATCTTTTAATAATCCATCTAAATCTTTATTTAAAATATCATTTTTTAATGGATTATCAATTATATTTCTACGTACGGTTCGTTGAACATCGTACATATCGCTAATTGAAAAAAGGAGCAAAATTCCAATAAAAATTGGCAGCCAAATCCCTTTTTTTTGAGTATAAAAATTATCTAATAAATAAATTAGTATAAATTGAAAACTCCAAAAGAAAACCCAATTAAAGCGAGCTAAAACTCTAAATTGTGTGACTTCTGCGACGAATAACTTTGCATATAAAAATGGATGTAGCGGGTTGTCCAAATTGATTGTGCCATTAAACATTTTTACATATTCGCCCAAAGCAATATTGAGACACATCAAACCTGCGAATAAAATTAAAAGTACTTTTCGTCCTTGTTCATTACTAAAATAGGATTTGAAATTTGGTAAAATTTGCTTCGGATTTTTTATCATTTTCACTAAAAGGAAAACGATAAAAAACGTAAATGCATACAAACCAAATGCACCCAAATAAGCGTAACCTTCCCAATCCAAGGCTAATCTTGTGCGAAATAAAAATGGAATAGTCGAGTAATAATGGTCAGAATATAACGCATCAATTTTTAAGTTCCATTCCCACCAACCGAATTTCATTTCCGTTGCTTTTCGCAAATGATAATATTTGTCTATTCCTCGAATTGTCAAGAAAACAGATAAAAAACTAATGATTGGTAAAAGGAAGGTGAAGCCGAGCCAAATGAATAATCGCTTTCTATTCTTGCGTTCCCAAATTGCAATCACCAAACCGAACATTCCAATGATTACCAAAACCATTGGTAAATAATACAAATGAATGAAACTGATAATATAAACCGAAACGACAAGAAAAGCGGAGAAAATACCAACTTTCTTGAATTCGTTTTTACTTTCGTAAATGCGTATTAATAAATAAAAAACCAACAAGAAAACCCACGAAAACGAGAGGTTAAAATGTCCCATGATTAAGCGATAAACTTGTGGCGAAACCCACGGAAGTGTAATGGCTAAAACGGACCAAATCGCAATACTTTTAGTTAGTTTATTAATAATTAACCAAGTAAAAAGCGTAGAAAGTAAAATTCCAAATAACAGAAACCAATTGTATAATCGAAAAGCGTAAGGTGATAAATCAAAAATATTATCAGAAAACCATTTTAGAGGAACCGCAAAAGAAGGGGAATTATCAGTAAAAAAGATGTATTCTGAAAAAGGGTAATTCATATTCTGGAACGATGCGAATATTCCCTTTTCTTGTAAAAAATAAGCGTAAATCGTATAGTAATTTTTTAAACCATCGCCATCCAAACAGAAAATGATATTTTCACCTTCCGTAAAAAAAGGTAGAAAATTCCAAAGGATTAGAATGGATTGAATAATTAGAACAATAAAAAGTGATTTGTATTTGATTTGTTTCATTTGGTTATAAAAAGACCGTCATTCCAACCCCGAATTCTCGGGATCGGAATGACGGTTTTTATTTAGTTTTTAAATTTGTGCGATATTTGAACACGTCATTTAAACCACATCATAAGCTACTTTATATTTCGGATCTTCGATGATATTTACATCAATAATCGTTTCTGCATTCGCCAATAATTTACGGCAATCTTGGCTCAAGTGCTTTAAATGAATCACCTTTCCAGCTTGTAAATAACGTTCTGTCAATTTATTCAATGCTTCAATTCCTGACATATCCGCTACCCGACTTTCTGCGAAATCAATAATGACTTCTTCTGGGTCATTCTCAATCTCAAATTTGTCATTAAAGACAGCAATAGAACCGAAGAACAAAGGACCGAAAATTTCATAATGTTTGACTCCTTTTTCATCCACATATTTTCTTGCACGAATACGAGTCGCATTTTCCCAAGCAAAAACCAATGCAGAAATAATTACACCGACTAAAACGGCTAAAGCTAAATTATGTAAGAAAACTGTAATTGCAGCCACCAAAACCATCACCAAAACATCTACTTTTGGCATCTTACCAAAAGTCTTCAAACTCGCCCATTCAAACGTTCCTACGGCAACCATAACCATCACACCCGTTAATGCGGCCATCGGTAATTGCTCGATGTAAGACGAACCGAACATGATAAAAACCAATAACATTATTGACGCAAAAATTCCAGACAATCTCGCTCTCGCACCAGATGAAATATTAATCAAACTCTGACCAATCATCGCACAACCACCCATTCCTGAGAAAAATCCTGTTAAAATGTTTGCAGTTCCCTGTGCAACACATTCTTTATTTCCACGTCCACGAGTTCCTGTAATTTCATCAATCAAATTCAAAGTCAATAAACTTTCAATCAGACCAACACCAGCAATAATCAAAGCATAAGGAAATACAACAGTTAACGTCTCTAAATTAAAAGGAACCATTGGAATATGAAAAGGAGGAAAACCACCACTTATCGGAGCAATATCGCCAACCGTTTGTGTATCAATTCCAAAACCCAAAGTAATCGCTGTAACGACCAAAATTGCGGCTAAAGAAGAAGGAAACTGTTTGGTTATTTTTGGTAAGCCCCAAATAATCAACATTGTCAAACCAACTAAACCCAACATCATTCCCATCGAAGTACCTTGTAACCAATGTCCATCTTCGCTTTTGAATTGGACCAATTGAGCCATAAAAATGACAATTGCCAAACCATTTACAAAACCAAACATTACGGAATGTGGTACTAAACGAATGAATTTTCCCAATCGTAATAAACCTGCGGCAACTTGCAAAATCCCTGCTAATACAACAGCTGCGAATACATAATCAATATTATGTGTCTTCACTAATGCAATAATTACAACAGCAATAGCACCAGTTGCACCAGAGATCATACCTGGTCGTCCACCCAAAATTGAGGTTACTAAACCCATCATAAAGGCAGCGTACAAACCTGCCAAAGGTGGCAAACCTGCTATTATTGAAAAGGCAACTGCTTCTGGTACTAATGCTAACGCAACAGTTAAACCTGATAAAATTTCGGTTTTGTAATTGACTTGCTGTTTTAAGTCAAAAAAATTCAAATACTTTTCCATGTGTTTTGTTTATAACTTTTAGTAACTAGCTTTTAGTCCGCTACTTAAAGAGGTAATTTGCTTGCAAAAGTTGGCAAAGGTAAGGATCGCCATGTAATAACAAAGGATTGAGCTGCAAATAGGAAACCATTAATAATGTGCTGTTTTAAAGCATATTATGAAAAACATCATTTATGCGTAACGAAAGTGTATTAATAATACCGATTACATTATTTATTAAGGGATTCAGCGGAATGACTGTAGTTTTATTCGGAAAACTTAAGATGTGTGTTTTTTGTCAAAAAAGGGGGAAATAAAGACCTTTCAGTTAGGCAATTGATTATATTGATTTTCAATAAAAAAAGTTCAATCATAAAACTACTATCTTATAAGACCTAAAATTATTCGTATTGACGTAAAATTAAGAAGTATGATAAACTGGAGGTGACCAATTTTTTTCTAATAGATTTCAAGAGAAATCTATTAGAAAAAAATCGAAGTCTATATTTAATTTTACAATAATTGCTTATCAGTGCCTTTAAAGTGGAAATTTAGAAGCTTTGATGAAAATAAAAATTACTCAATATGAATGGTCAATAACTTCCGATTTAAGGTACCAAAATACAATATTTTCATATCGTATTAACTATTATAACTTTATGTCGCACCACAAATTATGTAACTAATTTTCAAATAAAAGTTTTTTATAAAAAATTGACAATCCGTAAATCTTCAGTTGGTGTAGTTTTTAACTAATTGATTCATAGTTATTTATGAATAAAGATACGATTTTTTTAATTAAATGACGAAGTACGATTTTTTTGCTTGCAATTAGACTTTCTTTAACATTTGAAAGATTTAATTATCTTCGAGAAAAAATACACAGTTATGGCAACACAAGGAAGTACTTTAAATACAGCATTTTGGTTACATTTATTATTACTCGTAGCAGGTTGGACGGGACCTTTTCTATTTCCGTGGTATATTATGGTAATCGGTTACGCTTTGATTTTTTTTCAATTTTTAATATTTGGAAAATGCTTGGTCAATGAAATGCACGAACTCGAAAATGAAAACTATTATACTTTTTATACATTCCTATTTGAATGTCTTGGAATGAGTTTTAGTAAAAAGACTCAAAAGATAATGTTCTACTTCATTCGCTGGCCTTTGTATCCACTTTTATCTGCGTTTACTTTGTTCTGGCAGTTATATTTAGGATTTAAGCCATTGTTATTTTAGGATAATTAGGTATTTCGAATGTTTTGGGACTAGAGATTATAAAAAACGCCATTTTAATGTATAAATATACATTTGAAATGGCGTTTTAAGTTTTAGGATTAATTCCTCACTTTTAATTTCTAATTAAAATTTAAGTTTTCTGCTTTTTCTTACGAGCTGCTGGAAACAATATATTATTCAGAATTAAGCGATAAGCTGCTGAATTTGGATGTAAGTTCAAATCAGTTGGAGGATCTTGAACATAATGACGATAATCTTCTGGATCATGTCCGCCATAATACGTCCAAAAACCTTTGCCTTGTTCTCCATGAATATAACGAGTTTCACCTAATGCTTTGCTTTCTCCCAAAACTAAGACGTTAGATTTCAAGTTTGTTTTCATAAAACCAGTGGTCTGTCCCATAAAACCTTTTACCGTTTTTGTATGATTTTGCGTCAACATCGTTGGAATAGGATCCCATTTTGCAGAAAAATCAAACAATGTGAAGTAATCAAGTTTTTCATCAATTATAGGCGCTCTTGCTCTATCAATTGTTGAATATTCATATTCTAATGGATTTGATTTCAGTCGAAAATCTTTAAATGCAAAGGTATTTTCAAAATTTAATTTTAATTGTGCGTTCGGATCCTGTGGATCACCATCATACATACTTGCACAAATATCAATTCCTTCCGCAGCTAAAGCGATATCGTAAGTATCTGTTGCAGAGCACATTGCGAACATAAATCCGCCACCGACGACATATTCTCGAATCTTTTTAACAACGTCTAATTTTAATTGAGAAACTTTTTCATAACCCAAACTTGTTGCTAAAGTTTCCATTCGTTTTACGTTTTGCTTATACCAAGCTGCACTTCCATAAGAAGAATAAAACTTTCCATATTGACCCGTAAAATCTTCATGGTGTAAATGTAACCAATCATATTCTGTCAATTTATCCTCCAGAACTTCTCCATCATAAACCGTTTTGTAGGGAATTTGGGCATAAGTCAAAACTAAAGTTACCGCATCATCCCAAGGTTGAATTTGGTTTCCTTTATCATCAACTTTAGGTGTATAAACTGCAATTTTTGGAGCAACTTCCAATTTTACTACTTCTTGATTTACTTCAGGACTTGAAATTTCCATACGAATTTTTGCAAATTTTGCATCTGCAATAACTTCATAACTCACATCTCGAGCCTTACATAGGTCTTCGAACACAGGATTATATTTAAATGCAAAACTTCCACCTCGATAATTTAACATCCAATATGTTTCCACCTCTTTTTCTAAGACATAATAGGTCATACCATAGGCTTTTAGATGGTTTCGTTGTTTCTCATCCATTGGCAAAAGAATATAAGACGCATTTGCCTGATATCCGAAATAAGCCAAAAGACATAAACTTAGAATGAGTTTTTTCATATTTATTTATTTAATTTATTATTAATATTTTGGTGGCGTATTACAAATCTATAAGGTTTTCAAAACCTTATAGATTTCGAACGAAAATCAATTTATTTAATAGCTCACCAATAGTTTTAAATCGTTCAAACGAAAAATACGCCAAACTTAATCTTAAAATAAACACTTTTAGAGTAGAGTTTGAAGCGTTTAACATTTTTTTAATTAGGGCAGCGTAGTATTCGTACCTGTATTAGTTGATTAATATTTGTAGTTCAGACGTAATTATACGACTACTGACACCAAATAACTACTAAAACCGAGATACTAAATTCAAATAAATTTTTGTTAAAACGACAAACAAAAAAAATCACATTTCTAATATTCCTTAATTAATCCTATTTTCGCCTGAATGTTAAAATGGTTACAAACTGCTTAATCCCTATTATTTATTCAAATTAGTTTTATTTGAATTTATAAACAACAAGTTGTTAGTCATTCACATCAAATATTGAGTATCCGAAAACAAATATAAAATATCGATAATTAAGTTTATGACGAATATTACATTTGAATATCCAGTTTGGTTTGCTATTTTTTGTGTGTCAGCAGGTCTGCTTTACGCAGGAATTTTATATTATAAGGACAATCGTTTTCATGAAAAAGGAAAATGGTTGAATTGGGCATTGGCCACGGCTCGATTTTTATCCGTGACACTTATTGCTTTGTTGCTACTTTCTCCATTATTAAAATCGATAAAAACGGAAACTCGTAAACCTGTCGTGGTTTTGGCTCAAGATCAATCGGAATCGGTTGGAAATGAATTGAAAGGCGATACAACGACTTATCAAAAAAGTTTTGAAGCTTTAAGAAATCGTTTGGCGGAAAAATACGATGTTAAAGAATATGCTTTTGGTGATGAAGTTCGAGAAGGAGTTGATTTTAAATATGATGATAAAGTGAGTAATTTATCGTCGATTTTGAATGAAGTATATGATATTTATAGCAACCAGAATTTAGGTGCGATTGTGTTGGCGACGGATGGGATTTATAATGAAGGAAATAATCCGATTTATTCTGGCTCTAAGCTGAATGTACCGATTTATACTGTGGCGTTAGGAGACACAACGCCAAAGCGGGATGTCGTTTTGCGTCGTGTTTTTCATAACAAAATCGCTTATTTGGGGGACAAATTCGGAATTCAAGTCGATGTCACGGCTCAAAATAGTTTGGGAACAAATACGGTTTTGTCAGTTTCAAAAATTGAGAAAGGTGGAAGAGTAAGAAAATTACAAGATTTTCCAATTGGTATTAAAGATGAAAATTTCTTTTTTACACAAGAAATTATTTTGAGTGCGGAACAAAGTGGCGTTCAACAATATCGCTTACAAGTTGCAGCAATACAAGGAGAAGTAACGACTGTGAATAATGTTCAAGATATTTTTGTAGATGTTTTGGATGCTCGACAAAAGATTTTGCTTATCGCAAATGCCCCACATCCGGACCTTGCAGCGATTCGTCAGACGGTTTCAAAGAATAAAAATTACGAGGTAAAAATTGCATTTTTAGATAATTTTCGTGAAAACATTGCAGATTTCAATTTTGCGATTTTACATCAAATACCAAGTGTGAGTAAGGATGTAACTTCCTTGTTACGTCAATTAGATGCACGCAAAATGCCGAGATTACACATCGTTGGTAACCAAACAAATTTGGCAGTTTTGAATAAAAGTCAAAGTGTGTTAACGATTAATGGTAATTCTCGAAATACAAATGAAGTACAAACTTTTGTGGCTGATAATTTCAATCTATTTACGATTGATGATAGACTAAAGCAGGAATTGAAGAAGTTTCCGCCAGTGATTGCTCCTTTCGGAGATTTCAAAGCTTCAATAAAAGCTCAAGTCTTATTGTATCAAAAAATTGGAACGGTAGAAACGGAATATCCATTATTAGCATTTGGAGAAGAGAATGATATAAAAGTCGGTGTTTTTGCAGCAGAAGGAATTTGGAAATGGCGTTTGTTCGATTATTTACAAAATCAAAATCATGATATTTTTGATGAACTAATGAGTAAATCGATTCAATATTTGACCTTAAAAGAGGACAAACGAAAATTCCGTGTGTCGATTAATAAGAATGTTTTCAATGAAAATGAACGCATTTATTTCGATGCAGAATTATACAATCAAAGTTACGAACTGATTAATGAGGAAGATGTAAGTCTTAAAATCACGAATGAAGATAGTCGAGATTTTCCATTTACAATGAATAAAACGGAAAATGCTTATACTTTGGACGCTGGCTTATTTCCTGTCGGAAATTACACATTCACAGGAGGTGTCAATTCTAATGGTAAAAAGCTAACTTATAATGGAAAATTCTCTATTCGCCCAATTCAGTTAGAAGGTTTTGCCACGACAGCAAATCACGGTTTATTGAAATTAATGAGCCAAAAATACGATGGAGCAATGGTTTATCAAGATAATTTGATGGCGTTAGCAGATTCTATCGAAGCTAAAAATACTATTAAACCAGTTATTTATAGTGCAAATCAGACTCGCTCAATCATTAATTTAAAATGGATTTTCTTCTTAATTCTATTCTTATTATCAATAGAATGGTTCTTTAGAAGATTTTTTGGAGCTTATTAGATTGGTTAACTTGTCGTATCGTTATTTGAGAATTAGTCGCTAAGTAGTAAGTCATAGAGTCTATTGTTTAGAAATTATTTCTAAACAATAGACTTTTTTTTTGTAAATAATTGGCAATTAGACCTATCAGATTTTTAAAAATTGATAGGTTTTTGTGAAGATTAAGGAACATGTAGGATTAATTAAGGATTATAAGCAAAATGCCAATGACGCTTAATTGCAATAATCCGAATAAAAATAACAGCTATTATTGATAAACTCATTGCAATTTCTTCGGATAAAAAGACACTAAAAATCAAAAATAAAACGGCTCCAAATAAGCAAGCAAATGCATAAATCTCTTTGCTGAAAATCAAAGGTGCATGACTTGATAAAACATCTCGAATAACGCCACCAAAAACGGCTGAAACAACACCCATCATTACGGCTATCAAAGGCGACAAGCCAACGTCCAACGTCTTCTGAAGTCCTAAAATGGTGAATAAACTAATTCCAATGGTATCAAATAAAAAAATTCCTTTTTTCATTTTCAAGATTGAATCCTTCCAAATATAACAAATTGGTAGAGCAGCGATAACGATATAAATGTAAACTTCATTTTGCATCCAACTGACAGGTGTACTTCCTATCAATAAATCTCGAAGTGTTCCGCCGCCAACAGCTGTTACAAAACCTAATATAAAAACGCCAAATAAATCAAATTTTCGGTCAACGCCTGCTAACACACCGCTTATCGCAAAAACTAGAGTACCAGTATAATCAATAAAAGTGATTAAATCCATGTGGCAAAAATACGATATTGTTGTAATAAAAAAATGCCTTCTATAAATTTTTTATTCAAAAAAATTGCGTTCCGCAATACTTTGATTGAACCTAAAAACAAAAAAAATGGTCCAACTTTTACTGAAAGGACTGTTTAATTATCTTTTCAAGTATTGTGTTTAGGAATATTTAGAATGAAAAATACGTGCTATCTGCGAAATTTGCGAGAGGAAAAGCTATTCTATTAGAATTTGCTTTGTAAATAATCGTCCGTTTATCGAGATTGACATAAGGGAGTGGATAGATTATTTGTTACTTATTTTTCAAAGTAAACTCCAGGTGTTGGATTTTATAAATCAATTGTAAACTCGTGCGTTCTAGCTTCTAAAGTATCCAAATTATCCGAAGTCGGTATGACGGTTTCAATTGAGATTTGATATTGAATGTAAGTAAGGTATTAGGTGATCAATTTTTAATTCATTAATATAATTTATCGGTTGATTTTCTCAAAAACCTTCGGACTGCAATGAATGTACTTGTTATAGAGATCACAAAGCTGATAATTAAAACAATTGCAAAAAGAAATAATATTTCAGCCGAAATTGTATTGGAAAAGAGGTCGGGAACTTGTTGATTTAGAAAATACATAATGCTCAAAATAGCAGTTATGGCTAAAGTAGAACTGATAAAAGCATTTAAGCTTGCTTTTTGTAAATATGGTTTGATAATGAAACCTTCGGTTGCTCCAACGTATTGCATATTTTTAATAATAAAACGGTTGTCGTTCAAAGCTAATCGAACGGTATTATTGATTAATACAACGGCAATTATTAATAAAAGACTGCTAATGATTAAAATTACCCATCCAATCTTTTTAGAGTTTTGTTCAATATCTGCAACAATAAGATTTTGATAATGAATATCTTGAATGTTATTATTCTCTAAAAGATTCAATTTTATAGCTTTTAAACTGTCTGATTGAGCGTAATTTCCCGTTAGATTAAATGTAATTAAATCAAAAAGTGGATTATCAAAGTCAAAATTAATTAAGTCATCACCAAACTGTTTTTCTAATTTTTTTAAACCTTCTTCTTTAGAAATAAATTGAACAGTTTCAGGCTTTGTGTAAATTTGATTTTTGATAAGATTTTGGATAAAAGTATGTTCTGCTTCGGTTGAAGTCGCAGTTAACTCGACGATTACTTCTAAGTTTTCTTTCACAGAATTGACTGCTTCACGCCCAAAAAGTAATAGCACACCATATAAGCCAATAATTAGTAAAACTAGAGCGGTACTAATAATTGCATAAATATATTTTCGAAAAGTGGTAAAAAGTTGGTTCTTTTTAGACATTATTCAATCTTTATATTGGTCCTTTGAAATTTTTTGTTTGTAATGGCTAATTTAGCAGCCGAAAGTAGTTAAGACTGTTGCGAGAGCAGAGTTGCCGTCACAAAAAAAATCAACTTATTTGATGCTCACAGAAACTATTAAAGAATCCTTACATTAATAATGCAAACAGTTTAAATGTATTCTAAAAGACGAAAGTACAAAAATTCCTTTTCTGAATGAATCGAGAATGTGTAAATTACATTTTTTTTAGAAACAAAGCCCGATTAGCGATAACACAATGATATAAAATTATGAGAATTATTTTTTTATTCGTGGGATTATTAGCAGTTTCATTTAATCCCGACTCCTCTATCTTATTAAATAATCCTTCTTTTGAAGGAGTCCCGGAAGACGCTCGTGTGCCTGACGGTTGGTTTGCCTGCGGAAATTATTCGACACCGGATATTTTGCCTGGACCCTGGGGCGTTTATCAAGAACCTTATCATGGAAATACTTTTTTGGGTTTAATTTCTCGTGAAGATGGAACTTGGGAACACATTGGACAAAAATTATCAAAACCATTAAAAAAGGACGAATGTTATACTTTTAGTGTAAAATTGGCTCGTTCCAGTGGTTATGTCGGTTACAATAAAGCACTAAAATTCAAACTTTGGGGTGGTACAGATGAATGTCAAAGAGCTCAACTATTAGGTCATACAGTTGCTATCGGTCATAATGAATGGAAATCTTATCGATTTAATTTTTTCACTAATGACGCTTATGACTTTGTAATATTCGAAGCTTATTATGCTGGTAATGTTCCGTATCGTGGAAATTTATTAGTGGATGCTTGTTCCCCTTTTGAGGTTTGTGTTCGAGCGAGTTTGGATGAATCATCTAAGGACTAAATTTTAGTTTCAGAAATGTCTATTACGGAGCTACTGGAATACTTACTACTTAGGTAACCTGACATGATTAGTCAACTATCAAAACTTGCTCTTTTTTCGTTCTACTTCTTAAAAAAAGGTTTGTGTAGCTAGCTATGCGCTTATTTTTCTTGTATTGTAGTACAAAAAAATAATCTCGTTCTAATTAGTTGTTTAATTAGGCAAAATTATTACGATATTTTAAATAGTCGTTAATTGAAACGAACTATTTAACTTTAGAATTGGTGATAGTTACCAATCAAATTTATAAAACCTAAAAATATTGCTGCTTTATTATGAAAAAAAAAATTATCACAATTATTTGTTTGTTACTTTTTGTTTTAACCAGTTTTGCTCAAAATAGAGCAGTCGTCTATGGAAAAATAACAAATCCAAGTACTCGAACACTAAAAATAAAATACGCACAGAATATTATTAATGGCTCGGAAGTCGTCATAGAAACTGATTTAGATTTTAGTGGTGATTATGCTGTCGCGTTAGAAATTTCTGAACCGTTGCCCGTGACATTAATTTATGGTGATAAAGAAATGCTACTTTTTTTGAATCCTGATAGCAAACTAGAGTTGAACTTTGATAATAAAGATTTCTATAATTCAATGACATTCAGTGGAATCGGTTTTAATGATAATTCATTCATTCATCGTTATGTACAAAAATTTGGAATGCGAGATAAATTTGAGGAAGCCATCGTTTTTCCTTCTGTCTCTGTTCCCGATTCTATTTTTAATAAGATGAACGAATTATCATCGGATGATTTCACAATGTATGTTGCACAACGACAAGATGCTGAACGTCGTTTTTATCAAAATGACTCTATTCAACAAGATTTTACACCGGGTTTGAAAAATTATTATGAATCAATGATAACTTACAAATGGGCAAGCTACCTTTTTGCTTATGCTAATTTGCGTTCAAAACGAGGCGAAATGATTCCTGATGCGTTTTATATTTTCTTATGGGATTTAGAAATTAGTAATGATGAAGCAATGATTAATCCTAATTATGGAGCATTCTTAGATATTTATTTGGATTATGCCTTTAAATCTATGCACGGAGATAGTATCAATGAACGATTCAAACGTTTTGCATTGACATTCGAATTAGCTGAAATGCAATTAAGTGGTTTTGCGGAAGAGTATATGTTAGGCCGTTTGTTATCTAGAACGATAAAACCAACGAATATTCCTTTTATTACAGCTTATTATAATAAATTTCAAAAAAGGAGTGTGGTCAGTAGTTATCTAAACGCTGTAACTGACGTCTACGATCGAGCGTTATCTTTCTCAGACAAACAGGCTGCTCCTGATTTTTTGCTTCAAACACCTGGGGGGGACACGGTGAGTTTAGAGCAATTTAGAGGAAAATTAGTTTATATCAGTTTTTGGGCGAGTTGGTGCCAGCCGTGTTTGCAGGAACAGCAAGAGTCACTTTCAAATAGAGTGGAATTATTACAACAAGATATTGTATTTTTGTATGTTTCTGTAGACGAGAAAAAAGATGATTGGGTGCAATATTTAGAGCGTCACCCAAATTATAGTGTCAATATTTGGGCAACGGGAAGACAAAATAATATCACACGTTCTTATAATGTGATTAGTTTGCCACATTATTTTTTGTTGGATAGGAATGGAAAGTTTATCACAGAATTTAAAAAAGCTTCTGATCCAGAATTTCTTTTTGATATTAGACGACTTCTGGAACAATAATCAACAATAAAATTTTTTAACATATAAACACTAGAACATATAGTTTTTTCTTGGCTTTGGCTTTGCCAAAATATAAGAGAATCAAATCTCAGCAAGTCTAAGAAAAAACTATGTGTCTATGTTTTTTATATTTTGATTGCGATGAATTGGTTAAACCGACAACCTTTTTTTATAAAACTGACGAATAAGGAATATTGGCCTATTTATGTGACTTATGCGCCTATTTTTTTCTATTATTTATATTTATCGCTTCGAGCAAAGTCATTTTTCTTTTTTTCAGCCACGAATCCGAGCATCGAAGCAGGAGGATTATTTGGAGAATCGAAGAAAGGAATTTTGGAAAAGATTGATGATAAATATAAACCAGCAAGTCCGTTAATTCCGAAAGGAACGCCGATTGATACGATATTAGAAATATTAAAAGCGAATAATATTGATTTTCCGATAGTTTTCAAACCTGATATTGGTAGTCGAGGAACATTGGTAGAGAAGTTAGATAATGTAGAAGACTTGAATCGACATATTTCCAAGAATGATGTCAATTATATTGTACAACCGTTTATTGATTATGAAGAGGAATTTGCGATTATGTTCTGGCGAATGCCGAATGAGGAACGACCAACGATTACTTCGGTTACTTTGAAGAAATTCCTATCATTCACAGGAGATGGAAAAAGTACGCTTCGAGAATTGATTTTGGCTTATCCACGGTCTATTTTACAATATGATTCTTTGCAAAAAAAGTATTCGGAACAAATGGATATTGTACTGCCAAAAGGCAATATAATAGAGGCCGAACCGATTGGAAATCATTGTCGAGGTACGATGTTTTTGGATGGTAATCATTTGATCGATGAGGATTTGGAAAACTTGATTTTCGAGATGACTTCGAATATTGAAGAAGTATATTTTGGGCGTTTTGACTTAAAATGTAAAAGTGTGGAAGATTTGAAAAAAGGGAAAAATATACTCGTTATGGAACTTAACGGTGCAAATTCAGAGCCGGCTCACATTTATGATCCAAAATCTAATTTTTTTGATGTTTATAAAACGTTATTTAAACAGTGGAGAATGATATTTGATATTGCGATGTATAATCACAAAGTTCGAAATATTCCGTTTATGAGCATCAAAGAAATGTGGATTTATAAGAAAAATTTGAATAAGTATTATAAAACTATTCAGTAAAGTAATTTGGTTTTAAGTAGAAAAATAAAACGATTATTTTTATCAATTTTGAATCCTTAAAATGAAACTTTGTTATCAATAAAAATGCAGTATTTATCATCAATTTGTAGGACTACTTTTTTTAAATTATATATTCAAAAATAATTAAAAAGAAATTTTTTATTTAAAATATTCGTTTAGCTTTGCCGCCGAAATCAAAACAGGTTCAGAATTTTATTAGGAATAATAAAATATTTGAACCTGTTTTGTAATATAATTTGGCACAGTTTTGAATACTCAAAATATTCAATTATTATTTAAACGATAAATTTTTAAACTAAAAGTTATGATTAATTTGTTTATTGCTGTATTTGGTTCTTTATTTTCAGTCGTTAATCCGATGGGAGCAGTTCCAGTTTTTTTAGCGATGACACCCGATTATACGTCTAAAGAACGTAATAAAACAGCTCGAAATACGAGTATTTATTTTGTATTAATATTAACTGCTTTCTTTTTGGCAGGAAGCGGTATTTTAAGTTTTTTTGGCGTTAGTTTAGATGCCTTAAAAATTGCAGGTGGATTGATGATTTTAAGTTCAGGTTATGCGTTATCATCAGGAAAATTTTCAGAAAGTCGAGCCGTAAACGATAAGGTAAAAGAAGAAGCTTTGCATAAGGAAGATATTTCTTTCGCACCAATGGCAATGCCTTTACTTTCGGGACCTGGTTCGATTTCGTTATTGATTAGTATGTTTTCCGAGAATCCGGAGATAACGAGTAGGGCTGTAATTGCAGGTGTAATTGTATTTACTGGATTTGTGGTTTATGGTATTTTGCGAGTTTCGCCGCAGTTGTTCAAATACTTTGGAGTCGCAGGAATCAAGGCGATTTCTCGAATTATGGGTTTCATCGTAATGGCTCTTGGCGTTCAATATATTATTACTGGAATTACCGGTTTAGTAACTTATTTGGTAGCATAATATTGGATGATATTATATAGGTTACTGGTTTTTTCTATAAATGAGTCCGTTAGGGTAATCAAGGTTTATTTCTAATAAAATTTGACTACAGACGGACTTGTTTTTTATTAAAGCTGCGTCTTACAAAGCAGAATAGGGAAGATGAATAAAGGTGATTCATATTTCTAAAAAATAGAATCCATTAGAGCGTCAATTATTTATAATTAAAACGGCAAAAGGCTCGAAAGCCGTTGGAACTACTGAATAATTTTCTCAGGAAAAGTAAAAATAAAGGTCGTTCCTTTTTCGATTTTAGATTCGATTGATATTTCACCACCGTGTTGTTCTATAATCTGTTTACAAATTGTCAAACCCATTCCTGTGCCTTCATAATCGGTTTGTTTATGTAATCGACGGAACATTTCAAAAATCTTATCATGATAACTTTTATCAATTCCAATTCCGTTATCAGTAACTTTAAATTCCCAAAAATCGCCACAATGTTTTCCGCTCACTTCTATAATCGGTGTGTCATCTTTTCTCTGAAATTTCAATCCATTAGAAATAAGGTTTTTGAATAATTGTGCTATTTGGAAGGTATTAGAATAAATCATTGGTAAATCATTGAAGATCAAGCGACCATTTGATTCTTGGATTTTTGTATTCAAACTGTTTTGAATACTTAGCATCAAATCATTTAAATTCACCCATTTCAAATCCTCCTCTTTCAATCGTTTAACTTCTGAATATTGCAATAAGTCTGTCAGTAAAGCCGTCATTTGGTTAACTCCAGTCATAATAAAGTTCAAATATTCCTTTCCTTTATCATCCAGAACCATTCGGTATCTTCTATCTAAAATCCGAGCGAAGCCACCGATATTCCGCAATGGTTCTTTCAAATCATGGGAAGCGATATATGTAAACTGTTCTAATTCCTTCGTGTAAGTGGCTAACTGTTTGTTTTTGTCCTTAATTTCAATCGCTGTAGCTTTTAGGTTTTGATTTACCTTAATCTGTTTTCGATAACGAGAATAGATTAATACGGAGAATACTAAAATGACCAAAAAGACAAGGATAGAAAACATCCGATACAAATCCGCAATTTGCCCTTCTTGCTCCAAAAGTTTTCGTTCTTTTTGTTCAAATTGATATTTTGCCTCTAACGCTAATATTTCATTAGAAATAGAAGTTGTCATTAAGTTTTTTTGAATTTCTTTCGATTTTAATTGATAATTATAAGCCATTTCATAATCTTCTATTCCAGCATAAGCTTCGGAAAATTTTTGGTAAGCCTTATTCAAAAGTGGCTTTGCTTGTAACTTCTCTGAAATTTCTTGTCCTTTCTTCAAGTTAATCAAAGCTGTTTCAAAATCCTTTTGGTGAATTTTTATATTTCCAATTTTAATAAGTATTCTCGCCTTATTATAGCTGTTTTTCGACGGAATCATCAATTCTAAGGTTTCCTCATAATATCTTAAAGCCTTATCGTAATTAAATTGTGATTTATATAAATCGCCTAAATTGCTTAATGTAAGTGATTGAGCTTTAGCGTTTTTTAGTTTTTTAGAAATTAATAAGCCAATCTTATAATTCGTAACTGCTTTTTTAGGATTTCCTTGGTCTAAGTAAACACGACCTAAGTTATTATAAGAAAAAGCAATTCCTACCGAATCTTTTGTTTCCCGCCTCAATATCAAACCTTGCCTAAAATAGTTTTTGGCTAAATCAAATTTATTCATCTTCTGATAAAAGACACCAATATTATTATATGAACGACCAAGTCCAATTTTGTCATTTATCTCTTTTCTAATTTCTAAAGCTATTAAATAATTAGAAAGTGCCAGTTCGTAATCGCCTAAATAGAATTGAATTAACCCTAAAGTGTGTGTAGATTCGGCTATTCCTTTTTTATAATTTATAGCTTTCGCCAATTTTAACGATTGTCCTACATACATCAAAGCATCTTTGGGCAGAACATTCTTATTGCGATAAGCCAACTCCTTCAAAACGATAACTCTATCTTCTTTGCTTATCGTTTGATCCTTTAATAAAACCTTTAGAGCATCAGGCGACAAGTCAAAATATTGAGCATGAATGGAGGAATTTAAAATTATGAAAGAAAAAAATAATAAGCAGATATAATACTTCATGGAATTTTTTATTGTGGTTTTCTCTTGATCATTGTCTTGAGAAAATAAGTTTTTAACTATTATTAAGTTAATCTTATTTTCAAAATGATGCTTAAGCTATAACTTTTTATTTATAAATTTTAAATAAACATATTTTAAATTGATGAATATAATGATTTACTATTAATGTAAAGTCATATAATAAACAGTATAAAGGGGTAGAAAGTAAATAATCTATTTATTCTACTCGTCCTCTTCGCGTCATATAATACTGAAAATACTTGGTGTAACTCTGTCTATGCCTGTGTTTATTAGTTTATTTTGATTTTTGTGGGAGTTTCATCTCAAATAAAAATAGTGCTGCAATATTTGGATAGTTTATTTATTTTTTATTCCTTAAAGTTGTAAATTTCCAGCAACTATGAAAAAAAATTATCAAAATATAAACGTTGACAAGTCGTAATAAACCAGATTATGAAAAAAAATTATATCCTAATTATCATTTTTATATTATTTAATTTAGAAATGTTCGCACAGATGCAACCTCCGTTTACTAATGGGGAAACACGCTTAAAAAGTGATACAGAACGTAAAAACTTGAAAGAGAATTCCCTGGTTTCCAATCTTGAATTTCGAAATATCGGTCCAACGGTGATGAGCGGAAGAATCGTAGATGTGGAAGTGTCGGAGAGTGATCCATCACATTTTTATGCGGCTTATGCTTCTGGCGGACTTTGGTACACAGAAAATAATGGAACAACCTTTTCTCCTATTTTTGACAATCAAACCGTTATGACGATTGGCGATATTGCGGTGGATTGGATAAATAATACGATTTGGATTGGCACAGGTGAAAATAATTCGAGTCGTTCTTCTTATGCAGGCGTTGGAATTTATAAATCCTCGGATAATGGAAAAACTTGGGAATATATGGGTTTACCGGAATCACATCATATCGGACGAATTATTTTACATCCGACGAATCCGAATATTGTTTGGGTGGCTGCCTTAGGACATTTGTATTCTGCGAATGATGAACGAGGTGTTTACAAAACAATTGATGGCGGAAAAACTTGGACGAAAACTTTGTTTGTCAATGAAAATGCAGGAATCGTTGATATGATGATTAATCCAAAAAATCCAAAGGAACTTTACGCCGCAGCTTGGGAACGGACTCGTCGAGCTTGGGATTTTATAGGAAATGGCGAAGGCTCAGGTATTTATAAGTCAACGGATGGTGGCGACAATTGGGTATTAATTACCACAGAAAAAAGTAACTTTCCGACAGGTGAAAGGGTTGGTCGTATCGGTTTGGCCATGTTTAATGACGGTAATTCTGAAAAGATTTATGCGATTTTGGATAATCAAAATAGACGAAAAAAGGAAGCTATTAATATGGAGGAAAAACTGTCTTTGAAGAAAGCAGATTTAGAAGGAATGTCTAAAGCCGATTTTTTGAAATTAGACGAAAAGAGGCTTAAGGCTTATTTAAAACAAAATGACTTTCCTCGTAAATATTCGGTGGATAAGATTATTGAAATGGTTGAAAATGACGAGATAAAACCAGTCGCCTTAGCTGATTATTTATACGATGCGAATAAAATGTTATTCGATACGCCGGTGATTGGAACGGAAGTTTATGAATCTACGGATGGTGGAAAAACTTGGACGAAGACGCATGACGATTTCTTAGATGGCATCTTTTATTCTTACGGTTATTACTTCGGTCAGATTCGAGTTTCGCCACAAAGGGCGGATAAAATCTATATCATGGGTGTTCCAATTTTGCGTTCAGATAATGGCGGAAAATCTTTTAAATCTATTTCTGCCGCCAATGTTCATGCAGATCATCACGCACTTTGGATGAATCCGAATCGGGCCGGACACCTTATTAATGGGAACGATGGCGGTATCAATATCTCTTACGATGATGGCGAAAGTTGGATAAAATGTAACTCGCCAGCTGTTGGTCAGTTTTATGCGATAAATGTGGATATGGCAGAACCTTACAATATTTATGGTGGCTTACAAGATAATGGCGTTTGGGTTGGTTCGAGCACTTACGAAGCCTCTCCGAGATGGCATCAAAGCGGACATTATCCCTATAAATCAATTATGGGCGGTGATGGGATGCAGATAGAAATTGATAATCGAGATAATAATACGGTTTATACAGGTTACCAATTTGGTAATTATTTCCGTATCAATAAAGCAGAAGAACGTAATACTTACATTACACCAAAACACGTTTTGGGTGAAAAACCATTGCGATTTAATTGGCAAACGCCTATACACTTATCGGTTCATAATCAGGATATTTTGTATTTCGGTTCTAATAAATTGCACCGTTCTTTTAATCAAGGTGATGATTTTGAAGCAATTTCGGAAGACTTGACACAAGGTGGAAAAAGAGGGAATGTTGCTTATGGAACATTGACTTCAATTTCAGAATCTAAGTTTCAATTTGGTTTAATTTATACCGGAAGTGATGACGGTTTGATTCATGTTACCAAAGATGGCGGCAATAATTGGACGAAGATTTCAGATGATTTGCCACAAGATAGGTGGGTGAGTCGAGTTTATGCTTCAAAGCATGATAAAGCAACGGTTTATGTGTCGTTGAATGGTTATCGTTGGGATGATTTTTCGGCTTATACTTATGTTTCTACGGATTATGGAAATACTTGGGAACGTATCGGAACGGACTTGCCGAGCGAACCGGTGAATGTAATTAAGGAAGATATTGAGAATCCAAATATTGTTTATATTGGAACGGATCACGGTGTTTATATTTCATTTGATAAAGGAAAGTCATTTATGGCAATGTCGAATTTGCCGGATGCTCCGGTTCATGATTTGGTGATTCATCCGAGAGATAAAGATTTATTGGTCGGAACGCACGGACGTTCGATTTATGTCGCTGATATTCAGCATTTGCAACAGTTGGATGAAATAATTTTAGCGAAGAAATTATATATTTTCAAAGTTAATAAAGTTCGTTATAGTAGTCGTTGGGGAGAAAGTCGGTCGAAATGGAGCGAGCCGAGTCTTCCAAGTTTCAAAATTCCGGTTTACACCAATGCTGCTTCCACTGCAAAAATGACGATTAAAACGAAAGACGGCGTTACGCTTAAAGTATTGGAAACTCCGATGTCAAAAGGTTTGAATTATTTAGAATATGATTTATCAATTGATGAAAAAGTCGTAAAATCGTATGAAAAATCATTGAATAAGGAAAACAAAAAAGCCGATAATAGGGTAGAAGTGGAAATGGCAGAAAATGACGTTTTCTATTTACAAAAAGGAAAATACATGATTACGATAGAAGCAAACGGCGAAACGATGGAAAAGGCTTTGGTGATCTATATACCGAAAAAACGTGGCGGTTCTACTCCTAATCCGGAAGGTCGTGAACGAGATTAATTCTATTTATTAGTATTGATTTATCTATAAGCTTACGTTGAATAAGGTTATGAATAATGATTTTTTATCATAGAATT
>Ga0115005_10000330_pt1 | contig 36254 bp, 28 predicted proteins | sample ArcOceMetagenome_FD_87163 | JGI IMG/M metagenome (GOLD analysis project Ga0115005, IMG submission 87163) | Marine eukaryotic phytoplankton communities from Arctic Ocean - Arctic Ocean - Greenland ARC118M Metagenome | ecosystem: Environmental > Aquatic > Marine > Oceanic | place: Arctic Ocean... | reverse complement strand
TGGATCTCGGAGGGGTCAAGTTGTGATTTGAGGGTGATGGGGGGGGGGGGATGTGACGCGCCCGATTGATTTTGGCTAAAATGGAGGGAAAATTGAACCTCATTTTTCGCTTCATTCCATCCGCTTCGAACACTTTTTCAGTCTGAATGCTGCCGGTATGTACCGTGCTGCCGAGCCTCGTTTTAAAATACGACCCAGTGGATTGTGTCTGATATTAGTATGTGTACTGCGTCTCTCCCTCAGTGGCGTGGCAGAGAGAACAGGAATAACGTGCGGCGGGAGACGGTGCCAAGATATTAAGATCAAATCAACTGAGTCAAAACAAGGAGCTGGAATAATCAAGGAACTAATCTCCATTGATAATTAATGCAAGGAAGTAACGGTTAGAAAGAACGTATGCACCTTGATCCTGCATAATCTATAGTCACCAGCAGATCAAAGCATCAAAACTGTTATTAAAGGAGGCTCGGGCTGTTCTTTTATGGATGTGCCGGGATTGTTTGTGATTGTGTTTGTGATTGTGTTTGTGATTGTGTTTGTGATTGTGTTTGTGATTGTGTTTGTGATAAAGGTACTTATAGAATTATTCATTGATATAGGTGATCGGGTCGATGTAGTCATAGTAGTAATAGACATATTCGTTTCCATCTTCTGTATTTTCATCTTCTTCTTCTTTTGCTGAGAACGTTTCTGGGATGAGTATGGATTCTTCCGTGCTGCTTAGTTGTGCTCCTTGGTTTGCATCTACACTTTCTGAGAGCAAATCTTGGTTTAGTATGGATTCCTCTACTTGGCTTTCCTCTTCTACTTCTTGTGCTTTATATTCATAATATTCTGCAATGTATGGCATTTCGGTCGTCGCAGAATTGGGGTTTGTCTTGACTTGTTTTACCTTTTTGTACATGAATTTGCCGTTCTTGGGAGCCTTTGTTCCATACGAGTCCGGGGACTTTATATTCTTTGTGTCTGATTTGGCCTTGATCATAGAATTCGCTCCACCAAAAGATTGACTTGCAGCGTATTGATTTCCTTCAGAATCGTTCACCATGGATAGCTCCGCCTTCGTAGCCTTCCATCCTTTGGCTTCTTTGGCAGATGATTTGGTTCTTTTTTTCACCATTGACTCCGATTGAATAGTATTAATAACATTTTCTTGCGGAATGAATTTGAGTTTCGTTACCTTTGTGGTCTTCATATGTCTAGCTGTGTTACTTCCAGCTGATGAATCAATCTCTCTCTTTCTTCTTGCCCTCGATTTCCTTAACGTCCCATCCTCGTCTCTGGTGGCCATAACCGAAGGAGGTGTGCCGAGAATTGCTATAGTGAGAAGCAGATTTACTAGCTTCATTATGATTCCCTTTCTGATGATAAAGTCGATTAGATTGTTAGTTTCAAGTTGGAATTCTTCTCTTTTCAATCATCTAAAAATGATGTCACCCCTGCCCGTACTAACTGCCTGTCAGATCACTTTCATCACTTCATGGAGGATACAGAAATCATATCATTTTCAAGGAGTTGACGAAGATAAATCATTCATACCTTTAGTTTCTATTGGTTATCAATAGACAAACCGTTGTAATTGAGTATTATGGAATGTTTCGATTGTGAAGGAAAATGGTATGAAATGTGACTTGAGTCTTCCGTTGAAGGCGTTGAATAATTTATTAGACTGATTTCTTAGATCAGTAGAAATAATAGAGAGAGGGAGTTTTGATTTCTTGCGCGCAGACGTTCCACCCACCCACCACCACGAGTTCATCGATGTCATCATCCTAACAAATAAATACCAAAATATTTGCATTGATAACTGACTGGAATTCATAATCAGATTGATTAGCAAGCGTAGACAAGAAGCTCCAATCATGATCGGTCGCCTCATATGCAATAGAGCCAGTGCCAGTACACGTAATTACGCCAACAGAATCCGTTCTCGCCCCGCATCCAGCACAACAAAACGCATCGGTGTAGATGATCCTCGAATGAGTCGGATAGTTGTAAATAATGATGTTGTCTACATATCTGGCCAGACTGACGCAACAGGTGAAAACATTAAAGATCAAACCAAGAACGTTCTTGCAAAAGTTGATTCCCTTCTAATGGAAGCTGGAACGGACAAGTCCAAGCTTCTGACTTCATCTATTTGGCTGAAAGATATTGAGCGAGATTTCAAGGGAATGAATTCTATATGGAATGAGTGGCTCGATCCTGATAATAAACCTGTCCGAGCTACAGTTGAGGCGAATATGGCAAGACCAGTGCTTTTGATTGAAGTTCAGGTCACAGCGGCGATTGCCTAATAAGTAGATTATTTTTTTGGATGAGGAGTTGTGCAAAAAGGAGCATTCAAGATCAGCATGACGTTCGTGCCATTAGGACCCGTTCGTTCAGCAAAAGACGAGAAAATCAATGAAGGAAAAGCAAGAAAATATGTAGGAGGTGTCACTGATTAGTAATTGAATGATTGATCCTGAATGAAATTGCCGGGAATCAAAAAAAATCTTTTCGCAAACGCGTATGCTCTTTTTTTCATTACCAACAATCCATTTCATGGCGTTGAAATCATGACAATGAATCGAGAGCAAGGTATCGAAGCGTTGACGAAAATTGATGAAACGAGCAGAAAATTGCAAAGGCAAGGTTTGGATCGTGAGGCTCTTGATTGCATGCAACTTGGATTGCTAAAACGTAGAGAGCTTTTCGGACCAAAGAGCAAAGAACTAGCTTCAGCGTGCAGAATAGTTGGAGAGGCACTTAATAGCATTGCTTTGAAGAATGTTGATGCTTCGAATTTCAGTGATGCAGTCGAGTACCTGAAGCAAGCATTGAAGCTGATGCAGAATGATGATTTTGGAAGACATGAAACGTATCTGAATTTCGCTGCGCTGCATCAGAAAAAAGGCCAGCCAAGAGTGGTTTTGCGTTATCTACGGCAGGTATTGACAATACAATCACAATTATGTTTCAGCGATGATATACGAGCGAATGTTCACTTGAACGTATGCGCAACCTTGTCTCGACTTGGAAAGCACGAATCAGCACTAAGGCATGCAAAGATTGCAATAAAAATACTTGAAAATTTGATCCAGGAATCGCCACCTAGAAACCAAAGTGACAACCAAGATCAGCATAGAAGCGTAGATTCTGGTCCTCGAAGGATGTTGTTGGACATGGAGGCTATCGATGAGAATGCAAGTGGAGTTCATTCTATTGAAGAAAATTTGTTGATGAATATTGATGCAAAGATTATTGAGATTTTAGCTGCATCATATTACAACGCGGGTGTTGAGTACGAGCATCTTGGTGACATTCAAGCAAGTTATCATAAGTATCAACAAGGAAGCCGAGTAGCTTCATCATTGGGATGCCACCACGCTATAACAAAGACATTAAACGCTTCGTCGCAAGCGGTGGTAACGAGAATTGTACAAGACGGAATAGTGAAAAACATACGGAATGCCAATGTACAACGTTTAGTGACTTCATAATACTTTGCTTGAATTATTTTTTTACTCTGCGTACATTCAACATGTGATTGATTCAGTTTTAGATTTCCTGCAAATAACAATTTTATGCCGATTCCATGAGTCGTGGTAAACCAATCATTCCAGACTTTGGCTCGAAATTCATTCGAACTTCTGCCACTACTGCAGCTTCAAACGGGTGTATTTGTAGGGTCTTGCCAAATTTAGTACCACGTGTAAAGTGTAGTAAAGAGATCGCATAATATGCATTGACTACATAGAAAATTATGTTTCTATGTGGGCGTTGTCAGAGGTGAATAACTCGCCTTCAGAGTGGCATGAAAATACTCGTATCTCTGAACCTTTTTCGTCGTATGATGAATCCATTTTGAAGTAACTTTATCTGAAAAGTTAGATGAATTGAAAAGGATAGAAAATATCGTCTGGGACGCTAAAGAAAAGCTCGGGTGGAGGCAACTTCACTATTTCCGTCTCGCTGCCAATGAAGACCCAAGAAACGGTTGTCGTAAAGCTATACAATTGTGCTCTTTCGGGGTCGATTATATGTGTCATTGGAACATTGTCCTCGAATTCCTCTTGTATACGAATGATCTTAGCCTGAGGCCTCGTCACACTGCCCGCATAAGACCAAAGGATGCGGTATTTCAAGCCAGTAATGATTCCATTGCATATATTGTGAGTTGGATTCCAGATCCTGCTCTTGACTTTGTAATTTTCATTTGTGATGGACTTGGATATTGGCAGCCATTGAGTTATGTCTGCAGGGTCAGCATTGCCAAATATACCAACCATATCAATATCTTGTACCAACCAATTTGGAACCAACAGGCCAGCCATGGCATTTTGAGGTGTTTTAAGATATGGATGCATCTGTGCTGTGCACATGGTTTCCAATTCTTCTCGCGTCATAGCCAGGGTACAACCAACAGTTGAGTCCTCGCCGAAACGTATGACCTGACAGAGGAAAAGGAATATATTGAATATGATGCGTTAGTTACTGTACACCAAAAACGTTTACATATGTGATTATTCTTTGAACGTGAATCATTCTTACATGTGATTTGGAAGTTGCAAGACAATCACCACCACGTTTACCAATATCACTAACAGTTAATCCATCGAGGGAGAATTCAACTTCTTTACCATTGTCATTCATCTTACCAGCGAGAGTTGAAGCTCCAAGTATGTATCCAGGGTTACCACTTTTTCTTAACGTCGTAACAGAAGTGAATATAGTACTAAATTCCTGCCGAATCATATTTGTATCCTCTGGTATATCCACAACAGAAATGGACGCTTCAATGCCATTGATGGATCCATCCGAACTGATTGAGATGTTATATACAAGACTCTGGACTGCTTGATTACACGATTTCTTCTCTTCGTCCCAAATGGTAGATGGGGATTCCATTACGGTTCCGTTCGAGCTTACAACATTCACTGGTACAATTTCGACGAAAGAATCTTTCATAGACTCGTAGTTCAAAGAGCTTGACGAAGTCTTGGTTTTAAGAACTTTGAAATGATGCGGTTAGAAGAAGATCATATCGTAATTCCTGTAAAAATATAGCTATGGTCAGAACTCACCAGATAGAGCGACCGTGTACCGATCTATACTGAGTCGCCTCTTGCAATCGATCTCCAGATTTTCGATAGTCATCGAACAGGCAGTATCGCTATTTACTCCAAACTCGACAGCATTGAATTCGTTACAGAAACCACCGTCGCTGCTGGATGGCAAGTTCAAAACGTCAATGTTTCTCAACTCACTAGAACCTTCTCTACGCACTGATTGCAAATAATCTTTGGAAATATAATTACCATTGGGTATTTCGTTAGGACCACTTGTTGCAATAATTTGAATTCTACTGAAATCAAAAGCCTTGGTATCTTTATCGCCTATTGATAGATGACGATCTGGTTCAAAGAATGAACCCTTGACTGCGCTGTTATCCCTTTGAACACACAAAATATTCTCCATAACATCCGTAAAGTAATGGTCCATCACCGTTGGATTCGTGGTGGACGAAATTTCTTTCGATCGTCCACTTTTGATTTCGGAGCATGTTGGCAGTAATGACTTGGAATTTTGACACTTGAATGTAGATAAGACTTCGTCATGACAGTCTAGGTCGCAGCAGCAATCTCTATCACAAATTGACGCAGTGAGATCGCATGCGCAGTCACAATCGAATTGATTGCAAGAATGGGAGGAGTCCTCGATTCCCAAGCAATTACATCCAACGGGCATTGAAACAAGTTCATTACCTGTAACATCAGCAGCTCTAACGCTAACCACATTGCTACCTTGTTTACTGTGCTGGTTGATTAACACTGTTAATATTGTACCAAAAGTACGTGTCTTCATTTCGAGCGTAGTCGTTCAACAAAATGACGTTTTGCCCTCTTGATTCGCATTTCAATAATTTGTTTGTATTTCAAAATTCTCATTACAAAAATAAGAGCCTCTCGGCTGCCACGCTATCCTCAATTTTGGTTTCAATTTTAGCAGGTTTTGGAGACTAAATTATCGGTAACAGCTTGACATCAATGTACTATGTCGCGTCACTCACTGTCGCGTCCCATTTTTATGTGCACCAGCAGCATTCCTTATCTCCTGGTGCATGCGTGCAATTAAACCTAATTAAACACATCCAAAGTCGAGTACACTACATTGAACGTTTACGTGTAGTGAGACTTTCACTGGTTTATTTAAAAATCAAATGAAATTGAAAATTGACAAGAAATTTTTCAAATCCATAATGGTATTCCGATGGTATTGTTGCGACTGAGGTCCCATTCTCTTCAAGCTCAAAGGAAGGAAAAGATATGAATCCTAGTACATCAACATTCACAGATATCAATACAGGTGGGCTTTTCTCTTCCTTCAAAGTAGAAACTGAAACCAAAGCAGCAGAAGCCCTCCTACAAAGAATCATACAAACCGTCGAAAAAAATGAGCGAGAGTTAACAACGCAGCGTTCGAACTTTGAAAGCTCCCAAATGCACCTAAATCAAGAGTTGAAACGAATGCAGCATCAAATCTCAAGCTTAGAAATTCAATCAAATTCATCCAATGCAAGAATTGACAAAATAGAGCAAGCGATTCAAGTTTCGGGGGTGCACATGACAGTTGGAGAATCTGTATTATCAAACCGGAAGACGTTGGTACGGACGCTCAATCTACTATCCAATAAAGCCGATTCTGAAGAACTGAAGGAATTAGTACAAGATCAAGAACAAAAACTAGATGCAAGGGTTGAGGAATTGAAGATGGATTTAGCGTCCAATGCCGTCATTCAAAAAATGAATGAGGCCAACAGTGCCCTCGTCGCTCGTATTGACGTTCTATCTGACGATTTGAGAAACAAAGTTGACAAGAGTTTTTTCAAAGTGCTCTCATCGGAAGCTGCTTCTTTACATAATTATGCCGAGTTTGTGAAAAAGACTGAATCCATCTTGAAAGTGCTGGAGGATACTCTTGAAAAAGTGAATCATACAATGGAAGAGCAGGATGAAAGGACCAAGTCGCTATCGGATCAAACGAACCAGACTATACGTGATGTAAGGAACTGTCCATCCTTTAGCGATTTGAAGCAAGTTGCGAATAACTTGGAGACGGTATCGCAATCCATCGAAAGCAAAGTGGACAAGGAAGAATTGTCAGACTTGCACCACAAGCAGAATGCATCCATCGAAGACCGAATCCAGTCATGTCAAGACGATACAAAAACGCTATTTGCATCACACGAAACGCTCGCCAAGTACCTCACCAAACGAATAAGTGGAACCTATACCAAATCAGAAGTCGATCAACATATTGTGCAATGCCTCGATAAGGAAACTTTCGTGGATGAAGTTCAAAAGATAAATGAGAATGTTGAGTCCAAGGCGACATTTCATGCTTTGCATCAATTGCATCAAGCGTTGGAGGCTTTTCAGAGGGATATGAATTTGACCAAAAAGAAAGCTGATCTTGCAGCGCAGTTTATAGCCTTGTATAATAAAGACTGAAGGGGAGCTCTGAACAAGAGAATTAGTTTCTTGTGAGCAGTGCCTTTATCCTACGTACACAAGCGTGAGTAATATTCGTCAACTTTTATTCCGGGATTGTGTTGGAAGTATTTGCGCTATTGACACGATACACTAGCTAGACTACAGTTTAAGATAGATAACTGTTAAAACAGTTTTCAATGAATATGCAAAAAAGGCTTTATTTTATGCCACCGTAGATGAAATACAGGAATTTCTGCCCTACAGCAAAACATCTTAAACTCAATGTAAGCATAGTAACAAATATAATTATAACTTAGAGCACTCTAGGTGCAATAGCGCCACAGAAGCTTTGAGAATGCCCCCTTAGGCGAACACAGACTCATCCTTGGTGGCGAGGCCAACAGTGGTACGTTCAACCTTGGTGTAAAAGTAGTACGCAGCTGCAGACGTTGCAACGGTAGTCAATGCAAAGAAGACTGCCATTCCGGTAGCAACTCCTCCTCCGTTCCTGTGGTATACCTTCTCAAGAGCAGGAAGTACCTTGTTGATGTAAGCGCAAGATCCAGTGTCACGATAAGTGGAATCCTTAGCCTTAAGATTCTTCTCACACTTGGCAGACTGCTCGTACATTTCCTGGCACATCTCGATGGCTTCCTCCTGCTCGTAGTAGTTGGCGTTTGCATCGTCGTTTCCGTTGTTGTTGTTGTTTCCATCGTTGTTGTTGTCCTGTGTTTCCTTACAGGAGATGCAGGTAGTATCAACAATCGATTTCTTGGAGTAGGGAAGAGCATAGTTGTAGTTGTACTTCTCATAAGTTCCTTTAGGTGCAGCGGTGGTACAGGAAGCATCAGAGAACAACTTGAGGAAAACTCCTTTCTTGGTACAGACAGGTCCAATGTAGAACGCGCTGTTGTAATAATTTCCGTTTCCGTTGTTATTATTTCCGAATTCAGCCTCCTTACATTCCATGTACTCAGATACATCAAAGTCATTTCCATTATCGTTCTGACAGTTGGAAAGTCCAGCTGTTTCGTAGCACTTTGCGAGGCACACATCATCATCATTGTAGTAATTACAGTTGCAGTTCGCCTCAACATTCTCACATGCAGTAGCTTCGAGCTCTGCCTGGATTTCAACGTATGCCTCGACGAAGTCACGGAGCTCAACAACGTAAGTTCCACCACTGCCGCAATTGTTGCATCCACCAGAAGAAGTGGTAGGACAGAGATGGTACTTGATAAGGTGCTGTACGCCAAACATAGATCCGTCCTCTTCGTCACCACCACCACCAGCTTCACCGCCGTATGCATGCATGGAGTGACAAGAACCATACTTGATGGAATATTTGGTCATCCAAGAAAGATCTTCTTCGTACTGCTGGTTAGTGCGACGAGACTTGGTGAGGAGATCAGTTCCTCTCAAAGAATCAGCCATGAATTCTGGAATGTCACCAGCGCTAGCAAAAGCGGGAATACCACCAGCACTTGCCGTCGCCGGAATTCCACCACCGCTAGCTTTGGGAACGTCGGAGGTTGCGTTGACCGCAGCCACGATTGTCGTTAGGAATTGGAAGGCGAGAAGCTTCATGATCAAGATAGTCTAATGCGTTTTATGTCCCCACAAAAAATGCTTTTCATAGGATCGATACTGATTCTTCAACGCCCGCTATCTTTTTGAAATTTTTGGGCAGTATTGTTTTAATTAGGGTAACGCAATCCAGTCTTGGGAATTGCGCCTCAACTTGGCCGATGAAAGTCAAGATTCGAAAATTATATTATGTGTGACCACCTCCCGAACGCTGGCCGGCTGTTTACGAAGTCATTGCGGTCACTGAAACTTTTAACAAGACTAACTACAGTATGATACAAGACTACCAGCAGGAGGCCAGATAGAAATGAAAAGAAAAGACTACGAGTACAACTGTAACAGAAAAACATGTCACTAGGTCAATCAACTCGCGCAATAATGTAACATCAACTAACTTACCTTCTCCTCCTCAAAACAGGATTGTAAAAGCTATTGTAAATTCAAATTGAAACCCGACACAGACCCGAAACACAAATACTGCATACGAGCTACTCTAGCTTGCGATACAAGTGGTAGAGTACGAATGATCAGCAAGTGGTTCAACTTTCCTCCATCCATTCTACACTACATGAGCACAAGCAGCTAAAATCATATCCTTTACTTACTGTACAGTGCAGACCAGAGAATGAATGAAAGTTGCACAGCATACGGTTTGATAGGAGCTATAATATCCTGCATAAGTTTCGGCAGCTCTGCTGTCCCCATTAAAAGCGAAACTTCGACAAAATGCCACATTGACCCGCTCGCATTCCAGACCTACAAAACATCCATGTGTCTCTTGACCTCTTTCATCGTCACTCCTCTCTTTCATCATGAATTCCATTTCACTCCGTGGGGGGTGGTCTATTCTGGGTTCCAGCGGGCACAGCTGCGATTTATGCGGTCCAGACAGACAGCTGGCTTGGCCTTGTCTCAGGGGTTATGATCTTGTATCATAGTGTTGAAAAGTTCGATCTAAATTGATAACCACCCTTGCTATTCTTACAATGGTTTGCGGACTTTGTGGCATGAGTTTTTACTCTTCCAGTCCTACACGTACTGCACGTGCTCAAGATATTTCAGATAGCTAGGGGGTGTCTTTTGAAGAAAACAGTGACACTGGAATTAATGATTTAGGGCACAATAAATCTGATTTGATGATACGTGTACCATTGAAAGAATCCAAATCAAGGATGAAGTCAAGGCGACGATATGGTTTGGCAGCAGCTATCTTTAATGGAGCCTGGGGAGGAAGCATCACAGTACCAATGAAATTTGCTCCTCTTGAAGCAAAAGGAACAGGTTTTATATTTAGCTTTTCCATAGGCGCTTCCATTGTGACTGCTCTTCTTTGGATCCTTCGCTTCTTGAATTCCTACCGTCAAACTAAGAATGTTAGAAAATCGTACAATGCCCTACCGTCAAAGCATTTTTCGACTATGTGGAAACCAGGTTGCCTTTCTGGTTTAATGTGGAGTGTTGGAAATATGGCCAGTTTGATTTCAGTGCAGAATTTAGGCGTTGGTGCGGGTTATAGTTTGACCCAAGCGTCCATGCTGTGCTCGGGACTCGACTCTGGGGGATATTCTACTTCAAAGAGATTACGTCGTCGGAGAAACGGATGAAATGGTTCCTTTCGGCTTTTATTACAATTGCTGATATTATATTGCTGATTTACCAACATTTAGATTAATTTTATCTGAATCAAATCGCGTGCTATTCGACAAACTAGGGGGGATACATGATGAGATTGGGCATTATTGTATGAAGCTCAAATCACATTTATCGCGATCGCACGATCTTGTGAAGTTTGCACAAGACAAAAGCTTCGCTAATCAGTGCTAACAACGTTGTAAAATCTAGTTGATTTTTCATGTCATTAGAAAAAGAAGAAACGTAATGAGAGAGAGGTGTACAAACGAACTAGTTCGAAATCATCCTCCTTTTCTCCTTCTTAGTTCCTCTCAAAGAATTAGCCATAAATTTTGCTTGAATGTCACCAGCACTTGCTGAAGCGGGAATTTCACCAGCGCTAGCAAAAGCGGGAATTTCACCTGCGCTTGCTGAAGCGGGAATTCCCCCAGCGCTAGCAGTGGCGGGAATGCCACCAGCACTTGCTGAAGCAGGGATTTCCCCAGCGCTAGCAAAAGCGGGAATACCACCTGCGCTTGCTGAAGCGGGAATACCACCAGCACTTGCTGAAGCAGGGATTTCCCCAGCGCTAGCAAAAGCGGGAATGCCACCAGCACTTGCTGAAGCAGGAATTCCCCCAGCGCTAGCCATAGGGATTGCACCTGCGCTTGCTGAAGCGGGAATTTCACCAGCGCTAGCAAAAGCGGGAATGCCACCAGCACTTGCTGAAGCGGGAATTCCACCAGCGCTAGCAGTGGCGGGAATGCCACCAGTACTTGCTGAAGCAGGGATTTCCCCGGCGCTAGCAAAAGTGGGAATACCACCTGCGCTTGCTGAAGCAGGGATTCCACCAGCGCTAGCAGTGGCAGGAATGCCACCTGCACTTGCCGTAGCCGGAATGTCCCCAGCGCTAGCTTTGGAAACATCAGAGGTTGCGTTGACCGACGCCACGATCGTCGTTAGGAATTGGAAGGCGAGTGTAAGCTTCATGATTTAGATTGACTCGATCAAGATAGTCTTTATGCGTTTTATGCACAAAAACACATACATTTCACATTTCATTGGTCCAAAGCCCGAACAAAACGAAAGAAATCTGGAATCTCGTTTTGAAATATTTTGGCGCTATTTTTTTAATTATAGAGTTTGCATCACTGATTGACAAAAACGCCATCCAGTCTTGGAAAATGCGCCTAAACTTGCCCGATGAAAGTCAAATCAAGCCAAACACTTCGGGCGACATCAACATTGGACCATACAAAAGCTCTGATACGTACACACTGAAACTTAACAAGACTAACAGGCCAGAGTGTACGAATGAACGCTTTTCGATTTTATTGATCTAATTTACTAGCTCCCAATCATCCTCCTTCTCACCAGGCTTTCCTTTCGTCAGCACAACCAAATCGCGGGTGGAATCCTCAGATAATTTATACTCCTTCAACAGACCTTCGTTAGATGCGGATAGTACCCTCCTCACTGCGTTGTAGTCATCAGCATCTAGGACCGCCCTTACCATTGAAAATGGATTCTTCTTTACTATCTTTTGTGTGCCATCGCCAACCTCTTTCAAAGGTTCACCGTCCAGTAGCAGCTTCATCAGCGATGGTGAGAACCCTGAGAGCATTGTCACGTTGGGTGTGTTACCTTGGGCAGGGAATCCATTGGTAACTCCTCGAAGATTCCAATAGATAATGTGAGGTGCAGGCCACTCTTTACCACAGGCGCTAAGGCCCTCTTCCTTGAAGCGACGGACGATTCGCTTGTGGTGAGTCTCCCAATCCCCAGATCTGTTTCTAGCCTGATCAAACTGCATATCTGAAAAGATAATTAAGTCAGGAATCTCATCGGGGCTCAACTGTGCCTCGATTGCTGCTTGAAGCACCAACTCTGTTGCCTTCTCAAAGTCTGTGTTCATCCCCCAAGGGGCGTGCTGCATATTCTTGACCTTGTCTTGGAGAGTCGAGCATCCATCCAATACCACCCATGATGGGGTCTGAGAAAATGTCATGCATCGATTAGCAAATGCAGGACTTGTTATCTCGCTTACTAGAATACCGAGGGCGATAGCAACCTCCATTGCAGTTCCACTCATGGAACCAGACACATCTACAACAGGTACGATATTTCCCAAATCGACACTAGAAGTTTCTGCCTCGATGCACGCCTGATCCAAAGCATTCTTGGCCCGTACCTGTTCCATAGAAGTAATAACATTAGCCCTGATGTCTTCCCATTGGCATGACAGTTGGCGACCCTTCAGTTTCTGTGACTTATTATGCAGCATAATATCTCTCAATCGCTTCCGACACTCGACTCGCTCTGCCTTATTTGGGTATCGATTACCAGTGTCCTCTTCTCCTGGAGAGGAGAGTGGCTCTTTGATCTTCTCGTTCAAGAATGCCTTGCGATTCTTCAAAAGGCAAACTGAAGGAACTTTGCCGAAATCAATCTCGTGCCACTGGTTTGAACTCATTAATACCTCACAGGAGTTGATAGCCTTGTTCAAACGGGAGAGTAGTTGACGATATTCCTTCTTTGGAGCCTTACTTGCTGGGAAGACTTTGTTGGCAAGGACTTGGACTTGTTCCTTAAAGCGCTTCTTCTCTCTAGGTGCCCACTTCGCTAGCAGAGAGATTCCCTTGGTATGAGCTGTTGACGACGATTGAGACTCGGAGTTTTCCATTTCATCAAGTGCCGTTTGATCTTTGATCAATTGCTCTGTTACAAGGTCCATGATAGTATTTACGACAGGAAGCATTGCTCTCTTTACAGAAACATCTGTCTTCTCATCAGTGGCCATGGCAACGAATTGGAACCAATCCTTGAAGGAACCGTAATGAGGGACCAGATGCATCAGGTTCTCTACGGTCTGGGGATAAAGCACCACCAGTTCCATAATAATCTTGTAGAAAAGGTCTTTTTCTCCCTTTCCACCGCGGCAGTGCCTAGTTTGGAATGCCATGAGAAAGATGTCGGCAATTATAGCTGGGTCATTTTCGGATCGAGCATCGTTCAAAGCTAGCTTCATCAGTTCGGCAAGCATTGCGCTTGAAAGGTCCCGAACAAGGGCAAAGAAAAGAGCCACTCGAGATTCTTGAACCCCTTGAGAAGTGCACTCTAGTGCTCCATTTTCGCCTGCAGACAGGTGATTTGTGCAATCCATTGCTTGAATAAATGCGGAAGCGACCATTATTGTTTTTTGTGGATGCTTCACAAATGGGTGAAACTGGATTTTGTGAAAGAATTGGATTTGGAATGAAATCTTTGTAGTAGCTATTATAGGAAGTTCTTTTGGTTTCATCAAAAAGTGAGAACATCCTGATCGAGGGCGAAGAACATTGAGGAACAACCTAATTAAATTTGCGGGAAAAACAAAATCGACATCTTTTCATTAGAATTCGCCCCTATTCTCGCGTTTATTCACTTGTCTACAAGAAATAGCTGGTAAGCTTGATGAGAGACAAGCAGTTGCTTAGATCTGGCTTCTAGCTGGTTGAAGTTGAAGTTCGGTACGGTCTACGCAGGAATTTAAAATCATTACGGTTATTGAGCCACAGGGCAAAACACAGATCTCTTTTTGTTGTTGGAAAGATGAAGGTTGTTGACGAAGAGCTTGACAAAGTAAATATAATCAATAACGAAGAACAACGCAAATACGTGCGCTAAAAAGAATCTATATAGTAATAGGTAATCTTATATTAATATTCCAGTTCTGTTCTAAGCCGAACATAATCGACAATCTATTTCCAAAACTTCTCCAGGCGCTGAGAATGATATAACAATTTGAATTTATACATGTTTACTACATTACTGTTGGCATATCATGAAAGTTGAATTCGTTTTCTTCATAGGTCGGTGGGCTGATGCTCAAAGATGCCCACTCGTTGTTAACTTGATGCGGATTTGAATCGGACCTGTACTGTTCTCGCTTGGTAAAAATATTCTTACTGCACTCTGATGTATGTATGTGTACCTGGCATTAAAGCCATGTTTTTGTGTCTTCATTCTGAGCGTACGTATGTTCTTATTAATTCGCCCCTGTAAATTGGTATATGATGCGAGAAGTTTCACTTTTACACCGTTGCTCACAAAGAGCTTTCCCCCGAAGCCAGGAAATCAATACTGGACTGGAGTGAAAGAACTGCAAGAAAAATCCTCTGGTAATTGTTTTTGCATGCAAGCATTGCAGGGCGAATCTCCGAACATAGCTTCAATTCAGGCAACGGATTTACCAGTGATCCTACCCAAAGCGCTCTTTTTTCAATATTAGATGGCATGGGGCCAATAGTCTTCATAACATTCTTCACTTCGTGCTTCATACCTCTCGAATCAACTAGCTCTTTCCACTGATTCACAAGAGTAGGTAGCTTCTCAGATAATTTGTTGGCCTCAGAAATTTCCTCTTGGCTCATGATCTCCTCCCGATTGTCAATAATGTCAACTGGGGCCATGTAAAACGATCCAGAATCATCCAAATATGGTTCATCTTCAATCTCAAATCTCCTGTTTCCAGTGATATGAACAGTTGTTCCCAGTAGTTTTCCGTGTTTGACGCTTTCAGGAGTGATTTTTGCCGTAACTCCAATATTCAATGGCGATTTGTTATGAGGGTTGAGACCAATAATGGCAATTTCGTCCTGGTTCGATTCGTTGAGAGTGAAATCTATAAGACTTTTGAACTTAGGATCGGCACTAAATGAATGATTATTAGGATTGGACATGAAGGAATCAACGTTAGTAGGGTACCCAAGTAAATATCAGTCAATTGTTACTCGTGTACAGTATTTGTAGCATAAGTCATTATCTCCTGTTTTCATTATGAAAATGGACACATACCTTGTAATCTCCATACTTTGATCTGGTAGAATAGCAGTGCCAATGATAAGAATTGGCATTGTCACCTTTCTATACATGATCGAAAAAAGAAAATGATAATGAGCCAAAGAAAATACACTGAAATTTCCAAAGTCCTCATATAATTGCGTTACATACCTGTCACACAGGTCTTTCATACGACGACGATCAGATTCTGAAAAATGAAAAGAGCCATCGCCATCACCGAAATCTTGAAACAATGCTAGAGAAGATTGTGGAGTTCTTGGACTCCCTTGCATTCTCGCCGCTAGACTTTTCCCTCCAAGGAAGCAATGACGTCCACCAGTCTGAAATGCAGATGCAATGCTAAGCGCCGATAGAAATAGGCTGGAATGGAAGCTAACTGTCATTTTTCTATTACACGTAGAGTTCTGCCAAAGAGATGATGTGTTTGTAGGGTGCATGCAGGGGTCCAGGGATAGTAGCAGGGGTTATCGTTGTACCAAGCAAGGTTGTACATACCGGGGTACCGTCATGATGTGTTGTGAGAATTTTTTTGATTGACATGACGTCTTACAACGAAATGTGTCAGAAACAACTCACAAAACATCTCCGCTGTCATTCAGAAAGAAGAGAAGAAAGAAGAGAGGAAAGAAACAACCCTCTGGGAGTTATTTATGGCGCGGGATAGGGGGTCGTAAAACTCGACCGACCCTCCTCAAAGCACACGAAACAGGACAAAAATAGCAAACAGCTCCTTCTTCTTGACAGTTGACAGCTCCAAGCTCCTCCAACATCATTATAAAATAAAAAAGAGGCCGGCGTTTCAAAGTGACCGCAACTGTCTCCACCGCTGATAGGAACCCCTATCCTTCCTAGATCTGACTACAAGACATCAAAAGGCAGTTCATATAAAAGAAATCTCATGAGCAGTGTGGCCTGGGATGCCTCGGCGGAGGATTTCGGTCAGAAAGTTGACCTGACGGTACGTGAAGAAATGCTTGTTCCACGATGTTCCTTGCTGTTCGATTATGCATGGCTACTGCATGACTCGAGCAGTGAAAGTAGTATTACCTACTATTCCTCTCTGTATTTGTGACGACCTATTTGTTTCCTTTGATTCATTACTTCTATCAACTCATCTCAACGAGCAACACAAACAATGCTGCGTTTCTCTCGTCCCTCTGCTGCTGATCGTGAATTTAGGTACGAATCCGTGAAATTTTAAGGAATTATCCAGAAGGATTATCCATCCTCAAAGAATTAATCCAAAATGCTGATGATGCAGGGGCGCGTACGGTTCGTTTCTGTACCGCTGAACCAAGGCCCAATGCGTCGTCGCAATCTACGGATGCCCTTAGTGAACTTATGAAAGGGCCGTCGCTTATTGCATACAACAGTGCTAAATTTTCAGAAACAGATTTTAAGAGTATTCAACGCATTGGAGATTCTCTCAAAAAGGATAAAAATGGGACTAAAACTGGAAGATTCGGTGTAGGTGTTAACTCTACCTATCATCTCACAGACGTCCCCATGTTTGCTAGTGGGACAAAAGTTGTCATGTTTGATCCACAAGCATCATTTGTGCCCGGTATCAACCCCGCGAATCCCGGAAAGATGATTGATTGTTCCAAAACTCAAGGAAGGAATTTGGTTAAAAGTTTACCGCATGTTTTTGATCCTTTGAAGGTATTCGGATGCAATTTATCAGGAGAGGATTTCAATGGTACCATGTTTCGATTTGCTCTGAGAACCGATGATCAGGCGAAAGTATCTAGATTGTCGAGGCAATCGCATCTATTACCTGCAACAAGGGATCTATTGCATCAGATGGCATCTGCAGCACCTTTGATGTTGATATTTTTGAAGAATGTAGAATGCATCGAGATTTATGATTGGAAGGCGAATAATGCAAGCCCATCCATGATTTCCAGGACGGCAGTGGGAAATGCGTCTGATAAGCTTCGTATGAGGAGATCCTATGTTTTGAATGCACCATCACGCGTACCGGCTAAACCACAGGCTGTGGATTATATTTTGGATATCGAAACCACTGGAGTTGACACTGCCAAAACAACCGAGAGATGGATGGTTTGCAATCAGTTGGGTGGAGGGAATGCATCCGTGATGGCGAATGATCCTGCATTATCGCATATGAAGTTGGTACCGTGGGCAGGAGTTGCGGCTCGGATATCTCCTTCGTGCGAAGTAGATGGAGGTAATGCATACTGTTTCTTACCGCTTCCGGTCAAGACAAAGCTTCCAATACATGTCAATGGGTATTTCGAATTGAGTTCAAATAGACGAGATGTTTGGTGGGGAGATGATATGGCAGGAGATGGAAAAGCTCGTGCAGATTGGAATAGAAGCATTGTTCGAGATATTGCAGCACCATCTTATATCCGTCTTCTCACAGCAGCAATCCGAACAAAACTTGTGACGCAAACAACTTATGAGCAACTCTTTCCACAAAAAGAATTATCAGGTCCTTGGAAGGTTTTGTGCGACACTTTTCTAAATGGTTTGAGAGATTGTCCTGTTTTGTACAGTGAATGTTCCACAGTTACTGATCATTGGGTGGCACCAAGCAAGTCTCTGCTTCTTCATGACGAGAAAGATGAGAAACTTTCGGAGATCCTTGCGTTTGACAAGTTACTATTGGTGCGTTTTAAGAGCTCTGAACTCAAGTCGATTCTTTTGCAACATGGCACGTGCAAGAATACAACGACACCAGAGCTTTTGCGACGATATTTTTCGAATAGGAAAGAGAGGCCTAATGGATGTCTCGAACAAGAAAATACCAAAAATGAGCATGCTGAATATTTGTTGAAGTATTGTAAATCTGATTTGAGCCCAACTCAATATCATAATTTATCTGGCTGTCAATTTATTCCTCTTGCAAGTGGTGATTTGGGTAAATTCTGCACATTGCCATCGTACGATCAATCTGGCCTCGCACAATTACAAGTAATGGGGTTCTCCAAGTTGCTTTGTATACATGCGCTTAGAGTTTCAAAGGATAATGTCGATACTGCCATGGAGTGGTTGTTGGCGAATCGTTACAGTGATGAAGCAGTTGCAGTCCAGTATGGAGTCGATCCGTACCTTCTCTGTGATAAAGATAGTGCATCCTTATTGAGAGAGAGCGCAGCGGACACTTTCGTTGACCTCGAGCATATCATTGATCCTGGATTAAGAAAGTTCTTCAGCTCTGGCGTGGTATCTACAACACTCAATATTCTACCATTACGGGGAGACATGCTCGCAGATATTGTATCTAGAGCAGTACCCAGTGACTGGCGTGGTAACGAATCTGCTCCTTGGAACTCACAAAGGGAGCACCCTAATGTCCAATGGTTTGTTGATTTGTGGCGTTTCATCTGTTCTTGTGATGATGTGGGAGGTTCTCTCAAATCTGTTGCAGAACAATTTTGCATCGTGCCAACTGGCCAAGGGGTCGTCTGCTCTTTGTCGCCAGGAAACTCGGTTGTCAGTGCCGACGGTTTGGACGATCAAGTCGTGCAATGCTTGGTTCGTGCAGGTGTACGAGTACTCTTTCCAGATGTGTTGCCGGTGGATTTGGTAGTCCCGCCCGAAATTTACTCTTACATTTTTGACACAACTAGGGACGGTGTAATCAAAGCTATTGATGCGGCTTCACGGCGGAAAAACGTTGGACCCGAATCTCTTGAGAGGGCAAGTGATGAAATGAAGGACACATTTTTTCAGTATTTTTCAAGTAGAGAGTATTGTCCTATTTCAACACCATGCAAGGTCATGTTGAGACATTTTCCAATTTTCCGTGCTTATAGAAACAATGTTATGAGTACAGAAACAACTTTCGTGCCTTTGACGCGATCTAGGGTATGGTATGTCCTCGAAGGGGCGACTAATGATGACTGTACATTCATGACATCAGACTTCTTGATGGCATCTACACCAGCAGATATCAAATTACTTACTCTATTGGGCGCGAAAAAGATGAGTCGATCGGATTTTTTCAAAAAGGTAGTGATACCTCAGCTTTCTGAAGTTGATCTTGATGTTGGAGACAGAGTCGTTGAAAGGATATTACTTGATCTGCCGTCTTTGTCTGATACAGATCATGAATTCGGCGAACATCTTTCTACCATTAAGTTTATCCGGTCATCTGACAGTAAATCGTTGAGATCTCCATCAGAGGTATGTTGAATTTATCCTTGGATTATTCTCGTTTCTTATTTGTAATCTCACGATTTATTTCTGTCCCAGCTTTACGACCCAGAAGTCCCCCAACTACTGACATTGATGGATCAAGATTCCTTCCCAGATGAATTTTACATGCATCCAAATCTTTTGCTAAGTCTCCGTAAAGTTGGACTTCAATCCACGTTGTCGTGGAATGTTGTCCTTGATTGTGCGCGGTCGATAGAACTTGAAGGAACTCGCGGCAATGATGATTCTGCTTTGGCTGCCAAGGCTAGAGGATCGGAACTCTTACTCTTCCTCGATATGCACGTTGATACATTTTTTCCAGAATTTACCAAGAAAAGGTACGACATACGCCAATATTTTAGTACGCAATCGTCAAAGTGCGTGTTTTGTATTTAGAAATCTAACGATTTTTGTATATGAAAGCGATGCTTCAAGGACAGGTAGATTCTTTCGCAAAATGAATTCAGCCCTCTTTGAAGATCCGGAAAAGAAGAAGGAGAGAAAAGAGTTGCAAGCTAAGAGAATTCTTGAACTTCTGAATATCCGGTGGATGCCTGTTCATTCAAACCCCCCACAAGATTACTTACCGTGGCCTGAGCAATGTGATTCCGTAGCTGCTCCTGTTGAGACTGTAATGTTGGATAAAATGTGGTTAGCATCATACAGCAAACGCTTGGTAGAGGGCGACGTTCATTCGCCATCTCTCAAACAGCTCTTCGGCTGGCTGGATCCTATTTCGATAAAGGATGTAAGCTTACAGCTTAGAATGATGAGCAAAACATTTGAGGAGGTACAAAATAAAATTGAATTGAGCAAAGCTATTGATGCCACCGAAGGCGATTCTCTAGGAAAGGGTGACAAAGGTCGTAAACATATTCCTTTGAGTGCACTTTGCCAAAAATATTCATCTGAAGTTGGGCGCATGTATCATATCCTGAACACTGTCGAATCAGAATATGAGATGGATGTTATCAAATCCGTCTTGCATGGAAGTGCTTGGTTGTGGATGGGTGATGGTTTTGTTCCTTCCGATCATATTGCGTACACTTCAAGTATCAATGCGACACCATACTTGCATACTGTCCCACCAGATCTTGCATGTTATCGAAACCTGCTTTCAGCATTCAGTATTCGGAATACGTTTGGATCATCTGATTATTGTTTAGTCTTGACACGAATGGCTCAGGAGACAAAGGGGCGCCATTGCAGTGCAGAGCAGGTAGAACTTGCTGTGAATTTGGTGCAGAAGATTAGTGATGATGTCTTGCGTTTGAATGATCTTGAGATTTTTGCACCAACTCGAAACGGTGAAATGGAAGTGGCAAACAAATTGGTATACGATGATGCTCCTTGGTTGAGTAAGGACCTTCCTGGGAAGAGGGGTTTGGTTTACGTGCATCCAAAGCTGAGCGCAAGCGTTTGTGAAAAGATTGGTGTGAAAAGCGTTAGAAAGCTTCTTCTTCAGCACAATGCTGATATGATAAGTTTTGGGGATGGGGTTGTTCATGAAGCATTTGGGCAGTCAGAGTCTCTTACACGGCGTCTAAAGGTAAGAAAAGCGGGGTTTCTTTTTGGTTGGTATCACTTGTAGCCTTTGGTACTCATCACTCTCATTGACTTTCAGAATATTGTTGAGATGTATCCTGAGGGTACGCAACAACTAAGCGAATTGATTCAAAATGCCGATGACGCGAAGGCATCCGTAGTGAAGTTTGTCATTAGTACAAAGCAACATGGGACTTCATCTTTGCTTGGTCAGAATATGTCAGAATGGCAAGGTGGGGCACTTTACTGTTATAACGATGCAACGTTTACAATGAGAGATTTTGAAAATCTATCAAAAATTGGCCAAGCTTCAAAACTCGAAAAATTAGTCACCACAGGTAGATTTGGCCTCGGCTTCAACTCAGTATTCCACTGGACTGATGTGCCCTCAATTGTCAGTGGAGACTACCTAGTTATGTTCGATCCGCATGCCAAATATGTACCTGGAGCATCTGACATGTCCAGGGGAATTAAGATACGGTTCTCACACACTGACCTCGCTTCACAATTCCCAGATCAGATGTCCCCGTATTGTTTGTTTGGGAATGATATGCAACAGCGCTTTAATGGCACCTTGTTCCGGTTCCCATTTCGCAACGAAACAACTGCTGCCGATAGTGAAATAAGTAAGAAAAAATATGGAGAAAAAGCTGTCGTGAAGGAACTGGTTGAAAACTTCAAGAAAGTTATTGCGAAGACTCTTCTTTTCCTCCGCAATGTTCAAAGGGTCGAGTTTTATGTTGAAAACGAGAGCGATCAATGCCCGCAACTACAGTATTATGCTGATATCACAGATCGCCAGATTATAGGAGAGCCGTCAGCTCTACAACAATCATCTCTACAACAAATGTCTAGTCTCGAAAGCATTCGTAGTCTAGCGAACAATACCCTCTTTGGTGGGGCGCAATCCAAAGATTGGAATGCTATACCTAACTTTATTGCTGGCGATGAATCACAAAAAATGAGCAAGGTACGTCGTACTTTTGATTTCTTTCAACATCAGTGTAAATTTCTTTCTCAGCCATCCTGAACAACTGGCATTTTATTTCTTAGGAATCATTTTATAGCAAACTTTTGAGGACCCCAGAAAATCAACTCCCGAAGACCAACCACGTGGTGACCGTCAATTTTGTAGACCGGACGGGATTAATGATGGAAGCAGAGGGTAGACCTGACGAAGGAGATAGTGTGCATGATGATAGGTACTTGATTTGCTCTGCTTTGGGTGCTGGACAATGCCGTGCGATGGCCTGTAATCCAGAACACAGAGATTTGAAGTTTCTACCGTGGGGAAGTGTTGCTGCACATTTATCAAGAAATGGCAAGCGCCCACCGACACAGGGAGGTAATGCTTTCTGTTTCCTACCTTTACCTTCTGAAACTGGTTTTGCTGTGCACATAAATGGATATTTTGAGCTCTCAGCCAATAGAAGAGATATTTGGCACGGCGATGACATGACTGGAGCGGGTCATGTTCGATCTGAGTGGAATCGTCTTTTACTTTCGGATGTTATTTCCCCACTATACACTCAAGTGCTGCTTACGGCTCGCTCTCTTCTTGGACCTGGAGAAGAATTCAACCGTTTGTGGCCTACGAAAATAAGTTCTGACGTATGGAAGACTGTCCAGAGCAGAGTGTATCAGCTTTCAGAACACTTACCTTTGATGCATACTTCTAGATTAGGTGGCAAGTGGGTCACCATTAAGTCCGCTGTGTTCCTAGACAATGCGGGTGGAGGAGAGGAGGAAGAAGATACCAGTCGGAAGATTTTACCAATAACCAAGAAAAAGTTGCTTGACTTACTATTGCAAGAGAATCTAAATATTGTCACTATATCCTCCTCGATCATCAAATGCATGAGAGCAGAGGCTTGCACGGTAAATGAAGTGAACCCATCATTTGTTCGGGAGTGGTTCAAAAAACCTTCCGAGCATCCTTCGCTCGTTAATAGAGAAGGTGCCGTGTTTCTTCTTCGGTACTGTTTCGACGATTTATTCGAAGGCCGAAGACTTCGCCAACTCCATGGGTTGCCTTTGCTGCCACTTGCAAGCGGCGGACTTGGAAAAATCTCGGATCCTTCTCTCGGTTCCACTTTCTTTGTAGTTGGTCAGTCAGAAAAGTACCTACTCGAAAAGGGATCCAGTTCGTTGGTGGACGTATGGACAGATGATACTAGACTCAATGGGTATCTCATGAATGAGGACTTTCATTCACAGACTAATACAAGCAGAATAAGACCCGCCAACTTCGTCCAATTGCTATCAAAATCATACCCTCCTGAATGGGAAGATCTCCCTGAAGTTCACTGGGTACCGGACTCTAATTCAAAAGAAGCTATACCTAACAACCCGTCGTGGGTTTCCAAATTGTGGGATTACATTGCATCCGACAAGGGTTTTAACGAGGATGATATGACACTAATTCTAGGTTCCTTTCAAATTGTACCGACTATCGTGGGTGAAGGGGATAGGACTTTGCAAATGTTGAGTGAAGATATGGCCGTAGTCAACATCACGAACTTTGAAACAGGTGGGGTAGCAAATGAAAACATGGCAAGGATTTTAAGATCCATTGGTATTCGTACACTTGACACCTCAGTTTTTAGAGGCAAAGACAAATCAAGCATTTTTCGCTTGTTGATGAATTACATTCAACCTTCTACCGTCAGAGGGGTCTTGACAGCGATGACCAATTCCTTTCCTTCGCATATGCCAAATGATGATATTGTTGAACGCATGAAAGCGAGGTTCAAATACCTCGGAGATAGTGATAGGAAAAAGCTGCGCAACTTTTTGAGAGATTCTGTTGACAAAGATCTTCGCTCCGATGAAATAAATATGCTCAGGGCACTTCCAATATTCGAAGTTTTCAACCTTGGGAATAAACCAATGTTTTCTCATCTTAGTGACGGCTCCTTTCTTCCACCATCTTGTGCAGATCAGTCCCACCTTGATCATCGATTTGTGAAGGCAGGCTCTCGTAAGGACTCGGACTTCTTTTCTCAAATTGAGATAGCAACTATGCCACCTCAGGACTACTACGTCACTTATGTAACGTCATTGATTTCACAAAGACATCTTGATGAAGAAAGTAATTCCGCCTTAGTTATCAAGATGTTACAGGACAGTTTGAGATTGTCTGAAGAAGAGAACGGGAATGAATATATCTCACGTCTTACCACTTTGAGGTTCGTACCGAATAGCAAAGGTCAACTTGTGAGAGCAAATGAACTCTATGATCCGCAAGAAGCTGGGCTGGTTTATTTGGTAGACGAATCAATGTTACCTGCTGAAAATCTGCGGACAGGGGCATTGCTTCAAAGTCTAAGAATATTAGGTATGAGTTCAGATCTAAGCATCGAAGGCATCCTGGAAAGTGCACGACAGATCGAGCTACAAGCAAAGAATTTATCTATTGGAGTCACTATTGAAGAAAGCGAAATCGATGTTCTTAGAAAGAGAGCAACAGCTCTACTGAATTTCTTGGACGTCGATGATACCATTTCGAAGTTTACATCTGGGAGAATTGACTATCCAAACATCAATTCACGGACTGAAGAACCTAGTTCCGATAATGGTGATGACATTGAAATTTTGTTGCCTGACAATGAGATTGATATCGTGAATGAACTGTGCTCGATTTCGTGGCTACCTGTCGAGAGAACAAATCGAGCGAGTTCCACGGAGATATGTCCTCCGAGAAGAAGTCATCAGCTTTCACTCATTGGAATTTCATCTCCAGAGATGACGAGAGCTAGGGCGGACGAATGGATCTGCAGTAGTTCTCTAGACACGCTGTCAACAAATATCAAATCTGAGGCTCTAATTGATCTCTTCGGATGGAATCAGTCTCCAAGTATCACTGTGGTTTCTTCCCAGCTAGTTGCTCTGTCTCAAATCAACGATAACTTTTCGGAGTCGCATGCTTACAAACAACAGATGTCTAGGGTGACTTCGCAAATTTATGAAATTCTTGACAAGCACTTGAATGCTTTAGAAGCGGATGAGAGTCATGGAATTTTGGAGGCATTAACAGAAAGGCCCTGGATCTGGGTAGGAGACAGGTTTGTCACTACTTCACAAGTGGCTTTCAATGCGCCAGAGAATGCAAAACCGTTTCTATACAATGTGCCGGAACAGATGATATGTTACGATAATTTATTGAAATTCTGTGGAGTCAGAGAATCCTTTAGCAGCGAAGACTACATCATGCTTTTATCGTCTTTGGCTAATCAGCTTCAAGGGAACGCATGTAACCCAAAACAATTGGATTTGGCAATCTTTGTTGCAAGGAATCTTAGTAGAGTCCCACCAGAAGAAATTACCTCTTTGGACAAGTCCCGCTTGTATCTTCCATCTCGGGATGGTCAAATATTTAAGGCCACTGATATGACATACGATGATGCGCCATGGCTATCTGCGATTGTGAAAAAGACCTCTCACGTCTTTGTTCATCCCGACGTAGGAAACGAGGTTGCTCGAATCTTGGGATCAAAAAGTTTACGCGACGTCTTGAGTGCCAACCAAAACGGTATGGTAAAAATTCCATGTCCTAAATACGAAGCCCTGCAGCAGCTTCTTGAAAGAAGGACCATTGATGACTGGGAATGTTGCAAAGCCTTGTTGGAGATCGCAGAGATCGCAGAGCTCAAGGGTACCAAACAAGTTAGCATAATGATTGATCGTCGCTCGCATGGCACAATGTCATTGTTACATCCTTGTTTGGCCGCCGCCCAAGGACCAGCTCTCGTCGTTTGTTTTCACGATGTCTCCATGGAGGTTGATGAGGTAGTGCGTTTGACATCGCCAGCAAAGTATTATTCTAGCACAATTGGAGGAGGTGGAGGAGGAGGAGGCAGTGGCTTCCCTCGCTACGGAAGAGGTTTGTGTGGAGCATTTACTCTGACCGATTGTCTCCAGGTTCTCACTGGAAGATCATTACTCATTTTCGATCCAACTGGGAATTATCTGATTGAGGACAAAGTGCAACAACAGAATATGGAGTCAATTTCATATGATGGCAGTGAAACCCCAACACGACCTCGAGATGCAGGCAAGAAAGAAAAGGCAAATGCAAGGAATTATGGTTTGAGTCATTCCTTTTGCAAGCAATTTCCTGATCAATTTGATCCTTTCTTCTCTTTGTCTGTCGGCGTTGAAGAGTCCCTCCTGAACGGGGATGTTTCGGCAGGTGGGCCATACTTCCGCGGTACCATTGTACGTATGCCTTTGAGAAGAAAGAACGGGCCGCCATTTTCTATCTGTAAAAAAGAGTTCTGTGACTCTGACTATGATGCGATATCAACAGTGCTAGAAGAAGCAGTCCCAAGAACCTTGCTTTTCACCTATCATTTACAGAGCATCAGCCTTGACAAATGGCCCACAGGCAGTTCCCATCAGGAATCTGTCTTGAGTTGCCGCGTGAGCAGCTCGCCTCTAAACCGCAGAAATCACATCGAGGAGCAGGCGGAAAAGAATATCTGGAGGAAAGACAAAAGCAAAATTGGAAAACTTTTCAAGAGTTCTTGGGTTCCGAACAGAGGGTTTCAGTTGCTTGAATTGAGCTCCCGTAGAAAGGGGGACGACCACGATACAATCGACACATATGCTATAAACTCAGTTCTTGCTCCTCCTAGGCTTCGAGAGATGGCTTGCACTGAGAGTCTCGGACCACTTAATTTAATCCCGACAGTCTCGATAGCAGCCCATCTGGACCGAAGTTGCGCATCAGTGTCTCAAACAGTTGAATACAAACCTCCAGATGGTACCATTTTCGTGGGGTATGATACAGGAGTGAAAACGGGCCTTCCCTTTATTATAAATGTACCGATCTTTTTACATGAATGGAAGGGATCTGTATTGCTTCAAAAAGAAGATGACATTGAATTTCAAAACACATTTCCAGGTATCCGTAATGTTGTTATTACAGACAAGCATAACAATGCCAAAGCCAGATCGCTTGCCCTTTACGTTTGGAATCGACAAGCAATTTCGTCGGCAATAAATGAATTGGTGCCCTCGTTACTCACAGCGATCAAAGAACCGATGCAGCATTTTTGGTCAAGAAATCCCTGTTTGTACTACAAATTCTGGCCGTACCGGAATAGAATTCGTTCAGATTTCAAGGACTTTGTAGATGAATCATTGTACGCTGCTCTCTCTTCCAAATCAATGCATATATATTTGACAGAAAGGGATGGATTCCAGTCTATAGAGAAGGGATGTTTTGCAAGCCCAGATTACCCACTCAATGAAGCGGCAAACTTCTTCCTTCAGCACATGTCTCTTTTCACAACTCCCAGACTTGTTGTAGATGATCTAGTGCACTACGGTATTGATGGGAAACAACTAACGCCATCTGTTGCGAGATCCCTTCTAAAGGGAGATACATACACTGTGGACTTATCAAGCCGACCAAGAGAAGCATTGGCGGTACTTCAATACTGCCTTGCCGATATTGTAAAAGATGATCATTTTGATTCTGAATCAACAAATGTTTTATCTTGCCGAAGAGAACTCACAGGACTAAGTATACTGCCCCTTGCTGATGGAACAATTGGGAAGATCGGAAGCCAAATAATTTTGGCGAATGAAGAACAGCAAGAAATGATGCCAATGCTTCAGAATAAGTTTTTATCTCATCAAGCTTCCAAAATGCTTGAACCTTTTTTGGGGCAACCAGGATTCATGGATTTGCTCGGACTGGAGAAATTTGGTCCAAAGACCCTCTCTCGGAATATGAGTAAGGTGGTACCATCAAATTGGGAAGGAAAAGAATTTGTGCAGTGGAATCCAGAAAGTCCGTCAGAACCAAGTAAATTATGGATTTACCAATTCTGGAAGGAAGTACCACTTTCAAGTCATGATGAAGTTCAACTCTTCCGCAAGTGGCCTCTGATTCCTACTGCATCAGGAGAACTTGCGTCATGTGGGAATGCTAGATTCATTCTCTACATCAGCCCAGATGCCAAAGATCAGTCACTGCAGGCATCTCTCTCCGACAGCTACAAACTTATTAGAGAAAAAGCCGATGCTGACGACAGACGAGTATTGGTACAAGTTGCAACAGAAAGTAGATTTCAACGGACTTCTTCTTCCTCTGAAAACACAGATCCAAAATTTTGGAACATGGGTAAAGTCGATGAAGTCGAAAATGAAGATACACCAAATATGAATGATTCTGACGACAGCATCGGAAATCTGGACTCGTCTGATCATATGAATGATGAACTTCGAGCTTCTATGGATCAAAGTTCTGCAGCACAATCCGATAACGAATCCGAAGCTTCCGCTGCTACGGCCACCGACGAAGAAGAGTTTCATCAGCCTCATTTTTTGGATTACGATCCGAATAGCGATAGTATGAAAACACTATATGGTATACTTTCCACAGTTCGGTGCCCATTGCTTGATGCCTCATATTTTGAAGAACAGGATTTGAACAAAACCTTACCCTCGGATAGACTAGGCGTCTCCCGCATCATCATGTCAACTTTGAATCAGTGCCTAAACTACTGGTCCGCACCATCATCGTCAAGTCTAGGAGATACTCGATTATGCTGGTCATTATTGAATGGTGAAGACTTTGATGCTCTCCTTTCTTTGATATCAAGTCACGATGGTAATAGATTGTCTTTAATGGTGTCTGATCTCAACTTGATGAAACGCCTACCCATCTTTGAAACTTTCGCTGGAAATCGCGTATCGATAGAAGAGAGAGAGGCTAACTTTACTATGGATGCATCAGTAGACGCTGATAGCATCACTTCTTATTTGCCACTTTCTCTGCAAAGCAAACTTCTTGCAGACAAACCACAATTCAAAGACCTCTACGAAGACTTGAATGTGCAAGTTCTAAACGAGGCAATGATTTTACAGAAGTTCGTACTCCACGAATTTCCGAACATGCCTTTAGCTCAAAAAGAAGCCGTCATCAAGGTACGTTTTCTGGTTCTATACATCTCATGATACTTTTATCCTACTTCATTATTTGCACAACCTCATCCATGTAAAACCATTTTTGCGTTATAGAACATTCTTGATAAATGGGAAATTCTTCGTCTGTCTGATGAGCTCCTCAACGTATTGAAGGAAAGTGAATTTGTCAAACGCACACAACGCGCAGGACACGGCGAGGTAGTTTTCGTTAAACCATCTCAATTGTACGATCCTAGAAATCAGCTTTTGAGTACAATGTTTGACAAGGACAGATCTCTTTTCCCAGCCGAAGAATTTGAGACCGCAAAAGCCTTGGAGATGCTCGAAAGTGTAGGGCTCCAAACGAAGATAGACAAAGAAACTTTTTTGAAGTGCGCATGGATAGTCGAGGAGGAACAAGATGTGATGAAAGCAACTCTTTTATTTGAATACTTTGCTGAACATTTCGGAGATTTTTATGATAATAGTCAGGATTTCACTCAAAATTTGTCTGAAGTGAGATGTGTGCCCGGTGAAATAGATGGGCAGGTTGCCCTTCATCGGTTTCGTGAGACTGGTAAGTGATACTTCTTTACCTCATATTACACATTAACATGACATCTAACTTGAGCCGCATTCTATCTCCTACAGCCGCTCCGAAGGACAGACACCTTTGTTATAAAGTAATGCCCGTTTTGCATGATTCTTGTGCTCCGCCCCAACTCATGTATTCGACCCTTGGTATCACATCACCACCCTCGATCAATGTTGTCTTACGACAGATCAGGATGCTGACAGAGGTTGAAAGCACTCTGGATCACTGGACGTACAAACATGGTTCGGTTGAGCAGGTGTTTTCCGAACTATTCTCTTATCTTCAAGGTATGCATCCCGAATCTCATTTTTCACTTTATTGCACATTTTTCACTGAATACTAATCATCTCCTGGTCTTGAATCCCTACAGATAACTTTTCCGACCTTAGCCCGAGGGTTAAGGATGCTCTATCGGAGAGGCCATTGGTTCCAGTGGGGAGTTCTTTCGTCAAGGCGAGTAGATTGTTCTTTAGATTGGCAAAGGACTTGGCTCCCTTCTTTTATGAGGTACCTCGAGGTAAGTTCTCAATAAGAATAAGATCTCCATTTTTATCATTTTGACAAGATCTCACTCCCTTGTACACTTTTCTGCAACAGCTTTTGGTGCATACGACATTATCCTTAGACAGCTTGGTGTCAGAGATAGCCCCAAATCGGGCGACTACGCTGTATCCCTGATGGAACTGAATCGCGAAATTGGAGCAGCGAAGTTGAATGCTAACGAATTGAATTCTGTTGTCGAAGTAGTAAACATTGCAGCTTCTGATAACCATCAAGCTCCAAACCAATCAAGCAATGAACTTTTTGCACCAGACCAATATGGTAAACTCACCAGTGTGAAGAATTTGATGCAGGATGATCGACCCTGGCTCATTAATAGTGGCAGAATCGACACCAGTCTAGTTCACTTGGTCCACCCAAAAGTCAGCAAAGAAATCTGCGATAAACTTCAAATCCAATGTATGAGTCAACAAGTAATCGAAGTACTCGGCGACGGTTTCAATCCGAGGGAGCTTGAAATCTCAACAAGATATGCTGGTGTCAACAATATGCTCAACTCTGAAATTTTTACTGAGATTCTTCACAGTTTGGTTCCCAGGGTTAAATCCGTACATATTGGTAAAGGCATGATTCGAAATTTGAAGGTCGTCGGAGTTGCATCTATCCAAACCCGCTTCATAATCATGGATAGCAACGGTAATTACGCAGCCGATATTACGAATGAATCATCAAGCGATGGCCCATTCTGTTTCATTGACAAAAATCGAATCCTCATCTCGCAACTTCCCATAGGAATAAGTTGTGAACTTGCTGTTGCGTCTGCTCTTTGTGACAAGTTCAATATTCAAAGAGAACATGTCGGAGGGCTTGCTGCAGTTCTAGGTTCACAGGCCGCGCAAGTTACAGATATTAAGAAAATGATGGGATTGTTTGAAGCACAAAATAATGATGAACTCTTCAGAGGTTCTCCTGGTTATCCACTTGTAGCGACAGATCTGGAATTGATTGAAATCAAACCTTTGAAGATGTTCAAGCATAATGAAATTGTCGCCGTACGAGAATCAAATAATTCTTCACATCTCATATATGGGATAATCAGTGGTTCGCAGGATAGCGCCTCAATATCACGCCTTCGAGTTTGTGTCGCTGACGGTGTTGAAACAACATTCCTCTCTTCCCAAGTCTATTCTTTGAAGGGGGGATCAAGGGTAGAGGAGAAACAGCCAAGCAGGCCCAATCCTAATACAAATATTGCCAATGGCCAACATTCTCTTCTTCTCCCTACACCTCAAGGGGAGACCGAATTCTTTGAAGACGCTGTTAACCAAGACAGAACTGAAATGAGCAGCATTAGACGAGACGAAGTGCTCTCCGCTGTTGAAGATCTACTCAAGTCTGCAGACTTGTCTCTAAATGATGATGCGAAGAAAATGATGGATTCGAACCTCTCTTTGAAAGAGCATTTGCAAAAGAAGACAAAAGACATTGAAAATCTTGAGAAGAAGACTATGAATTTATCCAAGGATGCGATGAAGGGAATCGATGCCTTCCTTTGCCCCATCACACGTGTAAGTTCCCACCAGCACAATGCATTATAATTTGTTTTGAAGTTCCAATGAATTCGACTCACCGACATTATTTGACATGAATTTTACCACATATATAGGAAACCATGGAAGATCCAGTGATATGCGTGGACGGTCATACTTACGAAAGAGAAGCCATAGAGATGTGGCTGAGAACTAATTCCCGTAGTCCAAAGACCAACCAAGCACTCGCTTCAACTGAACTTGTACCTAACTACGCTCTGAAGGGTGCCATCGATGCAATGGCAGATATGCACAAATCATTGAAAAGTTTTTCGCAAGATCTTCGCTAAATATAAATTTCTAGTACACATACCAAACAGCGGATAAGACGCTTGTGAACATATAAACTAACTGATCATGATTTTTCTAGTTTTATTTGAATTATGAAATATATTTATGTTTTGAGAAATTATTGTGGAAGCGATTGATTGATTCGATTCGAACTCATCCGCTTTCGAAATACTTGTATGATACTGTACGTAGAGTAGTCGTGAAGGCGATTCATTCAGTTCGAAAGGCCAATTCTGAACCTCTCACCATTGGAGCTAAAATCACCTTCTTGCAATACGAGTGTACATATGCTTTGATCGTCGAGTGATGACTTGCAAGTCGCTTGGCTTGCGCAATAAGAGTTGTTGTTGGTTCACAAGAAAGTTGACATTCTTGTTCATTTCCCCCGGTCCGCCCGCCCTCCGCTCCGGACGCTGTTATCCACATTCAAGTGGGAAAAAGGCCAAGCCACCGATTTCGAAATTCACAAAGAACAAATCGGTTCATCTCATCACTCATCACAACAACACCCATGTACGTGTAGTCGAGTTCCCTATCATCCCAAACTTACATCATCTTCAGTAAAATGGCCAAAAGAGCAAGAAAGCCGGTACGGAAATTAACTAAACTCCAGCGTCGAGAGAAATATACGCAGCAAGCACGAGATAGGAGACAAAAAACATCGCATAAGAAGTACAACCAACACACAATATGCTTTAATTGTCGCCGCAAAGGGCACGCTGTCGCCGACTGCCCAAATGCTGCCTCGGGGACTGACGGAACAAAAGGAGGAAATATATGCTACAAATGTGGATCTGATGAACATTCTCTGAAACTTTGTCCGAAGTTGACTCCTGGAGAGAAAAAAATGAGCAAGGAACCTCGAGGAATGGATTACCATCAAATGGTTCTGCCATTTGCAACCTGCTTCGTTTGTAAAGAGACCGGGCATCTCAGTAGTCAATGTAAGCAAAATGAAAATGGCGTGTATGTCAAAGGTGGATGTTGTAAGGGGTGTGGTAGTAAGACGCATCTGTCTTTCAACTGTCCGGAACTAAAGAAAAAGAAAGCGAGCGAAGAGGATAATGACGACGAGCAATCTGCTGGTGATGTTGAAGAATTCTTGGAAGAAGATGTTTCGAATAAAGAAAAATTGAAACAAGATGAAGACAAACCAAAACAAGTCAAGAAGAAGAAAGTTGTCAATTTTTAAAATAGTTCGATGGATCGGACAGAGTGAAATAGCACAGTAACATAAGTTGATACGGAAAATTCGAGAACAGAATCGAGTTTAAAAAAAGGTGTGATACCTTAAAAACAGTGAATTGTACTGAATATTTGGTCATGAGATGGGGCAAAGCTCAAGCCGCAAGCTAACGAGTGCTGTGTTACTGTTTCCACCACTACACGTACCATCCACGAAAGAGCAATAATATGTGTAATGTCTTTTACTCTCCACCCTTGCAAAAGTATTTTTCTAAGTGAGCTCAGTATCATCATGGCCACAGGAAATCATATTCTAAATTAGTCACTTATTCCAAAATCATAACATCTAACGCCAAAATGCAAACATTCTTAACTTCTGATAGATCAAATTTACTGCTGTTGCGGATTTTATTAATCACCAAGGGCAGTTTTTCCACAGGATTCCTTTGTTCGTATTTCAGCCACCAACTTGTATATGCAGCTTGCTTGGGCCTCAATGGCTGTAACGATCGAGCCCAGTCTGGAGGGCCTGGCATCCCCGAAGTAAAGATCTTCCTAAATGGTATTGATCTTCCCAGAGGATCAACGATCCGAAAACCGGAATTTGCAAGATACTTTGTGTGATTGGCTCTGTATCTGCCGGAATCCCATTGTTCATTCTGGTGCTTTGGTAGCATCGAATGTCTCGCGATCATCAGTCCGCGACGACAAGACCAGAAGACATTTTGTTGCATGCGGAGCAGCAGCTGGAGTTTGCACTGCATTCTCAGCCCCCATCGGAGGAGTTCTCTTTAGTTTGGAGGAGCGAGGGAGGAGCAACGTACCCTTCAGAACTTTCTTCTGTTCGATGTGCTCCATTGCAACTCTCTACTCTTGGAACGCGTGGGAGCTGAATTTGGGAAAGCCGGATTGGACAAATTGTTCTCATTTGGAACCTTCCCCTTTGAAGGAGTTTGAGTTATTCAATTATTTGGGATCATATCTGATCATATATCATATTCAATCTTTTCAACTCCCAACCCAACGTCGAGTGGAGGCTTTATTTACGGGGGATTGAATGGTTTTCCCAAATAAAATAAATTCGAAAATGCGGGAAGCTTTTCATGTCGATGAAAGCTAAAGGGAATCCCAACCCAACATAATCGAGTGGAGGCTTTTAAAAAAGTTAAAAGTAGCAAAACTGCCAAACGCTCGCTTCTTTCTTGTGCTCACTCCTTGTATTCATTTCACCAACAGTACAAATCCGACAGAAACAAAATCCGACTACTACATTGTATTACAAGTAATGAACTAGACTGATAAGCACTATCCATCCTAAGCCATGAACCGACTGAACAGATTAAGAGTCTTTGCATTTGCACTAGCAACCATGTGCATCACCATCGCCACCACTACGTGTAATGCCATTGAACAAGTCAGCATGGGAACCACCATTTTCGCAGTCCGATACCGCGATGGCGTCGTCGTTGGAGCCGACTCTCGAACAAGCGTCTCGGGATATGTCAGCAATCGCTATGCAACCAAAATATCATTTGTGCTAGAGGATGATTTCGGGATAGACCTTGCCCCGCCTTCGGATGTCCAGCTGAATAGTGCATTACTTGATCCTGAACATAAGCAAGGGATTCAAAGTCAAAGAATGGAACAACAAGCAAGCAGCTCCGTAAAGTCAACATGCTGTATTTGCCGAAGTGGGAGTGCTGCCGATACGCAATACATTGCAGACGCTGTTCGTCATCAGCTTCTTCGAAGAAAAGTCATGCAGCACTCCTCCAGCTCAATATCCAATGTCGCAAACCTCATCAAAACTTATTTGCACAACAATGAGCTACAGGCTAGTTTAATTTGTGCCGGTTATGATCACATCAGGGATGAAGGTGCCATCTATTCGATTGATTTAGGTGGGACGTGTATGGAGCAGCCACAGTATGCTTGTAATGGATCGGGTTCAGGATATATAATGGGGCATATTGATGAGCATTTCAACACCATGGGCATGTCTTGCTCGACCATGACGGAGAGTGAAGCTATAGAGTTTGTTGGGAATACTATTGAATTAGCCATGGATAGAGATGGGAGCTCAGGGGGAGTCGTGAGAATATATGTCATTGATCGGAATGGGAAAAAGGAAATTCTTCGGACGCCAAAGAAATATTCTGACATGGCTGAGAGAGCTGCTGATGGTGAAGATGAGTCAAACTTGGCACAGTTTGCTCCTCCTGTGAGAAGATAAAACTGAAGTTCACGTACAATCGTAGCGGGCTCAAGCGCTATATAATTGGTATCAGGTATTGTGTAACAATAATTATAAATGACCAAAAAAGAATAGAATAACTATCCGAACTGCGGCGCTCTGCTACACGTATCATACTTAAATTTCACGTACACGGTACCAAAAGCTTCATTCTCGAATGCACAACGCTCATGGCCGACACGACGTCACAAGTATTGAATTTACAACGTAGAGGAATTGTCTAAAACAAAGTGGGCAACGAGTGTGGTAAGAATCGACACTGTCAGGAACCGAACTTTTGACTGTTCATCTCTTCATTGTTCTTGTCGTTCTTTGTCGAAGTATAAAGGAATCTAACTTCTAGTCGAAACCAGCGAATGCGATAGTGTAGGTAGTCTCTGTGGATTATGAAGAAATTCCTTTGCCCTACTCAAGAATATTGCCACGTTTGAGACACTGTATGTAGTACCGAGTAGTAAAATAGCAAGAAAATGGCGGGGATACAACCGAGGGAATCACCAAGCAGGGTTGAGCATGCTATATCAAGAACTCTTCTACCACCTACCACCTACGCCGATGATTGATTGCAGAGCCGATCGATGAATTGAATGTTGAACGTGTGGATGAAGATACAATATGTGGTAAAACTAATTTTATACATGAGCCTAATACCACACAGACTTTGTAACATTTGCCCAGAACAGGATTAGGAT
>Ga0115005_10000329_pt1 | contig 36261 bp, 36 predicted proteins | sample ArcOceMetagenome_FD_87163 | JGI IMG/M metagenome (GOLD analysis project Ga0115005, IMG submission 87163) | Marine eukaryotic phytoplankton communities from Arctic Ocean - Arctic Ocean - Greenland ARC118M Metagenome | ecosystem: Environmental > Aquatic > Marine > Oceanic | place: Arctic Ocean... | reverse complement strand
GCCCCAAGTCATGTCGATCAAACGCGGGGCACGTAGGGACGCGCGGCCAACAGCGTGGATCATCGGAAAATTTTGCGCAATCAGATCTTGGCCAGTCACCACGGAAATCTGAGCGCCGTATTCATCGGCCAGATCTCGGGCTGCGGCCTCCAACTCATCTGGCCCCATATCATTGGCTGGGGTGTTGATCAGGTCGCGGGTGAGAAACTCGCCCTCAATAATCGCTTGTAGCTGCCGCTCATCAACCCCTGCCGGGCATATTAACTCAGCTTTCTGAGAGGGATTGGGTGCGTAGCGTGTGAAGCGGTACTTGCTAAGCAAAAATCCTAGGGCAAATTCCTGCGCAATCTTGATGTCTTGATGGATGAGTTCGAGAATCACTTCTGGCAGGCTCGCGATATTTGCCACCACACCGAAGCGATTGCGCCTGCGGGAGGCCGCATCGCCAAGGCCAATTGCTAGTATGATCGGCAAGCCGTTTTCCGTGACGCAGAGTATTTGGCCCAGTTTGCCAATCCAACTCTGACTGGCTGCAGAATTTTGCGTCTGGGATCCTTGGGTCTTCAACCATTCTTTGGCATCCGCGCTTGCAACAAGATATAAGGGAACTGCAGGCGACGAGGGTTTTGCGAAGATGTTCGGCATGCTTGGCATTGGGGATCCCTTTAATTAATCGTTGTATCAAGATAATCACCACCATTAGTTGATTGCAATGCGCACTGAACATCTTGCTTGGCGTCGCCTAACAAAACGTCACTCGACGTGGGCCAGGCACACAGTATCAACAACATCGGGCTAATCGTATAAGCTTGTTTAGTAGATTAATAAGAGACATTATTTTCATGGTAACTGCAGGCATCGTAACTCCCCTAGTTATCATTTCGCTGGGATTGGCTGTTGGCAATATTCTGTTACAAGAGAATACAGGTTAGTAAGGATATTAGCATGGCGTATGATTGGGACGTGGTCATAATAGGATCTGGGAATGCAGGTCTCACTGCGGGTATTGCAGCCAGTGAAAAGGGAGCACGTGTGCTGATTCTTGAGAAGGCTGGGCCAGAGCTAGCAGGGGGCAACACAAAATATACAGCTGGTGCCATGCGCTTTTGTTATGCTGCAAGTGAAGACCTCTTGCCGCTTCTTGCAGACCCGAATGACGCCAGGGTCGCCATCTCTGATTTTGGACAATATTCCCCCGAAAAATTTAAAACGGATTTGTTGGGTTTCAATGAGGGAGCGCCACTTACCCCTGAGCAAGAAATATTGATTGCGGAAAGCTATGATACAATGGTTTGGCTTGCCGGTCATGGCGTTACCTATGATCCAATTTGGGCACGCCAAAGCTTCAAAAAAGACGGTAAAATCATTTTTTGGGGTGGGCTAACGCTAGCGGCTCAAAATGAAGGGGTTGGTCTTTTTGATATGGAACTTGCAGCCTTTATCAAACTTGGCGGCACAGTTCGATATAATTCTGAATTCGCGGTACTTTTGACTGAAAATGGCAAGGTTACTGGTGTTTCTCTTGTTTATGGTGAAGAGATTTTTGCGAAATCAGTAATCTTGGCATGTGGCGGCTTTGAGAGCAGTGATGAGATGCGTGTCGAGCACATCGGCCCAGAGTGGAAGACAGCAAAAGTGCGTGGAACACCGCATAATAATGGTGATGGTCTGCGGGCTGCTTTTGACATAGGGGCCCAAAAATATGGACGTTTCGATGGGTGCCATGCAACACCTATGGATTTTCACATGAAAAATTATGGAAACCTTGAAATAGCTACAAATGAGCGCAAAAATTACCGAAAAATAAGCTATTTCTTAGGTGTTATGATCAATAATGAAGGCCAGAGGTTTGTGGATGAGGGAATAGATTTCCGTAATTATACCTACGCACAATTTGGTCGTGCGGTTTTACAGCAACCGGGTCAGCAGGCATGGCAGATTTTCGATTCGAAAGTGTTTGACCTTTTGTATGCTGAATATAGTTTCTTTGATGCGAGTTTTGAACAGGCCGATACCTTGGAGGAGCTGGTGGAAAAATGTGATGGACTGGACGCGTCTGCAAGCCTGAAGACATTGTCAGACTTCAATGAAAGTGTTGAAAGTACTGCTCATTTTGATCCCACGATTAAAGATGGTAAATCTGCTATGTCTGGTGATCTTGCCAAATCTAATTGGGCCCAAAAACTAGATATGGGCCCATTTCGCGCGTTTCCCGTTACCGGTGGCATTACCTTTACTTATGGAGGAGTAAAAGTTTCGAAGAATGCAGAAGTTTTAGACGAGAACGGGCACATTATAGTGGGTCTATTCGCCTGTGGTGAAATGGTTGGTGGCGTGTTCTTGGGTGGTTATCCGGGTGGCTCAGGCCTAACCTCAGGTGCGGTCTTTGGAAAAATTGCTGGGCGTATGGCTTGTAGTTCCAGATAGCTGGCCTTTTCCTCTCGGATGCCGTCCCTCAGGGCAAGGCGGCGAAAGCAATTATAACACTGTATAATAGCGGCTGCCTGCCCAGTATAATAGTGCACAACCGCGCCAGTGCGAACCTCAGCAAGGAGTCCGGCCTAAACGCATGAGTGCTGCTATGCGGGATGTTTTATTGGGTTGGTAATGCTGACTGCACTTCTTCGCCGAGCATTGTGTTATTCAAATTTACACTGCTGTGGCGTGCAGCAATCGTGGGGCAGCGGTCTCTATTAGCGCCATAACGTGAAGCTTGATTGCGCACGACCGCTGTCGTCCAATAACAACGCCCTTGCTGAAAAGAGTGAGGGTTAGGTTATTTCTGGAGTGATAGATATGCTTGAAAGACGTGAGTTCGAGGTATAAGAAAACTGACCCTATTTGGCATGTGAAGCCTCAATTTTTTTGCGGATATGATCGCCTGCTGTAATGGGCGGATAAAGTATGCCATCATCTACGCAACTGGGCAGGCATTCAATCTGTGCGTCATAGTCGGGATGCATAAAGTAACCAATAGACATGCGGCGCGACATTGCGTCGTTCAGGTTTTCTGGTGTTACCACACGGTGCATGGTCGATACCCATTTATCATTTGTCCAACGCTGCATCATGTCACCGAGGTTTACTACAAGTGCCCCTTTGGGCGGACGGACAGGCACCCAGTCCCCGTCCCGTTGAACCTGTAGTCCACCTTTGGCCCCAGTCATCGCCAGAATAGTCATTGCCCCATAATCTGTGTGGGCTCCAGTGCGTAATTGGCCGGGTAGGGGTGGCTCCGTAAGGGCAGGGTAATGGTGCGCTGACATGATCGAGAAATGCTTTTTGATGAGTGGTGCAAAGTGGTTTTCTGGCATCTGTGCGGCAACGGCAAAGATACGCAGTAGGCTCGCCGACAACTCCTCGAAAGCTCGATAGAGTGACACCAGAGCTGAATCAAATCCTGATGGAGCATCGGGGATCAAGTTTGGCGCATAGGCAGTGGCCGCCTCTGGGATATGGACAAAATCTGCGGCTCGATTGTCGATAGGCCCAAGAAACAAACTCTCGCGCAAGTCCTTAGGTGCGTCCTTGCCTAAAGTCGCTGATAAGCCGCGAGTTGCTATTCCGTGATACCCACGTTGCTTGGCGGGCCCTGTTGGATGCCATTTGAATTTGTCTGCATCGGGAAGATCAAAGAATTCGAAGCCTTTTGTGAAGACTTCATCGAAAAGTGATTGAGGTATTTTGTGTCCAGAGAGGATGACGAAACCAATTGTTTGCGCCGCATGGGCGACTTTTTGGGCAACACGGGCTTTGGCCACTGCATCGCCCTCCAAAAACGCCGTGATATCAATTACTGGAATAGGATTTTTCATCATGTCTCCAATCGGATAATTACGTGGTCATAGGGTATATCGCGTGAGATCAACCCGCCTGATAACAAAGCCCCCTTTAGTCGTACAAAGGCAGTAGGAGGAAGATCAGTATTTTTTGCCCAAAGGCCTGACGCTTGTTAGCCTGCGATAGCATTAGTGAGGACTGGGTGTGGCACATCTGGGAAAAGCTCGGCGAGCTCGGAGGCAATCTCTAAGGCTGGCTCGTTAGCTATGGCTAAAAGTGCAGGCTCTATTCCTGCTATAAGGGTTGCGCAGGTTTGAGGGTGTTTTTCCATATACTGCCTGGTTGTGTAGAAGCTGGTGTAGCCAATGTCTCCTCGGCTGGCGAACCGATGCCAGATATGTGCATGGCCTGCTGCCACTGCGGCAGAAGCGTAGGGTTCCAGGACCTGTGCAACGTCAATCTCGCCATTAGTGAGGCGGGCAGGGTTGGTGTGCATCGGGGCGTTAGGCGCAATTTCGAGGCTATCAGGATCTACGCCCGCGCGTTTTAAGTCGTCTTGGAATGTCATCCATGGGGTCGGAACTTCATATGCAATAGCAAGGCGCTTGCCTTGTAGTTCTTTGAATTGGAAATTTATGTTGGGTTCGCGCCCAATGAGTATGAATGGATCTCTCGCAACTATCTGCCCAAATGCCACGAGTGGGCACTTTGGATCACGTTCATGATGCAGCATGACGCGCATTGGCCCACCCCATGAAATATCGGCACGGCCTGCGAGCAGACCTTCTGCGGTTTCGACTGGATCGGGTGACAGTCGGATATTTACGTCTAATCCTCGGTCAGACCAAAACTGGCGTTTGTCAGCGAGATAGAATGGCGCATAAACTATAGTGCGTAGATTTTCATAGAGTGTGATCATATTAAAAAAACCGTCCTACAGGGATAATCATATTACCGTCATTAGTTACTCTTGGATTTTGTAAATGCTTAATCATTACTAGTAGTAAATACCATTTTGCCACTAGTTATGGGGTTGTATTCAGTATTATCTACCCTAGGCTTAATCAGGTCATAACAAGGAGGCCGGACATGCCAGTTATTAAGTATACTTTGATTAAGGGATATGACGCCGAAACAATCGCAACGCTTTCGCGGCGGATGACAGACGCTGTGCGCGCAACCATCGCCGCGCCACCGGATGGCATCACGGTGATTGCTGAAGAAGTGCCTGCGACCAACTACATGCGTGGTGGGAAGGCGCGGACCCCAGGCGCACCGGTTCCGGGGGCCGCGGCGGTCGTTCGCGACTATCTTGCTGCGATGGAGGCACGCGATCTGACGAGCGCACAAGGGTATCTGCATGATGATTTTGAAATGATATTTCCTGGTGGAATTACGATGCAGACGCTTGAGGCGCTGACCGCATGGAGCAAAAATCGATACACGAGCATTGGAAAATCCATCGAAGGGTTTGATGAGGCCTTTGAAGAAGATCGGGCCATCGTTTGGTGCAGGGGTAGTTTGTATGGCACTTGGTTGGATAGCAGCTCGTTCGAGGGGGTTCGTTTCACGGATCGGTTCGAACTGGTCGCTGGTCGAATATCGCGCCAGGAAGTCTGGAATGATCTTGCTGAGCATCGCCCCTTTTAACCCCAAATTTATTACCAAGATCGTCGAAATATTTTTTGTCGATCACATGTTTAATTTTTCCACAGATTTTCATTAACAAAGTTAAGCGTCGTTCCAGCCTCGACAGGCCCCAGTTCCTAAAATCTGTCAACAGTTGACTAAAAAGATATGACGTTGTCAACGTTGCCTCAACTGCGTCCAGGAGAATCACAATATAAATCCTGCGCAGCATCGTGGAACTGAACTGCTGGGAGACGTCAGAATCACTTTTTCAATCATCTGTCACTATATCTAAGAGGATACCCAATGACCCACATCACGGCCGATTATGTGAAGCAATACAATACTGAACGGGTCACGGATCCCGCGCGTTCGGCGCTTGTGATCATAGATATGCAATATGCTACGGGGCACCCTACAGGCGCGCTGGCGCAGAAAATGAAAGCCGAAGGAAACAGTGTTACGGACTGGCGTTTTGAGCGGATAGAGACTTTAGTTATTCCCAACAATCAGCGTTTGATCAAGGTGATGCGCGCGGCAGGTGGCAAGGTAATTTATATCACCATTGGTGCAGCCCTTGCTGATTGTTCCGACGCGCCTGTGCATATGCGTGCGTTTTTTCAGTCAGTAGGTAACTACGAAGGCCAACCCACACATCAGATCATCGAAGAACTCGCGCCCCAACCTGGCGATCCGATCGTGCGCAAGACTACTATGGGTGCCTTCGCCTCAACGGGCCTTGACCATTTATTGCGTACTCTCAATCTAGAGCACCTGTTTATGACAGGTGTGTCTACAAATATGTGCGTTGAAACAACTGCGCGAGGGGCCGCTGATAGGGGCTATGCTGTGACACTGGTTGAGGATGCCTGTGCTACCACGCACAAAGAACTACACGAAGGCACTGTACGTAATTTTGGCCGGTTCTTTGGAACAGTGCGATCAACTGAAGAGGTGATTAAGATCTTAACTTAAGTCTTCATGGTATTTTCACCTGTCATGTATACATCAATCTTTGTGATATAGTCGTTGTACATGGTAAAGACATTTGCGTTTGATTTAGGGCTGGCAGCACCGATACCAGAATAGGTAACCGTAAATTGGCTGGCTATACGGCCCGTGGAATGTGAGGGCGTATGAGTGAAGTTGTGGTGCACAGCCTTTAGCGGCCCCTCCCATCGAGTTGCAAAAAACGTGCGTATCGTATTGCGTCCTGAATAGGCAATGTCATGGGTTTTGATCGTTAGGATGCAATCCTCAGCCAGAGTTTGAGCGAGAGTGTTAGGGCTACGGGCATCAAGTGCTGCAAAGTACCGAGTCGCAAGATCCGTAAGCTCGGAATCAGTCATTGGGGTTCTTTCAATGTATTTTCACCTGTCATGTAGACACGAACAGTTGAAAATTTGCCCTCGACTATTTCAAAGAAGTTGCAGTTAGATTTGTGGGTAACGCTGCCGTCATGTTCTGTATTTTGGACCATGAAACGGCTGGCTACACGCGCACTAAAGAGGTCAGGGACGTGCGTAAATCGATGGTGCAAAATGGTCGTGTGATCAGCCCAAAGCTGGATGAACATTTCCGATATCTCAGCGTGCCCTTCAAGTTGAACGTCATGAGTTTCAACCGTGAAGATGCAACTGGGGGCAAGGGTATCAAGCAGGCCAGACAAGTTCTCGGCATCCACCGCATCGAAGTAGCGCTTAACAAGTTCAACCTGAGTTTCTGAAGTCATGTAACGGTTCCTTCCGGAAGTCCTGAAATGTGATCTGCTATACTGCTAGGTGTGGTCAGCCATAATTCGTCCCGGTTTTTCAGAACATGGTCAAGGGCACGCCGCAGGGCGGCCAAGCGGAACGGCTGGCCAATAATGAAAGGGTGTAGGACGATGTTGAATACCAGTGGATATTTTTTAGATTGTCGGAGCATTTCGTCGAAGTGATCGATAATCATCTCTTCAAATTCGCGCCCCGTGTGATGCCGGAACACCTGCGCAGGACTATCGTTGAGTTCGATTGAATATGGTAGTGACAAAAGTGGGCCTCCACGCGTGCGCATCCAGAACGGTTGATCGTCGGCTGGCCAATCAAGCACATAAGAATAGCCCGCTTCCTTCAGCAGATCGAGTGTGACGTTAGATTGCACAATATAAGGCCCCAGCCAACCCTTGGGTGGGGCGCCAAAATGCTTCGTGATGCTATGGGTGGTCTGAGCAATCATTGTTCGTTCAGTTGTCTCATCCATGATGTCTTGACGCTCAGAATTTGTAATACCATGGCCAATAACTTCATCGCCTCGAGCCTGAATGCGCTTTATGATTTGAGGGCAATGCTCCAACACTTCTGCGTTAATATTATGTGAGGCGGGTATTCCAAGCTCGTCGAGCAAATCAAACAAATACCATATGCCTACCCTGTTTCCGTAATCGCGCCAGGCATAGTTGCGCGTGGTTTGTGACGCACCCGGAAGTGTGTGATCGCTGCCAAGACCAGTCATGAAAGAGAACCATTCGATATTGTGGCATAGGCAAACGGCCAGACGCTTGCCTTCTGGCCAGTCATAAACTGGACGTTCGTTCAGGGCAGAAAATGGGTACCGATTATGATGTTGGATTTCCATAGTGATTCTCCTGAACGCAGCTGTAGCAAGGTTGACAACGTCATATCCTTTTCGTCAACTGTTGACAGATTTTAGGAACTGGGAGGATGCGTAATGGCTGCATGGACTGGAATTATTACGAAAGAAGAAGAGCGCCGCTATGCATCGGCGGGGTTTGGTGGTGAAGGTGGGTTTGGCATCCGTCCTGCGTTGCTGATCATCGACGTCCAGTATCGCACTGTTGGCACCAAGCGGGTTCCATATTGGGAGGCGATCAAAGAATATCCTACTTCCTGTGGTGCCGCCGGCTGGGATGCAGTGGAAAAGATTGCCCCGCTTTTGGCTGTATTCCGGGCCAAAGGGTTTCCTGTACTATATCCGCATGTAGCCCTTAAGAATGCAGCGACTGATGGTGGGCGCCTAGCACAAAAAATACCGTCGATTATGAGTATAGATGCCAAGGGCTATGAGTTTGTTGAAGATATAGCCCCGGCTGCGGGCGATATAATCTTGCCCAAAAAGCACCCCAGCGCGTTTTTTGGCACTCCCTTGACCAGCCATTTGATTGATCTCGGTGTCGACACTCTTGTAATCACGGGTTGTACAACGTCCGGCTGTGTGCGGTCGTCCGTAACAGATGCGTTTGCACTAAATTTCAAGGTTATTGTTCCTGATGACTGCGTTTATGATCGCGCGCCCACCTCACATGCAGTGAACTTGTGGGATATGAACAGTAAATATGCAGACGTCATGTCGTCGGCAGACGTTACTGAAAAACTGATTGGATTGGAGTGCGCGCCATGAGTGCAGCAGATATCGAAACGGCTTTGGTGCAATTAGTCGCATTCACCACTGCAACTGAATGGGACGACATTCCAGAGCTGGTTAAAAAGCGGGCGGCGCTTGTTTTGTGCGATGATATGGCCGCGATGGTTGCCGCGCGAGGCGAACCAGAGGTCATGGCGTTACAGGACGGTGTTGCCAAAAGCTCAGGTGATGGAGAGGCGACGGTGTTCAATGCGCGGGGGCATCGGTTGGATCGGTACTCGGCTGCTTTGGCTAATGGTTGCGCGGGGGATTGGGCTGAGTTGGATGAGGGATATCGTCGGGTGATCTGCCATGCCGGTGTATATTGCTTGCCAGCATTACTTGCCGAAGCTGAGGCGGATGGATATACAACAGAAGACCTGCTGCGTGCATTAGTGATTGGATACGAAACTGTGGCGCGAGTGGCGAGGGCCTTTACCTTTCCCAATTTGGTTTTGCATCCTCACGGCAGCCTGGCAGCCGTTGGAGCTGCGGCAGCGGTTTGTGCTTTGCGGCGGGTGCCTCAAGATATAGCGATTGGTGCAATCTCAGGTGCTGCGACTATGGTCTTGCCAGGGCCCTACACCCACCCCATCAGAGGTTCTCTGGTGCGTAACGTTTGGCCAGGTGTGGCTGCGCAAACTGGATTGCGGGCCGTTGATTGGGCTACCATTGGCATATCTGGACTACCTTCGGCGCTGCATGACGTCTACTCAGACGCCTTTGGTGCTGCTGTAAATGCTGATGAACTAGGCAGCGGGCTTGGTCAGGATTGGGCCATCTCGGATGGTTATCACAAAGTCTTTGCATGTTGCCAATATGGCCATGCAACCATTGAGGCAACACAGAAACTTTTAGAACAGATTTCGGTTGATCGTGTTGCCGCTATCCATCTGGATACACATGAGAAAGCCCGTATCATGGATAACCCTGACCCAGACACAACTATAGCTGCGAAGTTTTCGATTCAACATATCGCAGCTACGGCGGCAGTTCACGGTGGCGGAGGTGCGGAGGCATTCTCGTCGAGTTCACTGCACGTACCAGAAATCATGGCGCTACGTCATAAGGTTAGCACCGCGCCCTACACACCACTTCCGGACTGGCCTAATGACAGACCTACGCGGGTGATTTGGACGCTGGACGATGGTTCTACACTGTCTGAGGAGATCATGAGTGCGCGCGGCGGGCCAGACCTGCCATTTACGCCAGATGAAATTTGTGCTAAGATTTATTCCATTGTAGATGATCCTTATCCGCGGATGGGGGTGGTTATGGATGCGTTGCTTGGCCTTGATGCGAACGCGCTGGCGCAACCTTGGAACGATGCTGTGCGCGAAATGACGGCGCTATGAGTGAGGCGCTTGATCTGTTGATAATTGGTGCTGGGGCTTGTGGGCTAGCGGGTGCGATTTCTGCCCATGATGCTGGCGGAACTGTAGCCATTGTGGAAGGGTGCGACCGTCCGGGGGGCAACTCTGCGCTCTCAACGGGGTCGATCCCGGGTGCAGGGTCCAAGTATCAGCATGAGGCGGGTATTGACGACAGTCCTGAACGGATGGTTGAGGATCTAACCCGCATCGCTGGGCCTCACCAAGCAGATGATTTGACCCAGATGATAGCGGCAGAGTGCGGGCCGCTTTGCGAATGGCTCATTGAGGATTTGGGAGCGCGGATGGAACTGATCACCGCTTATCGCCATATTGGCCACTCAGTAGAGCGCCTGCACGCGCCAAGATCTCGGCGCGGACAGGATCTTGTAGATGATCTACTACGTTTTGTAGCCGAGAGAGATATTCCAATCGCAGTAGGCAACACGGCAAAGCACTTGCTGGTGGAAGACGGCTATGTGGTGGGCGCAGTTGTGGAAGGTGAGCCGGTTCGAGCCCGCAAAGTGCTGCTTGCGACGAACGGTTTTGCCGCTGATTCCGCACTTGTAGCCGAGCATTGCCCAGAGATTTCGGCCGCTGAGTATTTTGGTGCGCCAGGAAGCACGGGCGATGCAGTCCGTTGGGGGCTGTCGCTTGGCGCTGCTTTGGGAAACATGGGCGCATATCAAGGCTATGCGGCAGTAGCCTACCCGCAAGGCCAATTGTTGTCTTGGACAACCATCGAAAAGGGTGGCGTCTTGGTCAGCGAAACCGGTCAAAGGTTTGGCAATGAAGATTTAGGATATTCGGGATTTGCATCTCATGTGATGGCGCAGGGCGCATTCGCTTGGGCTATTTACGACGCGCGCATCCACGGTGTGGCGCTGGCCGAAGAAGAATACGCGGAAATGTCAGCGATGGGGGCTGTAAAATGGGCCGATACGCCAGGGTCGTTGGCAGAGGTGGTTGGTTTGAACCCAGCTGGTTTGGAGGAAGCGATAGAGGACTATAATGCCGCTACGAAAGGAGATCGCAAAGACAGTTTTGGGCGTACAGCTTTTGCCATGGCACCGCTTCAGGCCCCTTTTGCGGCAGTTAAGGTCAAGCCAGGATTGTTCCACACACAGGGTGGTTTGCTAGTCGATAACAGAGCTCGGGTACGAAAAGTAAGTGGTGGTGTTGTTGACAACCTTTTCGCTGGAGGCGGTGCGGCGGCGGGGATTAGTGGGTGTGATGGGGCGCTTGGTTATGCCTCGGGCAACGGTCTGATCACGGCACTTGTGTTGGGACGTAAAGCGGGAATGGTCGCCATAGAAGAGATCAGAGCGGAAGCATGACGGGCGCTGAGCGGATTGCCGAATTTGCTGCTCACACTTTGAAAGGAAGCGTGCCCGCTCCAGTGCTCGACGCGGCACATCTACACTTTCTCGATGCGCTCGGTGTTGGGATCGCGTCATCCACAGTCGGCGACAACGCGGGCTGGGCTGCGGCGGCCTCTGCAGGATCTGCTAGTTTACTATTGGGGGGAACTGCGGAACCTGGGGCTGCGGCGATGATTAACGGGGCGTTGATCCATGCGCTTGAATATGACGACACACATATAGCATCGGTTGTACACGGTAGCGCTGTTTCGGCACCCTTGGCGCTGGCTGTAACACAAATGTCGGGCGCATCTGGGCGTGACCTGATACTTGCATATATCATCGCATGGGAGGTTGCGATCCGCATTGGGTTAGCTGTACCGGGTGGTTTTCAGGCACGTGGTTTTCAGGTCACCTCAGTCGGTGGTGCTATTGGAGCGGCTGCGGCTGCAGGGCAAGTTATAGGGCTCGATACTGAGTGTGCAGTATCGGCCATAGGGATTGCGGGTGGTCAGGCTTCTGGAACCCTTGCATTTTTGGCAGATGGTGCGATGTCGAAGGCGTTGAACCCGGGCTGGGCAGCACGTACAGGAATTGAGGCTGTGCGCCTTGCGAAAGCAGGAATGACGGGTCCATCATCAGTTTTAGAAAGTACTTTTGGCGTAATGAATGCCTTTGCCGGGCGCAGTGAGGGGCTTGAGGCACAACTTGCCACACTTGGAGAGGAGTGGCTGTTGCCGCAAGCGGCGTTCAAGGTTTACCCCTGTTGCCATTACATTCACCCATTTCTTGAGGCTGTGGCGCAGGTGATGGCACAAGGTGTAAATGCAAGCAACGTTATATCTCTTACGGCTTTTGTTCCACCGCCTGCTGCGCCCTTGATATGTGAGCCTTGGAGTCGCCGCCAAGCACCTGTTTCTGGATATGACGGTAAGTGGGGCCTCGCCTATTGTATGGCGTTGTTGCTGGTGGATGGGCATGTTGATGTTGCGAGTTTTGAAAGTGCCCCAAGAACTGATGTTGTTGCCGTTGCACGAAGGATGATGTGGAAGCCTTTGCAAGACCATGGCTTTCCCTACCGCTTTGCAGCACAGATTGATGTTGAAACGTCTCGGGGACAGATAAGTGCGCAGATCAATCAGGTGCGAGGTGCCCCAGACCGTCCTCTGATGGTTGAGGATATTTGCAATAAATTTGCAACGAACGTAGGTCGTAAATTTTCTGCTGAGCGGGTTGGAGATCTAGAGGATATAATACTAAATATTTATGATGCGGGCGACATGGGCCAACTTACAGCCCTTTTGCGTTCCTAATTCATTAGGTTTGGCAGAAACAGCACGATTGAGGGGAAGGCGATCAGCATGCCCAGCGTGAACAAATCCATGATCAGGAATGGCGTAACTCCGGCAAACACCTCTTCCAGTCGTAAGGGGACAGGCGAGGCTGATCGCACCACATAGACATTCAGGCCCACAGGTGGAGTAATCAAAGAAATCTCGGCCAGCTTGATTGCTATAACGCCCAACCAAATAGGATCATAACCAACGCTGGTCATTATCGGGAACATCACAGGCAGTGTCATTACCATGATGGCGATAGGATCGATCAGCATTCCTAGTATAAGATACAGAAGCGCGAAACCGAACAGATAAGCGATGGGTGATAGCTCAAGTGCCAGCATCCAGTCAGAAATATCTCCAACCAGCCCGGTGTAGGTAAGAAAACGTGCAAAGATAATCCCACCAATAACGATGATAAAGATCGTTGACGTCGTTATCCCAGCGTCTTTAAAGGTATCAACTAAAACTTTCACGTTCATCTTACGTTTGGCCGCCACTATCAGAAACGCGCCAAAAGCACCTACTGCACCAGCGTAGGTTGGAACAAAAAAGCCTAGATAGATCCCGCCAATAACGAGGATGAATAGAAACGTGATCCCCCAGACGCCCTTGAGCGATTCCCATTTTTCCCGCCGCGTGATGATCACGTCTGGTATGGGCGCTAAGTCTGGACGCACCTTGGCAACCACATAGATGCCGCCCATATAGATTGCTGCTGACATCAGCCCGGGTATAAGGCCCGCCACCAAAAGGCGTGCCACAGATTGCTCGGTGATGACTGCATAGATAATCATCAGGATCGACGGGGGGATCAGTGAAGCCAGGGTCCCAGAGGCGGCAATACACCCTGCTGACAGGCGTTTATCATATCCAAATTTAGTCATCTCGGGCATGGCCATTTTTGTAAAAACAGCCGCATTAACAATGGTAGAGCCGCAGGCTGCACCGAAGGCTGCAGACGCCAGGGTAGTGGCCATTGCGAGCCCACCGGCTATCTGGCCCAGCCAATTGTAGGCTGCTTTATACAAATCTTTTGTGAGCCCCGCTTGGGTTGCAAGCGATCCCATCAGGATAAAGAGGGGGATCACTGCGAGCGTAAACGAGTTTGTCGTTGAAAATGGTACTGTCGCAAGCTGTGCTATGGCGGCCCGCTCACTGATAGTAATAAAAATGCCAATAAAACCGCTGAGGCCTAGAGCAACACCAATATGAACGCCGGTGGTAAGAAAAAAGACAAGGAGCCCAGCTACAATGACACCGGAGATGGCTGGATCAAACATGGCTTACTACTCAACTTTCTGCAAAACGCCGAGTGGGTCATTTTCAAGACCTTCGCCAGTTTTGATACGGATTAAATCCTGAATTAGGTGCAGCGCCAGTTGTAAGATTACGAGGGCGCACCCCGCCGCTAGCACAAAACGTGCGGGCCAGAGGGGGAAACGGATTAGGCCTGCGGTAGCCTCGCCGATTTGAAAGGAATACTGTGCTTCAGAAATCGCTTCACTCAAAATCAAGCCAAAGAATGCCATGGCTGCTAGATCAGTGACAACGTCCATTGCAGCGCGTATCCGTGGAGGCATTTGAAAATAGACCAGTTCGACCCGGATGTGCGCGCGCCGTATCTGTGCATACGCAAGGGCGCCAAATACGATTAAAACCATCGTGCTTTCTGTTAGTTCTCGTGGACCTGGAACAGGAATTAACAAAATTTGAGTACCGACAATATCTGCAACGCCAAGGAACATTGACATTAACATGCCAAAGCCGCCTACCAGAAGTACAGCTAGTGCAAGACGTTCTACAATGTGGGAGAGAAATTTCACGGAGTACCTGCGGTCAAAGAGTGGCGACGCGCGATATCGCGCGTCGCCATAGTTTTATTTATTGATGATGTTGAGCCAGTAAGCTTGAACTTCTCTGGCTTGATCTCCCATGCCACGTCCGTCCATATTTACAACCCAGTCGCCCAGAAGGTCAGGCGCCGCGGCTTTCCATTTGGCTAGTTCGGCTGCTGGAAATGCTATGATCTCACCGCCTGCCTTAACGATCGCTACACCGGCAGCTTCTTCTGCTTTTTCGATGTTATCCATGTAGTTTTTGCCCGCTATGGTAGCTTCTTCTAACATGATTGCTTGATCGTCTGCTGAAATGTCATTCCATATGTCTTCATTGATGACGACCAAGTGGCCAGAGATAGACATAACTGGACCACAGCTAATGGGGCCGGGCTCATACAGGCGATTGGAAAGAATATTGCCGCGGTTGAGGAAAGAGTAATCTAATGAGCCGCGTTGCAGTGCCTCATAGACATCGCCCACGCCAACCGACACTGGAACTGCGCCAACAGCTTCGTGTGCTTTAGGAATATCGGCGCCAAAAGAACGAATTTTCTTGCCTGAAAGACCTTCAACTGTGAGGCAGGAATCATCCTTACCCGTCAGATAGTAAGATCCAAGTGGTTGGTGAAATAGAAACTTGAGGCCAAATTTGGACAATTCGTCACGAAAGTATGGGATATCCTTAAAGGCAGCGGCTGATATATCCATAGCCTGGCGTGGCGAGTCAAACACAAAAGGAATCTGATAAGCGCGCCAGAACAACAACTGGTCTGTGTAATAGCCAGGGACGACAGATGCCATATCAATGGCGCCGCGACCTGCGAGGGTCATCACTTCGCCACCACCACCGAGGCCGCCGGCAAAGGTAATTTCTATGTTAACACGACCTTCCGTGCGTTCTGTTACCGTAGAGGCAAAATCTTTTTCTGCTTGTACGAAGGGTGAATCGCCTAAATAGTGACCCCAACGTAGGGTCACGTTTTCTGCACTCGCGGCGCCAGCGGCAAAGACCGCTGCAACGACGATGCTGGTGATACGATTAAACATGAACATCTCCCAGATGAAATGCCGCCCATTCGAGCGGTCGGTTTACGGTTGCCAATGACCCAGTTGGTGGCAGTGTGTCGTTTGTTATGCGCCTCGCCTTGCGACGAGTGTCATAGTTTAGAATTATTTGTCTTCCGAACAAAATAATAAGTCTACCCCCCAATCGGTCAACTGTTGACAGTTTTGCAAAGTTGGCGAACACTTGTCAACGGTGGCAAATTTTTTAAAGGATTTAGTTGTGATTAGCTTGCGAGCAGATACCGGTGCAATCCAGTCAAAAACCTCGACTAAAGAGGTTCGAGAAATTCTTGATAAATTAGCGAGCCGGGCGTCTTGCAGGGATTTTGATAGTAGCCTGATCGCTCCTGAAACTCTGGAAGATATTGTGTGCGATGGAGTTGAGGCCCCCTCCTCTTGCAATCAGCAGAATTGGCATTTTATTGTTGTTGCCGACCTGGCTCAAAAATTGCGTGCGCGAGACATTTCTGGTGGAAACCATCATTTTTCGGAATGCTCGGCGTTGATCTATTTGTGTTTTCAAAAGGGTTGGACGCATGGGAACTTATCTATTGTTCAGTCCGTTGCGGGAGCCTGTTACCACATGATGCTTTCGGCGCATTTGCGTGGGTTTCAATGCATTTGGAATGCAGGCATTGGTGATCAGGTTGCCCTGCGAGAGATGCTTGAACTACCACAAACATTTGATGTGATTGGCGCACTTGCAATCGGGAGGGCAAAAAGCACAGCGCCTAAAATGAAGGCACCGCGCAGATCAGTAAATGAAATTTTTTCATGGGAGCGATTCGAACGACCCGATGCTAGTATGTATCCTGTGAAGGCAGCTGTGGCCTATCCATTTTGGGAAATTAGAAATGATTTTAACCCTTTTGCTCAATGGGACCCTAGGTGTTGGAAATGGGATCAGCTAGCTGATTTTCGGGGTTACTCTGTTTGGGCTAAATCCCCCTTGGCAGGGGTCTATGTTTCCCGGAGGCAAGGTGATGCATTGGAGGCAGAACATGCTCTTCTTCCGGACGTACCGCTTGGCGCACACGTCGCCGAGATAATGCCATGGGGTGGGACCTCAACAACGGCTTTGTTGCATAGGTTAGGATCTGATGTCCACTTATCAGTGGTGGAATTGTCAGACAATAACCTAAGTTTCATCAAGGAACGTCTGCACCGCGAAGGACTTGATTTAACGCAGGTTACATTTGATCTGATGGTCAGTGGTCAGCTGCCCTATGCTGATACTTCAATGGATTTGGTGATACTGCCACAAATATTAGAACATGTGCCTGATCCTGTGGCTTTACTGGATGAAATTACCCGAATTTTGGTGCCCGGCGGGTCGGTTGTGGCGAGCGTACGCAACGCAGACTCTGCTTACGGCGAGTTATGGAGGGCCGAAGAGTCAAAAGCGCAGGTGCCAAATCAGGGGCCTTTTATGCCATTGTCAGCAACAGATGTCGCCGCTTGGTTCGCCGCTCGGTTTGATATTGACCAAGAGGTTGGGATCGGAATCGATGCAACTGGAGACGCACACGTTATGACGGGTGACGCGTGTTATTCTGGCAGGCTTTATGCGGTGCGGGGGATACTTGTCTAAAACTGTTTTAACCGAATTTACGGGCAACAAAGCGCCCTTGACCCACAGCGTTATTTTGCAACGCGCCATCGCGCAATGCGAAACAGCCACGCGACAAGCTATGAACGACGCGCGCGCTCATCCGCTCGCCCTCATAGATGGAATATCCCGCGTCCGTGCCAAGATTTTCTTTGCCGACCACCCAGTCAGCATTCAAATCAACTACTGCGATATCGGCATCTGCACCCGGACGGAGCGTGCCTTTGGTGTTAAGCCCCATGCTCCGAGCGGGGTTCTCACTGACGAGGGGAATGAGCTTTTCCAGGGGCAGTCCACGTTGATCGTGTCCATAGGTCAGCAGGGCGGGCAGAAATGCATCAAGCCCCGGGAAGCCCGGTTGCGCCTTCCAGATACCCCCGTCTTTACACGCTATAGGGCGATGAATGTGATCGGTAGCAATCGTGTCAATGTCTCCGCGTGAAATCGCGGCCCAAAGCGCCTCACGATCCGCAGGCGTCCGCAGCGGTGGATTGACCTTGCCAATAGACCCAATGTCGCTTGTGATGTCATGGGTCAAATAGTGCAAGCATGTTTCAATGCAGATCTCAGAACCCCCCGCACGCTGACGCAACGCAGCATCTAAGGCCTCGCTAGAAGAGGTATGAACCGCATGAACTGGAGTGCCAGTAATTCGTGCAAAATAGGTAGCTCGTGACAGTGCATCAGCCTCGACAAATGGCGGGCGGGTGGCGTTCCACGTCGCCAAGCCGCCCTTACCCTCAGGATCAGCCGCGAGGGCACGTTCGCGCAGAACCCAAGCAACCTCAATATTTTCAGGATGTGGGCAAAGCACACCGTCGTTAACAGCCAAGACCTCCAATAACCGAAAGAGAAATCCATCATCCGTGCCAGAGAGCCCAAGACGCGCGCCTTCATCGCCGCGAATGTTCATGAAAAGCTTCGCACTAGGCGCCCCGCGTTTGATCAGGGTAGGCAGTTCAGCCAATTGTTCTTCGGTTGCAATCACGAAATGAAAACTGAAATCAACTCGTGCTCCGGCCTCCGTAATCTTGCAAAGCTCATCGAAGACAGCACTGTATGGATCAGGACTCATTACATAAGGGATGATAGTAGTTACGCCACCAATGGCTGCTGCCCCAGTTTCGCTTTTGGCGTCCCCAGGCACACGTGGGCGCGCTATGTCCATGCCGTGTCCCAGGTGGATGTGTGCGTCTATTGCTCCGGGCAGTATTGTCAGTCCGGTGATGTCAATATTTTCCTGGGCATCCCCACCGTTGGGGGTAGAAATCCCAGAAATTTTGCCGTCTGTGATCAAGACGTCAGCCCGTTGAAGGCCCAATCCAGGCAAAAAAGCCATGCCGCCTCTCAGTGCAAGATCCGCTTGATGGCCCATGGCTTGTCTCCTTCTATGAGGTCTTCATTATGACCTGGAAGCGGGTGCCACATCAACCCATAACCTACAAACCTTGGTCGGTTCGGCCAGCTAGCGCGCGGGTGACGGTCTGCGTTGTGTCTGATATTGAGCATTATAATTACCGACCACTAACCTGGTCTGTGGGTGGGGCTTGGCTGCGTAAACCGCACCTAGATTGTCTGGACTGTGGCTTATGGAGCGTTGGTAATTGGGTTGGTCCACGGTGGATAGCTGTGGTGATTGATGCGGTAGAAGTACCTCTCTCACTCCTATTCAATCTGGCTAACTGGATTTGCTATATTAATTTTTTTGAAGCTTTCGATGAGTACTGACCGGGTTTCATTACAAAAAAAAGTGGGTGGTTCAGACTAATGTGTTTGCACCTATGGCTTTTTAGGCTACCGCACAGTATTAAATATTTGTGTGAATTAATAGCGCAGATTTTTCAGGCGGAAGGCCTATGGGTCAACCAAATTGGGAAAATAAGTACTCAGTCTAGGTCAATGCAATGCGTGGAGGTAATGGTGTGAGTGGCTTGGATGAATCGGAGCGCTTGGTCGCACAAAACCTCTCTAGTCTCGCATTGGTACAGCTTGAGAAGGCTATTATGGAAGGTGAAATTAGTCCTGGAGAGCGACTGAGCGAAAGTGGACTGGCGCGGCGGTTTGGTATATCCCGTGGCCCTTTGCGAGAAGCGATTGGACAGTTGGAGGGCCGTAAATTGGTCACACGTGTGTCCAATCAAGGTGCAAGGGTAGTATCGCTATCGAATGAGGATTTGCTCGACCTTTTGCAGGTTCGTGAGGGCCTTGAAGGAATGGCGTGCAGTCTTGCCAGCCAAAATATGACCGAAGCTGATCTGACACGTCTCGAAGATATGCTCACATTACATGGAAAGACGGACGCCATGCAAACTGGCCGTGGTTATTTTCAGGAGTCGGGCGATGGGGATTTCCATCAAGTTATTCTTGCAGCCTGTGGTAATGCGCGCCTGATTGCTATTTTGAGTGGTGAACTATATTCGTTGCTTCGTCTCTATCGGCACCGCCTGTCGATGCGCCCCGGTCGTCCGGCCGAAGCACTAGAAGAACATAAACATATAGTTGCAGCATTGCGCGTACGCGACTATTATGCCGCTGATGCGGCTATGCGGGCTCATTTACGGTCTAGCCGCTCTGCAGTTGAAGCCTGGATGGCAGGTGAGGAACAAAGTTCATGACAGACAACTTAGCAAAACGGCGAAAAGCCTTTCGGGCATGCATGGATTTGCGGGATGCCATGATCCTTCCGGGAGCAGCCAATGCACTAACTGCGCGTATAATTGAGGAACAGGGTTTTGGTGCGATTTATGTAACTGGGGCGGGCATTGCAAATACCTATCTTGGTGCGCCAGATATTGGGCTTGTAACGCTGACTGAGCTTGTAGGAACGGTATCTGCAATTTCCGAGATTACCGATCTACCGTTGGTAGTTGATATCGATACTGGGTTTGGAAATTCGATCAATACGCAACGCACTGTCCGACTGGTTGAACGCGCAGGTGCCGCGGCCATGCAGATTGAAGATCAGGTATTTCCGAAGAAATGTGGGCACTTTGGAGGCAAAAGTGTGATACCGCTTGAGGAGGCTGTGTCCAAAATCAAAGCGGCTCTTGATGCCCGCGAAAATGCTAACACGTTGATTATTGCGCGCACTGATGTGCGGGCTATTCATGGGCTAGAGGCGGCACTTGACCGCGCCGAGGCTTTCATTGAAGCAGGTGCTGATATGACATTTGTAGAGGCGCCAACCTCCTATGAGGAAATGCAGATGATCACATCGCGCCTCAGCGTTCCACAAGTTGCCAATATGGTGGTGGGTGGCAAGACACCTTTGACCTCGCAGGCCGATTTGGCCCGTCTTGGTTTCTCGATGGTTCTTTACGCCAATACCCCGTTGCAAGCTGCTATGCGGGCGATGAGTGATGTACTTGGCGTTCTGAAGGCTAAAGGCGATGTGAGTGGCGTGATTGATAAATTGGCTGACTTCAAAGAACGCCAGCACCTTGTGGGCAAAGAAAGCTATGACGCATTGGAAGCACGTTACAAAATCGACTAAATCAGCACAGCGCCAAGTGCCATTGCAACAGCCGCTTGCGTCGGATCCACCACCGGACGTTTCAGTATCGACTCTAGGCGTGAGCGGTGGACTGAAAGCCCTGCGCAGCCCAAAACAATCACATCTGCACTATCTTGCTGAACTAAGGTATTTGAGACCTCCTCTAACCGATCAAATGTGCCGTTGCCAGAAACGGTTTGTGCTACCGACATGTTCAGTGACCGTTCGGCTACCATACGGTCAAGTATACCCATGCGGCGCAGATATTTGCGGTGACGCAGGATTGAGCCTTCAGATATGGCAACTACTCCGATCCGATCACCACGCGCCATAGCTGTTAAAAAACCACTTTCTTGCATGCCAAAGACTGGTGTATTAGTTGCCTCGCGCGCTGCATCAATTCCAGGGTCGGAATAGCACGCTATGATGACGGCAGACGCATCAGTGCGGGCGCGAATCAACGCTATCATTGGTGCCACAGCCGCATCGCTATCAGCCTGACTTTCAATTCCAAAGGGTCCTTCCGACACAGTCAAACATTCGATAGGTGGGGACCCATCCATTCGAAATGACATTATTGCGGCGTCGAGACCTGCGGTAACAGCCGGATTTGAATTTGGATTGATGACAAGGATTGGGCCGTTCATGCTAGATTTGCTCCAAAATTCCGATCTGGGTCTAACTCCGGGACGGGTTGTCCCGGATGTTCGGTCAAATCAATTGATGTCCTTTTAATAAACTGGCCCGCACCGGGTTTTGCGATCAGTTTTCCCTTTTCGATGATGCGTTGGCCTCGACCTAAAACGGTAACTGGCCAGCCTGTAATTTCGGTACCGGCAAAGGGATTGTAGTCCATCGCATCGTGCATTTCGCCAGCGATGCGTTTCTCGTTAGGGTCCCAAATTGCGATATCTGCATCAGCACCAATCGAAAGCGACCCTTTGCGTGGCAACATTCCATAGATCCGTGCTGCATTAGTTGATGAAAGTGCAACAAATTTATTTAAACTGATCCGGCCTTTGTTCACGCCCTCAGAGAAAAGAAGTGGTAAGCGCATTTCAATGCCAGGCATGCCATTGGCAATCTGGCGGAAATTTACATCGTATCCAGCGTTAAATTTACCCGTGACATCATAACGGTAAGGCGCGTGGTCAGAGGAGACTAGCGATAGCGACCCTGCCTGCAAATGTTGCCAGAGTATTTTTTGCGTAGGCGCATCTCGCAGGGGCGGCGAACAAATAAACTTTGCACCTTCCATTCCTGGTTTATCCAATTCATTGCGGGTCAGAAATAGGTATTGGGGGCAGGTTTCGGCCCAGACCTGTCCGCCCTTCGAACGGGCATTGGCGACTAGTTCGGCTCCGCCTGGAGTTGAGACATGCACGATGAAAAGGGGCGCTTGTGCTAAACGGGCTAATGAAATGGCTCGATTGATAGCTTCTTCTTCTGCCAGACCTGGACGCGAAGAGGCATGATAGCGCGGCGCAACATTGCCACCTTCAACCAATCGGCGGCCCATCCAATCCAGCATATCGTGGTTTTCGGCATGTACCATTGTCAACGCGCCATGGCGCCCTGCGACAGACAGTATATCAAGTAACTGACCGTCTGAGACCCGCGTTGCGTAGGTCATGAATACCTTGAACGAGGTGACGCCCTTGGCAAAAACATCTGGTAATTCGGCCAAAACATCTGGTGTTGGGTCCGTCAATATTAGGTGATAAGACCAATCGAGCACTGATTTTGGTACTGCGCGTTCATCATAGGTCTGCATTGTTTCGGCCAAACTTTTGCCTGCTTTTTGAGCTGCAAATGGCACAAAGCAGGAATTACCACCAAATGCAGCAGATATAGACCCTGACTCGTAATCGTCTGAGGTCATCACCCCCATGCCGCTTTCCTGCGCTATATGACAGTGGGCCTCTATCCCACCGGGCATTACGATACGGTTTGTCGCATCGATCACATCTTTGGCGTCAGTTATGGCCTCAGAAATTGTTACAATACGTCCATTGCGGATGCCAATATCAGCATTAAAGGTCTCGGTTGCGGTAGCTAGAGTGCCGCCACGAATGGCTAGATCATGCGCCATAGCTCAACCCTCTGTGCCGTCAGGGTATATCACACCCGTCTGGCTTGTAATGCGACTATAATGCTTAATTTGGCGATGGCGTTTGAAGTCGAAAATCGTTTTCTTGCCGAATTTAGTTGCGTCCATATCGCAAGAATGGACCAGTAATTCATCCCCATCTGTAGTGGATTTTTGCACTATAGTCCCATCTGGGGCAACAATGATGCTGCCCGCAAATAGTGGATGGCCGTCCTCATCCCCTGCTTTGGCGACAGCCACAACCCAAGCCGAATTCTGATAGGCTCCAGCCTGGCAGCAAAGATCGGAATGAAAGACCCGCGTCTCTGGCGTCTCTCCGGGATTTTGCGAATTTGTGGTTGGTGTGTTGTAACCCAACATGATCAATTCGGCGCCTTGCAGCCCAAGTTCGCGGTACGCCTCTGGCCAGCGGCGATCATTGCAGATTAGCATACCCATCCAAGCGTTCATATTGCGAAAGACGGGAAAGCCTAAATTCCCTGGTTTAAAATAGCGCTTTTCTAGGTGCTGAAAGGCGCGATCTGGGTCAAACTCAGAATGGCCTGGTAGGTGAACCTTGCGGTACTTTCCAATTATATTGAGATCAGGATCCGTGAGGACTTGAGTGTTGAAAGCTGGCCCTTCGGGAGTCTTTTCCGCATAGCCAAAGGAGATCGCAACCCTTGCTGCACGGGCGCGATCAAACAACGGTTGAGTGGCGGCATTTGGCATTTTAGCCTCAAACCAAGTGGTAACTTCGGTCGCATCTTCCATGTACCAGCGCGGAAAGAAAGTTGTCAGACAGAGTTCTGGAAAAACGACAAGAGTACAGTCTACAGCTATAGCCTCTTCTAGGAGTACGATCATGCGAGCCACAACTGCTTCGCGGCTGTCAGACCGCTGGATTGGGCCCATTTGCGCTGCTCCAATAACTATTTCTCGCATACCTGTGTTCCTCTTTGCTATTTACCGAGGCGCTTGCGCCATTTCGGTGAAAACGTCGTCTAAACTTGAGGCGGAGCCAAGGGCCATTATCTTGTTCCATACGCGGACTGCAGCATCCTTATGCCATAAACGTGCGGTTAGGGATAAATATTTGTTGCGGACATCTGCTTCTGAATAAGGGTCTGACCAGTCACCTCTATTTGTTTCAGTCGCCGATTCTAACACTTCACCGGATTTTAACGTGAGCGTGATTTTGGCTGGCCGCTTGTGTGGCAGCAGTGCGGTCATGGTCGCATCCTCTACGACCTTCACCCGTTGCGCCAAAGCGATGATTCTGGGATTTACAATATTGGGCATCGTGAAACTGTCCACTCCGGTTGAACCATTGACCAACGCTGAGGCAACGGCGAACGGAACTGAGAATTTGCCCGCAAGCACGTTCTTGGGAGAGGGGTCATCTAATTCAACGGCGAGGGAATAAGTTTCAACAACTACGCTTTCAACTATATTGTCATCGAGCCCCGCCATACGCATCCTCAACTGCGCTAAAGCATCAAGTGCTGCATGATTGTAGCGGCAGCAGGAATGCATTTTAAAATAGTTGCGGCTGACTTCCCAGCGAGTGCCAAGGCTATCCGAAAAGGAGGCGGTATCGAAGCTATCCGAAACCACATTACCGAACACTTGGGTCACACCGTCATGATCGCCAGTAAAACCTGCTGCAATCATATCGCCTGCTAGAACGCCCATTTGGCCTGAGACACCTGCGAAGACGTTGCGGACGGTGCCGCCCTCCAGCATTGTGCGGCGTGAGGTGGACAGGCCAAGGCTCGCTGAAAGGCTGATCGCATGGCGCATCTGATCAGGTGAAGCTCTTTGCAATCGCGCTACTGCAGTCGCGGCGCAGATCGCACCCCATGTGCCATGCGGATGCATGGATGGGCGAAGTTGAGTGCTTATTCCGACCCGCGCACCCACGTCATATCCAATTGCGATAGCAGCCAATAGGTCTGCACCGCTGATCTGTAGTTGTGACGCTGCTGCGAGAGCTGCGGGAACAGTGTGCATGCCGGGATGGCCTTTGCAAAACTGGTTGCCCTCATCCATTTCAAGAGTGGTACCCGCGGTGCCGTTCAAAAGGGCGGCGGTGCCTGGAGGTCGTTTTTGGGATGTGCCTATAAGCAATGCGGTGCCGTTACCTGCTTGGCGGCTGGCAAGTGCGGTAACATCAGGCTCAGCCGCTCCGCCAACAATAGCGCCAATGCAATCGGCTAGGATGAGCGATGTACGCGCATTTATCTCTGGGAAAATGCTTGACGTTGGTGTCAGCGCAGCGAATTCCGCCACTTGTCCTAGACTGTCCATCTCTTGCCTCGGGGTAGTTTTACTGCTCTCTTTCTAACTTAGGCGTACATTGTACGAATCTGCAAGCAGAATGGAGATTTCATGAAACGGGTTCTGGTAATAATCCCCTTTCCAATGAGTGAGGAGAGCCGCGATCAACGCCGCGCACAACTGGATGCGGTTCAACTTGGCCCAGATATCGAATTTGTCTTCGAATCTGTTCGAGCGGCCCCCAAAAATTATGTCAGCGCATCAGATATGGCGTTGGCTGAATTTGGAGCTTTGGAAGCGGGTTTGGAGGCCGAAGCGCGTGGGTTTGATGCGATATGTATCGATACTATGTCGGACAGTGGCATGGCTGGGTTACGCTCTGAACTGTCGATCCCGGTAATAGGGCCGGGCCGTGCATCAGTGCTCATGGCTATGATGCTGGGGCACCGTTTTTCAATCATCGCGATGTGGCCGCATTGGCAGCATCTATATCGTAAGACTATGATGGAGTTAGGGGTCGAAGATCATTGCGCTTCAGTACGTTGGATTGAGTCTTCCCCAGACAACCAATCCTTGCTTGCAGGCAAGGAGAGTGATATTTTCCCTGCGCTTGAAGCTGTCGCCTGGCGTTGTATTAAAGAAGACGGTGCTGATGTGATCCTGCTCGGATCGACCACCATGCACGAGGCACATGCCTACCTTGCAGAGCGTTTGCCAGTGCCGGTGGTGAACCCTGGCCCGCTGACTTACAAACTGGCTGAAACCGTGCTGGGTTTAGGGCTTTCCCATAGTCGTGGAGCATATCCTACTTCGCTCGCTCCACGTCGTGACGTAATCCATGCGATGCTGGATGCGGCTGAAAGACACGGGTCCTAAATAATAGCCACTTGCCCAGATGATATAATGTAGTAACATTAAAATTATGAATATACTTGACCCTAGTTCACCAATGCCACTGTACCAACAGATGGTGGTGCAATTACAGAACCGCATTGCGAGTGGAGAGTTTGCACCAAGAACCTTTATGCCAGGAGAGTTCGATCTATCGCGTAGCTATGGCGTATCGCGTATCACTGCGAGACGTGCGCTTGATGAATTGGCTGTTGTGGGACTTGTAAAACGTGAGCGAGGGCGTGGCACAAGTGTTCTGGACCGTGCAGGCTCGAATGTGATGCGGACTTCTATTGACGGCTGGTTGGAAAATATCAGGTTGATGCAAAGTACAACTGACGTACGATTACTAGAATTCGATTATTTAAAGGCAAGACCGGAAGTGGCTTGTGCTTTGGAGCTACCTGAAGGCACTGAAGTGCAACGTTCGGTTCGCGTGCGCAGCTTTGAGGGCTCACCGATGTCGTATTTAGTGTGTTTTCTGCCTGGCGAAATTGGGCGCAGTTTTGAAGCAGACGATTTAAATTCAAAAGCACTGATGAAATTGTTGGAGTATGCGGGCCATCGGGTGGTCGCTGCCCGCCAGACGATTTCGGCTGCACTCGCAACGCCGGATACAGCAGAAGCGCTTGGCGTCTACGCTGGGGCCCCATTGTTGGAAGTCCGTAGGATTGCACTGTGTAGCGATGAGCGGGTAGTGCAGTATATCCGCGCTCTATATCGCCCTGAGCTTTATCACATCGAAATAGCTATGACCCGCAAAGTGGTGCCGGGCGGCTCTCTATGGTCCGCCCAAGAAGAAGTGGGCTGATGCAACAAACCTTGGCACAAAAAATCATCGCGCAGGCGGCCAGACTTGACTATGTGATTCCAGGCGAAGTTGTGACTGCTAAAGTTGATTTGGCGATGATCCACGACTCGGGTGGGCCGCGCCGTGTGGCTCCAATTCTTAGAGATCTCGGCGTTGGCCTTTGGGACAAGGACAAGGTTTTTTTGGTTTCAGACCACTTCGTGCCTGGCGATACCAAAGAAGCATCCGCTATCCTTAGGCTTACTCGGGACTGGGCCCGCGAGACTGGTGTGCGGTTCCTAGATGGGCAGGGCATCTGTCACGTGGTACTCCCAGAAAGTGGGCAATTACAACCTGGCATGTTTGCAGTAGGAGGCGACAGCCATTCGCCCACCGGTGGTGCCATGGGTGCTTTTATGTTTGGAATTGGAGCAACCGAAATGGCGGGGGTTCTAGCCACTGGCGAGATTTGGGTGAAAGTGCCTGAGACTATTATGATCGAATGGACGGGTCGTCTTTGTGATGGGCTGATGGCCAAGGATATAATGTTAGCGCTGTGTGGCCAACTTGGCATGGATGGTGGAAAGTATCAGGCAGTTGAATACACTGGCGAAGCTATCAAGTGGCTGTCGATGCAAGAGCGAATGACGTTAGCTAATATGACAGCTGAACTGGGTGGGCAAACTGGATTGATTGCACCAGACGGTGTCACAACTGAATTTTTGCGTAGCGTTGGAAGTGATACTTCTGACATTAGTTGCCTATATTCTGACGAGCATGCGCCTGTACTTGAGCACCACTTTTTTGATGCGACATCTCTCGCACCACAGGTTGCGGCCCCCCACTCGCCCGCCAATGCAATGCCAGCATTTGAGGCGGAAAATAAATCGATAGATGTGGCCTATGTTGGTGCATGTACTGGGGCTAAATATGAAGATTTAAAAGCTGCGGCCCGTATCTTAAAGGGACGAAAATTGGCTGATGGTGTTGAACTTCTCGTAGCGCCATCTTCCAAGCGCGATCAGGATCGTGCGGCCAAAGATGGCATTATGGCTGTGTTTGAGGCAGCAGGTGCCAAGGTTTTGCCCAACTCTTGTGGGATTTGTGCGGGCTATGGCACGCAGCGTTTGGCTGCAGACGTGACCTGCATTTCTTCAACAGCACGAAATTTCAGGGGCCGTATGGGTGACGCGACATCGCAAGTCTGGCTTGGGTCGCCATTGACAGTGGCTGCAGCAGCAGTAGCTGGCCATATTATAGACCCACGGGAGATGCTGCTGTGAGTGGACGTATCTTTTTGTTTGGTGACGACATCGACACTGATCAACTTGCTCCCGGCCAATACATGCGTGGTGGAATTGAAGCGCTTGCAGCTCATTGTCTAGAGGCAACCCGTCCTGATTTTGCCATAAACGTGCAGCCCGGCGATATCATAGTGGCAGGACGTAACTTCGGTACTGGCTCATCGCGCGAACAGGCCGTTGAAGCCCTGAGATATTTGCAGGTGGCGGGTGTTATAGCGCTGTCTTTTGCGGGTATATTTTACCGAAATGCGATAAATTTGGGGCTTCCTGTCCTGATTGTTACATCAATTGATGGAGTCAAAGATGGCGACAAGGCATCGCTTGATCTAACGGGTAGTGTGCTTAATTTGATTGTTAGAAATACTGATATCGCGTTGGAGCCAATGCCGGAAAACCTCCAAGAGATCATAGAAAGTGGTGGTTTGGTGCAATATTTGAAAAAGCGCTTGGCAGCTGAAAGCAAGGAACAAAAAAATGATATTGAAAGCTCTTCTTAGTGGTTCGGATACGATACTTGCACCAGGTATCTGCGATGCTTTGACTGCACTTATTGCAGAGCAATCGGGAGCAAAAATGGTTTACCTTTCTGGAGCGGGCCTAGCTTATACGCGGTTTGGTAGTCCTGATATTGGACTTGTTTCTATGGCTGAAGTGGCTGACACGATTGCACTTATTCGCGACAGGGTATCGATCCCAATCATCGTTGATGCTGACAACGGTTTTGGTAATGCGTTGAACGTTCAGCGCACAATGCGAGTGTTCGAACGAAATGGTGCCAACGCGTTGCAGTTGGAAGATCAGACGATGCCTAAACGCTGTGGGCACCTTGATGGTAAGGCGTTGATTAGCGCTTCTGAGATGGCTGGAAAACTTCATGCTGCTGCCGATGCGCGCGCCAGCGATGCCACACTAATAATTGCGCGCACTGATGCAATTGCTGTAGAGGGGTTTGAAGCGGCATGCGACCGGGCTGAACTATACATAGAGGCTGGTGCGGACGTTTTATTTATCGAAGCCCCGCAGAACAGAAAGCAACTTGAGGCGATTTCCAGTCGTTTTGGCGGGCGGATCCCCCTGATGGCAAACATGGTTGAAGGCGGTAAAACTCCGATCCATAGCATAGCAGATTTACAAACCTTGGGCTATTCGCTTGTTATCTTTCCGGGTGGGATAGTGCGGGCATTGGCAAAAACGGCAGGTGATTATTACCGTGCTTTGATTTTGACTGGTTCAAATGAGAGTTTTTGTGAACGAATGTACGATTTTGACGGATTGAATGGCGTAATCAAAACACACAGCATACTGAGTCAGGCAAAAAAATATGGCAATTGATCCAGTCACACTTGCGATCCTCAAGGGGCGCTTTGAGCAAATCGCTGATGAGATGGACGCGACACTGTTTCGTTCAGCCTTCAATCCAATTATTGCAGAGGCGCATGATGCCAGCCACGGCCTTTATGATGCTGAAAATGGCGATACACTTGTGCAAGGGAAGTCAGGGTTGCCAATCTTTGTCGGTGTCATGGCCTTTGCTGTGAAGGCGGTCATTCGCAAGGCTACAGCGCAGGGTGGCGTGAACGAAGGTGATATGTGGATTTTCAACGATCCTTATGATGGTGGCACCCATTTGTCTGATTTCCGACTGGTGAAACCTGTGTTCCGTGATGGAAAAGTGTTTTGCTATCTTGCCTCGGTTGGTCATTGGCATGATGTTGGTGGTAATGTACCGGGCAACTACAATCCTGCCGCAACCGAGTGTTTTCAAGAAGGAATGCTGATCCCGCCGGTTAAGCTTTATGATGGTGGTGAGTTTAGGCAAGATGTGGTCGATATCCTTTCGGCAAACTCACGCCAGCCCTTGTCGCTTTATGGTGATCTGAACGGTCAAATTAACGCAATGGATTTAGGTGAGAAGCGTCTTAATGCGCTGTTGGACGAATATGGCGCACCCACGGCCCGTCGCGCATTGGTGGCCCTCAAGGACAGAGCAGCCACAATGATGCGGGCGCAAATCTCAAACCTACCATCGGGTACTATCTCGGCTGAAGACTGGTTGGACAATGATGGTATCAATGACGTGCCGCTCAAGGTTGCGCTTGATTTGACAATTGATGGTGACAAGATGATCCTCGACTTTACGCGTTCCTCGCCGGCGTGTCGCGGCCCGGTCAATATTTCTCGCTCTACAACAATTGCGGCCTGCTATGTGGCCCTTAAACATATCTTTGTTGATGTTCCGGCAAATGCGGGTGTGCTGGAACCAGTTGAGTTTCGCATAGACAAAGACTCGCTCTTGTCAGTCAAAGCACCTAAGCCTGTGGGTGGCTATACTGAAACAATTCTGCGTCTGATCGATGTGGTTTTTCAGGCGATCGCACAAGTTGCTCCTAAATCTGCGATGGCTTGTGCTTATGGCACGATCAATGCTTTGTCGTTGGCGGGCCATCAGCCCAACGGTGCGCGCTGGGTAATGTTTTCGTTCTTTGGCGGTGGGCACGGTGCCCATGGGACAGGTGATGGTTTGAACCATGGCAACGCTCCGATTTCTACAGCAACGATTCCACCTCTGGAAATTCTTGAATCTGCGTATCCTATACGATTTACTAAATGGGCATTACGGCCCGATTCTGGTGGTATTGGACATTACCGTGGTGGCCTCGGTGCGATTTATGAGATTTCACTTCTGGACAAGGAGGCCGACGTTTTCCTCTTTGGTGAACGTGGAAAAGTTCCTCCGCGTGGTATAGTCGGTGGCGGAGATGCTGCTACAAACCGTTTTTATTATGAGCAATCGGATGGTGAACATACGCCGCCGATGGTTTCTAAAATGGTGGGCATTCATTTAGAGCAAGGGCAACACGTGCGTCTAGAGACCCCTGGTGGTGGTGGTTATGGGGACGCGCTAACGCGCAACCCTGAGATGGTGTGGTCAGATGTTGTGCAAGGTTATATTAGTGCAGAGTCAGCACTCAATGATTTCGGCGTAGTCTTTACAGATTCAGGCACAGTGGAACATGCGGCAACGATTGCCCTTAGAAAAGAGCGCAAAGTATGAGTGGTAGAATTGTTATCGGAGTCGATGTGGGTGGCACTTTTACGGATGTCTTCGTTTATAACGAAGATACAGGGAAGGTTGAAACGACCAAAGTGCCTTCTACCCGTGGTGATCAGTCAAAAGGGTTTATCGAAGGCATCATGCGGAAAGTGGTGGATTTTGGAGATATCCGCACGGTAGTGCATGGCACTACTGTTGGCACCAATGCGTTGCTCGAACGTAAAGGGGGACGTACCGGTATTATTACCACTGAAGGATTCCGTGATGTGCTGGAAATGCGGCGTCGTGATCGACCAAAGACATGGGGGCTGCGTGGGGAGTTCGAGCCTGTTGTGGCACGTCCTGACCGTGTCGAAGTGGCGGAACGGGTGCTGGCTGATGGAATCATTTTGCAGGCGGTTGATCCTGAAGAGGTAAAAGATCAGGCACGTGCACTGGCTGAGGCTGGATGTGAAGCGGTCTGTGTCTTTTTCATCAATGGCTATGCAAATTCTGAAAACGAACGCATTGCCGTCGAGGCGGTACGTAGCGTGTGGCCAACATCTTACGTCACGGCCGCCACTGAAATTTTGCCTGAAATTCGTGAATTTGAACGCCTGTCTACGGCTACTCTTAACGCCTATTTGCAACCTGTAGTGTCATCCTACCTCGATCGATTAGAGCAAGGTCTGGATGAAAAAGGGTTTGGTGGAGAATTGCTGATTGTGCAGTCTAATGGCGGAGTTATGGGGTTGCGTACGGCTAAGGACTTTCCTGTACGCACTGCTCTTTCGGGTCCTGCGGCTGGTGTTATTGCAGGGCAAGCCATTGCCGCTGCAGCTGGTTTTGATAATATTATAACATGCGACATGGGTGGCACCTCATTTGATGTTTCGCTGGTTGCCAATGGTGCGGCGGCACTTGCCCCTCAAACGGCAATTGATTTTGGGATGGTCGTGCGCACGCCAATGATTGAGATTACCACAATTGGAGCGGGTGGCGGCTCTATTGCAAGCGTCGATGCAAGTGGGTTGCTTACTGTTGGCCCAGAATCTGCCGGCTCTGATCCGGGACCAGTTTGTTACGGTTTGGGCAACACTCGTCCAACCGTTACAGATGCAAATCTGATTTTGGGCCGCATCAATCCTGACCGTCCAATCGGCGGTAAACTTGACCGGCTGGATGTCGATGCTGCCCGCGCCGCTATTAGATCTAATGTATCTGATTTTTTGGGGCTGAGTGAAGAGGAAGCTGCTGAGGCTATTCTACGCCTCGCAAACGCAAAGATGGCAGGCGCAATCCGGCTTGTGTCGATTGAAAAGGGTCATGATCCTTCTAAATTTGCCGCAATGCCGTTTGGAGGCGGTGGTGCTTTGCATACAGGTGCTTTGATCAAAGAGGTTGGTCTGGGTTCAGCCCTCGTGCCTCGCTTCCCAGGTGTAACATCTGCCTTGGGCTGTGTAGTTGCTGATACGCGCCATGACCGAGTGCAGACTGTGAATAGGCTTTTGTCGGATATAGATCCGGCAGCGCTTCGCGATGATCTTCAAGCGGTAGCAAACGCGACGCAACAGGTGGTCACATCCTCGGGAACAGCATTTGCACGCATTGATCGGCTATTCGAATTTGATATGCTTTATTTGGGCCAGACCCACACTGTCGCAGTCGCTGTAAACCCTAGCAAAGAACTGACCATCGATTCAATCCAAGCTTCCTTTAATAGCGCCTATAAAGCTACCTATGGGCGTCTTTTGGATGGTATACCTGTTCGCGTAATGAACTACCGCGTGACTGTCATTGGCCGCCGGCCCGTTTTTGACATGAGTGTGTTTGCACCAGTGCAGGGAAAACGAGCACACGATTGTCGCATTGGCACCCGCACAGTTTGGGCGGATGGGGCGTTCCACGAGGCTGTACTTTACGATCGTCTGAGCCTTGCGGTTGGCGAACAAATAGCAGGGCCAGCGATCCTTGAGCAACCAGATACCACGGTCTTTGTTGATCCAGGTCTTGTGGCTACCGTTGATTCATTTGGAAATCTCGTTATTCGCTTGGAGGGACTATCATGAACATGGATGTAAAGTTAATACCGGCCCGCACTGGCCTTTTGATAGTTGATTTGCAAAATGACTTCTTACACCCCAAAGGAGCTTATGCGCGCGCTGGTCAGACCTCAGACGCAATTACAGCACTCCCGGCCAAGGTGCTCACTGTGGCCAATGCTTTGCGCGAGCAAGGCGGATGGATCGTTTCTACTCAGTTCACCTTGGTGCCTGGCAAAGCAGACGAGCCGTTTATTGCGCCACACCTAAAGTCAATTCGTCCTTTCCTAGGGAAAGGTGATTTCCAACCAGGCTCTTGGGGCCATTCGTTGGTTGATCAACTACAGCCAGCTGACCTGACCGTCGAAAAGGTCGCATACTCTGCTTTTTACCAAACTCGGATGGAGTTTAGCCTGCGTAAAGCCGGCATAGACACGCTTTTAGTATGTGGAATTGTAACCAATGGTGGTGTTGCATCTACTGTGCGAGGAGCACATGTGCGTGACTTTAATACGACGGTTTTGTCTGATGGCTGCGCGGCTTTTTCAGAAACAACCCATAATAACGCGATTGCTGATCTGTCAACTGTTGGCAAAGTGATGACCTGTGCACAGGCCCGAGCCATGATTGAGGCGGCCTAATGCCAGAAGTTAGCGTAGTACTTCCAACGATAGATTTCACGGCAGATGTGGTGATCATTGGGGCAGGGGCTTCCGGTCTAACTGCAGCGCTGGCGGCCGCTGAAAATGGTGCAGAGGTTGTCGTTTTAGAACGAGATGCATCGCCGTCCGGTTCAACCTCTATGTCGTCTGGTTTTGTGCCTGCACCGGGCACTCGTTTTCAGTATGCAATTGGAGTTACAGACGACACTGCAGAACTTTTTTTTGGTGATCTGCAGGCCAAAACCTATGGGAAACTGGATGAACGATTAGCCCGACTGGCCGCAGAAAATATTGCGCCAGCAATGGAATGGTTGGCTGATGCCTGCGGAGTAAAGTGGCACGTACTTGATGATTTTTTATACCCTGGACATGCACGGCATCGAATGCATGCAGTGCGTGAAAAAACTGGTTCAGCTTTGGAGGCGCGGCTTTTGGCTGCTGCCGCTGAGGCGGGTATCTCCATCGTTACAGAGGCCCTCGCTGAAACGCTTTTTTTTGATGAGTTAGGCAAAGCAATGGCCGTTGGGATAAAGCGACCAGGAGGTGCAACGGAGGTAATTGGATGCCGTAGTCTTGTTCTTGCGTGTAACGGTTATGGGGGCAACGAGCAGTTAGTGGCAGAGCACATTCCGCAGATAGCGGGAGGCCAATACTACGGGCATGCAGGCAATACTGGCCATGCTGTAATTTGGGGAAAAGCACTTGGCGCAGAAATAAAGCATCTCTCTGGTTACCAAGGGCATGGGTCACTGGCACATCCCCATGGCATCCTGATTTCATGGGCACTGATGATGCAAGGCGCCATTCAAGTGAACAGTGAAGGTCAGCGATTTTCCAATGAGATGGGGGGCTATTCTGAACAGGCGGTCAAAGTTCTCAACCAACCAAGTGGCATCGCTTGGAATATCTATGATGCGCCACGACACAATTTTTTGATTAAGGGATTTCCTGATTACTGTGAGGCTGTTGAGGCCGGTGCGATCCGTTGTGGTGCAGATGCCAAAGAATTGGCGAAGGTAACAGGCCTACCAGAATCAGCTTTGGCAGACACGTTGGCTGAAGCGTTGGCGCTGGCGAATGGCGTGGGTTCAGATGTATTGGGTCGAGATTTTTCAGATGTAGCACCATTGAACGCACCTTATTATGCCGTGAAAGTCACAGGTGCTTTGTTTCATACGCAAGGTGGCCTTGTGATCGACAATACTGCTCGTGTCCATCGGACTGATGGAGGTGTATTTACGAACCTCTATGCTTCTGGTGGTGCGGCCTGCGGGGTGTCTGGTCCAGCAGTTGAAGGATATCTTTCCGGCAATGGTTTGTTGACGGCAATTGCTTTTGGTTATCTTGCGGGTCGGAACGCGAGTGTGTTTTGAACTTACCTGTCCTAGGTTGCTGAGTTGGTCAACGGGTAGGTTCAATAATACCATAATTTTTGAAATTGCTGCAATCTCAAGATATTCCCATCGTTTGCTATGCTGAGGTCTCTATGAATAAAGTTTAGTTTCCCCTCTCGAATTTTTTTAATTATTAGATATGCTAATTGAATAAAAGTTAACTAACTAACTAAGTAAGGGTACCCATGGATTCTGTGAAACCTCTCCCGACCTATTTGGTACAACGGTATCATGGCTGGAAAGCGACCACTTTTGAGGATAATCACGCATGGTATAGACGATTAGCTAGTGAAGGCCAACGGCCTCGAGCGATGGTGATTTCGTGTTGTGACAGCCGTGTCCATGCGACTGCAATTTTCGGCGCCGAACAGGGCGAATTTTTCATCCACCGCAATATTGCAAATTTGGTACCGGCCTATTTGCCCGATGGTGAGCCGCACGGGACTTCTGCTGCGGTGGAATATGCCGTCACAGCACTTCATATTTCACATATTATTGTTTTAGGGCATTCCAATTGTGGCGGCGTGAAGGGCTGCCATGATATGTGTACCGGCTTAGCACCAGAGTTAGAAAAAAGTAGCAGCTTTGTTGGGCGCTGGATGGATATTTTGCGTCCCGGCTTTGAGCGAGTGAAACATATATCGGATGAAGCGGAGCGAGTTGCGCAGTTGGAGCGTGAGGCGGTCATAGTCTCAGTTGAAAACCTGATGACGTTCCCATTCGTCAAAAGTGCTGTCGAAAAGAACGAGCTAACCCTGCACGGGCTTTGGACCGATATTGCGGAGGGCACTTTGGAGCAATTTGACTCCGCCTCGAAGGACTTTATCCGCATTTAACTTGACCAACAAAAAAGGCCCCGCAAAATGACGGGGCCTTCATTGATATATC
>Ga0115005_10000328_pt1 | contig 36297 bp, 32 predicted proteins | sample ArcOceMetagenome_FD_87163 | JGI IMG/M metagenome (GOLD analysis project Ga0115005, IMG submission 87163) | Marine eukaryotic phytoplankton communities from Arctic Ocean - Arctic Ocean - Greenland ARC118M Metagenome | ecosystem: Environmental > Aquatic > Marine > Oceanic | place: Arctic Ocean... | reverse complement strand
TGTACCTCATAAGTCACTTCCTGACCTGCTTTGAGTGAACGATAGCCTTCCATTTGAATTGTGGAGTAATGCGCGAAAATATCCTCGCCGCCATCCTCAGGTACAATAAATCCAAAACCCTTTGCGTTGTTAAACCATTTAACTTTGCCAACCGCCATACTTCGACTTCCTCTTAATCCTTGAACTCACGAGTATATGCCCCCATTATAGATCCGGAGACACAGTGAATTAAGTATTGAATACAGTAGTGCTGTTCAGTACTTAAATTCACTTTACAAAATGTAGATTTTTTAACCATATTATGTCAAGGGCTAATGTGAATAAATTTATCCAAAAGTTTGTACACACAGATGCCAGTTAACCACTATTATTAAGTTATGAGTAAAGACAACGCTATTAGTATCGAAAAGGAAAAACAAAAAGACGCGCAGCGACAGAAGCCGCAGCCGCCTCCCATGTATAAAGTGTTGTTGAACAATGACGACTATACACCCATGGATTTTGTCATTGAGGTACTCATGCAGTTTTTCAATATGGACGCTGAGAAAGCCAACCAACTTATGCTGACCGTTCATTATCAGGGAAAAGCCGTGTGTGGCATTTTTACTGCTGAAATAGCAGAGACAAAAGTGATGCAGGTTAATCAGTACGCACGCAAACATCAGCACCCGTTGATGTGCACGATGGAGCAGGCATAAGGTTTTTTTAGAGGGCGAGCAATATGTTAAATAAAGAATTAGAACAAACGTTAAATGACGCGTTTGTATTTGCCAGAGAGCACCGTCATGAGTTTATGACGGTAGAGCACTTGTTATTGGCATTGCTTGATAACTCAGCTGCTCGCGACGCGCTCAAGGCATGTGGTGCCGATATAGAGGCGATTAAGAGCGAATTGCTTTCGTTTGTAAAAGACACCACGCCTCTCATTCTTGACGACCAACTAAATGAACGTGAGACACAGCCTACATTGGGTTTCCAACGTGTGCTGCAGCGAGCGGTTTTCCACGTTCAGTCATCAGGTAAAGATGAGGTGACAGGTGCAAACGTCCTTGTCGCTATCTTCAGTGAACAAGAATCACAGGCAGTGTATATCCTTAAAAAGTCTGATGTAACGCGATTAGACGTTGTTAATTTCATCAGCCATGGCGTGAGCAAAGCCGAGGATGACGCTTCTGTTAATCCTGAAGCTTCAGAAGAAGGAGAAGTTGGCGAGGAGAGTGGCTCAGCGTTAAGCAAATACGCCACTGACCTTAATCGCCATGCTAAAGACGGTAAAATTGACCCCCTTATTGGTCGAGACGCTGAAGTTGAGCGAACGATCCAGATTTTGTGCCGTCGTCGCAAGAACAATCCATTACTGGTCGGTGAGGCCGGTGTGGGTAAAACTGCTATCGCCGAAGGCTTAGCGTATCGCATTGTTAATAACGACGTACCTGAAGTTATTGCTGAAAGCACGGTTTATTCTCTGGATTTGGGCGGCCTCTTGGCAGGTACTAAATACCGCGGCGATTTTGAAAAGCGTTTGAAGGCAATACTCAAAGAGCTAGGTAAAGATGAGCACGCGATTTTGTTTATCGATGAAATCCACACCATTATTGGTGCCGGTGCGGCGTCGGGTGGAGTAATGGATGCATCAAACCTCCTCAAGCCTAAGCTATCTAGCGGTGAACTACGCTGTATTGGCTCTACAACATACCAGGAGTATCAGGGAATATTCGAGAAAGACCGTGCTTTAGCTCGTCGTTTCCAAAAGGTCGACGTTACTGAGCCAAGCGTCAGCGATACAACGAAAATTCTGCTGGGGCTTAAAAGCCGTTACGAAGAGCACCACAACGTGCGCTTTACACAAAAAGCGATTCAAGCAGCGGCAGAGCTATCGGCGAAATACATTAATGAGCGTCACTTGCCTGATAAAGCGATTGACGTGATGGACGAGGCAGGCGCAAGTCAGCGTTTGCTAGCACCTTCGAAGCGTAAGAAAACGATTGGCGTGGGTGACATTGAGCAGATCATCGCGAAAATGGCGCGTATCCCAGAGAAGTCTGTATCGGCCTCTGACAAAGAAGTTCTCAAGAACCTTGGGCGAAACCTTAAGATGGTTGTTTTTGGCCAAGATAAGGCCATAGAGACGCTAAACGATGCGATTTTGCTGTCGCGCTCGGGGCTTGGTGCAGAAACTAAGCCAATAGGTAGCTTTTTGTTTGCAGGCCCTACTGGTGTAGGTAAAACCGAAGTTACACAGCAGCTTGCAAAAATAATGGGTGTGGAACTGGTGCGATTCGATATGTCTGAGTACATGGAACGTCATGCCGTTAGCCGACTCATTGGAGCGCCCCCTGGTTATGTTGGCTTCGACCAAGGTGGTTTATTAACTGATGCCGTGATTAAAAATCCTTACTCGGTAGTGCTGTTAGATGAAATTGAGAAAGCGCATAGCGATATCTACAATATTCTCCTACAGGTTATGGATCATGGCACCTTGACGGATAACAACGGCAGAAAAGTCGACTTCAGAAATGTTGTGTTAGTGATGACAACAAATGCCGGCGTTCAGGAAACGGTGCGTAAGTCTATCGGCTTTAAGCAACAAGACCATAGCCATGATGCGATGTCTGAGATAAACAAGGTCTTTACACCTGAATTCAGAAACCGTTTAGACGGCATTATTTGGTTCAATCACCTTGACCCAGAAATTATTCTGCAAGTGGTAGACAAATTTATTATTGAGCTGCAGGCTCAGCTAGATGCCAAAGGTGTTTCGCTTGAGGTTTCCAGCGACGCGCGCGCTTATATGGCCGAGAAAGGGTACGACAAGGCAATGGGAGCAAGACCAATGTCACGTCTGATCAAAGATGAGCTTAAGAAAGAGTTGGCTAACGAGTTGCTGTTTGGCGAGTTATCTAAAGGCGGAAACGTTAAGGTTGACTGTGTAGATGATAAACTGACTTTCCAATACACAGGGGTTGATGCCACATCGGCAGAGGCTGAGCCTAGTTAACAAAACTAAAACGGTTGCGCCTGAGACAGTAAATTATTTACTTAGTTGAAGGCGCTTCGTTCGCTTTGCTTAATCAAGGTTGTTAAGGCTGCTGCTATTTATGACAGAGACTAAGTCAGCACCTACGGATAAAGACGAAAAAGCCCGATTTTAATCGGGCTTTTTTAATGCGTTACCGCTTAGATGGCTCATTATCTCGCGCGATAAATGATACGACCTTTAGTCAAATCATATGGAGTCATCTCAACGGTGACCTTATCGCCAGTAAGAATACGGATATAGTTCTTACGCATTTTACCAGAGATGTGCGCAGTCACTACGTGACCGTTTTCCAGTTCAACGCGGAACATAGTGTTAGGTAGTGTGTCTAACACAGTACCTTCCATTTCAATACAATCTTCTTTTGCCATGTAAAGCAGTTACCTCAGTAATTCAAAATTTTTGCCGCGCAGACCTTACCCAATCTTGGGTTCGCTGTAAAGCAATTAAGTGGGTATTTTACTATTTTTACTAAATATATGCCATTGGTTGTCACTAAATTGCTCGAATGGCAAAAACTTGTGTTTGTACGACATCTTATTACAGCCTTCCACATAATAGCCTAAGTAGAGGTAACGATAGTCTAACTGCTTCGCCTGCATGATTTGCATTAAGATCATCCAGGTGCCTAATGATGCTGAAGCGTAGTCTGGGTCGAAAAACGTATAAAGGGCAGATAGAGAACTCATTGGAACGTTTGCATCTACTATATCAGTCACAGCAACAGCAATTAGCTTATCGCCATCATATGCCTCAAGGTAGTGGGTTTTCATCCAGTCAGATTGTACAAAATTGTCGAACTGTGTCCGAGAGGGGGGATACATGCTGCCGTCAGAGTGACGTTCATTGATGTAGCGCTCGTAAAGTGGAAAATAGGTTTCCTTGATGCTTTTTGAAAACTGAACCTTGAAACCTTCGTTTGCTTTTAGTATCCGTTTTTGACTCCTAGATGCAATGAAATTGTCTACGGGAATTCGGATAGACTTACACGCATTACAAACCGGACAATGCGGACGATAAATTTGTTCGCCGCTACGCCGAAAGCCTGCCTGGATGAGTTGTGAGTAGCGCAGGGTGTGCAATTCACTATCTTCCGCGTAAACAAGAAGCTGCTCTTGTTCGTCGGGTAAATAGCTGCAAGAAAAAGACTGGGTTATACCAAACTTCACGGTGTAATCACTCTTGGTTTCCATCGAACTAGATAGTCTTCTAGAAGACGCCCTTCGTCCGTTAGAGTTTGGTTGTTATTTTCTAATTTTTCAATAAATTCTGGCCTTGAAACAACCTTTGCACCTAGTGAAGCTAAGTGATCAGTAGGTAGCTGGCAATCAATGAATGCCATGTTCTGAGACTTCATATGCTCAACTAACGCTAACATCGCAAGCTTAGACGTATTGCTTTCAAGATGAAACATAGATTCGCCGCAGTATACGTTGCCAATACCGACACCATATAGCCCACCGACTAATTCATCCTCGTTCCACACTTCCACAGAATGAGCCAACCCGATACCGTTTAACTGTCGATAGGCGGCTATCATGTCGTCAGTTATCCACGTATCAATGGAAACACTGCCTGAAGTTGGATTTTTCCGTGGCGTGCTTGAACATGCCTTTATCACTCGGTCAAACGCATAGTTAAGGGTAACTTTATACTTTTGTTTACGAGCGAGCTTTTTGAGGCTCTTTGAAGCAACAAAATCGTCGAGCTCTATTATCGCTCTTGGATCAGGTGACCACCACAATAGTGGCTCTTCATCGCTAAACCAAGGAAATATGCCCTGAGAGTAGGCAGAATATAAGCGCGCCGGACTGAGGTCACCACCAAAAGCTAGCAGACCATTTGGATCCTCTAGTGCAGTATCTACAGCAGGGAAGGGCGCGCCTTCTTCAATATAATGCAACGCTATCATAAATAAAAAGCCCTACCGAAAAGTAGGGCTGACAGGTCTGTTATCAACCTTGTTCAGGCATAGTACCATCTAGGTACTTTTCAGCGTCTAGGGCCGCCATACAGCCTGTACCCGCAGAAGTGATCGCCTGACGATAGATGTGGTCACTCACATCGCCAGCGGCAAACACGCCTTCAACACTTGTTTGCGTGGCATTGCCGTTCGTGCCGCTATTTACAACGATGTAGCCATCTTTCATCTCAAGCTGGCCGTCGAATATATCCGTATTCGGCTTGTGACCAATGGCAACGAATAAGCCCATTACGTCAAGCTCTTCTGTTGCTTCGCTGTCAGTATCCTTGATGCGAATTTTAGTCACACCCATTTCGTCACCAAGCACTTCGTCTAATGTGCGATTAAGGTGTAATACAACGTTACCGTTTTCCGCTTTATCACGAAGGCGCTGCTCAAGAATTTTTTCACTTCTAAAGCTGTCTCTTCTGTGAACAACATGCACTTCTGACGCAATATTTGAAAGGTAAAGCGCTTCTTCAACTGCGGTATTACCACCACCGATAACCGCGACTTTCTGGTTGCGATAGAAGAAACCATCACAGGTTGCGCAGGCAGAAACACCTTTACCCATGAATGCTTGCTCAGATTCAAGACCCAGATACTTAGCAGATGCACCCGTTGCGATAATCAACGCGTCACATGTGTATGTACCGCTGTCGCCATATAGAGTAAATGGACGCTTGGAAAGGTCTGTTTTATTGATGTGGTCGAAAATGATTTCAGTATCAAATTTTTCTGCATGCTTTTGCATACGAACCATTAAATCAGGACCAGTGAGACCTTCAGGATCCCCTGGCCAGTTCTCTACTTCTGTTGTGGTAGTAAGCTGTCCGCCTTGTTGAATACCAGTCAGTAATACAGGTTCGAGATTCGCGCGTGCAGCATAAACTGCCGCTGAGTATCCTGCAGGTCCAGAACCTAAAATAAGTAGACGGACGTGTCTGCTTTCTGCCATTTTCCTCTCCAAATAATTCACCCGTTTGGGTTACTTATATAATTTCTCTTAGAAGGCTAGGTAGGGGCAAAAATATTTAAATCAAGCACAACACCTAGTTACTTTTACAATGGTTATATGCCAGCGACATAGAAACGGTATTTACGCCCTGAATCGTTTTTGTAAAACGATGGGCACTCTGGTTCGATATCACTCAGGCTTTAGGCGTATATGATGCCTCCAAGCGAAGAAAATGTCACTTAAAGATAACCATAGCTTACATCATTTACTTCTACACTTTACCCGCCGATTTATATGTAAACCCTAGCTTTAATCGTATTGAAATAGAAATGCCACGTTAGTTAAATCTATTTTAATTGAGCGGATATACCAATTGAACTAGCCCAAATAGTGAAAAATGGCTTTTGCACAGTGAGTTTATTAGGTCTGAAAATCTCAAAGTGCACTGAGAACACCAAAGACCTCGCTTCGACTATTTTGAAACATTAAACGAATTCAGCTTGTTTTAGTCGAAATGATTATTACAATTTAACTACACGTGATTCATAATATTTGCGTACACTGTTAAAAAAGTATGAGCGCTGTTGAACGGGCTCTCAGCTAGATACGTATTAAAAATATATGAACTGCGTTCCTAAATTTTAAAGTGAACGGGTTGAAGAGAGGTAGACCATGTCTCAATCAGTAATGACAATGTTGAAAAACGGTCAGCAGTACATGAAGACATGGCCTGTGAGAAAAGAACTCTATGCATTCTTCCCTGAGTGCCGCGTTGTTGCCGCTACCAAGTTTGCAATAAAAACGATGCCTCCTGTAGCAATGGTATCTTGCGCACTATTGTTTCAAAACCTAGGTTCAGATTATTTGCCTCAAACCATCGCGATAGGTGCATTTTTTCTTAGTTTGCCGATGCAAGGTTTACTGTGGTTGGGACATCGTTCAGATCAATATCTACCGCCGCAGCTTAAAAGTTGGTATCAAGAAATTCACACCAAAATGCGCTCACAGGGTGTTAACATTGCTAATGCTAAATCAAAACCCAAATACAAAGAGCTAGCACAGCTTCTCAAAACAGCATTTAACGATCTCGATAACGTATTTACTAAGCATTGGTTTAATTAAAGACGTTTATTGTTGCTAAATAGCTTGAGCTTATGATTTTAGTTTATAAGTCTTGGTTGTCAGGCCATTTGTATAAGGGCACTACACTTCTTACATTTGTATTGCGCACCTCTTAAGATTTTATTGTGCCGGCGGGTACTTAATGCATAGGTGTCGCAGTCACAGTGGTATTCAAAAGTGCGGGTAACGCCTTTTATATCAAACTGGTGTGTCGCGTCAGGTTTGCAGCCAAACACATCAATCATCATGGACTGCCACTCTTTTCCATGGGGCTGCACTCTTCCAAAAAGTGTCCAAACCAAAAGATGGCTCACCTCATGTGGCACCACATCATCTAAAAAGGCGTTTTTATTTTCTCTGTATAAAATAGGATGGAAGTTAAGGCGATTTTGCTGCAAGAAGGCCGTTCCTGCATTTTTTCCTGAGCGTCGAAATGTGACGGTAGGGTAGGAAAAGGTACGCGAGAAGTAATCTTCTGCTTGTTTAAAACAATAAAAAACAGCGTCGGTAATGATGCGACGCTGTTCTTGGGTTAAATCATTTGCTGCGATGTTACTATCTCTTAGCGTTTATCTAAATTTTTCAATTTACTATTTAATATCGCAGGGCAAACACAGCACATAGGTGCCCTTGGGGTCATTAAGCTTACTCACTACGCTTATTTCGCTAAGCACACGCTTAAACTCATTAACAAGTGCAGAATCTGCATGAGCGAACTGCCACTTACCAACGACGGTCATTGCTTGGCCAAAAAATTCTTTCCAGAAAATTTCTTGAGCAGTTAACGTGCGTTTGACATAGAAAGTATCGTATTTTTCAAGCTCGGCCATCTCAGCGGCTGCGACAACAGCATCATCAACGGTACCAAGCTGGTCAACCAAACCCAATTCGATAGCATCAGAACCAATCCACACGCGACCCTGTGCAACGCTGTCTACTTCCTCTACCGTCATGCCTCTTGCTTGTGAAACAAGCGACAAGAAGTTGCCGTAAGTATTTTCTACGTTGTGCTGAAGAATTTGACCGAACTCGGGGGCTAACGGACGAACTGCAGAAAATCCGGCAAGTTCGGTTGAACCAACGCCATCACTGTGAATGCCCAAATAATCCAGTGAGTTCTCGTAGGTCATAAACATACCGAACACACCAATAGAGCCGGTGATAGTGCTTGGGCTAGCAATAATTTTATCTGTACTCGCCGCTATCCAGTAACCACCTGAAGCCGCGTAGGTGCTCATTGATGCGATAACGGGCTTACCTGCTTGTTGAAGCTGCAATACTTCCTGACGGATTACCTCAGACGCAAAAGCACTACCTCCTGGTGAATCTATCTGTAGCACTACGGCTTTCACTTTATCGTCTAAACGCGCTTTTCTCAAAAGTCGAGCCGTACTGTCACCGCCAATGGTTCCCGCTTTTTGATTGCCATCTAAGATAGTGCCTTTTGCCACGACAATAGCTACTTTATCTATATCAGATTCAATCATAGGCATAGGCGGGTTGATGACCTTCAGATAGCTGTTAAATGACGTTAAATTAACGCCAAGCTCGTTGTCATCTTCACCCACCAGTTCAACAAGCTCAAGGCGCACTTCTTCACGTGTTTTCAGCGCGTCTACCCAGTTATTCTGAAGCGCATACTGAGCGAAATCACCACCTGCGGCTTCAAACTTAGACAGTAAACCTTCTAGTGTTTCATCGAAGTTAGTTTCGTCGATGCCACGAGCTGCAGCTACGTCAGATTTGTACTGTGACCAGTAGCCATCAAGCCACTTCTTCTCGGCAGCTTTAGCTTCATCCGACATGTCATTGCGCATTACAGGTTCAACGGCAGACTTGTAGGTTCCCACGCGGAAGATGTGCGTGGTTACTTTTAGCTTCTCGAGCATGTCTTTAAAGTACATGCCATAGCGTCCATAACCCTCAAACATTAAACCGCCCATTGGGTTTAGGTAGATATTATCGGCGTGAGCAGCTAGATAGTATTGGTCTTGTGAAAAGTAGTCGCCGATGGCATATACAGGCTTTTCAGATTCTTTAAATGCGTCGATAGCATTAGCCACTGCGCGAAGTTTATCTAGACCTCCACCGGTTAAGCCTTGAAGGTCGAGCACTAACGCCTTTATACGACGGTCTTTCTGGGCATTTTCAAGTACCTTTACCACATCGCGAACGAGCACTTCAGGATTTTCTGGCTCACTGCCCAACGATTCCTGTAAAAACTGCTCAAAGGGATCGATACTTTCTTTCTCGATAACCAGTTTACCGTTCAGCGTCAGGAATAATGCACTGTCTTTGTTGACGGTGAGCTTTTCGTCGTCTTGCCCAGATATTGCGATAATCAATCCGACAAAAATAACGATGAAAATCAAATTAAAGAAAAGTTTGCGGGTAAAGTTAAGCACCGTCCACAAGCCAATAAACAAGGATTTGGTCCAATTTCCTTTGGCTGCCATGTTGTCACTACCTTTTTTGATTAACTAACTAGAGCAAGACAATTTAGGCTTAGCTTACTCAATGTACTGCGTTCTATTATGTTACCTAAAACGAATAAGATCGCTAACTTAATTGTAATTTTTTGTGAGCGAGACATTAATTTGAATAGACAAATAGCATTTGCCACCCTTTTACAACCTATGAACTCAACTGGGCTCACTATGCGGAGTGGTATTAAACGCCGTTTTCGAGCCATTTAGCAATGAGTTTGGCGATTCGCTTATGGTCATTTTCACTCATACACATTAGCAATGCGCCGTTTCGGTCCTTATAGCCAGTCTTTTGATGTCCTTTTCTCATAATCCTAGAAAATGGAGACGAGCTACTTCTGTGCGATGAAATTTTGTTCATGAATTCTCGTTCTCTTATAACAATCACGATAACCAGAGAATACCATGTTTCAACTTTATCATCAGAGTGTGGCGCGGCTGTATTTAGTCGACGGTTTACCCTTACTTTTATTACGCTTATATTTAGCACCAGTCATGATTCAAGCCGGATGGAACAAGGCATCGAGTTTTGAAAATATTGTCGATTGGTTTGGCAATGAAGATTATGGTTTGGGTTTACCCGCACCTTTAGTGTTGGCATTTTTAGCCACTGCTGCCGAATTGGTAGGGGGAATATTTCTTCTGTTTGGTGCTCTTACTCGCCTTGTGAGTATACCTTTGCTAATAACCATGCTCGTAGCCATGTTTAGTGTGCATGCAAAAAACGGTTGGCTAGCCATTGCTGATGCGTCATCTTGGCTAGCTGATGGCACAATTTTCTATAACCAAAGCGTTATGGAAGCTCCACAAAAGCTAAACGCAGCAAAATCGCTTCTACAAGAGTATGGTCACTACGACTGGCTGACTTCAAGTGGAAACCTTGTCATTTTAAACAATGGAGTAGAGTTTGCCGCGACCTATTTTGTCATGCTGTTGGTATTATTGGTATACGGGGGCGGGCGCTTTGTCAGCGTGGATTACTTTATAAGTAGATGGCGCTTTTCTCAAAAGTCGTAGAAGTAAACACATTATTTTTTTCTGAAGCCATAACTAAAAGACCGGAATATTCTGGTCTTTTTTATTTGCGGACCGTAGGATCTTCAAATTACTCTAAGCAAGTTTTAAAGTTAATAATGGGTAGCGGCAACACGATTATTGTGTTGACGACCGTGTTATTCATAAAAGAAGGGACGTAAATGGACGCATTAACACTATTACTGAACCGAAGCTCTCAGCCACGTTTAGAATCTCCGGCGCCCAGCGGTGATGCGCTAGAAAATATTATGCAGGCAGCTTTGCGTGCTCCTGATCATGCGTGTTTAACACCTTGGCGATTCATTGTTTGTTCGGGAAAGGGGCTAGATAAGCTTGGTGCTTTGTACGAGCAATCTGCCATAGAAAACGATAAAACGCAGAAAGAGATAGAGAGGGCTGTTCAACTTCCTCATCGTGCTCCTATGGTTATCGTTGCTATCGCTAAACATATTGAACATGAAAAGGTTCCGAGGGTTGAACAGATAGCGTCAGCAAGCTGTGGCGTTATGGCAATGCAAATGGCAGCCGTTGCACAAGGGTTTAACGGTATGTGGCGCACGGGCAGTTACGCACAATGCGAAACAGTAAGAAATGGGCTTGGCTTAAGTGAAGAAGACGAATTAGTTGGATTTTTGTACCTCGGCACGCCTACATTTGAACCGGCACCTAAACCGCAGAGAAACTCAAGCGACTACTTCGAGTTTTGGCTGTAACGTAAATCATCATAGTACCGCCGTCTTTTTGCATGGCTTGCTACTAGATAAAATGTAGCAGGCCATAAGGTATGAGTATTTTAAAATGCTAGCTGAACGTTGTAACCGGCAAATTTTCGAATATTAATAACGCGGTCTTCATCTAACATCCAATATTGCCCTTTCACGCCTTGTAAAATACCTGAAAACGCAGGTGTCTTATCCAAATTAAGCGATTTAATTTTGACTGGGTAGTCTTTAACAGGGTAGTGAATATCGTGAATGGTGCTGTTCACTTCTGATACGGCTTGAAGCCCTTTTTCCTGTTTCAATGCGTCTAAATCGTTTTCGATTTTTTCCATTAGTTCAGTTTTTACCTGTTCTAGGTCAACCTCATCAGGTTTGCCCTTAAGCATGGTACGCCAATTCGTTTTATCAGCGATATGGTCTTTACACAAAGTTTCAACTAATCCACTGGTAAGCCTATCAGGCACACGTAGCATAACAGTGGCTTGGGTTGCGCCTTGATCCATCCAGCGCGTTGAAACACCATCAGTAACCTGACGAGTGATGCCCACCTTTACTGTGCCAGTGTTTGCTAAGTAAACAAAGTGCTCACTAAAACAATGTGCTTCTCCCCACTCAGGCTCTCTGCACGTGCCTTCGTGAAAATGGCATTTTTCAGGTTTGATGATACAACTGTCGCATTGGGCAAGTGAAATCAAGCAAGGATAGCAATAACCCTGATTGAAGCTCTTCTTGGTTTTTCTGTTACAGTGCACACAATTTATGTCGCCGGAATAGGTCACGGTTATCTCTTTGCCGATAAGCGCGTTTATATCTATCAGCTCTTCGCCAATTGGCAGTGTGTAATGTACGGTATTATTTTCATCGGCAGAGGTGCGCATCTTTTTTAGCGCACCTGAGTATATAGTTGTCACGGTTATAACCTTTTCTCAAATTAACGTTATCAAAATCAAAACGTTGAAGATTTAATGGCGTATTGTGAATAAGCGAATAATTAGTCGCTTAATTCACCGCGCAAGTTCTGAGTAAGTAATCGACACACCTCGTCGAAAGCCAGGTCTTTGCTTAGTAAATAATGAAGTTTTGCAAGCGCTGCCTCTGGCGTCATATCACTTCCAGAGAGTACTCCGACTTCTTGGAGGCCATGCCCTGTTGCATAACCGCCCATGTTGACCCGACCACGCATACACTGCGTGCAGTTCAATACCGGAATTTCCCTTGATTTAGCATATTTAAGCTGGGCAATAAGTTCAGGGTTTTGTGGTGCGTTGCCCACACCGTAACTTAAAAGTATAAGGGCGTTGACCGGTTGTTGAAGCGTATTCTTTATTACCTCAGGCGCTATGCCCGGATAAAGGTTCACCATACCAATGGGCTGAGCTTTAACGTTTGAAACCGTAAGGCCGTTATCTGGTGCGCTTGCCATCGTACCCGCTTTAAGGCGAATGTTAATTCCCGCTTCCAAGAGAGGAGGGAAGTTTGGTGAATCGAAGGCACTAAATCCGTCAGCGTCGACCTTTCGACTGCGGTTTCCGCGCAGTAGCCTGTTGTTAAAGAAAAGCCCCACTTCAGCAATGGGAAAGTTCGCGGCAACATACAACGAATTAAGTAGATTGACTTGTCCATCAGAACGAAGCTCAGCCAAAGGAATCTGAGATCCTGTCACAATGACTGGCTTTGACAAATCTTCTAACATAAAACTTAGCGCTGAGGCGGTGTACGCCATCGTATCAGTACCATGTAAAATGATGAAGCCGTCGTACTTATCGTAGTTGGCGGATATATCATCTGCAATGCGTTGCCAATCAGAGGGGTCCATATCTGATGAGTCGATAAGATTATCGTACTCATGCAATGTGAAAAGAGGCATCTCAGTTCGATGAAACTCCGGCATCTTTTTCAATGTATCTGACAAGAAGCCGGCAGCAGGCACATAGCCTTGTTTAGAAGGCTTCATACCAATTGTTCCACCGGTATAGGCAATATAGATATGTTTGCGCATTACGTGACCTTTAACACCTGTTTGAAAAAACTTTCAAATGGAGATAGCGAATTTGACTGGCATTCTATCAATACCCACGGCGTTGTCACCCCGTAATACCAGTCCGCGTAGATAATCACCCACTCAGCGAGAGTTAAAATGTTCGTAATCGAGGCGTGCTTAAATGAGCTAGGTAAAAAAAAAAGCGGTGATGAACACCGCTTTTGAGAGTATCGACAGTCTTTAACGGCCGTGAGTTTCATAGATGTTCATAACCATGCGAGTTGTCTTAATACACGCTGTCGTTATTTGACTTCTTTGCCTGCTGCTTGCTGATCGGCATGGTAGCTTGAACGAACCATAGGACCACATGCTGCATGCTTGAAACCGATTTCTTTTGCGTAGTCACCTAGGGCATCAAACTCCTTAGGGTGCACATAGCGTTTTACCGGATAGTGGTGGCGACTAGGTTGCAAATATTGTCCTAGCGTAAGCATATCAACATCATGAGCGCGAAGGTCATCAAGTACACCTTGGATCTCTTCGTTTTCTTCACCCATGCCCATCATAAGACCTGATTTGGTCATTACGTTAGGGTGTTGCGCCTTGAACTTTTTAAGTAAGTCTAATGACCATTGGTAGTTAGCACCCGGACGACATTCACGGTACAAGCGAGGAATGGTTTCCAAGTTGTGGTTAAATACGTCTGGGACTCCATTTTTGAAAATTTCTAGCGCTCGGTCCATACGCCCACGGAAGTCAGGAACTAATACTTCGATAGTCGTGGTTGGGCTGTGCTCACGTATGGCATTGATACAGTCTACAAAATGCTGCGCACCACCGTCGCGTAAGTCATCACGGTCAACAGACGTAATAACAACATAACGAAGCTTCATTTCAGCAATGGTTTTCGCTAGCTTTTCTGGCTCTTCTGCGCTTGGGGGCAGGGGCTTACCGTGCGCTACGTCACAGAACGGACAACGACGAGTACAGATATCACCTAGAATCATAAAGGTGGCAGTACCGTGGTTAAAACACTCAGCAAGATTAGGACAGCTTGCTTCTTCGCATACCGAGTGAAGGTTATTTTTGCGAAGCGTTTGCTTTATGTGATCAATTTTCTCGGTAGTACGAGGAAGTTTGATTTTTATCCACTCTGGCTTACGCAGCATCTCTTCTTTTTCGGAAGGGATAATAGTGACTGGAATGTGTTTTACTTTTTCGTCATCACGGAGTTTTACCCCCGCTTGAGGTCGTGCGTTACTCATCAAAACCTTCTTTGTATGTTGGTTCCGCAATAGAAAGTGCTTTTAGTAATAAATGCGTTAATTCATTACCCGCGGTTTCAAGCGTAGTTGGACCATTGAGTCGAGCGGTATCTATCATTTCCATACCGGCATAACCACAGGGATTAATACGCTGAAACGGTGTTAGATCCATATTAACATTTAATGCCAAGCCGTGAAACGAGCAGCCATTACGTATTCTTAAACCTAGCGAACAAACTTTTCTTTCATCAACATAAACGCCCGGCGCATCGGGCTTCGGGTATGCCTTTACACCATACTTTTCAAGTAGTCCGACCACAGCTTCCTCCATGGCGGTTACTAAGTGGCGCACTCCTAGCTGTTTACGTTTTATATTGAGTAAAAGATAGATAACTTGCTGGCCTGGCCCGTGGTAGGTAACTTGACCACCACGGTCGACCTGTACTACCGGGATGTCACCAGGCATGAGTATATGCTCAGCTTTTCCCGCCTGTCCTTGGGTGAAAACGGCGTCGTGCTCTACTAGCCAAATCTCGTCTAGGGTGGTCTCTCCACGTTCATCTGTAAAGCGTTTCATTGCCTCAAAGATGGGCTCATACGGCTGACGTCCTAGCTGACGTATAATAACGCCATCGGTGTCAGCTAACGTCGACTGCTTATTCACTTAAAGTACAACCCTAACAAGCTCTAATTTAGCCAGTTCAGTGTAGATGGTTTCCATATGCTCTTTGCTCGTCACACGCACACTAACTGAAACCGAGTGATAGGTACCTTTACTACTTGGTTTTACATTAGGTGAATAGTCGCCAGGAGCATGCTCCTGAAGACAGCTTACCACCTGTTCAGGTAGTTTCTCATGGGCAACGCCCATTACTTTAAACGTCTGGTGAGTTGGAAAATCTAGTAATTCGTCGAAACGGGTATCCATGCGATATCCTTGGTACTTAAAATATCATATAAAAAAACGGCCAGATTGTAACAAATCTGGCCGCTTCACAACTAGCTTTTTAACGTTTTCAGTACGTGAACTTACTCGTCGTCAAATCCTAGCTGAAGCATAATGTAGTCTTTAGCGCGATTAAAGAAGCTCCCTTCTTTAACTTCTTGAAGGGTTACCAGTGGGTAACTAGCTACATCTTCACCGTCTAGCTGCAGGTAGAGTTTTCCAACAACCTGACCTTTTGCCAGAGGTGCTTCAAGCTTGTTGTCCAGCTCAAAGTTAGCTTCTAAATTAGCCGCTTGTCCACGGGGAATAGTAATGGGGGTAGATTGATTAATTCCAAGGTCTACCGTTTCTCTATCACCCATGTAGATACGATGTGCTACAAAGCTATGGCCAGCTTGATAGGGAGTAAGCGTTTCATAAAAACGGAAACCGTATTTAAGCAGCTTTTTGTTTTCCACTTTTCGGGCACGTTCGCTGTCAGTGCCCATTACTACAGAGATAAGGCGCATACCGCCTTGCTCTGCTGAAGTGATTAGGCTGTAACCTGCATCTGAAGTATGACCTGTCTTGATACCGTCCACGTTTAGGCTTTTATCCCACAACAGGCTGTTGCGGTTATACTGCTTAATACCGTTGTACGTAAATTCTTTTTCACTGTAAATTTTGTACATCTCTGGCGTTTCTGCAATAAGTGCGCGAGACAAAATGGCCATATCACGAGGAGTGGTGTAGTGATCTGGGTCGTGTAACCCGTGTGCATTTACCCAATGTGAACCCGTCATACCAAGAGACGCAGTATGTGCATTCATCATGCTAGCGAAGGCCGACTCTGACCCCGCAACGTGCTCTGCCATGGCTACGCATGCGTCGTTGCCTGATTGAACAACGATGCCTCGTAATAAATCTCTTACTGAAACTTGTGTACCCACTTCGATAAACATTTTTGAAGAGTCAGGGAATTTTTTCGCCCATGCATTTTCAGAAATGGTAACTTCGTCATCTAAGCTGATATTGCCTGCTTGAAGTTCTTTACCGATTACGTAGATAGTCATAATTTTGGTTAAGCTTGCGGGCGCAAGCTGCATGTCTGCATTTTTCGATGCGATGACATTGCCTGTTTCATAGTCGGTAAGTAAAAAACCTTCAGCAGCAACTGTTGGTGCAGGCGGTGTTACTACTGCAGCGTCTGCTGTAATTAGTAAAGAGCCCATTACCAAAAAGGCAAATGAAAGTAATGACGGTTTAGCGCGTTGAATTATTCTGAGCATGGTTCTAATTTCTTTGACCGTTTTATCCGTGTGAGTTAAAGCTTACCCTATTGTTGCGGAGACCGCGAAGCGAATACCGCAAAACATGGCTACCCAAATTTAGCTTTTGTCCAGTTCGTAACCGAATCATTAATGCCAACCCTGATTTATCAAAGGGCTAAGCTAGATCCTAACGAAAGGCTGCCTTTAAGACTAGGTTTTATCAAAAAAGTTTACGTCTTAGTAGGTGTTAGACGAAGAAACCGTGATATTGCCTGCTGAATGACACAAAAATGCCACAAAATAGACGATTTAGTAAGCAACCTGCAGTGTCATGGAAAAGGAGAGGAAAAATGGATTACAAGGCGTGGGCTTTTCATGCTCACGTGTTAATAAAGAGCCTTCATTTTGCTTACAGCATTTGAGTGATAGCGTAGGCGTTCGGGTAGCCATTCTGCTTGAGTTGCTGCAGCACTTCTGCAACGACGGCCTCGTCGTGGATAGGGCCCAGTTGAAGTTTATAAATGTTATCCGCAACAGGGAGGTGGGCCGGAATTTGATATAGCGCCGATAAAACATTAGAAATAGATTTCGCTTTTTCAGCGTTAGATAGTGCTGCGACCTGTATATAGATACCGTTACCGACTTCACTACTGCTTTCTGTCGCCGTTTCAGGGGAATTTGTATTCACTACAACTTTAGGAGACGGCACTACATCAATACCAAGATATTCGTCATAAGAGACCGTGGGACCATTACCTACGGTAACATTGTTGCGTTCGTCAAAATGGATAACTTCTAATTTGACCTTGGCCGTGCCTTTACTGTGATAGCCTAATTTGACTGCTGCTGCATAAGACAGGTCAATAATTCTATTGTCGTGAAACGGGCCGCGGTCATTAACGCGCACAATTGCCTGCTTGTTATTCTCTAAGTTGGTCACGCGAACATAAGAGGGAAGAGGTAGAGTTTTGTGAGCGGCGCTCATGGCGAACATATTGTAAGTTTCGCCATTTGAGGTTAAATGGCCATGGAATTTTTGACCGTACCAACTCGCGTAGCCTACTTCCTCATAACCTTTACCACTGTTCATTGGCGTATAGTGTTTACCAAGCACTTTGTATGGCCTGCTGTTAAACATGCGATACGCCTCATACTGAGGCACGGCATCCAATGTTTCAGGTGTCTTGGCTACGTGCTTTGGTGCAGAGTCTTTGTGCTGTGTATAGCGGCTACTTTGTGTTGGTGTGCTCTGGCACCCGCTCAGCAGTAACCCTACTAGAAGCGCTGCACCATATTTATAGTACATCCGGTTTGCCAGTTTTTCGATAAGCATTACACGTACTGAAATCAGATGATGCAACATAGGGTTTATCTAGACATTAATCGTTTCTGTGTGGCTATTGCCATTAGAATGCCAAATCCGGCCATCAAAGTCACCATAGATGTACCACCAAAACTCACCAAAGGTAGGGGGACACCTACAACAGGTAGTAACCCCGATACCATGCCCATGTTCACAAACACGTATACAAAGAAAGTCAGAGTTATACTGCCACCTAGTAATTTTGCATAGGCGTCTTGCGCTCTGCTTGAAATAATTAGGCCGCGCAAAATTATGAAAAGATAAATAGCCATTAAACACATTACGCCTGTCAGGCCGAATTCTTCACTAAATACAGAAAATATGAAGTCGGTGTGTCGCTCAGGCAAAAACTCCAATTGAGATTGAGTGCCCTGTAGCCAACCTTTACCATCAACGCCACCTGAGCCGATGGCAATCTTCGATTGAATAATGTGATAACCTGAACCCAGCGGGTCGCTCTCTGGATTTAGAAACGTTAATACGCGCTGTTTCTGATAATCCTTCATTAAGAAGAACCACATGACCGGCGCAAACGCGCCAATGAGGGCGCCGACTACAGAAATAAGCCTCCAGCTCATGCCTGCAAGAAAGATAGCGAATACCCCCGAACTTGCTATAAGCAGTGATGTACCCAAGTCTGGTTGTTTAGCAATAAGGATTGTGGGTACGACAACAAGGGCAAACCCCAAAATAATATGGGCGCTGCGAGGCGGTAGGGTAAACTTGCTGATATACCAAGCTACCATCATGGGAACAGCTAACTTCATTAATTCTGAAGGCTGAAAGCGTATAAAGCCCAAATCTAACCATCGCTGCGCACCTTTACCCATATCGCCAAACAGCAAAACGGCGATAAGCATGAGTAGGCCACCAACATAGGCATAGGTGGAGAAAAAGCGATAAACGCCGAGGGGGAATTGAGCTAACACAAACATAACAACAAAGCTAAAGCCAAGGCGAATGAACTGTCGTTCCATTTGCTCCATGTCTTGGCCAGATGCTGAATACAGCGTAAATAGACCCACACCACTTAAAACAAGTAAGCCAACCAGCAGCCATCCATCAATATGAATCCGCTGCAGTAAATTAATTTTGTTGGGGTTTATAGTCGTTCTTTTCACTGCGATGCCCCTAACATTAAATCATTTTGTGCGGTTTCTTCATTATTAGTGTCGAAGATACGGTCTCGAAAATAAAAGTCCATTATTTGACGGGCTACCGGTGCCGCATTTTTACTTCCGCCCCCTACATTTTCTAGCACCACAGTCACAGATATTTCAGGGTCTTCAAACGGCGCGAAACCAACGTACATTGCGTTGTCTCTTAGTCGCTCGTCTATTTTAGATGCGTCGTATTTTTCGTTTTGTCCAACTGTAAATAGCTGGGCCGTCCCGGTTTTTCCCGCTGAATCGTATGGTGTATCGGCAAAGGCATGTCTAGCGCCGCCTTCTTCACCACTTACCACGTCTCGCATTGCGTTTAGTACTACATCCAGATTGCCGCGGTTTTTAATCTCGATAGGACGAAGCGATTTGAGGGGAATAAGGTCAACCGACGTATCGGAATTCATATATCCTCTTATTAATTGAGGAATATAACGTTCGCCAGCGTTTATCAGTGCGTTGACGGACGTGTTTAGTTGGATAGGGGTGGTAGTCCAGTAGCTTTGCCCTATACCAACAGGAATGGTATCACCGATATACCATGGTTGGTTAAAGCGCGCTCGCTTCCATCCACGACTGGGCATATTAGCGTCTGACTCTTCGTACAAATCAATTCCGGTGAAATCGCCGAAACCAAATTCATACATGGCCTCACTGATTTTATCGATACCAAGTTTGTAGGCCAGTTCGTAGTAATAGGTATCACACGACACCTCTATCGCTTTCGATACGTCAACTTTACCGTGCCCCCATCTGCGCCAGTCACGCCACACGTGTGATACGTTAGGTAGCTTGTAGCGACCTGTGTCAGTAATGGTGTAGTCTTTTGTGATCACACCTTCTTCCAAGCCTACAAAGCCGAGATGTGGCTTTATCGTTGATGCTGGAGGGTATTGCCCTTGAGTGGCGCGATTAATAAGTGGGCGGTCGGGTGAATTTAAAAGCGCAGAATAGTTTTTACTGCTGATACCGTGGACGAATAAGTTTGGATCGTAACTGGGGTTCGAATAAAGGGCGAGTACACCGCCGGTTTTGATATCAGTTACCACGACCGCGCCGCGCATGCCGTCGATAATACGCTGCGCTTCTAACTGAAGTTCTAAATCGAGATTCAGCACGATATCTTTGCCAGGTGTTGGCGGTTCTACACTTAGGACGCGAATAATGCGCCCCTGGTTATTCACCTCTACCTGCTGATAACCCACCTCTCCATGCAGTAATTCTTCGTGATACTTTTCTATGCCCAGCTTGCCAATGTCATGCGTGGCCGCGTAGTTATCTTCTTGGCCAGCTTCAACTAATTTTTGTAAGTCTCGCTTGTTAATACGCGCAACGTAACCTAGTGCATGGGTAAGCGTTTCTTTATAAGGGTAATGACGGGCCAACCGGGCTTCAATTTGTACACCGGGGAATTTGTGCTTACTCGCCGAAAATAACGCAACTTCTTCTTCTGTAAGCTGTGTACGCAACGCCACAGGTTTGAATCGACGAGTACCTTTAAGCGTTGACTGAAAGCGCTCTAATTCATCGCTTGTTATTCCCATTAGAGCGGTTAAATCGGCAAGTGTTTTGTCGATATCTTCGACGTCTTCAGGGATAACTTCCAAGCTAAAAACAGGGCGATTTTCCGCCAGAAGAACACCATTACGGTCGTAAATTAGCCCTCGGTTTGGCGCGATAGGCAGAACTTTTATCCTATTGCCGTTTGAGCGGGTTTGATAATCTTCGAACTGAGTAACTTGCAGGGAATATAAGTTATTTAGCACTATTCCTAACATTGCGACCACGATGATAAATGCTATGGAAGCGCGACGTGCGAATAAGTTTGCTTCAGCAGAGTGGTCGCGTATTGCCTGGCGTTTTCGTTGCATTGACTTCCTTTGCATTAGCGGAACAACACCTTATTCACGGTGATAAGGGTGGTTTTGCGTCACCGACCAAGCACGATATAAGCTCTCTGTTAAGATAATCCTGACAAGAGGGTGTGGAAGGGTTAGAGCCGATAACGACCACTTTTGTTCTGACGCGGAAATACACTCTGGAGCAAGCCCTTCAGGCCCACCGATGAGAAGACTGACGTCCCTTCCGTCCATTTTCCAGTTATCGAGTTGCTTAGCAAGTGTCGGTGTATCCCAGGGTTTACCTGTAACTTCTAAGGTCACAATGCGGTTACCTTTTGGAATGGCGGCAAGCATAAGCTCGCCTTCTTTTTCTAAGATGCGTTTAATGTCGGCGTTTTTCCCCCGTTTGCCTGCAGGGATTTCGGTAAAAGAAACCGGCATATCACTAGGAAAACGGCGTATGAATTCATCAACACCCGCACTAACCCAGTTCGGCATCTTTGTTCCAACGGCGACAATCTGTATACGCACTTAACTTTACCTTACTTCAGGATTTACTGTTTCACTTACGCAATAAAGGCCATACACAACTAAGTATGGCCTTTACCGACCGTGCTACTGCTTGCGACAAGCGGCAGGTTAAACCGCTATGACCACAGTTTTTCTAACTGATAGAAATCACGGGTTTCGTCTTGCATAACGTGCAAAATAACATCGCCAAAGTCGACAAGTACCCATTCGCCAGTCTCTTTACCTTCCACACTACCAGGGGCGTGGCCGGCATTTTTTGCTTCTACCATTACATTTTCTGCAATAGAAGAAACATGGCGCTTCGAATTACCAGAACAAATGATCATTGTGTCTGTAATGCTAGATTTGCCGCGAACGTCTAATTCAATAACATCACGGCCTTTCATATCGTCAATTTTGTCTTTAACAAACTGTTTGAGCTGTTGACTCTCCAAGAGTTTTCCTCACTTACTTAACTTTTATATAACTGATGTTCGTTGATGTACTTAAGTACATCCTCTTCTAGCCATCCGTTGATAGAGGAACGATTTAATACGTCGGCCTTCGCAGGCTTTGCTATACCAGATAGCACATCTCGAATTTCAGTTGATGAAACACTATAAAGTGGTGTGTCGATTAATAACACGTGACCAGCAGGCTTTTCGTGTATAACACGTTTTTCGCGAGTCACATGACAATCTAACCACGTTTGTACTGCGGGGGGAGGCGAAAATATTTCATCGTCTCTACGCATTACCACTAAGTGACAATAATCGAGCAGGTGTTCCCACTCGTACCATTTATCTAGATTATACAGCGAATCTGCGCCAATGAAAAAACAGATTGTGTCAGCGCTTTTTTGCTTTAAGGCGCGCAGCGTTTTTACCGTGTAAGACGGCGATGGTAATGACAGCTCGATCAATTCTGGAATAAGTCTTTCATTGGTTTGAGCGCACAGTTCAATCATTTTAACCCGGTGAGTCTCTGACACACCAACGGACTTATGCGGCGCAAGCTTACAGGGCATCAGGTGTACATGCGCAATCCCAATTTCATCTGCAGCTTTTAAGGCAGCAAATATATGGCCTTTATGTGGAGGATTAAATGTTCCGCCAAGAATGGCTTTCACAGTGGACCTAACTCGGGGTTGTATTGTCTCACGCACTACATACTGCCTTTATGCCTGAAGCAGTGGAATGTTGCGTAAGTCAATCCCCATGAACATCATGCAAAGATGACACATTTCAACGTATGGGCGAGCAACCACATTTTGCTTAAACGCATGGTCTGATTTCGTGAGCGCTTTTTGAATATCTTCTAGCTGAGCAAGGCTAAGCCGATTTAAAGCACTTTGGTAATAACCCTGCCTGTTACGCCATATACCAAACTTTTGCCATTGAATAGGTGTACCGCTTTGCTGTGCTAACTTTAACTTCCAAAGCTGTTCCCATTCTCTGATGAGCGCCCAGATAATAATGTTGGGCTCTAGACCTTCACTTTCTAACCGATAAAGCATCTTTATACAGCGCGTGCTATCACCGCTTAGCATTACGTCAACTAGCTGAAATACGCTAAAGCGTGACTGGTCTACCATGGCTTTTTCGATCTGCTCTTCAGTGATTGAATGCTGAGGATAGAGCAGGGCGAGTTTGTCAATTTCCTGTTTGGCAGCCAGCATGTTACCTTCGCAGAAATCGGCAATCATTTTAGCGCCAGACGCTGATACTGTGAGGTTGTGAGACTTTAACTGCTGGTTTAGCCACGCATTAAGCTGTTTGCCTTCAAGGGGATAGCACAAGACTGACGCACCCATATCGTCTAAAACTTTGAACCATTTGCCGCGCTGTACGTCTTTGCCAATTTTAGGGCCGTGTACCAGTAACAAGATATCCGGGTTTAGCGACGCAGCAACCTCTTGCAGCATTTTACTGCCCTCAGAACCTGGCTTCCCAGTAGGTAATTCTAATTCAATGAACTGCTGGCTTGAAAAAAGCGACATACTTTGTGTAGCTTCTATAAGTTGGTTCCAATTAAACCCGGTTTCTGCAACCAGCACTGTGCGTTCTTCAAAACCATTGGCTTTGGCTTTAGCACGAATTTGCTCAATAACTTCAAATTTCTGCTGGGGTTCATCGCCGAACACTAAATAGGTTGGACGAAGTGTTTTTGCTATATCTTGGCTAAATTGATTTGGATAAATTTGCATGCTTATGGCTGATTCGTTGATAAAGCCGGCGCTGCAGTGGCTTGGCTCGAGAGGCGTCTAATCATGATGTCTGCTGCCTCGTCGCGCATTTCACTTAACATCAAATCAAGCTCTCGTGATTTTGCAAGTACTTGGTCAGGATCGTCCTGGTAATCCCTCACCACCTCAAATTGGGCCATAACGGCTTCTTTTCCGGGAAACTGAACGCGATAGCGAACAACGTAGATAAGTTCGTATTCTGCCACTTGCCCAGAAGGGTAGACAGAAAGAAGTTGCCGTTCTAGCTTTTCAGGAAGGAGGTATATGTTGATATTTTGACTTGATGACGCAGAGTCGTTCACATCGACACGATTTAACCCGTAAACATTTAAACGTTTGTTGAGAGCACGCGCCAACGGCGCGTGTGCTCTAGCACTTTCAATGACAACTGTGTTGACGTCATCTGGCAGGCTAGGGCTACTTCTTAAGTGAAAGCCACAGCCTGTTACCAGTACCATACTCATTACAACTGCTGCGAATTGTAAGTGCTTTTTCATAGTATGCAGACCTAGTTAGCTACAATATTCACAAGCTTGCCAGGAACAACAATTACTTTGCGAATGGTTTTACCTTCGATGAATTGTTGAACGTTTGGCTGCGCTTTAGCAGAGGCTTCAATGGTCTCTTTGGTTGCATCAGCGGCTATCGTCATTTTAGCGCGAACCTTGCCATTAACCTGAACAATGATAAGTTTTTCATCTTCAACCAGCGCATCTTTATCAGCCTTTGGCCATGGAGCTAAATCGATATCTTCGCTATGACCCAATACCTTCCATAGTTCATGAGCAATGTGTGGCGTGATTGGGTTAAGAAGCAACAAGATTGATTCACAAGCTTCGCGCATAATAGCGATGTCCTGTGCGTTTTCTTGTGGCGCTTTTTGAAGGTGATTTAGCAATTCCATTACGGCTGCAACCGCAGTATTAAAGGTTTGACGACGACCTAAGTCATCAGACACTTTCTCAATGGTCTTGTGCACTTCGCGGCGAAGGGCCTGCTGATCTTTCGACAGTGCCTTAACGTCAATAGCTTCAGGCGTTCCTTTTTCAACGTGTTCGGTTACCAGTTTCCATACACGACGCAAGAAACGATTGGCGCCTTCAACTCCAGAGTCTACCCATTCAAGTGTTTGCTCAGGTGGTGCGGCAAACATAGTAAACAAACGCACAGTATCGGCTCCATACTGGTCGATAACTTCTTGTGGGTCGATACCGTTGTTCTTCGATTTAGACATTTTGGTCATGCCGCCGTGAATAACTTCTTCACCGTCAGCGGTAAGCCATGCTTTAACAATACGGCCTTTGTCGTCTTTTTCTGTGCTTACTTCGGTAGGCGAGAACCAGGTTTTCTTACCAGACGCGTCTTCACGGTAGTAAGAGTCGGCCAGCACCATGCCTTGGCATAATAAGCGCTTGAACGGTTCGTCAGAATTCACGAGGCCTTCATCACGAAGAAGCTTGTGGAAGAAGCGAGAGTAAAGCAAATGTAAAATTGCGTGCTCGATACCGCCAATATACTGGTCTACTGGTAGCCAGTAGTTAGCAGAAGTGGGATCCAGCATAGCGTCATTGGTTGTAGCACTCGAATAGCGTGCGTAGTACCACGAAGACTCCATAAAGGTATCGAAGGTATCGGTTTCACGCAACGCAGGTCCGCCGTTATAAGTGGTTTTCGCCCACTCCGGATCCGCTTTAATTGGCGACGTCACGCCGTTCATTTCCACATCTTCTGGCAGAACGACAGGCAGTTGGTCTTCAGGTACAGGAACTGACTCGCCATTTTCCAAATTCAGCATTGGAATAGGTGCGCCCCAGTAGCGTTGACGGCTTATGCCCCAGTCTCTGAGACGATAGTTAACCTTACGCTTACCACAGCCTTTGCTCTCCAACTCGTCAGCAATGCCGTTAAATGCAGCGTCGAATTCAAGACCGTTGAACCTATCTGAGTTAATCAAACAGCCTTTTTCGGTATAGGCAGACGCTGATAAATCGCACTTATCTTCATCACCTGCATTTGGCGCAATAACTTGTTGACTTGGAAGGCCGTATTTAGTCGCAAATTCCCAATCGCGCTGATCGTGACCTGGAACTGCCATAACGGCTCCAGAACCGTAGTCCATCAATACAAAGTTAGCTACCCAAATTGGGAGCTTCTCGCCCGTTAATGGGTGTACCACTTCAAACCCTGTGGCGAAGCCTTTCTTCTCCATCGTTGCTAATTCAGCTTCAGCAACTTTTGTGTTTTTGCATTCGTCGATGAATGCCGCTAAATCTGGGTTAGATTTTGCTGCAAATTCGGCAAGTGGATGCTGCGCTGCTACCGCAACATAGGTTACACCGTAGAAAGTGTCTGGGCGTGTAGTGTATACCGTTAAATCGGCAATATCGTTAACCGCTGACGCTAAATCAAAGGTAATTTCAACACCCTCAGAGCGACCAATCCAGTTAGCTTGCATTGCGCGAACTTGGTCTGGCCATTCCTCAAGCTGTTCTAAGTCTTGTAACAGCTCTTCAGCGTAATCAGTAATCTTAATAAACCACTGTGGAATTTCTTTTTGCTCAACAAGCGCACCTGAACGCCACCCGCGACCATCAATTACCTGCTCATTAGCCAAAACAGTTTGGTCAACAGGGTCCCAGTTCACAGTAGAGTTTTTCTTGTACACAAGACCTTTTTCATAAAGGCGCGTGAAGAACCACTGTTCCCAACGATAGTAGTCTGACTTACATGTCGTTACTTCGCGGTCCCAGTCGTAGCCAAAACCTAACGAGCGAAGCTGGTTTTTCATGTAATCAATATTTGAGTATGTCCATTTAGCCGGTGCGGTATTGTTATTGATCGCAGCGTTTTCAGCCGGAAGACCGAAAGCGTCCCAACCCATAGGCTGCAATACATTTTTACCCTGCATGCGCTGAAAACGGCTAATTACATCACCGATGGTGTAGTTGCGCACGTGACCCATGTGAAGTCGGCCACTTGGATATGGGAACATAGACAGACAGTAGAACTTTTCTTTTTCTACGTCGTCATTTGCTTTAAAAGATTGGTTATCTTCCCAGTATTGCTGAACGCGTTGTTCAATGTCTTTCGGGTTGTACTGATTATCGGCCATGAAACTTAGGCTTCCGCATTAAAAGTTAAAACGTTTATGGGTCGGTGTGAGGCGAATTTGTTGCAAATACTCTGATGGGTAATTTCGCAATATTGCCGGCTAACCGAGCGTGGGATATTCCCACATTACACATATATAGCCCAATAGAATAACCCAGCGCTAAGCTATGCCTCAATAGCTTAACACCGAACTAGGCGAATTTTATTGTCGCTTGCTTGAAAAGTGAGCATTAATTAATAAGTTAGTATGTAACCAGCGAAGTAAACTGCTATTTTTTAACTAATTCGCATCACTAAATGTAGTCAATGCGTTAAGTTGCTGCGCCTGCACCTTATCAATTACATTGACCAAATTAGCGGCATCCTCATTCGACGCCTTTTTTCCGTCAAAATGGATGTTACCCGACGCGTTATAGGTAAGGGTAACTTTTGTTTTGGACGTGTTTCCCTCTATAGTGCTAAATTCCCACGTTAACGCACCAGTTACCCCCATTTCTTGAAGCGGTCCTAAGCCACCGGTCATTATTACTTTTTTTTGTGGCTCAACGTAGCTTATGAGCATATGCACAGCGCTTGCATTATCGGTGGTCTCGCAGAAACAACCGCCAGCTTGTTCATCAATTCTCAGGGAGCCTTTCCACCACGTATGATCTTTAGGCCACCACATATCAACATGTTCAATAAAGTGAGAATAAACCACTTCGATAGGGGCATGGCTTTCACTGACGTTGGTAATTGAAAAACCCGAGTTGTCCGCGTAATTGACGTTTGCGATGCTCGAAGGCGAAAAAGCGGCACCAATGAGCAGTATTAAAAGAGGAGTAAGGCGAACCTGCGATGTTGAAGTTGTTATTTTTGTCATTATGAATACTCTGATTCTCTGTTGCTTGTTTTCGCTCTTGTATTGCTACTGCAGCACATTGATATTATCCGATAAGAGTAAAGCGACTCTTAGCAGAGCATGCGTGGTAAGTGGCATACCACTAAAAACAAAATATACCATATCTACATATAGCTGGTTGTTTGTTGTGCAATTGGCGGTGCAAAGGTGCTTTATTACGGATAAGCGTTTGACACTAATGTTAATTAGGGTTTCACTTAAGTAAAGTAACGAATATAGAATAAGATGTCTGTAGACAGTAAACCATTTGCGTTAGACGTAGACGCGTTATCACCTACCATTAACCGCCGCGCGATTAATAGTGCCCTAAAAGATGAGGAAGCGCTTAATGCTACCTTTATCGGACAAGAGCGTGCCCGTGAAGCGCTAACTTTTGGGTTAGGCATTAACACAAAGGGCTATAACCTTTATGTTATGGGCGAGCCTGCGACCGGGCGTTTTACCCTAGTAAAAGACTACATAGAGCGCCAAGTATCTCAACTTTCTGCACCTGATGACTGGTGCTATATCAATAATTTTGAGGAAGAGCGTGAACCTGTAGCGCTAAAATTCCCTCCTGGTGGCGGCAAAGCGTTTCACAAAGACATGGCTGCACTTATCGATGATGTCTTAGATTCATTGCCCATTGCATTTGACAATCCAGGCTATCAACGTCGTCGCGCTTCGATATCAAGAGAGTTTGAACAAAAGTACGATGCCGCGATTGACGCCGTAGAGCGTTACGCACAAGCAAACGACGTTGCGCTTTATGAAGAAGGCGGTTCAATCACCTTTTCACCTATCGTAAACGGTAAGCCTTTAAGCGATACAGAGTTTGCCACATTATCAGATGAGCAAAGAGAAGGCTTTTACACGCTTATCGACGAGCTAGAAAACAGATTAAGTGAAAGCTTATTGAGCTTGCCAACGTGGAAACGCGAAAACTCAGAGCGTTTGCGTGAGCTTGATAAAAAAACCGCAGAGCAGGGCATTAAGCCCCTGCTAAAAGTGCTTGAACATAAGTACGCCTCTGAACTCGGGGTGATGAAGTACCTCAAACAGCTCAAAACGGCCTTGGTCAACGCCGTCTTAGTCATTCACAGTGAAGAGCAGAAAGATGAGAAAAGCGACGATTTTGACAAGAAGATTTTTTTAGAAGAACAGTTTCTACCCAACGTTTTGGTGTCGAATAAACTTGACGATGCGGCCCCTGTTATTTATGAGCCAAACCCCACGTACCAAAACCTGTTTGGTAAAATCGAGTACACCAACATTCATGGCAGTGTTTTTACTAACTATCGAATGATACAGCCTGGTGCTATGCACCGTGCAAACGGCGGCTATCTATTGCTAGATGTAGACCAGCTAATTGAACAGCCTTTCGTGTGGGATACTTTGAAGCTCGCCATCAAATCTCAACGTTTACGCATGGATTTACCTCAGCAAGACGTGGGTATGGTGAATAATATTACGCTTAACCCACAACCCATCGACCTAAATGTGAAAATCGTTTTGTTAGGCTCCCGCGATTTATATTACACGCTGCAAGACTATGATGACGAGTTTGATGAACTGTTCAGAGTGTTGGTAGATTTTGACTTGGAGATTCCGGTCACAAGGCAAGCACTTTTCGATTTCGTGGGTAAAGTACGTGCCCATCTCATACACCTTGGACTTAAAGGTATCACAGCTAACGCCATGTGTAGGCTTGTAGAATACTCGCTAAGAATGGCAGAGCACAAAGAAAAGCTTTCAGCCCATTTCGCGGAAGTGATCGAACTGGTTAACGAAGCCTACTATTTTTGCCAGAAATCTAATGCGGATACGCTAGAGCTTGATCACTTAAAGACAGCGCTGAGTGCGAAAAAGCGTCGTACTGGCCGCGTAAGTCAAACCCTTCTAAACGATATTAAAGAAGGGCACGTGCTCATTGCTACTGAAGGTAAAGCGGTAGGTAAGGTTAATGGCCTGACGGTGTTAGACATTGGCGATACAGCATTTGGTACACCTGCTCGCATTACGTCTACTGTTTTTGCGGGGGCTAGTGGTGTGGTTGATATTGAGCGGGAAGTAGAGCTTGGACAACCTATACATTCTAAAGGCGTTATGTTGCTCAACGGTTATTTAGGCAACAAGTATGCCCAGCATTTCCCGCTAACGCTCTCAGCGAATATCGCGTTGGAGCAGTCATACGGACACATTGACGGCGACAGCGCATCTCTCGGTGAGCTGGTTGCCCTTATCTCAGCGCTTACCGAAATACCATGCCTACAAACCTTGGCCATTACAGGTTCGATTAACCAATATGGCGAAGTGCAAGCGGTTGGCGGTGTAAACGAAAAAATAGAAGGCTTTTTTGACTTGTGCCAACACCGAGGTTTAACCGGTACTCAGGGCGTAATTATCCCTAAATCGAATGCGATTAATCTGGTGTTAGATGCCACGGTTATCGATGCGGTGAAAAAGGGGCTATTTCATATTTATACAGTTGAAACCGTGGACGATGCGCTTACTATCTTGATGGAGCAGGAAGCGGGTAAAATCAGCAGCAAAGGACGCTACCCGAAAAACTCTATCAACTATCACGCTGTGAACCGTTTATACAATATCGCGCTTATCGTAAATGGTGGTGATGGAGAATAAATGAAATATTAACCTTTCCTTTCAGGTAATCGTGCTACGTTTAGAACAACTAGAAGAACAACTAGAAGAACAACGGCGACCATAGTTGTCGCCTTGTTCGCGATACTTATTTCGCAAACGTAAAAGATTTTGAGGCGATACTATGCAACCTTCTCATAATGTAGAGGCGAGAAATAATGTCACGATTCATGGTTCTGGCGATAAGGTAATAATGCTGGCTCACGGTTTTGGCTGTGACCAGAAAATGTGGCGTCACCTGCTGCCGTATCTCGATAAGCAATATAAAGTGATTCTATTCGATTATGTTGGTTGCGGTTATTCTGACTATTCAGCTTATAACAAACAGCGTTATTCAATACTGAAAGGTTACGCGCAAGACGTACTAGATATCTGCGAGGAACTTAGCTTAGAAGATATAATTTTTGTTGGTCACTCTGTAAGCAGCATGATTGGCATGCATGCGGCCATTCAGTCTCCTCATATTTTTTCAAAGCTTGTTATGATATGTCCCTCCCCCTGTTTTCTTAATTTTCCTCCTGAATATGAAGGTGGCTTCGACAAGGAAGATTTAGAAGAGTTAATTAATTTAATGGACAAAAACTATGTAGGGTGGGCGAACTACTTGGCACCTCTTGTGATGGGGCAAGACAGCGATGCAGCACTAACGCAAGAACTTGAGACCAGTTTCTGCTCCACTGATCCAAAGTTTGCAAAACCCTTTGCTAAAGCTACGTTTTTCGCTGACGACAGGGCTATGCTTTCTAAGCTTACCCTTCCCACACTCATCGTACAAAGCAAACACGACAATTTAGCTTCCACCGCAGTGGGAGAGTACATGAATCAAATAATTCCAAGCTCCCAGCTAAAAGTTGTTGATGCACACGGACATTGTTTGCACATGACAAATCCCGCCATTGTATCTTCAATCGTAAGGGAGTTTGTCAGTTGAATGAGTGGGTTGGTGAAGATTTTCCCTGTTTATTAATAAAGTCAGATATTGAAACTACTAAAATTATCTGGTTGAACCCTTTTGCGTACGACTACCTTGGTTTGAAAAAGCCGGTTGAGGCGAAAATAGCCAAAATTGTGTCTAAAGCCAGCTTAATTTTTTATGAAAGCTATATAAAACCCATCATTTTCGCTAACGGAAAGTACTTAGAAGTCCAAATTACGTTGATTTCTGAAGGGGGGAAGCGTGTTCCCGCCGTGGCGAATTTAACGTTGTCAGACAACATTGTGTACTGGGCTATTTATGTAGCCGAAGAGCGAGATAAGCTTTATCAGGAATTGCTAGAAGCAAGAGATCTGCTTGAAAAAAAGACGGAAGAACTAACAGCGGTTAGTCGCAAAGACTCGCTAACGCCATTACTGAATCGACGAGCAGCGAAAGACGACATAAACGTATTAATAACCCAATCATCTCGTGCTTTTTTCCCCTTATCATTTTTGCTCTTAGATATCGATTTTTTTAAAGATATTAACGACACTTTCGGGCACGATGAGGGAGATAAGGTTTTGGTAGCGCTTTCCAAACTACTCCTTGAACAAGTTCGTGAAACGGATGTGGTTGCTAGATGGGGCGGAGAAGAGTTTTTGATTGTTCTATATAACGCGAATATTGAATCCATCAAGTCTTTCAGCGACAGGCTACACAATGCAATCGAGACTATTGTACTTCCAAATGGTAATCCATTAACTGTAAGCATTGGTGGTGCGGTACTAGAGCAAGATGGACTGAAAGAGTCAGACGTTATTGCTGCGCAACTATTAAAAGCCGATAAAGCACTATATTCAGCAAAAGACAATCAAAGAGCGCACACGCGGATATTTGATAAAGAAAAAGGTTTTATAAGGCTCTAAACGTCTTTTAGCGCGTCGAAAAATGGCACGACTTTTAAACGTCTTTAACTTTTTGTCTTCTTTCTGGCACTAAAATGAAAAAAGGGAGCAACGCGCTCCCTTATTGATATTGAGCCTACATTTATTTAGGCGGCATACGCAAACCGCCATCCAAGCGGATTGTTTCACCATTTAAATAGCTGTTATTTGCCATATGTATAACCAACTTAGCAAACTCTTCGGGCAGCCCTAATCGCTTAGGGAATTGCACGTTGGCAGACAGCGCATCTTGCACTTTTTCAGGCATGGCAAGCAGCATAGGTGTGCCCATTACGCCGGGCGCTATTGTGTTTACTCTTATACCTAATGGCGCTAAATCTCGCGCCATTGGGAGCGTTAACCCGATAATGCCACCTTTACTGGCAGCATAAGCTGTTTGACCTATTTGACCTTCGTAGCCAGCAACTGATGCTGTGTTTACAATAAGACCGCGTTCACCTTCATCATTAATCGGTGGTTGTTTTGCCATGGTAGCGGCGACCAAGCGTGAAACGTTGAAGCTTCCCACTAAATTAATGTCTATTGTTTTTTGAAAATCACCAAGCGGGGCAGGATTGCCTTCTTTATCAAGCAAACGTTTAGCGGGGGCAATACCAGCGCAATTGACGACGAGCGAGATAGGGCCGAACGTTTCCGTTGTAGCGTCGATAGCTGATTGAACCGATGCTTCATCGCGTACGTCTACTTTGGTGAAAATGGTGTTGTCTTTACCTAATTCTTCAACGCGTTGTGCGCCGACTTCGTCATTAAGATCGAAAAGGCTGACATTCGCACCAGCGTCTCGAAGGGCGATAGCGGTGGCGTGGCCAAGTCCGGAGCAACCACCGGTAACAATGGCAGTAAGATTATTTAGCGTCATAATTTTCCCTTAAACCGTGTTTTCACTATTATTAACGTGATGTTAACGGGAAGTAAGAGAAAAGACTATGGTGCCGATGTGGATCGGCACCTTTAATTCAGTTATTTCGCAGCTACCTTGGCAACTGAATTTTACAGTCTTCACTTTGACGGTAGATAATTAGCGTGTGGCCGATTACTTGAAGCTTAACTGAGTTGGTTTCACGAACAATGGCGTCCATGATTAGCGCTTTTTCTTCGCGGTCATCAGTAGGCACCTTAACTTTAATTAATTCGTGGTGATTAAGGGCGTTGTCAATTTCTGCAACCACCCCTTCGGTAAGGCCGTTTGCGCCTAGCTGCACAACAGGTTTTAGCGGGTGTGCAAGGCCTTTAAGAAATTGTTTCTGTTTGTTTGAAAGTTTCATGTATTAATAATTCTTACAATTAATCTGTTAGTTTATGCTTGAAATAACGTATTCTAACGCCATCTTCTCTACAATCCTAATGACATTGTATTGGAATGACAAAAAAGAAACACTCCGCCAGCAGTAAACGCTGGCTCACAGAACACGTTAACGACCATTATGTGCAAAAAGCGCAGAAGGAAGGTTGGCGATCGCGAGCTATCTACAAATTGGAAGAAATCCATAAAAAAGATAAGCTTATCAAACCAGGAATGACGCTTGTAGATCTCGGCGCGGCCCCAGGTGGCTGGTCGCAGTTGGCAGCTCAGCTTGTTGGCGACAATGGTCAAGTTATCGCATGCGATATTTTGCCCATGGACCCCATCGTTGGCGTCGACTTTTTACAAGGAGATTTCAGAGAGGACGCTGTTCTCGACGCACTATTGAACAGAATCGGTGGGAAAACCGTAGATATAGTGTTGTCTGATATGGCACCGAATCTGGCAGGAAATGCGTCTGTTGATCAATCGCGCTCTATGTACCTTTGCGAACTAGCGCTCGATATGTGTCATCAGGTTTTAAAGCCCGGCGGTTCGTTTGTCATAAAGGTGTTCCAAGGGGAAGGGTTTGTTGAGTTCATGAACGCGCTCAAACAATCTTTCACCACCATTAAGACACGTAAGCCAGACTCGTCCAGATCACGGTCTCGTGAGGTGTATTTGGTGGCTTGTGGGTATAAAGTGTAGTACGCTTTGGGTTAAGCGGTTTTCGTTGCGAGTTGTGTCGTTTATTCAATAAACAACTTGTTGGATATACAAGCAATTCGGGTTTATAGAGGTTATTAGCATTGAGCGATATGGCAAAAAATTTAATCTTATGGTTAGTCATCGCCGTTGTTTTGATGTCGGTTTTCCAGAGCTTTTCACCGAGTGAATCGTCTCGTTCGCAAACTGACTATACAACGTTTTTGAGAGAAGCAGAGCAGGGAAATATTCGTGAAGTTCGCATTAATAATAGCGGCGAAATTCGCGGTACTAAGCGTTCAGGCGAAACTTTCCAAACTTTCGTACCTTACTTCGATGACAAGTTGGTCTCTGACTTAGTCAAGAATGACGTAAGGGTTTATGGCGAGCCACCAGAAGAGCAGTCTCTTCTTACATCAATCTTTATTTCATGGTTCCCCATGCTTTTGCTTATCGGTGTGTGGATATTCTTCATGCGTCAGATGCAAGGTGGCGGCGGCCGTGGCGCCATGTCTTTTGGAAAAAGCAAAGCCCGCTTACTTGGTGAAGACCAAATTAAGACAACGTTTGCTGACGTAGCTGGCTGTGACGAAGCGAAAGAAGATGTATCTGAACTGGTAGATTTCTTACGTGACCCGTCTAAGTTCCAAAAACTAGGGGGTAAAATTCCGAAGGGCGTATTGATGGTAGGTCCTCCGGGTACGGGTAAAACTTTGCTTGCCAAAGCGATTGCAGGCGAGGCTAAAGTACCGTTCTTTACTATCTCTGGTTCTGATTTCGTCGAAATGTTTGTAGGTGTTGGTGCTTCACGTGTTCGCGACATGTTTGAACAGGCGAAAAAAGCGGCGCCATGTATCATCTTTATCGATGAAATTGACGCGGTAGGCCGCCAGCGTGGTGCCGGTTTAGGCGGTGGTCACGACGAGCGTGAACAAACGCTTAACCAAATGCTTGTTGAAATGGATGGCTTTGAAGGTCACGAAGGTATTATTGTAATCGCTGCGACAAACCGTCCTGACGTACTAGACCCAGCGCTTCTTCGTCCGGGTCGTTTCGATCGTCAAGTAGTGGTAGGTCTTCCAGATATTCGTGGTCGTGAGCAAATTCTTAAAGTTCACATTCGCAAAGTGCCAGTGGCTGACAATGTAGAACCATCAGTTATTGCTCGTGGTACGCCAGGCTTCTCAGGTGCTGATCTTGCTAACCTGGTAAATGAGGCTGCGCTGTTTGCTGCACGCGGCAACAAGCGCCTTGTTTCAATGGAAGAGTTTGAAAAAGCGAAAGACAAAATCATGATGGGCTCTGAGCGTAAGTCGATGGTGATGTCTGAGTCTGAAAAAGAAATGACAGCTTATCATGAAGCAGGTCATGCCATTGTTGGTCGCTTAGTGCCAGAGCATGATCCGGTTTACAAAGTGTCTATCATTCCACGTGGTCGTGCATTAGGTGTGACTATGTACTTGCCTGAACAAGACCGTGTAAGCCACTCTAAACAGCATCTAGAGAGCATGATTTCTAGTTTGTTTGGGGGAAGGATTGCGGAAGCAGTTATTTACGGCGATGACAAGGTTACAACCGGTGCATCTAACGACATCGAGCGCGCTACTGAAATTGCTCGTAAGATGGTAACCCAGTGGGGTCTTTCAAGTAAGATGGGTCCAATGCTCTACGCTGAAGACGAAGGTGAAGTGTTCTTGGGTAAATCTATGTCGAAGGCAACAAATATGTCTGACGACACGGCGCGTGCTATCGATGCGGAAATTAAGTCATTGATTGACCGCAACTATGAGCGTGCTCAGAAGATCCTTGAAGACAACATCGATATTTTGCATTCAATGAAAGACGCACTAATGAAGTACGAAACCATTGATGCGAAGCAAATTGATGACC
>Ga0115005_10000322_pt1 | contig 36577 bp, 39 predicted proteins | sample ArcOceMetagenome_FD_87163 | JGI IMG/M metagenome (GOLD analysis project Ga0115005, IMG submission 87163) | Marine eukaryotic phytoplankton communities from Arctic Ocean - Arctic Ocean - Greenland ARC118M Metagenome | ecosystem: Environmental > Aquatic > Marine > Oceanic | place: Arctic Ocean... | reverse complement strand
TTGTGGGGAGGGCTTATCTTACTTTGAGCGTCGCTAAGCCAATCATCGCGAGTATGAGCGAGACGATCCAGAACCGGATGACGATTTGAGGTTCGGCCCAGCCCTTTTTCTCGTAGTGGTGGTGGATTGGCGCCATCAGGAACACGCGTTTGCCGGACCATTTGAAATACACGACTTGGATGATGACTGAGAGGGCCTCGACCACGAAAACGCCGCCGACGATTGCGAGGACGATCTCGTGCTTGGTGGCGACTGCGATTGCGCCGAGTGCGCCGCCCAAGGCCAAGGACCCTGTGTCGCCCATGAAGACGGCGGCGGGTGGTGCGTTGTACCACAGGAACCCGAGGCCTCCGCCGATGAGCGCCATGCAGAAGATCAGGATCTCGCCGGTATCAGCCACATAATGCAGGTCTAGATATTGGGTGAAGTCGGTCCGCCCGACCGCGTAGGAGATGATCCCGAACGTGGCGGCTGCGATCATCACGGGCATAATTGCTAAGCCGTCAAGTCCGTCTGTCAGGTTCACTGCGTTGGCCGACCCAACGATCACGATGACTGCAAAGGGGATGAACATGACGCCGAGGTTCAGCAGTGTATCCTTCAAAACTGGCACTGCCAGTTGGTTTTGTAGGCCCGCCGGATGATATTGCGCCGCCCAGTATCCTGCTATAGCTGCAATCAAAAGGCCGAGCAAAATCCGCACTCTACCGGACACACCTGCTGTCGTTTGCTTTGATACTTTTGCGTAATCGTCTGCAAACCCGATTGCCGCAAATGACAGTGTCACGAACAAAACCATCCAGATGAACGGATTGTCCAAGCGTGCCCAAAGCAGCGTGGAGAATGTCAGCGCGCCGACGATCAGCAGGCCACCCATCGTAGGGGTGCCTGCTTTGGCGAAATGTCCTTCGGGGCCGTCTTCGCGGATTGGCTGGCCCTTGCCTTGTTTGCGGCGCAGAACGTTGATTAACGGCAGCCCAAAGATGAATCCGAAAACAAGTGCGGTCATGAACGCCCCGCCAGCGCGGAATGTGATGTACCGAAACAGGTTAAAGAAATCGCCACCATCAGAAAGCGCTGTTAACCAATAAAGCATAATCAAAAACCTTTGTATTCGTGTTCAAGTCTTAGGCGTTGCGATGCCCGAGTTTACGGATCGCGTCAACGACTAGGGACACTTTACTGCCCTTTGATCCCTTCACCAGCACCACATCACCCGCATCCAGCAGTCGCCCGATTTGGGCGGTCATTTCGACGGCATCAATCGTCCATTCGCCGCGCTGACCCTCTGGCAAAGCGTCGTGAAGGTGCTGCATGCGCGGCCCAACACAGTGCACTATGTCCAAGCTCTGCAGGAATTTGTCATGCGCGATGGCGCGGTGCATTTCATGCTCGGACGGGCCGAGTTCCAACATATCACCCAGCACCGCAATGCGGCGGCCTTTGATGATTAGACCCACGTTATCGCGGGGGCTGGCGGCGGCCAGTACTTCTAGGCTTGCGGTCATCGACGTAGGGTTTGCGTTGAACGCATCATCAATTAGGTTCAGCGTATCGTCAGGCACTGCCGCGTCGAGCACGACGACTTCGCGGGTGCCGCGCCCATCGGGTGGCGCCCATTTTGCAATGTCGCGCGACGCCTGCCCCACATCCGCGCCAAGCGCGTCAACAACGGCCAAAACCCCTACAGCATTCATCGCAAAATGCCTGCCAGGCAAGCCCAACTTAAACAAATATTCGGTGCCTGCATGTGCGGCGCAAACAACAGTGGCGTCACCTGTTAGCCGCACATCGGTCGCCTGCCAATCAGCGCCGTGCATCCCAAACAAGACTTGTTTGGCCCCACAAGCGGCTGCCTTTTCCTGCAAAATTCCCGTTGTTGGAATGTCGCCGTTCAGGACCGCAATCCCGCCCGACACCAACCCGTCGAAGATCGCGGATTTCTCAACCGCGATGCCTGATACGTTCTCAAATGCCTCTAGATGCGCGGCGGCCACGGTGGTGACCATCGCCACACTCAACTGGGCCATTTTAGCAAGCGGTCCAATCTCGCCCGGGTTGCTCATGCCGATCTCGATCACGGCAAACTGCGTATCCGCAGGCATCCGCGCCAGCGTCAGCGGCACGCCCCAGTGGTTGTTATAAGATGCCTCGGCTGCATGGGTTTTGCCTTGTGGGGTCAACACGGTACGGAGCATTTCTTTGGTCGAAGTTTTGCCGACTGATCCGGTGATACCAACGATTTTTGCGCTGGTGCGCGCACGCGCAGCGCGGCCCAAGGCCTCGAGTGCTGCCAGCACATCGGCAACAACCAACAACGGTGCATCGGCGGCAACACCGTCAGGGCGGTGCGTGACCAAAGCGGCTGCAGCTCCCTTGTCCAAGGCCATGGCAACAAAGTCGTGTCCGTCGCGAATATCCTTCAGCGCGACAAAAAAATCACCTGCCGCAATCGTGCGCGTATCAATCGACACGCCGAGCGCTTTCCAATCACCAGTGACCTTGCCACCCGTCGCCGCAGCCGCATCGGCCGCTGTCCAAAGCACGTTCATATCCGGCCTTCCAATGCGGCCACCGCGACGCTGGCCTGTTCGACATCATCAAAGGGCAGGACAACGTCGCCAATGGTTTGGCCGCTCTCGTGGCCTTTGCCTGCGATCAACAATGCGTCCCCCGCAGACAGCGCATCGACGCCGCGCAAGATCGCCTCTGCGCGGTCGCCGACCTCTGTCACGCTTGGGGTGCCAATGCCGTTTAATGCGCCTGCCAGAACGGCGGCGCGAATGCTCGCGGGGTCTTCGGATCTTGGGTTATCGTCAGTGATGATCACGACGTCGGCGTGCGCGCTTGCAGCCGCCCCCATCAATGGGCGCTTGCCTGCATCGCGGTCGCCGCCTGCCCCAACAATGGCCACGATCCGGCCCATCACATGTGGACGCATCGCCTTAAGCGCGGTTGCGACAGCATCGGGTGTATGCGCGTAATCGACAAACACAGCCGCACCGTTGTCGCGCGTGGCCGCCAGTTCCATCCGGCCACGCACAGTTGTCAGATGTGGCAGCGTATCAAACACGTCGTGCGGATTTGCGCCCGCTGCAATGACCAACCCAGCGGCCAGCAGCACGTTGTCCGCCTGAAACCCCCCAATCAGATTAAGCCGCGTCTGGTACGCCTTGCCTTGCCATTCAAACAACAGGTCTTGGCCAGTCGCATCAAACCGCTGACCTTTCAGGCGCAATCGCGCATCGACGCTACTCCCGACGCAGATTATTTCTTGGCCACGATCGACGCAGATATCAGCGGCACGCTGGCCCATTGGATCATCCAAGTTGATCACAGCGACACCGTCATCGGCCAACACGCGTGTGAACAGGCCCATCTTGGCATCGAAATATGCCTCGAATGTTTCGTGGTAATCCAGATGGTCTTGGGTGAAGTTTGTGAACCCTGCGGCTGCGAGCACAACACCGTCCAAGCGGCGCTGATCCAGCCCATGGGATGATGCTTCCATTGCGACGTGGGTTATGCCCTGCGCTGTTGCCTCGGCCATGACGCGGTGCAATGTGATCGGTTCAGGGGTAGTGTGTTTTAGCGGATGGGTCCATGCGCCTTCAACGCCTGTGGTGCCCAGATTGACCCCTGCGATGCCCATTTCTTCCCATATTTGACGGGCGAATGTGCTGACCGAAGTTTTCCCGTTTGTCCCCGTTACTGCAACCACAGTACGTGGATGTGCGCCCGACCAAAGCGATGCGGTCAGGGCCAAAGTTTGGCGCGGGTCTTGGGCGATGATTAATGCCGCATCTGATGCGGCCAGTTCAATTGCGGCGATCTCGGCCCCTTTGGGGTCCGTCAAAATAGCAGAAGCGCCCATGCGCAAAGCGTATTGAATAAATTCGGCCCCATGCACCACGGCACCAGGCAAAGCGGCGAATAACATGCCGTCGCGCACGTTGCGGCTATCGACCGTCAAACCGGTAATCTGGGCATCACGGCCTGACTGTGCGGCGAGGCCCAATGCGGCCAAGGATTTTGTCTGCTGGCCCATGTTGCTCACTCTTAATTAGTTTGAGGTGAGTGTTACACCGATCGGCTCTGATGTGTCCACTTGCGGACGCAATCCAAGCAAAGGCGCGGTACGGCGGATCATCTCTGCGGCCACGGGAACTGCGGTCCAACCAGCCGTGCGGCGCGGCTCTGCGCCCGAATTCTCTGACGGCTCGTCAAAGGTGACGATCAAGATATATTTGGGGTCATTGGCAGGGAACACGGACGCGAATGTCGTGATGACTTTGTCGTCATAATATCCGCCACCATTCTCTTTTGGTTTATCGGCAGTCCCCGTTTTGCCGCCAACCTCGTAGCCTGCAACCTCGCCAAATGATGCCGTGCCGCGCACGACCACTTGGCGCAGCATATCGCGGGCTTGGGTGCTGACCGCTTCGCTGACAACACGCGGGCCGTTTTGCAGTGTGGCGCGGCGGATCAACGTGGGTTCAACCCGCGTTCCACCGTTAAGCAAAGACGCATAGCCAGTGGCCAAATGCAGCGGGGATGACGACAGGCCGTGGCCATAAGATATTGTCATTGTTGAAATTTCCGACCAATTTCGCGGCAAAAGCGGCGCACCGGATGGGGCTTCTGACAGCTCTACTGGCGTGGCTTTAGTAAAGCCAAGAGACGTCAGAAAATCTTGCTGACGCTCAGCGCCGATCTCCATTGCGATGCGCGCTGTTCCAATGTTGGACGACTTGACGATCACATCCATAGCAGACAATTGCGCGCCATAATTACGGAAATCACGGATCTTGAAGCGGCCCCATTGAAGCGGGCCTTTGGTGTCGATCATCGTGTCTGGATTGATCAAACCCAGCTCTAACGCTTGGGCGACGGCGAAGATTTTGAACACCGATCCCAGCTCGTAGACGCCCTGCACCGCGCGGTTAAACAGCGGGCTGTCTGACTGATCACCCGTCGTCAAAACATGTGGTCGGTTGTTGGGGTCAAAATCGGGTAGCGACACCATGGAAATAATCTCACCACTGTGCAAATCCATCAAAACAGAGGCGGCACCTTTGGCGTTCATGATCGACATGCCGCCTGCAAGGACCTCTTCGGCGGCGGCCTGCACGGTTAGATCGATGGACAAGGCCAGCGGTTCGCCTTCACGGGCTGGATCTCGCAAGAGTTCGTCAAATTCACGCTCTACGCCAGCCACGCCGATGACTTCGGCGCTGGCGACACCTTCACGACCATAGGACGCGCCACCAAGAATATGGGCCGCAATCGCGCCGTTCGGATAAAGGCGCATTTCGCGCGGACCAAACAGCAAACCAGTAGAGCCAATATCATGCACGGCTTGCATTTGTTCGGGCGAAATTTGACGTCTGATCCACAAGAATTTGCGGGCGCCTGAGAAGTCCGCCAGCAGTTTATCAAGCTTCAGTTCAGGAAATATTTTGACCAATTCATCAGCCGCATACACGGGATCAACCATGTCTTGCGGATGAGCGTACAAGGAATAAGTTTGCAGATTTGTCGCCAGAATACGGCCATTTCTGTCAGTGATATCAGCCCGTTGCCCGATAATTGGGTTGCCCCGTACGGCGGCTTGTGGTTCCTGCGGGGTTGACCCAGCCAAGGCACCCATGCGCATGCCGATGGTGCCAAAGGCAATCGCGAACATCGCACCCAACACCAGCAGTCGACCTTCGGCGCGCAAACGCGACGTGTCGCGCATCGCTTCATGGCGCAGACGCAGGTTTTCGGCCTCTATCGCGTGGGTGTCTTCACCACGTTCACGGGATTTTAATATGCGGGCAAGTGGGCGCAGCGGCGTGCGGATCATAGCGCGTCCTCGCCACGCGCAACTGGTGCGCTGTTGACCTCAATCGGGATGATGATCGGCAGAATGTCGGGCAATGGATAGATAATCTGATCCACGCGCCCAAACGCATCGGGCATCAGCGGCAACAGGCCAAGTCGGTCAAAATTCAGCTCTGCCAAGTCAGACAAACGGTCAGGGCGGTTCAAATACGCCCATTCAGCGCGCAGCATCCGAAGACGTTCGTGGTTGGCCCCAATTTGCGCATGCAGACTGCGGACTTCGCCCAAGGCATCGCGGGTTTTGTAGTTTTCCTGATAAGACCAAAACGCCAGCCCCATTACCACAAGCGCGGCCATCAGATACAAAACTGTGCGCACCTACCTGCTCCCCTTGTTCATCATTGGCATGCCGAGCTTTGCAGGATCAATGTCTGCCGCTGGCGCGTCCGTGCGGGTTGCCAAACGTAGTTTTGCCGACCGAGAGCGCGGGTTCATTGCTAGCTCTTCGGCATCTGCAATGATGGCTTTGCGTTTATTGATGGTAAAGGCCGCCACGTCTTGGATGGATTCGGGCGCGTAGCGGTTGGCGTTTGCCATGCCGCCGGATCGCGCCTGCAAGAACCGTTTTACCATCCGGTCCTCGACCGAATGGAAGGTCACAACCGCCAGTTGCCCACCGGGTTTTAAGGCCCGTTCGGCGGCCATCAGACCCATTGCCAATTCACCGTATTCATTGTTGACCGCGATGCGCAACGCTTGGAATGTGCGGGTCGCAGGGTGCGATTGATTTGGTTTGGACCGTGGCAGGCAACTTGCAACGATGCTCGCGAGTTGCAAGGTCGTGGTTAACGGACGCGCCGCAACAATCGCCTTGGCGATACGGCGCGATGCGCGTTCTTCACCGTAAAGGAAAATGATCGACGCGATATCAGCCTCGTCTTCGTCATTGCAGATGTCAGCTGCGGATTTGCCCGTTTGCGACATGCGCATATCAAGCGGCCCGTCACGCATGAACGAAAATCCACGCTCTGCTATGTCTAGCTGCATCGACGACACGCCAAGGTCGAGGACAACACCGTCAAGGTCAGAGGCGTATTCATCAAGCTTGGAAAACGTGCCTTCGACACATTCAATTTTGTCCCCAAAACTGGAAATCCAGTCGGCGGCCATTTCAAACGCAAGCGGGTCACGATCAACGCCGATGACTTTATCGGCCCCAGCAGCTAGCAATTCACGGGTGTAGCCGCCATTGCCGAACGTGCCGTCAAGCCAAACGCCCGTCACAGGGGCCACCGCCGCGATAATCGGACGGATCAGAACAGGAATATGTGGGGATGTCGGTGTGGCAGCAGACATCGTATCCTCCTACCCTTCGCCCAAAAGCGAAAGCGGGTCAAAATCATCGCCTTGGCTATTAAGCCACGACGTCATATCTTCGACAACCGTCTTGGTAAATGTCTCAGATTTCCAAATTTCAAAGTGGTCGCCAACACCGCGGAAATATAGCTCGCCATCTTTCAGGCCAAGCTTTTCGCGCTGACGGATCGGCATGACCGTGCGCCCGTCTTTATCAATCTCCATGCGCATGGATTGACCGATATAGAGGTGTGAGAGTTTTTTTTTCGCGTCGGAGCCTTTTGGCAGCGCGTTGATCATGTCGACCAGTTTAGCAAATTCAGCGACTGTATAGACGTGCAGTTCTTTCTTAAGGTGATCACCATAAAGAAGGTACATGCGGGGGTTCAGGCCGTCGGTCCAATCAGGATCTTGGGATTCGAGTACGCGACGAAAATCTGCAGGGATCGACATGCGCCCCTTACCGTCCACCTTTTGGGTGTGTTCGCCTGTAAAACTCAGAACCACTGTCCACTTGGCCTTTCTTAGCCGTACCGTCAAAATCTTGCCCTCAAAACGAAAAAGGGCGGATTGAAGAAGCTGCCACTACTCAATCCGCCACTTTCGTCCCGTTACCGGGTATGTCCAGCTGCGCGCGCCACCTGGGGGGATGTCTGCTCGCTCGCGCGCCGGATCTGTCGTTGGTAAAAACAAGGCCTGTATGAAACCTGCATTTTGCCGTGGGGTTCTTTGTCGCCCCTTGTTGTCATGTTCTTGTCGTTACCTGTGCATCTTTAGTGCCTGATACACAGCCACCGATCAACACCTTTTTGGGAATTCATGGTATAGATGGTGCTTTGTGGAGTTATCCACAACCACATCTTGTGTTGAATTGCCTAAATCCGCCCCTGATACTGTATCAGATCATGAAGCAGCCACTATATGTTGTGTATATTGAGGCGAAATTACTGTGTCCCAGAAAATCCCAGAAAACTTATCTACATACGACGGGAGTGCGGGACAAAATGGGAACATTTAAGATTAGCGCTATAACAGCAGACGGAATCAGCCCGAATCCCGACCGAAGCTTCATGATTCTATTGTGATTCCAGATGTTCCCAGATGGAATCAGTCAGCCAGCCATTTATACATAACCTGTGCGTCGACCATGCCCAATGCAGGGTGATCAAACGCGTTTGGCAACGTGCCGACGGTATCAAAGCCCAATTTGTGCCAAAGCCGGATTGCGTCCGCGTTTGACGTCAGTACAAAATTGAACTGCATCGCACTGTAACCCAGCGCGCGCGCTTGGGTTTGGGACGCGGCACACATCGCCGTTGCCACCCCCTGCCCTTGGACTCCAGCGACATAGCCGCAGTTGCACACATGCGCGCCACCACCTTGTTGATTGGTCTTTATATAGTAGGTGCCGATAATCTGGCCCGCGTCCACGGCCACATAGCAGGCTGCTGGATCGTCCATCCAATACGACAACGCCGAGTCTTTTGATATTTCGGGATCAACGGCATAGGTGTCGCCTGCGCGAAACACAGGCTGCAATAGGTGCCAGACGGCATCTGCATCGCTGCGGGTTGCCGTCCGGATTTGCATTTAGGCCATGCCACCGTAGATGAACCGACGCGCCATCGCACGGTATGCATCTGCCATTGGACCTTCGCCCGCCGCAATCGGTGTACCCGCATCGCCCGCAAGCCGCGTATCAAGATCAATCGGCAAAGCCCCAAGGAACGGAATGCCAAAGCGTTCAGCGTCAGCCGCAACGCCGCCATGCCCAAAGATGTGCGCCTCGTGCCCACATTCGGGACAAATATAGGTCGACATGTTTTCGATCATGCCCAGCACAGGGGTGTTCAGCGTGTTGAACATATCCAGCGCCTTGCGTGCATCAAGCAGCGCCACGTCCTGCGGCGTGGACACAACAATCGCGCCTGTCAGTTCGGTCTTTTGGCAAAGCGTCAGTTGCACATCACCAGTACCGGGTGGCAGATCAACGATCAGCACGTCCAGCTCGCCCCATTCAACCTGACCCAGCATTTGCTGCAAAGCGCCCATCAACATCGGGCCACGCCAAACGATTGCCTTATCAGGGTCCATCATCAGGCCAATCGACATCATCGTGACGCCGTGGGCTTTCAGCGGAATGATCGTTTTGCCATCAGGCGACGCGGGGCGTTTACTGACACCCATCATACGCGGCTGGCTTGGGCCATAAATATCGGCATCAAGCAGACCAACGCGGCGGCCTTCGCGGGCCAAGGCCACGGCAAGGTTAGACGACACGGTCGATTTACCAACGCCGCCCTTACCGGACCCAATCGCCAGAATGCGGTCGACGCCAGTTACCTTAGCAGGTCCAGCCTGCGGGGTCGGATGGCGGCCAACTTTTAACGATGGCGGCTCTGGTGCCTTGGGCGCAGGGCCGTGGGCGGTCAGAACGACTGATACGGACGTGACGCCATCCAGTGCCTTGACTGCAGCCTCAGCCGCCTGACGCTGTGGTTCCATCTTGGCAGCCATACCCGCATCAGGGGCCTCGATCACAAACCGGACCGTGCCCGCATCAACGCCAAGCGCGCGAATCATATCGCGGCTGACCAAATTACCGCCGTCAGGCAAATCTAATTTTGCCAACGCGCCTAAAATGTCGTCTTTTGTTATCGCCATGATCCGTCGTCCCAATTCATATCGTGCCTATTTGCATAGCTACATGTCGCAGGTTTGACCAAAATCGCAAGGTGGCAAACGGACCTGCACAATTAACCAACATTTTCATGACGTTAGGATAGCCTGATCTATGCATTTTCTGCATAGCAGCATTGACAAATTGTGGGATTGTGCAGGTGCAGCATTGTCATACATATTGATCACAACATAACGCGGAATACGCCGCAAACTTCGCTAGATACATTAAGAAAGATAGCATCATGGCTTTTATCACAGAGACACGCACACACGGCATCACATTGGTACAGCGGTTTACAGCTTTGCTTGAAAACGTCGCAGCAGCCCGCGCCCAGCGCAAAGTATACACAACAACAGTTGACGAGTTGGACAACTTGTCGAACCGCGAGCTTGCAGATCTTGGCCTGACACGGGCATCCATCAAGAGCATCGCTTATGAAGCTGCGTACGGCAACTAATTAACCAATTTGATGCACACTCCTCCCTGTTTAAGTGCATCAAGTCTGACCCTTAGCGTCCTCCTCCCTGTAGACGCCTAGGGTTATTGGAACGGCGGCGACACCCATCTCCTCCCGGGTGTCGCCACCACCAACCAGTTTCGGTCCTGCCACCTCCTCCCGGTTGGCCCGATGTTACCACGGCGGCAACTTACTCCTCCCGAGTGATCCGCTGTGAGGACGCGGCCCACGTCTTTCTCCTCCCGAGACATATGTGGACCGCCGATCATTGAAAACGGTCATGCTCACCTCCTCCCGAGCATGGCCGTTTTTTTATGTTTAAAATTTTATTAACTTTTGCGACGGAAATGCGCAGCCCAGCCGTTCAATGATCACAACCCATAAAGGACCGTGATCATGCCGCTTTTTCCACATATATTCTTGGGGCTCGTAGGCGGCCTTAGCCTTGATGGGTTTCTGACATCACAAACGCTGATTTAGGCGGGCCGATTGTCCACATTCAACGCACGCGCGTAACTTGGCAATTCACTTGCGCAAAAACCCGTCTATAGATGGGCCATGACATACACAGTTTTCATTTCATTGATCGGTTTCGCATTTGCGTCATCCATTACGCCCGGCCCCAATAACCTGATGCTGATGGCGTCAGGTGCTAATTACGGCCTGCGCCGGACCATCCCGCATATGCTGGGCATCAGCTTGGGTCATGCCTTTATGGTGTTCATGGTCGGTGTCCTGCTGTTGCAGATATTCGACACATATCCGGTTTTGAAGACTGTCCTGAAGGTCGTCAGTGCGACCTATATGCTGTGGTTGGCTTGGAAAATCGCCAATGCGGTCCCGCCAGAGGCAAAATCAGTCGCAGGCAAGCCGTTCACGTTTTTACAAGCCGCCGCCTTTCAATGGGTCAATCCCAAAGCATGGTTCATGGCCATCACCGCGATTAGCGCCTATGCGCCGCAATCGATGGGCGTCGCCGCTGGGGCCGCGATGGTCGCGGTGATTTTTTCATGCGTAAACCTGCCGTCCGTCACGGTTTGGGCATGGATGGGCGTGCAAGTCCGTCGGTTTTTGGGCTCTGCGGGGCGGTTGCGCGCGTTTAACATCACAATGGCCGTGCTGTTGGTCGTGTCACTTTACCCAATGCTGATGCATTAAAACGGCACATCATCGGCTTGATCGGCAGGGACAACAAAACGGGCAACCACATGTTTGGACCCTGCTTTGTCAAAATCGATTACCAGCTTGTCGCCCTCGATACCCATGACCTCTCCGTAGCCAAATTTTTGATGGAAAACGCGGTCCGCAATCGAAAATGCGCTTACCGCGGTCATATCGATCGTTACCGCAGGTCGGGCCACGCCCCGTTGTTGGCTGCGGCTTTGCAAGCGCCGCCATCCGGGTGAATTATACACATTCGCGTCGGCTGCCTTTTGTTGCAGGTTCGATCTGTGGCTTTCTTGTACCGCCGGATTTGCGCTCGCGGCCATGCCAGCAGCGCCAAACCCGCCGCCGTATAATCCGGGCGGGGTCAGCACATCGACATGCTCTTCTGGCAGCTCGTCAATGAACCGCGACGGCATCGCTGATTGCCACTGGCCATACACACGCCGGTTCGCTGCAAAGGAAATCGTGCAGATTTCTTCGGCCCGCGTGATGCCGACATAGGCCAGCCTACGCTCTTCCTCGAGGCCCTTTTGACCGCTTTCATCCATCGACCGCTGCGACGGAAATAAACCATCTTCCCAACCGGGTAAAAATACCGCCGGAAACTCAAGACCCTTGGCCGCGTGCAGCGTCATAATCGACACCTTCTCGCCCTGCTCCAAGGTCTCATTATCCATGATCAGGCTGACGTGTTCCAGGAACCCCTGCAGGGTGTCGTGATTTTCCAGCGATTTCACGAGTTCCTTGAGATTTTCCAACCGACCGGGGGCTTCGGGCGTTTTATCGTTCTGCCAAAACCCCGTATAGCCACTTTCATCAAGGATCGTTTCAGCCAGTACCAAGTGATTAACATCGCTCAACACGTCGCGGGTCACCTCGTCATCCACAACCGAATTGTCATCAAGGACCTGTAATACTGGCCCCAATAGTTGCGCATGCCAGCGGTCTAATCCCTGCACCAGAATGGTCAGTTCTTTCAAACCCTTACCGCCCAACAGCTTGCCCTCGCAAACCATCCGGGCACCCTCAATAAGGTTTACACCATTGTCGCGCGCGGTGCGCTGAATGGTCTGCACCGCCTTCTCGCCGAGGCCTCGTTTAGGCGTGTTCACAATGCGTTCAAACGCCAGATCATCGTCCTGAGACACCGCCAGCCGGAAATACGCCATTGCATCGCGGATTTCCAAACGCTCGTAAAATCGCGGGCCGCCTATTACGCGGTACGGCAGGCCAATCGTCAGGAACCGGTCCTCGAACGCGCGCATCTGATGCGATGCACGCACCAAAATTGCCATGCTATCAAGACCGACTTGGTCCAATCCACGGGTGCCGCGTTGCAAGGCCTCAACCTCTTCACCAATCCAGCGGGCCTCTTCTTCGCCGTCCCAATGGCCGATCAGCCAGACCTTTTCGCCGTCTTGTTCAGCCGTAAACAACGTCTTGCCCAAACGGCCCTTGTTGCCTTCGATCACGCCAGATGCAGCCGCCAAAATATGCGGCGTTGAGCGATAATTCTGCTCCAATCGAACAACTACAGCCCCCGGAAAGTCTTTTTCAAACCGCAAGATGTTGCCGACCTCGGCTCCGCGCCAGCCGTAGATCGACTGATCATCATCGCCAACACAACAGATATTCTTATGCTTGGCAGCCAGCAGGCGCAGCCATAAATACTGGGCGACGTTGGTATCTTGGTACTCGTCCACAAGAATGAATTTGAACCAGCGCTGATACTGTTCCAACACATCCTCGTGCTTTTGAAAAATCGTCACCATATGCAGCAAGATATCGCCGAAATCGACGGCATTCAGCGCGCGCAAACGCGCCTGATAGGCGGCATAAAGTTCAACCCCGCGGTGATCAAACGCACCGCCATCTGCGGCGGGCACATTATCAGGCGTCAGCGCGCGATTTTTCCAGCCATCAATGATCCCTGCCAACATGCGCGGCGGCCAACGCTTTTCGTCAATGTCAGTGGCACGGATCAACTGCTTCATCAGACGGATCTGGTCGTCGGTATCCAAAATCGTAAAGCTCGACTTGAGCCCAACCAATTCAGCATGGCGGCGCAGCAGCTTGGCACAGACCGAATGGAACGTCCCCAGCCAAGGCATGCCCTCAACCGCTTGCCCCATCATCGCGCCAACACGGTTTTTCATTTCGCGCGCGGCTTTGTTGGTAAATGTCACTGCCAAAATCTGATGGGTTTGCGCATTGCCAGTAAGCAACAAATGACCAATGCGGGTCGTCAACGCCTTGGTCTTGCCTGTGCCAGCACCCGCCAGCATCAACACCGGTCCTTGTATCGCTTCAACCGCCTCGCGTTGCGCAGGGTTCAGCCCATCCAAATAGGGGGCTGCACGCCCTGCCATGGCACGCTGGGACAACGGAACTGCGGCCTCAAAGGCATCATCTTCGGAATAATCATTCATGTCGGGCACCATAACCATATTCGCCGATGTGTAAAAGACTTGTTCACACTCTGTTCCGCCCGCTTTTTCCGAGCCTAAATATTACCGCCAGAGGCTTCGACAGCCGCAAATATATGCTTCCCTCTGCACGGCGAACGCCGTATCCCAATGCACATGTCATTGCACAACAGATACCCCGCCATATCCGACCTGAAACTACGCGCCCGCAAGCGTATTCCACATTTTGTGTGGGAATACCTTGATAGCGCAACGGGCTCCGAAATTACGCAAGCGCGCAACCGGTCCAAATTTGACGACATCTTGCTTAGCCCTTCGATATTGCACGGCGAGTTCACGCCAGACCTGACCACAACCTTCCTTGGGCGCGACTACCCCATGCCTGTGGGCATCGCACCGGTTGGCATGTCGGGCCTGATCTGGCCAGGTGCGGAACAAATGCTGGCACGCACAGGCGCGGAGCAAGGCATCCCCTACACCATTTCGACAGTGGCGACCCAAACACCCGAAGATGTCGCAGGCAATATTGGTAATCAAGGTTGGTTTCAAATCTATCCACCCCGCGACGCCGAAATTCGAGGCGATATGCTTAATCGTGCGAAGGATTCAGGCTTTCATACGCTTGTGATGACCGTCGATGTGCCCGTGGCCTCGCGGCGCGAACGGCAAACACGTGGTGGGTTGCAGCAACCGCCACGTCTGACACCGCGCTTGGCAATTCAAGCGGCACAGTGCCCAGCTTGGCTGGCTGGTATCAGTAAAACTGGTATGCCGCGCATGAAGCTGATGGATAGCTACGCCGACCAGAAAACTGCCCTGCCGTCCAACCAGCACGTCGGTTATTTGCTGCGGACATCCCCCGATTGGTCCTACGTCGACAAACTGCGTGCGCAGTGGGACGGGCCGCTTATCGTCAAAGGTGTGAGCCTGCCCGACGATGCAGCCGCCCTGCAAGCACGTGGTGTTGACGCGCTTTGGATCTCCAACCACGCGGGGCGACAGTTTGACGGCGGACCTGCAACCATTGAACAGCTGCCGCTTGTGCGGGCCGCGACCACCCTGCCGCTTATCATGGATAGCGGCATTGAGGGTGGGCTGGACGTCATTCGGGCATTGGCGTTGGGGGCTGATTTCGTTATGCTCGGACGGGCGTTCCATTATGGTCTTGGCGCGTTGGGCGAACCAGGTGCAGCGCATGTTCTCGACATTTTGCGCCAAGACATGATCGCGAATATGGGCCAACTTGGCACGCGCAGCATTTCCGATCTAAAGGGTCGTTTGCGGTAAAATAGGTCTTTTCAGCGACCGAAGTTGTCGCGCTCGGCTGTTTACGTTCCCGTGTTTTTGTGCAGAAATGCTGCAACTGCAAAATAGGAACCAAAATTCATGGCCGACTTCCAGAAAATCCTTATCGCCAACCGTGGTGAAATCGCCATCCGCATCATGCGGGCTGCCAATGAGATGGGCAAGAAAACGGTCGCGGTTTTCGCAGAAGAGGACAAATTGGGCCTGCACCGGTTTAAAGCCGACGAGGCCTACCGGATTGGCGAAGGCATGGGCCCCGTGGCCGCATATCTGTCAATTGAAGAAATCATCCGCGTCGCCAAAATGGCTGGCGCTGACGCGATCCACCCAGGTTATGGCCTATTGTCGGAAAACCCTGAATTCGTAGACGCCTGCACAGATGCTGGTATCACATTCATCGGCCCCAAAGCCAAAACCATGCGCCAGCTTGGCGACAAAGCATCAGCGCGTGATGTCGCGGTTGAGGCAGGCGTGCCAGTCATTCCAGCCACGGGCGTGCTGGGCGATGACATGGATGCGATCAAGCTTGAGGCCGCAGCGGTTGGCTATCCATTGATGCTTAAGGCGTCATGGGGCGGCGGCGGGCGCGGCATGCGCGCGATCATGCACGAGGGTGAGCTGGAAGAAAAAGTCCGCGAAGGCCGCCGCGAAGCCGAATCTGCATTTGGCAACGGCGAGGGTTACCTTGAAAAGATGATCATGAAGGCCCGCCACGTTGAAGTTCAAATATTGGGCGACAGTCACGGCGAAATTTATCACCTGTGGGAGCGTGACTGTTCAGTACAGCGCCGCAACCAAAAGGTCGTTGAACGCGCCCCTGCCCCGTATTTGTCCGAAACCCAGCGCGAACAAATCTGCCAATTGGGCAAGAAAATCTGCCAGCATGTGAACTACGAATGTGCGGGCACCGTCGAATTCTTGATGGATATGGACAGCGGTAAGTTCTTTTTCATCGAAGTAAATCCGCGCGTCCAGGTCGAGCATACGGTCACAGAAGAGGTCACAGGCATCGACATCGTGCGCGCCCAAATTCTGATCGCTGAGGGCAAATCTATTGTCGAGGCCACAGGCTGTGCGTCGCAATATGACGTCAAGCTTGATGGTCACGCGCTGCAATGCCGCGTCACGACTGAAGACCCGCAAAACAACTTTATCCCCGATTATGGCCGCATTCAGATGTACCGATCAGCCACTGGTCCGGGTATCCGGCTGGATGGTGGCACCGCCTATTCGGGTGCTGTAATCACGCGCTTCTATGACAGTTTGTTGACCAAAGTGACCGCACGCGCCCCGACCCCGGAAATGGCGATTGCCCGCATGGACCGTGCGCTCCGCGAATTCCGTATTCGCGGCGTCAGCACCAACATTGCGTTTGTGGAAAACCTGCTGAAGCATCCGACGTTCCTGAACAACGAATACCACACCAAATTCATCGATGAGACACCGGGTCTGTTTGACTTTAAGAAACGCCGTGACCGCGCCACCAAAATCCTGACCTACATCGCAGATATTACCGTAAACGGGCATCCTGAGACCGTAGGGCGCGTGAAGCCAGCCGCAGATGTCAAATCACCCAAGCCACCGGTAAAGCCAACGACTGATGTGCCAGACGGTACCCGTCAAATTTTGGATAAATCCGGCCCAGAAGGCTTGGCAAATTGGATGTGCGATCAGTCCCAATTGCTGATCACCGACACCACCATGCGTGATGGGCATCAGTCGTTGCTTGCGACACGGATGCGGTCGATTGATATGATCAACGTGGCCCCCGCCTATGCGAGCAACATGAGCCAGCTGTTCAGCGTTGAATGCTGGGGCGGTGCGACGTTTGATGTGGCCTACCGGTTCTTGCAAGAATGCCCGTGGCAGCGCCTGCGCGACATCCGCGCGCGGATGCCAAACATCATGACACAAATGCTGCTGCGCGCGTCCAACGGGGTTGGCTACACCAACTATCCCGACAATGTGGTACAATCGTTTGTGGCCCAAGCGGCAGAATCCGGCGTTGACGTGTTTCGCGTGTTTGACAGCCTGAACTGGGTTGAAAACATGCGCGTGGCGATGGACGCTGTCGGTAAATCCGGCAAGGTTATCGAAGGCACAATCTGTTATACAGGCGACCTGCTTGATCCCGACCGCAGCAAGTACGACCTGAAATACTATGTCGGCATGGCCAAAGAACTAGAGGCCGCAGGCGCGCATGTGCTTGGGTTGAAAGATATGGCTGGGCTGCTGAAACCTGCCGCTGGACGCGCTCTTGTCACTGCGTTGAAAGAAGAAACTGGCCTGCCGATCCACTTCCACACCCATGACACATCGGGTGCGGCGATTGCGACTGTGCTGGCGGTATCTGACGCGGGTGTTGACGTGGTTGATGCGGCGATGGACGCGCTGTCGGGGAACACGTCGCAGCCGACTTTGGGATCAATAGTTGAGGCGCTTAAGGGGACTGACCGCGATACGGGCCTGAATGTGACCGCAATCCGCGAGATCAGTAACTATTTTGAACAGGTTCGCGCGCATTACACGGCGTTCGAATCCGGCCTACAGGCGCCTGCCTCCGAAGTTTACCTGCATGAGATGCCCGGTGGGCAGTTCACGAACCTGAAATCGCAAGCGCGGTCTTTGGGGCTTGAGGAGCGTTGGCATGAAGTCGCGCAGACCTATGCGGATGTGAACCAAATGTTCGGCGATATCGTCAAGGTGACACCTTCGTCCAAAGTTGTCGGCGACATGGCCCTGATGATGGTCAGCCAAAACCTGACCCGCGCGCAGGTCGAGGACGCAGCCACAGACGTGATGTTCCCTGACAGCGTTGTGGACATGATGAAAGGGTCGCTTGGGCAACCCCCAGGTGGCTGGCCGAAGGCGATCCAAAAGAAAATCCTCAAGGGTGAAAAGCCGACGACAGACCGCCCCGGAGCACACATGCCTGCCGTCGATCTGGAGGCCACACGCGCCGATCTGTCAGCGCAGCTTGAAGGCCGCGGAGTCGATAATGAGGACCTGAACGGGTATTTGATGTACCCAAAAGTGTTCCTTGATTACATGGGCCGTCACCGCACGTATGGTCCTGTGCGGACATTGCCAACCAAGGCGTTCTTTTACGGCATGAACCCAGGCGAAGAGATCAGCGCCGAGATTGATCCCGGGAAAACCCTTGAAATCCGCATGCAGGCAGTGTCCGAAATATCTGAGGACGGCGAAGTCAAAGTGTTCTTTGAGTTGAACGGTCAACCGCGCACAGTCCGTGTGATGAACCGACTTGCGGCATCTGAAAAGGTCACCCGCCCCAAGGCCGAAGCAGGCAACGCCAACCACATCGGCGCACCGATGCCCGGTGTTGTGGCAACAGTGGCCGCGTTGGTGGGCAAAGAGGTCAAAGAAGGCGATCTGTTGTTGACCATCGAGGCCATGAAAATGGAAACCGGTATCCACGCGGAACGCGACGCCGTTATCAAGGCGGTCCATGTGAACGCAGGTAGCCAGATCGACGCCAAGGATTTGCTGATCGAACTGGAATAAACTCAGCGGGCTTGGGCCATTGGCTGCTGACGCAGGCAATGGGGCAAGCCCGTCTAAACCACCGCAAATGAAAGATCATTCATGTTACCAGTCACCTCAATCATCGCTGCGTTGGCGGCCCTACTATATATCGCCCTTGCAATGAGGGTCATCGGGGTACGGCGCAGCGATAAGGTGTCTCTTGGCGATGCTGCAAACAAAACCCTAGAGACGCGCATCCGTCAGCATTGCAATTTCAACGAATATGTCCCGCTGGCGCTTATATTGATGGCCATTGCCGAGCTTCAGAACGCGCCAAGACTGTTGTTGATTGTACTGGGTTTGGCAATATTGGGTGGCCGGTTGGCCCATGTTTATGGTCTTGAAAACGTGCACAACGCCGTCGGTCGCAAATTGCGTACTTACGGCATGCTAAGTACATTCCTCAGCCTTGTCGTTTTGTCGCTCACCTTGGTGCTTCAAACACTTATCTAATTGGGTGTTCCACCCCCACAAGATGCAAATATGAGCGCCGACAATGGCCAAGATTATCGTGATCACCGACATCCATATCACCAGCGCGGGTGACACCATCATCGGGCTTGATCCGGTGGTGCGTTTCCAATCTGTGTTGGATGCAGCCCTGACCGACCACCCCGATGCGCGGATGTTGATCTTGATGGGTGATCTGACGCATCACGGAACTGTCGATCAATATGAACGCCTGCACGGCGCGCTCAAAGATTGTCCGATCCCCGTGATCCCGATGCTGGGAAATCATGACAGGCGCGACGCGTTTTATGCGGTGTTCGCGGACGCCCCCAAAGACGGGGGCGGCTTCGCACAACATTATGTTGACCTTGATCATCATCGGATCATCGCCGTCGATACGTTGGACGGCCCGCCCTATCCCAAAGGTCACCACGCAGGGCGAATGTGTGCAGACCGCACAGCGTGGCTGCAAGATCGGCTTGATGAAACTGGCGGCCTCATTCCGTTGGTGTTTTCACATCACCCGCCATTTGACACAGGCATCGTCGGGATGGACGCGATCAAATTGGCGGACGGCGCACGAGTGCTTGATATGCTCGGCGCACATCCACGCGCGCATCTGTTTTGCGGCCACATCCACCGGACAATATCGGGCAGCCTGCGCGGCGTGCCTTGGACCATGTTCAAAAGCCCTTGCCATCAAGGACTGCTTGACCTGACCAACCCAGATTCGTCGTTATCAATCGATGAACCCGGTGCATATGGGCTGTTATTGCTGACCCCTGACGGCGTTATCGCACATAGCCAAGACGTCGGCCTAAACCGCGCAATTCAGCGTGACTTTGCGTCCGAATAGAGCGCAATTCAGAAAAATTCGAAAACCTTCATTTTTGGCCTTGCGGACAGCGGTCACTATTTGTAGATCACGTCACAGGATGCGGGCGTAGCTCAGGGGTAGAGCGAAACCTTGCCAAGGTTTAGGTCGAGAGTTCGAATCTCTTCGCCCGCTCCAATTTAACCAACAAACCCAGTTGGTTAACGACAAGGTCACCTTCGGGTGGCTTTTCGTCGTTTTAGGCCACAGGTTGGCTTAACTGCACGGCTAGGGACTTGGCGGATGGCCCGCTCCCGCCTATAAGTCGCCCAACACCTCCCGCAAAAGGACATGTCATGCGCACAGCAACGATCACCCGCAAGACCGCCGAGACAGATATCACCGTGACCCTGAACCTTGATGGAACAGGTATTTACGACAACCAGACGGGCGTTGGGTTCTTTGACCACATACTCGATCAGCTGTCGCGCCACGCGTTAATTGACATGACCGTGCGTGCATCGGGTGATCTGCACATCGACGACCACCACACAGTCGAAGACGTCGGCATCGCAATCGGCCAAGCCTTGACCCAAGCCATGGGCGACAAAAAGGGCATCGTGCGTTACGGGTCCTGCCACTTGGCGATGGACGACGCACAAATCCGTTGCGCGCTGGATCTGTCCGCGCGTCCCTATCTGATCTGCAATCTGGATTTGCCATTTGGCAAGATCGGCACGTTTGACACTGAACTGGTTCGCGAGTTTTTTCAGGCGTTGTCCACCCACGGCGGCATCACGCTGCACATCGACAAATTGCACGGGTTCAACGCGCACCACATCGTGGAAGCCGCTTTCAAATCCGTGGCCCGCGCGCTGCGTGATGCGCTGGAAACCGACCCCCGCAAGGCCGACGCGATCCCATCCACCAAGGGCAGCCTATGACCACGGTCCTTGTCGATTACGACAGTGGCAACTTACATTCTGCACAAAAAGCGTTCGAACGGATGGCACTGGAAACAGGCGCTGGCCCCGTCATTGTGTCCTCGGACGCCGATGTCGTGGCCCGCGCCGACCGGATCGTGCTGCCTGGTGACGGTGCATTCCCGCATTGTCGCAATGAATTGTTTGGGCGCACCGCCTTGGCCGAGGCCATATCAGAGGCCGTCACAACCCGCGCTGTCCCCTTCATGGGGATTTGCGTCGGCATGCAGATGTTGGCGACCACAGGGCATGAATATACGCCCACGGCAGGGTTTGATTGGATCAGCGGTGACATCCGCCCGATCAACGCCCCCGGTCAGAAAATCCCGCATATGGGTTGGAATGATCTGATCATCGACACCCCCCACCCCGTCCTAGACGGGATCACGTCCGGCGATCACGCTTATTTTGTGCATTCCTATGCGATGGACGTGGCCGACCCTGCGCACCGTTTGGCGCATGTGGATTACGCAGGCGATATCACCGCAATCGTTGGGCGCGACAACATTATCGGGATGCAGTTCCATCCCGAAAAAAGCCAAGACAGCGGTTTGCGCATGATCGGCAACTTCTTGCGCTGGACGCCCTAACCCCACGACAACAGGCGCACCACCTGATAGCATAAGATCATGAAACGTCGCGCATTCCTCATACTCGCATCTGCTACCGCCCTATCGGCTTGCGGGCGGCGTCGGGATGCAACAGTCGTGACCCGCAGCGCGCAAACCTTGTACCCAAACGAGACACCCGAACTGCGGGCCTTGGTCAACAAATACGCAGCCATTCACGGCATCCCCGCCAGCCTGATCCACCGCGTCATTCAACGCGAAAGGGATTATCGGCCAGCGGCGCGCAACGGCCCCTACTATGGATTGATGCAAATTTTGCCCCAAACGGCACGCACAATGGGCCATCGCGGTCCAGCGTCTGAACTACTCAACGCGGAAACGAACCTGATCTATGCGGGCAAATACTTGCGCGGCGCTTGGCTTGTGTCGGACGGCGACGAGGCCACCGCCGTCAGTTGGTACGCGCGCGGCTATTATTACGAAGCAAAGCGGCGCGGCCTTTTGGTCGAAACAGGCCTGCGCCCAGCCTAAACCACAGCGCGGATCAACCCGCGCAGCGAGTTGCCAACAAACACATCTTCAGCAGCCAAAACATTGGCCCAGCGCAATTGCGCTTCTTGCGCGCGCCCATCGTTCAATAACTCCGCCCGCAAAATACCCGGCAAAACCCCATTCGATAAAGCTGGAGTTAGCAAAATATCACCTTTTTGGACAAACACATTTGTAATCGTTCCCTCAGAAACAAAGCCCGATTGGTTGACAAAAACAACCTCATCCAAACCGTTGGGCAGTGCAGCGCGGGCGCTATCATAAATCTCACGGTGCGTTGTTTTCACCGTAAACCACGGGTCATCCGCATGCACCACATGATCGGCCAAGCCAATGCGCCATTGATCAGGCGTCTTGCCCACAGGCACCGCCTCAACGTTCAATCCACCCGTCAAATCGACCGTCAGGCGCACGCGCATCGGCACGAACACATCCAACACCGCAACAGCCGCATCGACTAGTTCAAGGTCCGGCACGATCCCCAGCCGCGCACAGGTCACGATCAGCCGTGCGCGGTGCGCGGGCCAGCGGGGCATGCCGTCTGGGCCAGCCCCAAAGGTCTCGATCACCCTCAGGTCGTGGGGGCAAGTGTCGCGAAGCGTGCTTTCCATAGGGCTTCCTCATATTCTGCCTCGGCCGTGCTATCGTGCACGATCCCGCCGCCAACGTTCAAACGGACATCGCCATCCCTGCCAACCAGCAACGTGCGGATGGCCACGTTGAACCCCATTGGCCCCTCCGGTGACAGCCAGCCGATTGCACCACAATAGGCATCGCGGGGCGCATCCTCTAGCTCTGCGATAATCTGCATAGCGCGGATTTTTGGCGCGCCGGTAATTGACCCACAAGGGAACAAGGCCGTGAACAAATTGGTGACCGTCAGGTCAGGCCGCAACTGCGCCTGCACCTCCGACGTCATCTGGTGTACAGTCTCGTAAGTCTCAATCGAAAACAGCTTGGGTACTTTGACGGATCCGATTTCCGCCAAACGCCCCACATCATTGCGCAGCAAATCCACGATCATCAGGTTCTCAGCGCGGTCCTTGGTCGAACTCATCAGCCAGTTTTTGTTGGCATGATCTATCTGCGGCGACGCGCCGCGCGGCATCGTGCCCTTCATCGGGCGGGTTGTGATTTGACCCGATCCGTTGACTTCAAAAAACAGTTCTGGCGACCGCGACAACAGCACATCGTCACCCAAATCAACATATGCGCCATGGCCAACAGGTTGGCGGATTTTTAAGGCCGAATATAGGTCCGCCGGATGGCCAGTCATCTGAGCCGTCATCGGGAATGTAAAGTTTGCCTGATACACATCACCCGCAGCGATGTATTCCTTTAGCGTGACCATCGCAGCCGCATATCGGTTAAACCCCCAATCAGGCTCTGGGGCCGTGATTGTGGGCGTTGTTCCCATCAGGGTTGGTCCATCGCAAGCCTGCGGCGCGTCAAACACCCCAAACTGCAACAACGGCAACCGCCGCCCGTCTGGCATCAGATCGCGCAGCTTGTTTAAAAACATATAGCCCAGCTCGTAGCTCGCCATGCCCGCCAACCAATGGCCCGCGCTGCGCGCAGCCTCCATCGCAGCCAAAACCGCAGGCACTTCATCCATCTGGTGCGCGACCAACACATCGTGCGGGCGGGCAAATGCCGATCCGCCGTCAAGCGGTCCTTTATCAAAGATGATGTCCATGCTGCAGCCTATCTTGCGCGTTGCACATCACCTACACCCGACGCGGGCAACTGCCAACGCGGGGATGCGACCCATTGCGCATAAAAAAGGCCCCCACCCCCATGTGTAAGGGGCGAAGGCCTCATTCCAAATGCGTTAGGCGTTACGGGACGCGTATCCAGTCTTGGCCGATACAAATCAAGCCCCCAGCGACACAGCCCTTAAGAACCAACGCATTGCCAGCAACAGACATCTTACCGACATAAATTTTGTCGTTTGATGGACGCCAAGCGTGACCCTTATATTTACCATCACCCACCGCAACCATGTCAATCACGATCTGACGACCGATGTTTTCGGACTGGTACTCTTCACCACCATTGCGAAATGTGCGCGAAATCATGCCGCAAAACGCAGCCCCACATGGGGCAATCGTGACATAAGCAAATGCACCATCGTCAACTTCGGTTTGCCAGATACCCTCTGCAGGGTCAGCCAATGCAGGTGTTGCAAATGCGATCAGCGCAATGGCGATTTTCAAAATACGTTTCATTGTGGTCTCTCTCTCCCGATTTCTCCGCTAACCCTGCGCGACAGGTGCGATTCCACGCAAGACTGACGTTGGGTCCTTTGCAATCTGGGACGGCTTGTGCAAAAACGCGCAGGACCACCAAATCAAAGGGCTGCGCCATGATCCTCTACCCGGCAATCGACCTCAAAGACGGGAACGCCGTGCGGCTTGTACACGGGGACATGGACCAAACGACAGTCTTTAACGATGATCCAACGGCCCAAGCCCGCGCATTTGTGGACGCTGGATGCGCATGGCTACATCTGGTCGACCTGAACGGCGCATTTGCAGGCGAACCTGTCAACGCAGCCCCCGTAGAAGCGATCCTCAAGGCCTGCCCCGTCCCTGCCCAGCTTGGCGGCGGCATCCGCGATATGAAAACCATCGCGCGTTGGATTGAGCGCGGCCTTGCGCGCGTCATCCTTGGCACCGTCGCTGTAGAAAACCCCGATCTGGTACGTGAAGCCGCCCGCGAATTTCCCGGCAAAGTCGCCGTAGGCCTTGATGCACGCAACGGTTTTGTGGCGACACGCGGCTGGGCCACCGAGACCGACATCCAAGTCGTCGATCTCGCCCGCCAATTCGAGGACGCGGGCATTTCCGCGATCATCTACACCGACATCCTCCGCGACGGAGCCATGAAGGGGCCAAACATTGACGCCACTGCCGCCCTTGCACGGGCCGTCAACATCCCCGTGATCGCATCGGGCGGTGTATCGTCCATGGCCGACCTAACCACCCTGAAAGACACAGGCGTGATATCAGGCGCGATCTCGGGCCGCGCGCTTTATGACGGAGCGATTGACCTGACCAACGCTCTCGCGTTACTCAAATAACATGCTCAAAACCCGCATCATCCCCTGCCTCGACGTCGCCGAAGGGCGCACCGTCAAAGGCGTCAACTTTGTTGATTTGATCGACGCGGGCGATCCCGTGGAACAAGCCATCGCCTATAACATCGCGGGCGCAGACGAACTTGTGTTCCTCGACATTAAGGCCACCGTTGAAAACCGGGGTACGATGTTTGATCTGGCAACGCGCACGGCAGAACAATGCTTTATGCCACTGACCATCGGCGGCGGTGTGCGCACCCACCACGATGTGCGCGATCTGTTGTTGGCTGGCGCCGATAAAGTCAGCTTCAACTCTGCCGCAGTCGCCGACCCCAACGTCATTGAGGACGCAGCCATGCGGTTTGGCAGCCAATGTATCGTGGTTGCAATTGACGCCAAAACCGTCGCCCCCGGCAAATGGGAAATATTCACCCACGGCGGACGCAAAGCCACCGGCATCGACGCGGTTGCATTCGCCAAATTGGTCGTGTCCAAAGGTGCTGGTGAAATTCTACTGACCTCGATGGACCGCGACGGGACCAAAGCTGGCTTTAACTTGCCACTGACCCGCGCGATCAGCGATGCGGTCAACGTGCCTGTCATCGCATCTGGCGGGGTCGGCACGCTTGACCACCTTGTCGAAGGGGTCACGCAAGGGCATGCATCTGCGGTTCTCGCGGCGTCCATCTTTCACTTTGGCACCTACACAATCAATGAGGCAAAGGCCCACATGGCCGCAGCCGGCATCCCCATGAGGCTGACATGACACTCGACGATCTGGCGCAACTTATCGACGCACGCAAATCTGCAGACCCAGACAGCAGTTGGACAGCAAAATTGCTCGCCAAAGGCCCCGAAAAATGCGCCGAAAAATTCGGTGAAGAAGCGATCGAGGCGATCATCGAGGCCGTCAAAGGCGACAAAGCGGCGCTGACATCAGAGGCAGCAGATGTTCTCTACCACCTGCTTGTGATGCTTGCCGCCAGCGACGTCGTATTGGGCGATGTCATGGCAGAATTGACGCGCCGCCAAGGCACATCCGGCATCGCAGAAAAAGCAGCGCGCCCCTAGATCTTTTCCAAGGCAAAATATGTCTGAGTTTGGGGTTGGCCCTGGATAGCCTAAAGTCCGCGACCACTTTTGTTCGGCTGGAGCGGCCAAAGATGGGCCGCCGCCCAATATTATCACCTGCAGTTTAATACAGGCAATTTCAGGCTCGATCGCGCAGCCGACGACGGGCACGTCGACTGGATGTAACAGATGGACCGCCTCGGTCACACAGGCAGCGGTGGTTCAGACGCGGGTGTTCGGATGATCGACGAAGCTATGATAGCAATAGATGCGCAGGGAACGTCGCAGTTCGCAGAGCAAGCCAGAACGTTAGTATTCAAAACAACGTTAAAGTATTACATCGCAACCTCTTTAGGAGTGATGTTTACGGGGCCAATCTATTGGTCCATGACATGCGTGAGATCGGCATTGGAATTAATGCAGGAGACTTTTATGGCATGGATACCACCTCCGTCACGCAGAATTTTGGGCGTCCCCGAAGCGACCGATTCTTGACCGGTGCGGCTTATAGTGAACACGACGGAGATGATTTCGATTATGACGGCGAGGGTGGTATCCGTTTTCGAGCGGGCGGACACTGCACAGCTTTCGAAGGGGTTGGCCCAAAATTACAATTTTGACGAAATCACGCCTGTATTAAACCCGCCCATGCGCAATTCACCAAACAGGCGCTGATATTCGATCTTAGGACAGCGGTTTTGCACAACATCAACGCCGCGTGCTTCTGCCGCATCAGCCGCGGCCTGATTGGTCACACCAATCTGCATCCAAACCGTCTGCAATTGCGGCCAGCGCGCCAATGCCTCGTCCACAATCGGGCCAACTGCCTCAGAGCGGCGAAAAATATCAACCATATCGACCTCATCGGGGATACTGGTCAAATCCGCGTAAACCGTCTCACCAAACAGCGACTGGCCAGCAAGACCAGGGTTTACGCCAATCACGCGCATACCTTTTAACGTCAGATAGCGGGCGACGAAATAACTCGGACGCACGGGGTTCGCAGATATCCCAACAAGAGCCACGGTCTTGGTGCGGCGCAAAATTGTGCGCAGATATATGTCGGGCTCTGTCATATGCGAAACTTACACAAAACTTATACGATAATTACAGCAAAAAACGCACCCAGATTGATATCTGGGTGCAGTTTTGGAACGAGGGGACAATATGGCAATAGGCCGGTTGTTCCGGACGCGGCCTTTCCACTATGATATGTATGTCGTTCATGACGACGCACCAGTGGCGCTCCAGATATTGTGATCGCCCCGTTTTAAGCGCCTAAAATCGTTGGCCAGTTTGCATCCGCAAGAGCAATATTCCCTGGAATGTTCTGCGACCAAATCTTACGCACATTGGCGGAATAATTCAGATACAGCTTACCCTCATAAATGGTCCAAGCATCCGGATCAGTCGTCGCTAGCGCCCCTTTGGACAAAGCAAACGCACAATACCCGCCATATTGCGGCGCGTAAGCCATTGGATTCGCTTTAAAATTTTTCAAATTTTCAGCTGAAGAAAACTGCCACTCTGCACCCTTCCACATCAACGAATGATCGGAACTGCCCACAACCGGCGCCATCTGATCAAAATATGCAACCGGATCTGTGCCACGAATGGCTATACCATCCACATTAAAAATTTCAGCTGAGGCAGCAAACGCAGGACGCGCAAACAATGGGGATACGGCCAAAAGGCCAATCAGTGTACGGCGAGTGAGCATAAATTTGGTCTCCGGTAAGTGAATACGTGTCTGCACCCTAGATGGGCCCAATCGGTGGCGAAAAAAAGCCTCCTCGCCAAGGCGTGACCAACACAAGGAATTGTTTCACTCGAAGAGATCTGTAAATTCAATGCGCCCGTTACGCACTAATGAACTCAATACATTGTCATTTACCTCAAAAACCCCACAAGTTGCCCCTGCCCCCTTAGAGGGCACGGGCGGGTGGTTGCCACCGCAGGCGAAGTCACATGAGTGGGCCACTTCGTAACATTAACCGGCTCTTACTTAGAGCCTCTTGCAGCATAAAGCGCCACGGCGGCGGCATTTGAAACGTTGAGCGACCCAAATCCGCCCGCAGCATCAATGCGCACCAACGCATCGCAGGTCTCGGCCGTCTTTTCACGCAGCCCCGGACCTTCAGCGCCCATAACCAATGCAATTGCACGGTCACGTTTGCCCTCAACTGCCTGATCAATCGTCAATTCCGCTGTGCCTTCAAGGCCAATCACGAAAAAACCCATTTCTTTCAATGCGTTCATTGTGTCAGCAAGGTTACGCACACGCAGGTACGGCTGTCGTTCCATCGCGCCACTGGCGGTTTTCGCAAGCGCACCAGTTTCGGGTGCCGCATGGCGCTGCATCGCAATCACGGCGCGGGCACCAAACACTTCGGCTGATCGCAAAATTGCACCAACGTTGTGGGGGTCGGTAACACGGTCAAGCAACACAATGCGCGGCGGGCCATCATCTTGCGCGCCGTCCACGGCGACATCTTCCAATGTGCCCCAATCAAGCGGTTTTACTTCTAAAGCAGCCCCTTGGTGCACCGATTGTGGATCAAGCGGCGCTGCAAATTTACGCGGATCAGAGATTTCCGGCTCCATCCCGCTGATACCAACAGCATCGCCCAAACGGTCTAACGCATTGCGGGTAACAACAAGCCGCAACCGTTCGCGACGCGGGTTCATCAAGGCATCGCGCACCGCATGAAGCCCAAACAGCCAGATCGTTTCATTCGCGGCAACCCGCTTAGCTTGTTCTTTTTCAATAACCCACTTCGGCTTTTCCATTTCGGTATTCCTTTATTATACGGCCCGTTTGGGCGCGAATTCAGCCACGAGGTAGCCTAGTTTGCACGGCCTGTGAACCCACAGACAAAATCACTGTATTTTGCAGTTGACCCTGTCACAGGTCACGTTTAATCAGCGCCTTAGTGGGCGACAGGCCGCAAGGTGTGGCAGGAGACTGTAACTCTCTCGCGGAGACGCACGCCTGGTTCGATTCCAGGGTCGCCCACCACTTAATCTTCGTAAAACTGCTGATATTAAACACACGTGTAATAGTATGTATATCTCAGATGGTTACGCGGATATAGCGCGCCAGATACCTCGCTAATCGTCTCTGATCTGGGTGATTTCGGGCGTGTTCTCGGGAAAGCCTCAGCGGGGCCTTTGCGCGTGAGGTCTTGAAATGATCACTGCGCGTTCAAAGTTATGCAAATCCGAGGATCTGGCGTTGCTCGACCCATTCTAATGGCAGCTCGGGAAGCGCGCGCAGTGTTTTAGCGGTGAGATGTGGAGGCTGGCGACCCTCAATAATGGCGGTTGAGATGTCTGGAGCCAGCCAGGCCAATGGAAGGATGCAACTGACAGAACCGCTGCGCAGGCCTTCCCGGACAGTGATTTCCAAAACAGACGAAGCCTTGCCTTCAATGAGTTCACCTGCCCATCGTCTAGCATCCGCAACCAGAGTGATGAGGTCCGGATCTTGTTGCGGAGCATCTTTGCCTACAATGACGATGGGTTTAGCGCGCCCGTTTTGACGTCTTTGGAACCGGATATCGAAGGCGGCTGGTATTGGAATTTGGGCGACATCGGGCTCCACCAACACAGCGAGGTTTACCGAGACGACCAAACGATCGCGTTGAGCATCTATACGATCAATGATGTCCGGGAAGGTTTGCGCAAGAGCATCGTCCTTCGTGGCGTCCGCTTCAAACCCATGCTTTTCAATAGTCCACAATATTCCGACTAGAGCTTGTTCGCCCGCCTGCCCCGTGATTTGATCGTCCAACCAATTCGCGTCGAGCAGCCTTTCCTCCAGTCCTTTCATCACAACCCGCTCGATCTCATCTGCCGGCAAGCGCTCAATCTCAGTTCTGTTTTCTGAACCAGACGGCACGGATGTATAATACCAGTATCGCTTCGTCCGGGTTGTCCCGTCTGTGTGAGCTGACTTGCTGGCATATGTCGTACGCATCGCACGGCCAGTGGAATCAAACAGAACTCCATCCAGAGGGCGCTTGGCTGGCCGTCGAACTGCACTGATTGTCTTGCCGCCATGATCCGCCAATTGGATTTGGACCTGCTTCCAGGTGGCATTATCAATGATTGCCTCATGAAGCCCTTCGTGCAGCTGTTCCTTGTGACGGACCTTGCCGATGTAGATCGGGTTGCGCAAAATGCTATAGAGCGCGCCGCGCGAGAAGGATGTGCCACCGCTAACGTGTCCATGTCAATTGGTTCGTTGTTTGCTGACGACGCCCAACGCATGAAGCCAAACGCTAAGCTGCCGTACAGAACTTTGTGAGAGATCCTCAGCAAAAATGGTTTGGATCGCGGCAGCTTCATGCTGGTTCGCCACAAGCGCCTTGTCCACAACGTTGTACCCAAGCGGAATGGCACCGCCCATCCACATGCCTTTGCGTTTGGAGGCCGCAACCTTGTCGCGGATGCGTTCAGCCGTCACCTCGCGTTCAAACTGCGCGAAGGACAGCAGAACGTTCAGGGTCAGGCGACCCATGGATGATGTGGTGTTAAACGCCTGCGTCACAGACACAAATGACACCCCGGCCCCGTCAAACACATCGACCATCTTCGCAAAGTCCGCAAGTGACCTCGTTAACCGATCCACCTTGTAGACGACTACGACATCAACACGCCCTGCCCCAATGTCTTTCAGAAGCTGCTGCAGGCCAGGCCGTTTCATTGTGCCACCAGAGAAGCCACCGTCATCGTAGCGTTCCGAGAGCTCCGCCCATCCTTCGTGCTTCTGACTAAGGATGTAAGCGACACAGGCTTCCCTTTACGCATCAAGCGAGTTGAAGCTTTGCTCGAGCCCCTCCTCCGTCGACTTTCGGGTGTATATGGCGTAGCGCTGGCGGATCATGACTTGCTCACTTCACCTAGGCCGAAGAACTTTGGGCCGTTCCGGTTTATCCCCGTCATTGCACACGCCACAGCAGACAGGGAAGTGTAGCTCTCTCCATTCCATGTGGCGGCGCTCTCGGTCACCAATACTTCGTGCGTGGCACCACCCCAGTTCTTTAGGATGCGGGTGCCATCACTGGCTATCGGATTTGGTGGAGTTTTGGCGGGGCTGTTGGAAGTACCGCTCCTTCTTCTCTTGATAATCTGGTTCCACGATTGCCGGACTTTCGTGGTCTCGCGACCCTCGGCAGTCGCTTGAGAATCCCATCCTAGGGCCATGCGCATCAAGCGGGCCGTGAACGTCTCCGGTGGGTTAGTGACCATGGACTTTGCCCAAAGCCGTCGAAGCGTCGCCGCATCTGCCTCTTCTAGCTGATGGATTAAACCAGTCGATTGCTCTCTCATCTCGATCCTCCTTCACTGACCAGGGCTTGTACGCCCGGTACTGACTGAAGCCCGGCAACCCGGGCGCAAGAATAAGGAACTTGATCGTTTCGTACTGACGCTCGCGTGGAAACAGAAGTTCAAAAAAAACTGTCACCGACAGCCAGAACGCATGCTCGCCGAAGCGAGGACACCGCTATTCCTTCAAGTCAGCTACAATCCAGTTGCGGTCGTTCAGGCTCCACGCGGCGAACGGCGGCTAAGAGCCCATATAACCATTCTCCTGCAACGCAGCGAATGTCAGCTCTACTTAGCCGAGTTCATAACCACCAATGACCCAAGACCGAACGAGTTCGGTGAACTCTGTGCTCTTGTCTTGATAGCAAAAGTGGCCGCAGTTTTTGAAGATGGTTAAAACGCTCTTGGGGAGCCGCGCATGCAGCCGTTCGGCGTTGTCTGCCGTCAAGAACGCATCTTGTTCACCCCAGAACACGTGGACAGGCAAATTCAGCGTTGCGAGATGCGGATCAATGCCTTTGCACCCTTCTGGGTAGCCTTTAAACCATTTTGTGACCAGTCCAATCCGGCCAGAATATGAGGCGACATAGTCGGTGACCTCAGCGGAGGAAGGGCTGTAGTCCACGTACCCCAAATGGTTTGCGCCACCGATAAAGGCAGGCGCGCCGGTCATTGTGAAGACAAAGCGCCAGAATGCCGAACCGATCATCTTCCGGACAAGGCTCCCATCGGCTGATGGTTGCACGCTAGGGCCCGCACCAATCAAGATGCTTTTGGCTTTGTGGTCGCGGTGCAAAACATAGTGAAGCGCCACGGGCATCCCGACATCTGGTGCTACAATATGAACGTCAGTCAGTCCAAGCTCGGCGATGAACTTTTGCAAAAAAGCGCTTTGCGCGGCAAAGTTCATATAGCTGATGTCACCTTCACTTTGCCCGAACCCGGGCAAGTCCAGCGCAACCAAATTTGCGGTGGCAGATAGCGCTGACCATGTCGCATCGTAACACAAGATGCTTTGCGGAAGCGGGCTAAGGAACAAAACAGTCGGCCCATCTGCGTTGCCCCGCGTTGCATAGCGCACCTTAAGGCCGTCCAGCTGCATAAACTCGGGCTTCATCGTGAAGTTCACCAGATCATGGTTGATCTTGCCAGCACCCTTCCTGCGTTGTGAGCGCAGCTTGTAGAACTCCGGCGTAATCATCATCAAGCTGGCCGCGTTCAATCGACCGAGCACCCCAATGGGATCTTTTGGCATGGTGTTTCCTTCAGGGTTGGCAATTACGTGCTGCTTAATGTAATTAGAGGTACGAAAAGGTCCAGTCAATCATAAAATACCCAAGAGTACGATAATGAATGAAAAATCCACTCCAACACGGGGTCGCCCCAAGACATTGGACCGAGATCAGGTCTTGCAAGCCGCTTTGATGGAATACTGGTCAAAGGGACCAAGGGACGTCTCGATCAGCGACATTTGCGGTTTAACGGGAACGTCCAAGCCGGGTGTGTATCGTGAGTTTGGCAGTGATGATGGGCTAAAGGTAAGCGTTCTGGAAACCTACCACAGACTTGCAATTCTACCGTTGATCGACATTCTTGAGAAAGATCAGTCAACCATAGACGCCATCGACGCGTTGATCAGTTTCATGACCCAAGATCGCACGAACCTTGGTGTTCCGCAGGGATGTTTGTTTGTCATGATGCGCGCGGAAGCCCAGCAACTTGGGCCGTCAACCTGCGCTAAACTCCACGAGGTGCGACGCCAGCTTCTCGACGCTTATGAAGCATGGATAACGTGTTCAAAATCGCGCGGTGACTTCGCGGATATTCCAACAGATGTCGCCGCCCTATTTATGGATGCCCAGCACGGTGGCGCGATGCGCATGCAACGCGAAGGTGTTCCCAATGATACTGTTGTAAGTGTGCTTGGAACCGCACTTCACATGCTTGTTTTGGGCGAGAAACCGGACGTAATCACCCATTAGGTCGTGAGTTGCTCAAGGATGCTTTTGAAGTTGTCCACACCTTGCGCGCCTGTGACCAGATGTTGTCGATCAAAGACGACGGCTGGTACACCGGTGATGCCCTGCTTGGTCCAAAACTGCTGCTCTTGACGCACGGCATTCGCAAACCTCTGATCGTCAAGAACGGCTTGTGCCTCAACGCGATCCAACCCAATTTCGCCTGCAATCTCGACCAGAACGGCATCATCTGACAAGTTTCGCCCGTGGGTGAAATGTCCGGTGAACATGGCCTGCTTTAGGTCGTGCTTGCGACCCAGCTCATTGGCCCAATGCAGCAATTGATGGGTGTGAAATGTATTGTGCATCCGAAAGCCGTCGGCAAAGTTGAAGTCGAACCCAAGCTCTTTGCCGCGCGCTGTCATCATCGAACGATTGGCTGCCGATTGCTCGGGTGTCGTTCCGTATTTCTCGGCCAAATGCTCTCCGATATCCTGTCCTTCGGGCGGCATGTTCGGGTTCAGTTCAAACGGATGCCAATGGATTTCGTGGTCTACATCGCTTGCCTCTAAAGCAGTCACAAGTTGGTGATACCCGATGATACACCAAGGGCACATCACGTCTGAGACAATATCAATTCGAAGCGGGGATTTTGTATCGTTCATGATGTGCGCCTTTGGTTTCAAGAGTTTGCGTCGGTACGTTTTAGCAAAGTCGTCGCCGCCAGTCTGCCGAAATCATTGGCAGCTTGCGGGCTTGCGCCTGTCACAAGGCGGCGGTCAACATGGACCGACTTGTTGGCCTTTTTGTTGATGGTTTCCACGCCAAGCGCTGTCAGTTTTTCGCAAACCCACCATGGCATCGGACCGGGCAAGTAACCGATCATCGGCGTTTGCTTATCTACCGCATCAGGGAACACTGTGATTTTATAGCCGTCATACAAGAAACCTGCATCGCTTTTTGCAGCCAACAACGCGGCGGGGCCGTGGCAAAGCGCGAGGGTATGAAGGCCCGTTTTGTGCGCCCAATGTAGCACTTTCCCAAGGTCGGCATTGTCGGGCAAGCCAAGCATCGCACCGTGGCCGCCAGGAATGAAAACGGCTGCGTATTGTGTGTCGTCCGTCATGATGTTTTGGGCGAATTCTTCAAGGCTACCAGGGTTTTGAAACACGCCATCAAAGTCGCGGTATAGTTTTTGGATGTTCGCGTCGTCTGCAGGCATCGCCCACATTTCAATCGCCACCGGTGCACCAGTTGGCGTTACGACATCTATCTCGAATCCTGCGTTCATCAGATGCAGCATTGGCAGCCCCATCTCGACGGGGTGGTTTCCCGTTGAGAATTTCTTGCCATTAGCCATCGTCATGTTGCGCTCTTCGGTGCAGACCATCAACACACGGTTCTTGGTGCCTGCGTAGGGTTTGGCATAGGCACCGCCGTCATAATCGGTCGTGGATGACGTGCCCAATTTGATCGCCAAAGGCGACGGGCTGAACGCCCCGTCGGGGGTGGGAATTGGTGAAGCGCGGAACAGTTTGCGTAGGATGCCCATATTAATTGACCTCCGTGACGATCGTATCGCGGGATTTGCGGACTTTACCCATAGGAGCCAACCAATCGCCAGCCTCGTCGCGGTAACCCAACGGCATCAACACAACCGACCGCAAACCACGCTCCTTCAAGCCCAGAATCCCATCCACGGCGTCAGGATCGAAGCCTTCCATCGGGGTGCTGTCGACCTCTTGCTCTGCCGCTGCGACAAGGGCGATACCAAGTGCGATATAGGCTTGGCGTGCGGCATGAGCGTAGTTTACCTCAGCAACGCGGGGCAAGTAGTTGGACTTCAGGTTGTCATAATAGGCATGCAACATCGGCAAATCACCACGGGCCTGCACGTTCAGATCAACAACGTTGTCGATCCGCTCGGCCGTGTAGTTATCCCACGCGGCATAAACCAAGAGGTGAGAACCTTCAGTAATCTGGGCCTGCCCACCGGCGGCCGCAGCGATTTTGCTGCGGATGTCTGGGTTGGTCACAACAAGCAACTCAAATGGTTGCGTGCCGCTGGATGTTGGCGCCATGCGGATAGCCTCAATGATGGCGTCGACTTTGTCCTGTGGGACGGCTTCGGCTGGGTTCATCTTTTTGGTGGCGTAGCGCCAGTTCAGAAGGTCATTGAGTGGCTTGGCTGTCATGTGACTGGTCCTATTGTCAGCGCCCGAAATGGGCAGTATATATTTGTTACCGACTACCTAAGGAGAACCAGAATGAGCCACAAGAAGGCACATTCGTGAACCTCAGTTACACAAAGGGAACCGCCATGCTGGACGACAAACAATGCCCCGACTGCAAACGCATCAACGAAGTGCTGTCCCGCGTCGGTGATCGGTGGAGCGTGCTTGTCGTGATCTCTTTAGCTGAATACGGAACGCTGCGGTTCAATGAACTCAAACGCAACCTTGGGATCTCGCAACGGATGCTGAGCTTGACGCTAAAGGAGTTAGAGCGCGATGGGCTTGTGGACCGCACCTATTATCCGACCATCCCACCAAAGGTGGAATACAACCTGACTAAAATGGGGCAATCATTTCGCGAACCAGTCGGTGTCTTAGGGTATTGGGCTTTGGACAATCTGTCTAAGATTGATGCCGCGCGAGAAGTATATGATGCGAAGGCAACGATATTACCTAGTTGACCCCGCTCTGAGTGGCGAGGCCGATATTGATCACTCCGGGACGGTTCAAGAAGAACAAAACGCCAATATGACTTCAAAGCGTCGATAAGCGGTAAAGGAAATTGCTACGATATCGCTGCAGTCGAGACATTCTTCAAAATCATCAAGGCTGAACTAATATGGCGTCATACTTGGGAGACCCGCCGGTCAGCCGAGATGTCGATCTTCGAATACATCAACGGCTTCTACAATCCACGCCGCCGTCGCTCAACACTGGGTTGGAAAAGCCCCGTCGCTTTCGAACGCAAGGTGGCTTAAACGAGCACTTGGGGC